>Ga0190271_10001365_pt1 | contig 13841 bp, 8 predicted proteins | sample Popmic356T_FD_133747 | JGI IMG/M metagenome (GOLD analysis project Ga0190271, IMG submission 133747) | Populus adjacent soil microbial communities from riparian zone of Weber River, Utah, USA - 356 T | ecosystem: Environmental > Terrestrial > Soil > Riparian zone | place: USA: Utah | collected...
AAGGAAGGATCCAATGAAGAGGGGAATGGTTTTGGCCGCGGTTCTCGCGTGCCTGTTCGCTTTCAATTCGAGTTTTGCAAACCCGCCGGCAGGTCGAACTGCCGTCGAGAACCTCGGTCGCGGCGTAGTCGCGCTGCGTACTTCAGACACCTCGGTGTACGTCGGCTGGAGATTGTTAGGCACGGATCCATCCGGCCTGCTCTTCAACGTCTATCGCACAGCCGATGGAGCTGCGCCGGTTCGTCTAAACGGCACGCCGCTCCTGGCCACCACGGATTTCATCGACACCACGGCGGATCCCGCGCTGGCAAATTCGTACTTCGTGCGGCCCGTGATCGGGAATACGGAGCTCAACGCCAGCCGCGCATTCGTGTTGCCGGCGAATTCAACCGTGCTTCCGTACCTCTCCTTGCCGCTGCAGCGGCCGGCCGGTGGCAACGTCGAAGTGCCGGAGGGCAACCCCACCCAGGCGGTGACCTACAGTCCCAACGATGCCAGCGTTGCCGATCTCGACGGCGATGGTGAATACGAAATCGTGCTCAAGTGGGATCCGTCGAACGCGCGTGACAACGCATCGGCCGGCCTCGCCGGGCGCCAGCTCATCGACGCCTACAAGCTCGATGGCACGCTGCTCTGGCGAATCGACCTCGGCCGCAACATCCGTGCGGGTGCTCACTACACGCAGTTCATGGTCTACGACCTGGACAACGATGGCCGCGCTGAGGTCGCCTGCAAGACTGCCGACGGCACGGTCGACGGCGCCGGAACGGTGATCGGTGATGCCAGCAAGGACTACCGTTCACTGCTGGTGGCCAACGATGGCATCCAGGTGGCTGCGACGAACGATGCGCGTTACGGCAAGGTGCTGGCGGGCCCCGAGTATTTCACGGTGTTCGACGGGCTCACCGGCCGCGCGCTCGCCACCACTAACTACATTGCGAGCCGCGATCCCATCGACGGATGGGGCGGAATCGGCGGCAATGGCAACAACGACAACAACGGCAATCGCGGCGACCGCTTCCTGGCCGCCGTTGCCTATCTCGATGGCGAACTGCCGAGCGTGATCATGGCGCGCGGGTACTACGGTCGCTCGGTGCTCGCAGCGTGGGATTTTCGTCAGGTGAATGGCGTCGGCACGCTGACTTCACGCTGGGTCTTCGACTCCGGCGCGGTGGTGGGCGGGCGCTTTCCGTGGACCGGTTCATCGCCATTTTCGGGGCAGGGCAACCACAACCTCTCGGTGGCCGACGTCGACGCCGACGGCAAGGACGAAATCGTCTACGGCTCCATGGTCGTGGACGACAACGGAGTGGGGCTGTTCTCCACGGGGCTGCGTCACGGCGATGCACTGCACGTGGGTGACCTGGTGCCCGCGCGTCCGGGCCTCGAGGTGTACGGCGTGCACGAGAGCGAAGGCAACACGCTGACACTCGGCACACCAGGCATGGCGCTGTACGACGCGCGTGACGGGCAGATCATCTGGAGCTTCGTGCCGGGCCAGGACGTGGGCCGCGGAATGACCTCTGACATCGACCCGCGCACGCCAGGCAATGAGTTCTGGGGCGCCACGGCGATCGGCCTGCTCGACGGGCAGGGCAATCGCGTGTCCGATGTGCCGGCCTCCGTGAATCACGCCGTGTGGTGGGACGCGGATCCGTTGCGCGAGATCGAGGACGGCAACTGGATCAGCAAATGGGACTGGAACACCTCGACGCTCACGCGGCTGATGACCGCCGATGGCGCGACATCCAACAACGGCACCAAGCAGAACGCCGCGCTGACCGGCGACATCCTGGGCGACTGGCGCGAAGAGGTGATTTTCCGTTCGACGGACAATCTCTCGCTGCGCATCTACACGACGACCATCCCGGCGACGAATCGCCTGTTCACGCTGATGCACGACCCCCAATACCGCACGGCCATCGCCTGGCAGAACGTGGGGTACAACCAGCCGCCGCATCCGTCGTTTTTCATTGGCGATGGCATGGTGGATCCGGCAGCGCCAGACGTCTGGCATGTGGATACCGATGCTCCGGCGTTCAGCAAGCTGGCGCCGTCGCTGCGGGCCCTGCCGCCGGTGGGCATCCTGCTGCCGGTGTTCATCAAGGCCGAACTGGTGGATCTCCTCGACGGCCAGGCAAAGGCGCGCATCGTCAACGTGACCAGCAGCGGCGATGACGGCAATCGCCGCAGGCACCAGCTGCCCGACGTGGTGATCCTCGATGATCTCCTCGTGCTGCTGCGCGCCGAGCGCGACAGAAATGCGGATCGGATCTACACCATTGACGTCGAAGGCGTGGACGCCTCTGGCAATACGGTAGTGCAGTCGGTCGAGGTGACGGTGACCCGGAACTGGTTTCCCTGGTAACCCCTGAAATGAAGCGGGGCCGGTAAACCGGCCCCGCCACGTTCGTCTTGCGCGAACTATACTGTTCTAACTAACTACTCCTGGTTTACCCAGAAGTTGACGGACATTCCGCTCGCTGAGCCAACTGCGTTGCTGATCGGCGCGGGATAACCGTCCACCCACTTGATGTCGGCACCGAACGTCCAGGGGTAGCCCTGCATCCAGGGGTAACCGAACGTCCAGGGGTAACCGAAAGTCCAGGGATAGCCCTGCATCCAGGGGTAGCCCTGCGTCCAGCCGTAACCCTTATCGAGCACCGCGCCGTCGGTGCCGCCGACCGTGAATGAGCCGTCGGCCAGCTGGCGTACGCCTCCCGTGAAGTGCTGTGTGCCGGCGATGTCGGCGTTGATGTTCAGCCCCTGGTTGGCGCAGTTGTTTTGCGTGCCGTTCACGGCACGGTCGGCGTTCACGAGACCCATGCCCTGCTGCAAAACGCTGTAGGCGAGGGTGCCGTCAGCCTTCACGGCGGGAGCGGCGCTCGCGATGATGCGGCACTTCACCTGGTCAGGAGTCAGGCTCGGGTCCTTGAACAGCACCAGTGCCGCAACGCCCGAGACCACCGCCGCACTCTGGGAAGTGCCGGACATGGTGAAGAAGTCGCCATTGTTCATGTAAGTCGGATGATCGACCGCAATCTTCATGTACGTGCCCATGAAGCCCCAGGCGTGGCCGCCGGGTGCGACGAGGTCGGGCTTCACGAACCCTTCATACGTGGGTCCGGTCGACGAGAACGACGCAAGACGGTCGTCACTCTTGTTAGTCGTATAGTTGTCGGTCATCGCGCCGACCGTGATGACGTAGGGCACATTGCCCGGTACGCCAACGGTCTGCGGCAGCGGTCCGCTATTGCCCGCTGACACGACAACGACAATGCCGGATTGCCAGGCGCGCATCACGGCTTTATTGAGCGGATCGTCCCAATAGCGCGATCGCGCCTCTGCCCCTAGCGACAAATTGAGAACTCGAATGGCGAGCGGATTCTTGTTGGTGACCACGTAGTCGATGGCACGGATCACCGTGGCATAGGTGCTGGAACCGTCTTCACCGAAGGCCTTGATCGAGATGATGCGCGCGTCCGGCGCGACGCCGAAGTATTCACCCGTGCCCTTCTTGCGGCTGCTCGCGATGAGGCTGGTGACGTGCGTGCCGTGACCGGTGGTGTCGGTGGAGACCGGCGCCCAGTTGCTGACCACGGTGTTGGTGACGGCGTCGTACTGCACGGCCACGCGGCCGAGCCCGTTCGAGTCCAGGTCGAGCGAATCGACTTTCCAGTAGCCGGTGTCGATGACCGCCACGCCGATTTCACGGCCGCGGACGCCATTGGCATGGAGCTGTTTGGTGTTCACGTCGACGGGCAGCGGATCGCCTTCGCCGTATGTGGTGTTGTAGGCGATTTCGACGTCGTCGAGATCGACGTAGTCGCCGGGGAACGCTTCGCTCATCGAGCTCACGAAACGGATCGCGGTGTTGCGGCCGCGATAGGCCGTGATGTTGAAGCTCTTGGCGGTGAAGCCGGTGTCGTTGCCCGCGCCGGAGATTCTGCCGACCTCGGTCCAGGTGGTACCGCCATTGGCACTTGCCTGCACCGCGACGTATTCGCCGGCTTCGAGGCTCGCGCGCAAGTAGTTGAGTTTGAGCGTGACGCTGCTCGCGTTCGAGGGCGTGGCGGCGCGGCGATAGATTGCGCCATTGCTACCGATGATCAGGCGATTGCCGCCGCGTTCGAGCCAGCCGATGGAAATCTTGCCGTTGTAAGGTGAGTTGTTGTCGTTTTGTTCCACCCAGTCGCCAAACCAGCGGTGCGAGCCGTTGTTGTTGGCGAACGAGCCGATTTCGAAGTTGTCGCGCACGCTCGCGGCGGCGAGCGTGTTGACCGGAGAATTCGGGGTGATCTGCTTGACACCCTTGATGGCCAGCACGGCCTGGTGCTGGGAGCTGGTGAGCGAGGCTTCGACGGCGTCGATGACCCCGAGGCGCGAGACCACCTGGCCGCCGGCGGCCTTCACGGCACGCGCAGCGTTGTCGGTGCTATCGGCTTCGACGATGTAGCTGGCGGACTTGCCAGCGTCGGCAACTACGCTCGCCGTGGGCGAGCCGGAATTCGCAGCGGAACACGATACGAGCCCGGCCAGCGCAACCGTTCCCAGGACTCGAGCAGCAATCTCTATTACACGTACGGACATCATCGCCTCTTCAGTGGCCCCAGTCTGCTTTTGCAGACAGCGCCATTAGAGGTGCGAACGGCAATTTCCTAGCGTGCGTGTGTGATGTAGCTCTCGGGAAAAGTGTGAAGTGCGTCTGATAAGAGCCGGTTAAATGCGTGCGCTATGTCACACGCGATCAGCGCTGGGCCGTGCGTTGAACAGAACCTGGCTGATCCTTCCCCGCAGGCAATATTTTGTCTAACAGGTTTGAAAGTGGCGTGGCCGCACAGAAAAGATGACCCTGGCCCTCGTGGCACTGTTCGGCGATGAGGAACTGTGCCTGGGCCTCGGTCTCGATGCCCTCGGCAACGATGCGCAAGCCAAAAGCGTGGCCGAGCGCGATGGCGGCGCGACACACGGCCCGCGCTTCGTGGTCGTGACCGACTTCTTCGACGAACGAACGGTCGATCATGATGCCGTCGAGGGGCGAGCTGCGCAGCTTGCCGAGCGAAATGTAGCCGGTGCCGAAATCATCGATGAGCACGCGCACGCCCTGGCCGCGCAGCTGATGAAGCGCCGCGAGGCCGGTTCTGCCCGTGGACAACATTTGTTCGGTGATTTCCAGGTCGAGTTGCGAAGGTTCGATTCCGGCTTCGCGCGCCGAGTTCGCGACGTCTTCGGCGAGGCTTTCGGCGGACAGATACTGGCGGCCGACATTGACCGAGACACGCAGGGCGGGGTAGCCACGCTCGGCCAGCGTGGCGAGGTCGCGGCAGGCGCGGCGCAACACCCAGCGGCCGAGTTGCACCGAGAGGCCGGAGAGCTCGGCGATGGGCAGGAACTCCGAGGTCGGCACCAGGCCGCGAATCTTGTGAGGCCAGCGGAGAAACGCTTCGACGGCGATGATCTCGCGGGTCGACAGCAGTAGACGCGGCTGATAGTGAAGCTCGAGTTCGTCCTTCTGGATCGCCTGGCTGAGTTCCTGGCTCCAGTCGAGGCGCGTGAGCGACGCCAGGCGCAGCGTGTCGGAATAGAAGGTGACCAGGCGATCTGTGCCCTGTCGCCGGCCGGCATCGAGCGTGGTGAGCGCACGTTCGATCAGTTCGCTGGCACGGTCGCCGTCGGTACCCGAAAGCGTCACGCCGGCCTGGGGCGCGAGCTGGAAGATCTGTCCATCCAGATCGACCGGATGTTGCAACGCCTTGATGATGGCTTCCACGGCCGCATCTGCGTCGCTGCGCGCGCGGATGTCCGTGAGCACGATACCGATGACGTCGTCGGACACGCGTGCAATGCGCGGCAGGCTGGTGCGAGCCTCGGGCAGGGTTTCGGAAATCACCTTTGCCGCGGATTCGAGCAGGCGATTGGCGAGTCCAGAATCGAACACGCGTTGATAGGTGACGTAGCCGCCGATGTGAATGAGAGCGACACCCACGGTGTCCTCACGCAGCGCGGCCATGTCGAGCGCCATGCGCAGGGATTTTTCGAAGCCGTCGCGATGCGGCAGCATGGCGCTGGCGCTCTGCGGATACAGGCCGGAATCGTTGGCCGTGGCGCCTTCGCCCAGGTCGCGGCAAATGACGAGCACGCGATCGAAGCCCTGCACCTGGAAGCGCATCTCCAGCTTGAGGTCGCCGTGCTGGTAGCGTTGTTGCGCGGGTTTGCGGGTCTTGAGGATTCTGCGAACCGTCTGCAAGACGTGCGAGGCCACGGATTCGGGCCACAGCGTGTCCAGGGTCCGGCCGGGAATGGCGTCTTCCTGGGTGTCGAGACCACGCACCGCCTGGCCGCCAACGCAGGAGAGGATCACGCCGTCACGGCGCACGATGAGTGCGAGGTCGGGAAGTGACCGGGCTAGAGCATCTCGAATATCGCTGTCCATGCGGGCGTATCTCAACTCAACTTTGAACTCAACGCGCCTCGCGCAATACGCGCAAGGCGTTCACCGTGTCATCGTTACCACGCGTCGAGCTTTGTTCGATGATGACACCGTTGGCGATGAGGCCGTCGACATTCGATTCGACGGCGGAGATCACCGACTGCAACGTTGTCACTTGTTCAGTGCCGAACCAGCCGCGCCAGGCGTTGCGACCGCGCTTCGCACGATACAACGCGAGATCGGCGATCTTGATCGCCTGCTCCCAGGTGACCGACTCAGGGTTTCCCGGAACAAACGGCAGGCACGTGAGGCCGATGGAGCAACTGGTGCGCACGACCGCTCCTCGCGGCAGCACGCACTTCATCTTGGCAATGCGTTCCCGCACGCGCTCGGCGAGCATGCAGGCGTGCTCGATGTGCTGCGCATGCGCGACGACGACAAATTCGTCACCGCCCCAGCGCGCCAGTATGTCGTCAGGACGGATAGCCTGGCGCAGTGTCTTGGCGATCTCGACGATGACGTCGTCACCGGCGGCGTGACCGTGCTGGTCGTTGATCGGCTTCAACGCATCGAGATCGATGATCATGATGGCGAGGCCGGTCGTTCCCTTGCGCTCGGCGATCAGGAGCGGGAACTGCTGCATGAGATAGCGGCGATTCGCGAGACCCGTGAGCGGATCGCTGAAGCTCGCCATTTCCAGGCGGCGGTTCGCGTCTTCGAGGTCGCGGTTACGTTCTGCCAGCTCGTACGTGCGGTCACTGACCTGTTGTTCGAGTTCCAGGCGCTGCATGGCGGCGCGCGCGATGCGTCGCTGCTGCGCATACCAGACCGTCAGCAGCATCAGCACCGCGATCATCGCGTAGGCCAGGTAGGCGAGGGGCGAACGCCACGGTGACGGCGCGACTTCGATCGGCAGCGCGAGATCCTGCGTGCTCCAGACGCCGTCGCTGTTGCTCGCCCGCACTCGGAACACGTACCGCCCGCCGGGCAGGTTGGTGTAAGCGGCGACGCGGCGTTCGTCGGCGCGCACCCAGTCACTGTCGAAGCCGTCGAGCTTGTATTCGTAGCGGTTCGAGCGCGGATCGGCGAAATCGAGCGCCGCGAACTTCAGCGTGATGACGTCTTCCTTGTGCCCGAGCTTCAATCGCTCGATGCGCTCTTCGGGAATGCCGGCGATCCCCGGAGTATTGAGCTTGAGGAACTGCGTGAGGACCACGCGCGGCGGACGCTCGTTGAATTCGAGCATTTCCGGGTAGAACGAGTTGAAGCCGGCGGCGCCGCCGAAGAACAGCTTGCCGCTGCGGTCGCGGTAGTGCGCGCCGAAATTGAATTCTTCGCCCTGGAGGCCATGCAGCCGGTGAAAGCGTTGGACGTCACCCGTCTTGGGATCGAGACGCGCCATGCCGAAATTCGTGCTGATCCAGATGTTGCCGGTGCCGTCGGCGCGCAGGCCGTAGACCGAATTGTTAGGCAAGCCCTGCGCTTCGGAGTAATTGGCGAACCGCAGCCCGTGGGGCGCATCGACGGGATTGAGCACGCGGTCGAGGCCGCCGCCGCGCGTGCCGATCCACACGCTGCCGGCATCGTCGACCAGGATCGAGTAGATAGTGTCGGCGGAAAGCGTGTCGACCTGCTTGGCGCCGCGCTTGTAGTAATAGAGGCGACGGGTCTTCTGGTCCCAGACGTTCAACCCACCACCGTCGGTGCCGATCCACACGTGGCCGGCGCGATCGCGGGCGAGCGCGGTCACCCGTCCGCTCGACAGGTGCAGGCCGTCTTCGGGGCCGGCGCGAAGGTTATCGAACCTGCGCGTGCGCGCATCGAAGCGCGAGATGCCACCGCCGAAGGTGCCAACCCAGAGTTGTTTGTCCACCTCGAGCAGGCTCATCACACCCGTTGCGCCGAGCGAAGTGGGAACAGCCGGGTCGTGCAGGAATACCTCGGTCTTCAGCGTCTGCGTGTCGAAGCGGTTCAGGCCACCACTCATGGTGCCCACCCACATGTCGCCGGCGCTGCCTTCGAGTATCGCCATGACGCGCTCGTCGCTCAGGGAATTGCGCGCGCCCTGCACGTGGCGGATCGAGCTCACGCGCCCCGTGGTGCGATCGAGCAGGTTGATGCCGCTGCCGAAGGTGCCGATCCACAGTCGCCCCAGCTTGTCTTCGGCGAACGCCATGATGTTGCGATCGCTGTAACCTTCATCAGCGCTGGCGCGCACGTGGCCAAACGACCAGGTCCGTGGGTTCCACTTGGCGAGACCACCGAACTTGGTGCCTATCCAGAGCGAGCCACCACGGTCCTCCGCCAGCGAGATTACGTAGTCGTCCGGCAGGGAGCGGACTTCGGATTCATCGCGACGGTAACTGGAAAACGTTTCGCTGGCCGAATCGAACCACGACAACCCACGCATGGTGCCCACCCACAGCCGGCTCTGGCTGTCGATGAGCAGGGCGCGGATGCGATTGTCCGGCAGAGCGGCATTTCGGCCTGGCGACTGGCTGGGAAGTTCACGATAGACGTGCCATCGGGCGCTGCGCGGATCAAAACGGGCGAGGCCGTGATCTGTGCCCACCCAGACTGTGCCGTCCGGCGCTTCAGTGAGCGCTCGCACGAACAGCGATTGACCCGCGGCGGAGAATTCCGGCGGCAGTGCAATGTGCGTGACGTCGAGATTGCCCGCGTTAAGGCGATCGATGCCGCTCGAGGTTCCGACCAGCATGTCGCCGTTGCGCAGGTTGACGAGGCTGAAGATGGAATCGTCCGAGAGGGAATGCGCTTCTGCAGGTGAATGACGAATTCGGTGCAGTTCATTGCTGCGCGAGTCGAAGATGGCGAGCCCCGCGTCGCGTGATCCGATCCACAGGCGACCGAGACGGTCACGGGCCAGCGTACGCACGCTCTGCAGATCGGGTGCATCGCGCAACTGCGCGGGCGCCGCCAGTTTGCCGGTGACCGCGTTGCGAAAGATCACGCCGCCGCCGTCGGTCGCAATCCACAAGCCGTCATCGCTCGCGATCAGCGAGGAGATCCAGCCGTTCGGCAGCGTCTCACTATCGCCGCGATCGTGGCGCAGCTGCCGGAAATCATAACCATCGAAACGATTGAGCCCGTCCTCGGTGCCGAACCACATGAAGCCTTCGCTGTCCTGGACGATGGCATTTACGCCTTGCTGCGACAGACCTTCCTCGAGGCTGTAGCGCTGTACGCTCAGGGGCGGAGTGGCGAGGGCGACGCTCGAAAGAATGCAGGCCATCGCGGCGGCCGTGAAGCGCGCGAGCATTCTGAAGGGCCGGTGTTTTCCCCGTGTTGTTGACATTGTCCAGAAGTAACGGACGACTCCAGCCGTCATCGTAGTTCCGGAGGCGCGCTGGCTATGTGACTGGCGTCGAATGGGCCCGCACACGAGCACCTTGTTGGAGCGCTACCACGCGATATCTGTGATGTGGATCACAGGTGCGACGCGCCCTTAGATGTGTTCTAAGTCCATTCGGCCGTGGGCACACCCATCGCCGCCGCGTCGCGGCGCGCGGCGAGACTGCCGTTCACGAGCAGCCCGTGTCTTGCGATTCGCAGGTGAGGCAGATCTGAATCGCTGTTGCCGTAGGCGAATGTTTCGCCATCCTTGAGTTCCGCGACCAGTTCGCGCAGTCGAATAGCCTTCTCTTCGCCGCGCCGGTTGGGAGTCGTCAGAGTCCCGTCGAGCAGGTCGCCGTTCCACGCGACGCCCGTGGAAATGACCTGGTCGAAGCCGAGCTGGCGTCCGAACTCCGGCACGTAGAAATCGACACTCGCCGACATCAGCACCATGTGGTGACCGGCACCGCGATGTCGGCGGATCGCTGCCAGCGCGTCGGCAAAGCAGCGACGCGCAATCGTGTCGGTAACGAATGCTGTCGCGGCGGCGTGCAGTTCGTCGCGCGAAGTGCCACGCAACGTGGCGCGCAGCAAGGATTGCTTGAGCGCGGCGCGATCGCGGTCGAGCGCAAAACGCAGCGTCGCCGGCACCACCTTGAGTAGCCGCAACAACCTCCATGGCCGTGGCTTTGCGAGCTGACGCAGCACCAATGGAAACAGAGTGTCGCGATGGGTGATGGTGCCGTCGAGGTCGAAGATGGCGATGGGCATGCCAGCATGTTAACGAAGGCCTTGCCACGATTCGCCACAATTGCGCCGCGCCAATGGCCACATTCATCAGGAAACTCCCCGCACCGCAAACCGCGACCAGGGAGAACAAGATGGCCGAGAGATTCAGATTCATACCGCCGCTGGTCGGAAAAGCGCTGGTGATCGGCCTCCTGATCGTGTTGTTGCTCGTGCCACTCGCCCAGGTGGAAAGCCTCGTGGGCGAACGCGTTCAAATGCGGCAGACCGCAGCGATGCGCGTGGCCGAATCCTGGGGCGGCGCGCAGACCACCGCCGGAGTCTTGCTGACGATTCCCGTGGAGACCACGCGCGTGGTCGTCGACCAGACGGTCGCCGGGCGGGAAACCCAGCGCACCGAGGTCGAGCGCAATGTGCTCTACGTGCTGCCCGATACGCTGAAGATCGTTGCCAGTGTCGACCCTGACTATCGCCCCGTCGGGCTCTATGAGACGCCGGTGTACACCGCCAACGTGCAGATTTCCGGCGAGTTCGTGAACCGTGACTTCGCCCAACTACTGCCGGAAAAGCAGGGCCGCGAAGTGAAATGGAGTGAAGCGCGCCTGCTGGTGCTCAACTCCGAAGCGAGCGCGCTGCGCGCCGTCGAAGATCTGGAAGTGGCGGGCGAACGCCTGCAGGTGTCGGCCGATGGTTATGCGGGATCGGCGGGCATTTCCACGTCCGTGCCCGTGGCGGCGCTGCGCGAGAACACCTCGATTCCATTTCGCCTGAAGCTCACGCTCGCGGGCAGCAGCCAGCTCAACTTCCTGCCGCTCGCTCGCAAGGCCGAAATAGCCATCAAGTCCGCATGGCCGCATCCGAAGTTCGAGGGCGCACCCGCGCCGCTCGACCCCCAGATCTCGGACGACGGGTTCAGTGCGCGCTGGTCGGTGCTCGAGATCAACCGGAACTTCGGACAAAGCTGGTATGACAGCCAGGTTCGCGCAGGCGAGCCCGCGGAACTGGCTTTCGCTCAAAGCAGCGTAGGCGTCGCGTTGTACGAGCCCGTCGACATTTATCAGCGCAACTACCGCGCGGTGCATTACGCAGTGCTGCTCATCGCGATCACATTCCTGACTTTCTTCCTCTGGGAGCACATGAGCGGCATTGCCATTCACGGCATGCAATATCTGATGGTGGGCCTGGCGCTCGCGCTGTTCTATCTGTTGCTGCTGGCGCTTTCGGAACACATGAGCTTCGATGCGGCCTACGCCATCTCCGCCGGCAGCCTGGTGGCGCTGATATCGGTCTATCTGACCGGCGTGCTCAGGCGATTGTCGCTGGCGTTGGGGGCGGGAGCCGGCCTCGCGACGCTGTACACCATGTTGTACTGGATCCTGCGTTCCGAGGATTACTCACTGCTCATGGGATCGCTGCTGCTGTTCGGTGTACTCGCGACGCTCATGATCGCCACGCGCCGCATCGATTGGTCGAACGTGGTGAGGCTGCAGCGGGATGCGGACGTGTAGCAGTAGTTCGCCCATGATTCAGGCGGCGCTGAGCGCGGCCGCAGCCCGCCCGATGGCCGCATCGCGTTCCGCACGAACCGAATCGAGGCGGGCACGTGCGGCGCGCAGCACCGGCTCGCGCGCGAGCTCCGGACGGCCGGAGTCGAACGGAGGAGCCGGCGCATATTCGATGGCGAGTTGCACGGTTTCGGCGAGGTCGCGGCCGCCGATCTCCGCCATGACTTCGAGGGCCATGTCGATTCCCGCGGTGACGCCGCCGCCCGTGAAAATGAGGCCATCCCGCACGACACGGCCGGTGTCCTGCGTAACGCCGAAGTCGGCCAGTTTGTCGCGCCACGCCCAGTGGCAGGCCGCGCGCTTTCCTTTGAGCAGCCCCGCGGCCGCGAGCAGCAGGGAGCCCGTGCACACCGAGGTGATGTAGCGCGCCTTTGCGCCCAGGCGGCGCAGCGCCGCGAGATAGGCCTGGTCTTCAACGGCGGCCACCGTACCGAACCCGCCGGGTACGCAGAGCAGGTCGCACTCATCGATGCTGTCCAGTCGGCGAAGCCCCGAGAAGCGCATGACGGAGTCCACTTCGAGTTCACCGCCGTCCACCGACGCGAGCACGCAGCGTGCGCCCGGCAGGCGAGTGAGCACTTCGTAGGGTCCGGTGAAGTCGAGCTGGGTGATGCGCGGGAAGAGCGCGAAGACGACGTTGAATGGGGCGGTCATGGGTTGCTCCGGCAGGCGAAAGAGTTGACGGCGCAATCCTCGCGCAATAGCCTGCTGGCCGGAATGCCATTGTTCCCTCGTTTTATGCCAAGGGTGCGCCATGAAACGCCGCGTTGCCTTTCTCATCTTTCCGGATTTCCAGCTGCTCGATGCCGCGGGTCCCATCTCCGCGTTCGAAATCGCCGAGCGATATGCGCCAGGGACGTATGAACTGCGCGTGATCGCGAAGCAGCCGGGCGCCGTGACCAGCACTTCCGGCGCCAGCATGAACGCCGTGTCGATGGGCCGGGCCTCGAGCATCGACACGCTCGTCGTCGTCGGTGGCGAAGGCACTCGTGCGGTGTCGAAGGACGAGCGCACCGTGAAATTCGTGGCCGCCTGTGGCGCAGTTTCACGACGGGTGGCGAGCGTCTGTTCGGGCGCCTACATTCTCGCGGCCACGGGCCTGCTCGATGGACGCGCCGCCACGACGCATTGGACGCGCAGCGACGACTTTGCGCGGAAGTTTCCGCGCGTGAAGCTCGACGCGGATCGCATCTTCGTCAAGGCGGGAAAATTCTGGAGCTCGGCCGGCATCACCGCGGGAATCGATCTGTCGCTGGCGCTCATCGCCGAAGACCTGGGCGAGGCGGTGGCGCGCAAGGTGGCGCAGCAGCTCGTTGTCTACTATCGCCGGCCGGGCGGGCAGTCGCAGTTCTCGACGCTGCTCGAGCTGGAACGCGCCGATGGCCGTTTCGCATCGCTGCTCGACTATGTGCGCACCAACCTGCGTGAGCGCCTCTCGGTCGAAGACCTGGCCGCACGCGCGTGCATGAGCCCGCGAAATTTCGCGCGCCTGTTTCAGACCGAGACGGGAACCAGTCCGGCGCGGGCCGTGATGCGCCTGCGCGCCGAAACTGCGCGTGCGCGGATCGAGAGCGGAGGCGCATCCGTACAGGAGATCGCGCGCAGTTGCGGCTTCGGGGATCCCGAGCGCATGCGCCGCGCATTCGTCGGCCTGTTCGGGAGGCCGCCGTCCGCGATGAGGTGAAAGAATGATCAGCGCTGTGGATAGCCGGGAATGTTGCGGCCGAGAACGATGTCGCGACGCG
>Ga0190271_10001366_pt1 | contig 13836 bp, 11 predicted proteins | sample Popmic356T_FD_133747 | JGI IMG/M metagenome (GOLD analysis project Ga0190271, IMG submission 133747) | Populus adjacent soil microbial communities from riparian zone of Weber River, Utah, USA - 356 T | ecosystem: Environmental > Terrestrial > Soil > Riparian zone | place: USA: Utah | collected...
GGACCGAGGGTCACGCGACGAAACTGGCTGCCTGAGATGTTCTTGATCCCGTAGTGCTTGGCCAGCCGTTCGTTGACGAACGTGTAGTCGGCGTTGAGGATGTCGATGACGCTGCGATCTTCGCGAACGATGGTGTCGAAGAGCAGCTCCACTTCTTTCCGCATCGCCTGACGCAGCGGATCGTCGAAGTTGGGATAGAGCAGCGGCAACGGAGTCGTGACATCGAGCGCGCGCAGGTTCAGCCACTGGCCCGCGAAGTTGTCCGCGAGCGCGATCGCCTTCGGATGCCGGAGCATGCGACGCACCTGGCGCTCGAGCATCACGGGCTCGTTGAGACGTCCTGCTGCCGCGATCTTCAGCAGCTCTTCGTCAGGCGCCGAGCTCCACAGGAAGAACGACAGGCGCGACGCAAGATCGACATCGCTGATGCGATACGCCACACCCGCACGCGTGCCGACCGGCTGCTCTTCGATGCGATAAATGAACTGCGGCGATGCGAGCACGCGCGCGAGCGCCATCTCGATGCCCTGATCGAAGTCCTTCTCTTTCCTGCCGAACTCGTAGAACTCCATCAGCACGTCGATGTCCGCAGCGGTCGTGGGGCGGCGGAAGCCAAACGTGGCGAGGTTCGTCACGATGCGGCGCGCGCACGTGGCTTCTTCAGCCTTCGTCTTGGGCGTGCATATGAAAATCTTGCGGCGGCTCGGCGACTCCTTCGCTTGCGTCGCGTCGAACGGACCTTCGATGCGAATCGTACCGACGTGCGGAAAGAAGGTGTAGCCAGGTGTTGGACCCGTCTGCACCGTCGATCGCATGAAGTGCTTGTCGAGATCGAGCCCGGGCGCGAGGTTCGTGGCCGGGAAGGTCGCCCCAACCAGGTGCGTTCCTGCCGTCGCATGGAAGCGGACGCGCATCGGAGGCAGATTTCGGCCGAAGCCAAAGCCGGCGGCAGCAGCCGTCGCTGGTGCTTGTTGCCCCTGCGCTCCCGCTCCCGCCGGTGCAGCGGCGCCGGGACGATTCGAGCAGGTGGTCGGCGTGTTTCGGCCACCACCCTGCCAGTTCATCATCCCGAGACGCTTGCCATCGAGCAGCATCTCGATCCGCTCGCATGGCACCGACCCGAACCCGGTGGGCGACATGTTGTCGCCGAAGATCGGCGTCACCGTCACCGTGTACTCGCCGTCGGAGGGGAACGTGTGCGGCACCAGCATTCCGCCGCGTGTGCCGAACGGCAGCCCTTCAACGTGATAGTCCTGCGACGTGTCTTCACGCGTGCGATAGACGACGAGCGTTGGCTCCTGGGGATATCCCATCGCCAGTCTGCTGATCTTCTGCGCTGCCGAGACATACGCTTCGACCTGCGTCGAGGAGATGCCCAGGGCTCCCGCGATGTTGTCGAAGCCAGAGGTCGAGTCGTCGGACGGCAGGTACGTTGACGCGTCGATGTCGAGGTCGAGCAGATCGTGGACGACGTTCGCGTACTCAGTGCGATTCAACCGATGCAGTCCGGGCGGCGGCGTAAACGGCGTCGCGGTGCGATCGAGCTCGTTCTCAAATGACGCGATCATCGAGTGGAAGTCCGCCGGGTCGGGACGCTTCATGCCGAGGGGCGGCATCTGTCCCGCGCGAACTTTGCGAACGACCAGTTCCCACTTCTCGCGATCCCTGTCTACGTTTGTCGGGTCCAGGCTATCCATCGTCAACCGACGCGCTGAATCCAGGCCCGCGGCTTTTGCCTTCTCGCTGTGGCAGGCCATGCAGTACTGGTTCAGGAATGCTTTCTGCGCGTCTGCACTGATCGCCGGTGCGGCGGGCGCTGCCGGTGTCGCGCTCGCGCGACGGGGGGTCGGCGTCGCGGGTTGCGCTGGCCGGGGCGGAGTTGTGGATTGCGGACGAGCCTGCGAAGGGGTTGGCGGCGCCTGTTCCGGCCGACTCGACTGGGCGTGGACAGCGAAAGCAGCGAAAAGTGCCGCCACGCAGCCCACGACAAGTGATCTAAATTTCATGTATCGCTCCGCGTGACCCGAACAGAACCAGACCAAGCCAAAGTGCGGAAAGCTTGCGGGCTAAATAGGATAACGGAATCCTTCGGGCTCCCGCAAACACAGCTTCACATCCCGAGAAGGCATTGTCCCAAGGCGTAATACGGCCGTCACTCGCGGGTCGTTTCTGACAATCAACTCCCTACGGGTCAATGACTTCAACAGGCACACAGACGAGGTCCACCGGCCGTGGTGACGTGACCCTCGAAGCAGATGCACAGAGAGCTCATCGCGACTTGTTTATTTCCGAACTGACAGTGCAGTTCCTTCGTTGAAGCGGGACCGTCCGGTCGCACCTCGTAGGCGCCGGATGACCCTCGGGGCGCGTGGCATACTCGGCCAAGATGCCGTCCGCATCGCCAACCACCAAGTGGCGCCTCGTAGCCGGGGCGTTGATCGCCCTGGCACTGCTGAACAGCTCGCTGACGTTCGAGAACGTGTGGCCGACGCCGAAGATCCGTTGGGCTAACGCGATCTCCATCGAATTAGTCGTCTGTGTGCTGCTGCTTGCAGTCGCCCATCGATCGGCAGGCACACTCGCGCGACGCGTGCTCCCCTTGCTCTGGGTCGTTCTCGTGGCCGGCCACTATCTCGACGTGACGGCACCGGGCCTTTACGGTCGTGAGTTCAATCTGTACTGGGACTCTCAGTACCTCGGCAACGTGACCGCGATGCTGTCGCGCGCGGCACCGACGTGGCTGATTCTGCTCGCTGGGGCGTCCTTCATCGCGGCGTTCGTTGCGCTGTTCGTGATCGCGCGCATCGGGCTGCGATGGCTGGCGGCAGCGATGGAATGGCCGATTGCGCGCCGTGCGCTTGGTGCAGCCGCCGCACTGCTGATGGCGATCTTCGCCGCGCAGCAACTATTCGCGCAGCCCGCGGCAGTCGTGTCGTTCGCGGATGCCGTCACGCCCGCGTACGCGCGGCAGGCCCGCTTCGTTCTCGCGATGGTCGGACCCGGGGCAGTCGCGCCTGAACTTGGTCCGACTCCGGCTTTGAACAACAGCCTCGCGCATCTCGAGGGCGCGGACGTGTTGTTGCTGTTCGTCGAGTCCTACGGCGCGGTCACGTACGAAGCGCCCGCGATCGCGGACGGGCTCGTCGCAAGTCGCCTCGATCTTGGTGCTGCGGTGGCCGAGACCGATCGAGAAGTCGTGACCGCTTACGTTGAATCACCGACGTTTGGCGGGGGGTCGTGGCTCGCTCACCTGAGCCTCATCTCTGGCGTCGAGGTCCGCGATCAGTACGCATACACGTCGCTGATGGCGTCGAGCCGCGAGACGATGATCACCAACTTCGCGCGCCGTGGATATCGAACCGTCGCGCTGATGCCGGGCATGCGCCAGGCGTGGCCCGAGGGCGCTTTCTATCACTACGACCAGATCTACGGCCGCGATCTGCTCGACTATCGAGGTCCGGAGTTCGGCTGGTGGGGCATTCCCGATCAATACGCGCTCGCGAAGCTCGATGCGCTCGAGCGCAACCGCCTGTCGCGCAAGCCTGTGTTCGTGGTCTTTCCGACGAGCACGACGCATGCGCCGTTCGGACCGGTCGCGCCGTATCAGCCGGATTGGTCACGGATGCTCGCGTCGGATGCGTTCGCCAAAGCCGACGTCGAGCAATGGATGGCTGCCACGCCGGATCTCACCAACCTGCGGCCAAGCTACACACACGCGATGTCATACGAGTACGCGACCATCGCGGGCTATCTCCGTCAACATCCGCGCGACAACATGGTCGTCGTCGCTCTCGGCGATCATCAACCGCCGGCGGCGGTCAGCGGTCCCGGTGCGTCATGGAGCGTGCCCGTTCACGTCTTCGGGCGGCGCGGACCGATTCTCGATCGCCTGCGCCAGGAAGGGTTCCGCGAAGGGCTCGAGCCCCATCGCCCGCCGATCGGCCCGATGCACGCACTCACCCCGATGTTGCTCGAAGCATTCAGCAGCCAGGAATCCGGAGCGCCACATCGTCTGGCTACGCAGTCGCCTGTCGCTTCAGCCACGCAATATCAACGGCAAACGACCACACCAACAGCGCAAGAGTGATCGCAGCGACGACGACGCTGATCGGCACCGGGACGACGGGCAACAGCGCCACGCCGAGTCCGACGAGCTGAGCGATCGCGACGCTCTTGCCGCGCCGCGTCGAGCGGAGTGGGCCGGCCATCCAGGGGAGTATCCATCCAGCGACGACGAACCCGTAGCGCATCAGCCCACATGCGAGAACCCACGCGCCGGCTTTCTCGTGATGCCAGACGAGCACCGACAGGATCAGGATCAGGGCGGCATCGGTTTCCATGTCGAAGCGTGCGCCGAAGGCACTGTGCTGAGCGCTTCGACGCGCCAGCCATCCATCGACGCCATCGAGCAGTGCCACGACAGTGACCGCACCGGCTGCGAGCCACGCGATGTGATCGCTCGGTGTCTCGCCGATGAATCCGGCGACGCCGGCCACGAGCGCCACGCGCAGCAGCGTGACGGTGTTCGCAGCGCCGAAACGAGGAAAGGGATGGTGGCTGCCGACGCGACTGACGACGAGGATGGCCGCTGCAGCGAAGAAGAGCAGGCTTCTCTTCATGTAGTCGGCGCCGCTCATCGTCTCCGAGGCGATGATGGGAGCGTAGACAAGAATGACGAGCACACCAGCGAGGACGGCGAGAGCGACGCTGGAGCGGAGAGGCCTTTTCACACGACCGCATTGTAACGATGCTGGTACCGCATAAGAATGTCCATGCATGACTGACGAGGCGAGAGCGTTCTGGGTCGCCGCTCCGGGTCGCGGAGAGATCCGTCGCGCGGTGCTGCGAGCGCCTGCCGACGAAGACGTAGTTGTGCAGGCGCTGTTCAGCGGGATTAGCCGTGGGACCGAAGCGCTGGTCTTCAGCGGACGCGTTCCACAAAGCGAGTGGACACGAATGCGTGCGCCGTTTCAGGAAGGCGAGTTCTCGGGAGCAGTGAAGTACGGCTACGCCAGCGTGGGCCGAGTCGAGTGCGGATCGAGCGAGCTGAAGGGGAGTACGGTCTTCGTTCTGCATCCGCATCAGACGCGCTACGTCGTGCCTGCGTCGGCGGTGCACGTGTTGCCGGCAGACGTGCCTCCCAGAAGAGCGATACTCGCCGCCAACGTCGAGACCGCGTTGAACGGCGTGTGGGACGCTTCTCCCCGGATCGGCGACCGGGTCGTGGTGATTGGGGCGGGAACAGTCGGCTGCCTCGTCGCGTGGCTGGCGTCGCGCATCGAAGGCTGCGACGTGCAACTCGTTGACGTCAACCCGCAGCGTCTGCGCGTCGCGCAAGCACTCGGTGTTTCGTTCGCGCAACCGGACGATGCGATGCGTGATGCCGACATCGTGATTCACGTGAGTGGCGCGCCGGAAGGCTTGCAGCGAGCCCTCGACATCGCAGGCTTCGAAGCCACGATCATCGAGATGAGCTGGTTCGGCGATCGACAGGTGACGCTCCCGCTCGGAGGCGCGTTCCACTCGCGCAGGCTCACAATCAAGTCGTCGCAAGTCGGGCACGTTGCCGCGTCTCAACGAGCGCGATGGGACACGCGCCGGCGAATGGCGCAGGCACTGTCGCTGCTCGCAGACCCGGCGCTCGACGTGCTCATTACCGGCGAGAGTTCATTCGACGATCTGCCAGACGTGATGGCTCGACTCGCGCATACGCCTGGCGATGCCCTGTGCCATCGAATCAGATATCAGTAGAGGAGCTTGGATGTTCAGTGTGACAGTTCGCGATCACGTCATGATCGCGCACAGCTTCAAGGGTGAGGTGTTCGGCCCCGCGCAACGGCTGCACGGCGCCACCTATGTCGTTGACGTCGAGTTCAAGCGCAAGACCCTCGACAACGACGGCATCGTCATCGACATCGGCCGCGCCACCGACCTCCTGCGACAGACTCTCGCAGAGTTCAACTTCCGCAACCTCGACGACGTGCCCGAGTTTGCCGGACGGAATACGACGACGGAGTTTCTGGCGCAGGTGATCTTCAAGCGGCTCACGGCCGCCGCCAGGCGAGGAGACCTTGGGCCCGGTGGCACCGCAGTCGAGCAGATCCGCGTCACGCTGCACGAGTCGCACGTCGCGTCAGCATCGTTCGAAGACCGCACCGACACGGTCGGCTGATGCAGAAAGCCGTCGTGCTCGTGTTGCCCGGCAACCTCGACTCGCGCACCGGTGGCTACATCTACGATCGTCACATCGTCGATGGACTTCGGGCGATGGGTTGGTCGGTGGACGTGGAGCCGCTGGACGACACCTTCCCGAGACCAACGACCTCAGCGCTCGCGCATGCCGAAGAGGTATTCGCGACGTTGCCGGCTGGCACCGTCGCTGTCGTCGACAGCCTGGCCGTGGGCGCGATCCCCGAGATCCTCGAGCGGCATCGGGCGCGTCTGCGGATCGTGGCACTGATGCACCTGCCGCTCGCGGCGGATATCGGCATTGAAGAAGAAGCGGCGGCCCAGTTTGCGATCGCCGAACGGCGCGCGTTGGGCGCCGCGTCGCTCGTGATCGTCACCGGGCGTGCGACGCTGCCGATGATCGCTGCTTACGACGTACCTCAGGTACGAGTGGTCGTCGTCGAACCGGGCACAAAACCGGCGCCGGTCGCACGAGGGTCTGGAACTTCAAGGGTTGAACTGCTGTCGGTAGGCACGCTGAATCCAGGCAAGGGATACGAAGAGTTGCTCGATGCGTTGACGGCAGTACCCTCCCGCGAATGGCACCTGACGTGTGCGGGGAGTCTCAACAGCCATCCACCAACGGTTGCAAGGATTCGGGCGCTGATACGGGATCGAGAGCTCGATGATCACGTCTCGCTCGTTGGAGAGCTCAGCGCCGGGGAACTCGAGCAGTGTTACGACCGCACGGATGTCTTCGTGCTGGCGACGTTGCGCGAAACCTACGGCATGGCGGTCGCAGAGGCGCTCGCGCACGGTCTGCCGGTGGTGAGCACGTCTACTGGTGCGATTCCCGCCCTCATCGGAACGGACGCCGGATTGCTTGCCTCGCCAGGCGACGTGCAAGGCCTGACGAACGCGTTGTCGCGTGTCATCGGCGATGCCGATCTTCGCGCGCGCCTGATGGAGGGAGCGCGGCGCGTCCGGCCGACTCTGCCCCGTTGGGATCAGCAGGTCGCCAAGATTGCCGTGGCCCTGGAGTCGCTGAGTCGTGGATGAATCTCTCTCCGATTGGCTCGCATATCGCGAGCCCGCGGACTTTGCCGCTCGATCGGCACCGCTCGTCGAACGCGTCAGGCATGCCCTCGCGTCCGCGGATACGCTGCGCGGCCTCGATCTCTGCACGGGTACGGGATCGAACCTTCGCTACTTAATCGACCGCTTTCAAGGTCGTCAGACGTGGCTTGCGGCGGATCGCGACGCCCGCCTTCTGGAAGAACTGCCAGCGAAACTGAAGACGTGGGCCGATGCGCGCGGTTACTCGACACGGACCGAAGGGAGCGTGAGTTACCTGCGCGGCGGGCGATCTGAGTACGACATCGAGACGCGTGAGATGAACCTCGATCGACTCGACGCCGGCCTCTTCGAGGGCCGCAATCTGGTGACGGCATCCGCGCTGCTCGATCTCGTGTCGGAGTCGTGGCTGCGGCGTCTCGCATCACGTTGTCGTGAAGTGGGCGCCACCGCGCTGTTTACGCTCACGTATGACGGGCGATCGTCGTGCGACCCTGTCGAGCCCGAGGACGACATGGTGCGCGAGTTGGTGAACGTGCATCAGAAAACAGACAAGGGACTTGGTGGGCCCGCGGAGGGTCCCGACGCGTGGTCCGTGGCCGAGCGAGTCTTCAGAGAGGCCGGCTATCGCGTCGAGTGCGCGCCGAGTGACTGGTCGATCGGCCCATCAGAACAGACGTTTCAGCGGATGCTGATCGAGGGCTGGGCACGAGCCGCCGTCGAAATCGCACCGGAACGGGCTGACACGATCGCCGACTGGCTGCGCAGACGACGCGAGCATCTCGAGACTGGACGATCGCGGATCGTCGTGAACCACGTGGACATGGTCGCGTGGTGACACCGCGATTCGACGCCGCCGACATCAAGCGCTACTACGACCGGCATACTGCGTCGTTCGTGCGTTTCGGCCAGGGGCGCGCGTCGATTCATCGCGCTGTCTGGGGTCCCGGCACACATACGCAGGATCAGGCGTTCCACTACGTTGACGACCAGATCGCGGCGCTCGTGCGTCGCATCGACACGCCTCTATCCTCGGCGCACATCGTTGACCTCGGGTGCGGCGTGGGAGCAAGTCTTTGTTACCTGGCTGAGCGGCTCCCGATCCGCGGCACCGGCATCACGCTGAGTCACGCGCAGGCGGTGATAGGGCGAGAGGTCATCACAGCGGCAGGTCTGTCGGAACGAGTCGAGTGTGTTGAAGGTGACTACAACGACCTTCCGCCGACACTGAAGACGGCGGACCTCGCATATGCAATCGAATCGTTCGTGCATGGGCCGGCGCCTGAGCGCTTCTTCGAACAGAGCCACCGCCTGCTGAAGCCTCGCGGTCTGCTGGTCATCTGCGATGACCTGAGAGCAGGCGAGTCATCGCCAGCGCCTTTGCGCGTAGTGGAGGAGTTCACGCGTGGTTGGCACATCAACTCCCTGCTCGATCGAGAAACGATGATCGGGATGGCGCACGAGGCCGGCTTCGAGCACGAATCCACAACCGACCTGACGCCGCTGCTGGAATTGAATCGACCGCGCGACTGGGCGATCGCCGTCGGAGTGGCGCTGCTCAAGCGGCTGCCTTTCACGGGAGAGCGCTACGACTACGTGATCGGCGGCGACGCGCTTCAGACGTGCCTGACGAAGGGGTGGATTCGGTACGAGCTGAACGTCTTTCGCGCTAGATGACCTGATTCACGGGCGGAACATCGGTATCGTTTCCGTCTGCCGGTTCGGCGTCGGCGTGCAGATCGCAGTCGAACAACACGTCGCCGCCCATCCTGAACACGCGATAGCGCGGTCGGCGACAGTCACTGAGACGCGCGTGCGGCGCCAGTCGTATCGCCGGACGACCCTCGCCGATGATCACCGGTGCGATGGCGATCTGAAGTCGATCCAGCAGGTTGGCTTGAAGGAACGCCGACACCGTTACACCGCCACCTTCGACGAACACCCGCCAGCAGCCGCGCGCGCGAAGCAGACGCAGCGCCTCCGCCACACCTCCGCTCTCATCGTCGCAATCCACTCCGACGATCGTCGCAGAGCCTGCGTGCGTTTCGCCCGGTTCGACCAGCGAGCGCGAGCAGATGTAGAGCGTGGGTCCAGTGTCGTCGGTGAACACGCGATACGTCTGCGCCAGCCTGCGACCAGGATCGAACACGACACGGAGTGGGTTCGCGCCAGGGACGTGCCGCACCGTCAATTGAGGATCGTCAGTGGCAACTGTTCCAGCGCCGACGACGACCGCGTCTGAGAGGGCGCGCATGCGATGGAGGTGCACGATGTTGTCGTCGCCCGTCACGAACTGCGAGTCGCCGGAGGGTGTCGCGATGAATCCATCGAGGCTCTGTCCCAGATGCCCGACGGTCATGGGCCGGCTCGACGTCGCCGAACAGATGGGCAGGTACAGGTTCAACAGCTCCGTTCGCGCATCGCTCGGGACGAGCAGCGATCGCCATCCCGCGCCAGGAGACCACGACAGAACGGCTTCGGGATCTTCAGGCTTGGTCTGCCGCAGCTCGGAATGAAGGTCAACCGCGAACGTGAGTGGGCGGCCGTTCTTGCTGAGTGGCTCGGCAAGAGCCGCGGCGCCGCGGACGATGCTCCATGCGGTTGCGGCGATTGATCCGAGCTGGCGAGGAGTAACTTCGACGGCCACTGTGTGCACGCCACTATGCCATACCGTCTCGCGAGATTGCCAAGAGGTCGCAGAAGCTGGACAGAGCATTTTCAGCGTCCGGTGCAATATGCTGACAAGACCAGATTGCGTGCGGCAGCACAGGAGAGATTCGTGATGACCTTCAACAGTCGGACCGGCGTTGCCGGCCTCACCCTCGTGTTCGGTGTGCTTGCGCTTGTGCTCGTGCAGGGCCAGGCCAAGCCGATGTGCGATCCAGACAACGGCGGCCTCAAGCTTCCCGCGGGATTCTGCGCATTGGTTGTCGCGGACAACCTTGGCGTGGCGCGGCACATGGCGGTGGCTTCCAACGGCGACCTCTACGTCGCGCTGCAGACGAGCGGCGGTCGCGGTGCGCCGGAGGCCGGCGGCGGAGCGGTTGCCTTGCGTGACGCGAACGGCGACGGACGCTTCGAGGTGAAGGAGCCGTTCGGGAGCGGCAGCACGACGGGCATCGCTCTTCGCAATGGTTATGTCTATCTCGCGCATCCGCGCACCATCGAGCGGATGCGGCTGACGAACGGAACGCTGAAGCCAACCGGTGCCGCGGAGACGATCGTGACGGGGCTGCCCACCGAAGCGCAGCATCAGGACAAGGGCATCGCCTTCGACGGCAACGGCTCGCTCTACATCAACGTTGGTGCGCCGTCGAACGCCTGCCAGGACCCCGATCGTCGTCCGGGCGTGAAGGGAGTGGAGCCGTGCCCGCTGCTCGACAAGCACGCGGGGATCTGGAAGTTCGACGAGAACAAGCCAGGTCAGACGCAGGATGCGGGAGGCTCGCGGTTCGCGACCGGACTGCGTCAGATGCCCGCCATCACGTGGCATGAAGGCGCGCTCTACATCGCGATGCACAATCGCGATCAACTCGATGTGTTCTGGCCCAAGAGCTTTACGGCGAAAGACAACGCCGAGCGGCCGGCGGAGCCGCTGTATCGTGCGGTGCAGGGATCGGACTTCGGCTGGCCGTATTGCTTCTTCGACTATCCGATGAAGCGATTCGTGACCAACCCTGAGTACGGTGGTGATGGCAAGGACGGGGCGCGCTGTGCGAAGTTCACGGCGCCAGTCGCGGCGTTCCCGGCGCATTGGGCACCGGTCGACATCAAGTTCTACACGGGCTCACAGTTCCCGGCGAAGTATCGCGGCGGCGCGTTCATCGCGTTCCACGGCTCGTGGAATCGCTCGCCGCTTCCGCAGGCTGGCTACAACGTGACCTTCCAGCCGATGGCGAACGGCAAAGCGACAGGCGATTTCGAAGTCTTCGCAGATGGTTTCACTGGAAAACCGGAGTTGATGCAGCCCAATGACGCCGTCGCGCGGCCTGACGGTGTGGCGCAGGCGCCTGACGGATCGCTCTACATCAGCGAGAGCCAGAAGGGAAAGATCTGGCGCGTGATGTATACGGGGAAGTGAGTTGTCGGCGAGTCCAAAGACTCGCCGCTATGTGACAGGTAGGGGCGGGCCTTCAGGCCCGCCTTTCTTATTTCGATCCGCTCGCGCCGCCCTGAGACGACGACGCCGCAAAGAGCCGCTTGCCGTTCTCGAAGGTGATGCTGGTCGCGTTGGCAGTCTTCGATCCGTTGCGTGCCTGGTAGCCGTCGATCACCAGCATGGTGCCGGCCATGAGATCTTCCTTCCGCCAGCCGCGACGATAGAGCGCGTTGGCGCCGCCGGTCTCCCAGGCCCACTTCTCGACCTTGCCGTTCTTGCCGACCACGTCGATGTAGATCCAGGCGTGGGGGTTTGCCCACTTCATCTCCGTGACCTTGCCTTTGAGCTTCAGCGGCTTGTTGAAGTCGTACTCCGCCGAGAACGAGTGATGCGCGGCGACGGGAACGACGACCCACCCAAGAATCGCGAAAAGAATTGCCAGCCGGTATGACTTCATCGAAACGTGCCTCCGGTCCGGCCCAGGCCGGACACCACGATTAGTTACTGCTGCGCGCCTTTGCTCGCGCCTCGTCCCGGATGTCCTTCAAGTGTTGCAGATCCTGGTTATCTTCGTGACACGCCACCTCGAGGAGCTCGTCCTTCTGCTTTTTAATCGGGAAGGCGATGGTCCACGGGCGCGTGTAGACCAGCGGATCGGACACCGTCGCTTCGTAATGGATCGTATCGGCATCTATCGGCGTCAGCCGTTCGACGACGCGTGCGGCGTGGCTGAGGATCTCGCCGACTTCGTTCAACCACGGCTTCCCATTCAGATTTGTCGTTTCGATAACCAGCGTATCGCCTTCCCACTTGCCAATCGAATCCCCCTGCCAGAGACGCATGTGGTCCGGCAGGTGGGCCCGGCCGTCCAGCGGAATCGTGCGCCACGACATGCGCTCGTGCAGGATGACCACGTAGCCGGGCGGCTGAAGGATCTGCAGCGGCGAGGGGACATACATCGACCGTGGCACGCCGGCGACGAAGCAGTGTGCGGTGGGGTCGTCGTAGCCGCGCTCCGGCAGCTTTCGGCTCTCGGCTTCTGCTTTGGCCCACGCCTGCATCGGAAGAACGCCCTCGGGTGGATCGACGATGACGCCGCGCCCGCCGGGTGTGAGGAAGTCCTGCTCGTGTTTGCCGAGGCCGTAGTTGGCGCCTCCGCCGTCAGGCATGTAGTAGCCCTGAAGGTCGGGCTTCCCGTCCGCAAGGCGCTTGAACTCGCCCTTCTTCTCGGGCGCCTTCCAGGCGGTCTGGACATCTTTCCACTCGGGAGATGGCTGCACCGGTACTGACGGTCCCGGATACCAGGTTTTCGCATCCGGCTCGAACGCGCCGTTGGCTTCCTCTGCCTCCGCCTGGCACTGATACTCGAAGATGCGATCCGCATCGGTCTGTCGATGGAGCGGCATGCTGATCGTCCACGGGCGCGTGAAGACTTTGGGATCGTCGATCGTCACCTCGTAGGTGATCGTGTTCGCGTCCTTCAACGTGTAGCGCTCGACGAGGTGAAGTGCCTCGCTGTGAAAGTTGCCCGCCTGGTCGAACCAGGTGCGGTCGTTGTGATCCTTGATGTCCACGACAAGCGTGTCGCCTTCCCAGTGGCCGCGCGAGTCGCCCATCCAGAAGTCGATGCCTTCCAGAGCCGGCGCGCCGTTCGTGTAGATCGTGCGATGCACTTGTGACCACTCAAACGTCATCGCGACGTGGTCGGGCGTCTGGAAGATCTGGAACGGGAACTCCATGTACATGATTCGCGGCACGCCCGGCAGGTAACACTTCGCCAGCGGGTCGGCGGTCAGGCGATCCTTCGCATTCTCGATCTTCTTCTTCGCCGCCCATTCCTGGTAGGGAATCGTTCCACCCGGCTCGACGCCGTTGCCAGCCGGCAGGCCGAATCGCGCGACGTGATCTTCGAGATCGGCGGCTGCACGGTTGTGGACCTGCCAGATCCCCGACAGGTCGGGCTTGCCGTCGGCAGTCCGTGGAAGTGACGTGTTCGAGGATGGGGCTGAACGCGAGCACGATATGAGCGCCGCGGAGAGGATGAGAATTCCAACAAAGGTCGCCGTCTGGCTACGCGAGTGCATGTTGCATTGTAATGCGCGGCGTTCGCGTTCCCTTTGGAGCCGGCGTTCACTAGTAGGTTTTAACGCGGAGATCGCGGAGATCGCAGGGAGGTATCAGGTTTCCCGGCCAGTCGCGCCGTCGCCGGCTTTGCCGGCGACATGCATCGAGCGTCGCGCCGGATCACAAGCGGCTCGTAGATACCTTTCAGAAGCCGCTTGTTGATCCGGCCGGCGCTCAATACATTGCCGCGCGCAGCGCGGCGCGCGACTGGCCCCTCTGCGATCCCAGCGATCTCAGCGTTTCCAAACTCCGCGTCCTCTGCCTTCCCTGCGAGCGAACTGACGCCCGGACTAGACTGTCCCTATGACCAGGCCGAGGGTCGCGGCGGAATCACTGGTCGCACTGGGTGCGACGGAGCGGCGGCTCGACGA
>Ga0190271_10001367_pt1 | contig 13835 bp, 9 predicted proteins | sample Popmic356T_FD_133747 | JGI IMG/M metagenome (GOLD analysis project Ga0190271, IMG submission 133747) | Populus adjacent soil microbial communities from riparian zone of Weber River, Utah, USA - 356 T | ecosystem: Environmental > Terrestrial > Soil > Riparian zone | place: USA: Utah | collected...
CGGGCAGCCTGCACGAGCAGCTGGCGCCTGCCGTTCTGCTCGACCACGATCGCGATGCCGGCCGGCGCGCCGGTCGTCCGGGCGGAGGTGTTCTGGCCGTCGCCGCCGCCGGACGCAGGCTGCTCGGCCGTGGGCTCCGGCTCGTCGTCGTCACCCGTGAGGATGCCGACCGGCCACAGCAGAACGGCCACGAGTGCCAGCGCGGCGAGCGCGCCCCCGGCGGCCAGCAGCCTGCGGCGCTTGACCGCGGGATCTGTGGGCGCCGCGAGCCCAGCGCCCGCCGGGGCCTTCGAGGCCTCGGACCGCCGCCCGCGCGCGCCCTCCGGGACCGCCGGCATCGAGCCGTTGGCATATAGCCCCTCGAGCGAATCGAGCAGCGAGCGCGTCCAGCTGCGCGCCGCCTCGGAGCGGCGCAGGTGGCCCTTCGTCGCCGACTCCTCCGGGCCGGCCTGCTGCCCGAGCACGTAGTCGGCGAGCTGCGCGCGCCGGTCCTCCTCGACGGCGCGCACGCTCACGGGTGCCAGCTCGACGAGCGCGTCGCGCGCAAGCTCGCGGACGCGCGCCTCGGGCATGCCGAGCAGCTCGGAGAGCTCGGCGTACGTCTTGCCCTGCTGGAGAACGAGCTCGACGATCGCCCGCTGCTCCGCGGAGAGCTGGTCAAAGGTGGCCATGAGCAGGGGGAACTGTAGTGTGCCCGCCTTCGTGGACTCGCCCCTTCCGAGCTACCCCGTCCCCGGCACGCTCGACGACGTGCTGGGCTTCGAGCTGCTCGAGGTCGGCGCCGAGCAGGTTCGCGCGCGATTCGCCGTCGAGCGGCAGGTGACGCAGCCGTTCGGGCTCGTTCACGGCGGTGCCTACGCGGCGCTTGCCGAATCGATGGTCTCGATCGCCACCCACACGGCGGTCGAGCAACACGGCATGCTCGCCGTCGGTCAGTCGAACAGCACCACCTTCCTGCGCCCGGTCACCGGTGGACACGTGCACGCCGAGGGCGTGGCGCTCCATCGCGGCCGCACGACCTGGGTCTGGGACGTGCGCTTCACCGACGACAACGAGCGTCTCTGTGCCATCACCCGCATGACGATGGCGGTGCGGCGTCAGACGGGCTGACCGGGCTCGTCGAGCAGGTAGGCCTGCACCGGCTCCCGCTTGCCCTTCACCGTCACCTCGCCGAGCGAGCGTACGCTCGCACCCGGCAGCGCGTGCAGCGTCGCCTCGCCGATCACCACACCGCCGGCGGGCGCCTCGGCCTGGAGCCGTGCGGCCAGGTTGACCGTGTCCCCGATCACCGTGTAGCTGCGGCCGCTCTCGGCGCCGAGCACGCCGACCATCGCCTCGCCGCTGTTGACCCCGGCCCGGAAGCGGGGCCAGCCCGGATGCTCGTCGGCGAGCCTGGACGTCTCGCGCTGCACCTCGAGCGCCGCTTCGACCGCCTGCCGGGCGTGCTCGGGCTGATCGCCGCGGGTGCCCCAGGTGGCCATGATCGCGTCGCCGACGAGCCGGTCGATCTCGCCGCCGTGGCGGTCGACGATCGGCGGGATAGCGATGCGCAGGTACTCGTTCAGCATGTCGGACACCTCGCGCGGATCGCGGCCCTCCGAGAAGCGCGTGAACCCCTCGAGGTCGGCGAACAGCACGCTGACGTCGCGCTTGCCGGCGGCCGTCTCGTCGAGGTAGAGGTCGCTGAAGCGCTCCTCGCCCTCCTCGCGCCGGGCGCTCCAGGCGATCGCCCCGAAGGCGAGCAGCATCAGGATGTGCCATTCCCACCAGCTGGCGTGCCAGTTGCGGGCGAAGGCAACCGCGATCATCGCCTCGGCGAGCAGCACGCACGCGCTCGCAACGGCGATCAGGATCGTGGAACCGCTGCGAATGGCCATCATCCCGTAGCGCCAGCCGGCGAACGCGTACAGGACCGTCGACACCGCCGCAGCGCCCACCAGGCCACCGCTCGCGCGCTCCACGGGAGTCGGGTCGTCGAGCGGAGGCACCGAGCCGAGTGAGAGCACGGCCCAGGCCGCCAGCAGCACCAGCACCCCGCCGCGCAGCAGACCGGCGTTGCGGATCACCCACTGGGCGCGCTCACGCGGGAGCGGCAGGGCCGAGGTGGCCGCGAACAGGGCCGCCAGCAGCAGCCCGACCGAGGTGGCGATCGTGAAGCCTTGGTTCGGACCGTCGAGCAGGACGCCCGGAGTGGCCAGCGCGTGCAGCGCGAGGAAGCCCGCGGCGGACAGGAAGGCCAGCGAGACGAGGAACAGACGAGCATCGGCGCGGTGAAGGGCGCTGCCGCTCGTCGCCAGCGCGAGCGCCGCGCTCGTGACGGCGGCCGCGAGCACGAGCCAGAAGTGCGACGGGTGGTGCTCCCACATCCCGTCCGTCGCCGGCGCGGCGAGCAGCACGACCAGCCCGACGAGCGGGAAGGCGAGGGCCGCGATCCAGATCACGAGGCGCTGGTCACCGCTCTCGCGAGTGGAGAGGCGTACGCTCTCCACGCTAACCCGGCGCCCGCAGCTCCTGCGACACGCGGCTCACGTAGCGGTTGGTGATCGGGAGCCGCCGGTCGCGCCCGAAGGCCTTGGTCGAGATCTTGATGCCCGGTGGCGCCTGGCGGCGCTTGTACTCGGCGCGGTCGACCATCGCGATCACCCGCTCCACGTCGTCTGCCGGCAGCCCGCGCCGCACCAGCTCGACGGCGTCCAGATCCTCCTCGATGTAGCCCTCGAGCAGCTGATCGAGCAGCTCGTAGGGCGGAAGGGAGTCGTCGTCGCGCTGCTCGTGGCGCAGCTCCGCGGAGGGCGGCCGCTCGAGCACCGAGCCCGGCACGAGCTCCCGGCCCGCCTGCTCGTTGCGCCAGCGCACGAGCCGGTAGACCCAGCCCTTGTAGACGTCCTTCAGCACGGCGAAGCCGCCCGCCATGTCGCCGTAGAGGGTCGCGTAGCCGACCGACATCTCGGACTTGTTGCCGGTCGTCAGGACGAGCCAGCCGAACTTGTTCGAGAGCGCCATCACTACGTTCCCGCGGATGCGCGCCTGCACGTTCTCCTCTGTGATGTCCGGCTCTGTGTCGGCGAACGCGTCCGCGAGCATCTCGTCGTAGGAGCTCATGGCGTCGGCGATCGAGATCTCGCGGAAGTCGACGCCGAGGTTCTCGGCGATGGCACGCGCGTCGGCGCGCGTGCCGTCACTCGAGTAGGGCGAGGGCATCGACACGCACGTGACCCGCTCCGGGCCCAGCGCGTCGGCGGCGAGCAGTGCCACGAGCGCCGAGTCGATCCCGCCCGAGAGCGCAACCACCACGCGCTCGAAGCCGTTCTTCTCGACGTAGTCGTGCAGGCCGGTGCGCAGCGCCGCGTACACCTCCGCCTCGGGCTCGAGGGTGGGCGCAAGCTCGCCGGCCACCACGTCGCCCTCCGACTCGACATTCACGCTCGCAAGCGTGAACACGGGCGGCTCGGCGACCGTCGCGGCGCGCCGTTGGCGGCGGACGTTCACCCGGTGGCGCGTGTCGTTCAGCCGCGCCTGCACGACCTCGCGCGGGTCGATCGTGCAGAAGCTCAGGGCCTCCTCGAACTGCGGGCAACGAGTGAGGACGGTCCCGTTCTGGTCGATCGCCAGGCTGTGGCCGTCGAACACGAGCTCGTCCTGTGCCCCGATCGTGTTGACGAACACGACGGCCGCCAAATAGTCGACAGCGCGCTGCACGAGCATGCGCTCGCGGCGCTGGCCGTAGCCGGCTCGGTAGGGGGACGCGGACAGGTTGACGATGACCTGCGCGCCGCCGAGTGCCTCCGTCATGGCCGGCGGCCCCGGCTCCCAGATGTCCTCGCAGATGCTGATCCCGATCGGGATCCCGTTCAGCTCGAAGATCGCCGCCTCGGCGCCCGACTGGAAGTAGCGCTGCTCGTCGAAGACGCCGTAGTTCGGCAGGTACATCTTGCGGTAGACCGCGACCACATCGCCGTCGGCGAGCACCGCCGCCGCGTTGTAGACGTCCTCGGCGCGCTCGGGGAAGCCGACGATCGCGACGATCCCATGGGTCTGCGCGGCCAGCTCGGCGAGCGATTCCGCGCAAGCGTCGAGGAAGCCCGTCTTCAGGAGCAGGTCCTCGGGCGGGTAGCCGCTGAGCGTGAGCTCGGGGAACACGACCAGCCCGGCGCCGCCCTCGCGCGCGGCGCTCGCGTACTCGGCGATGCGGCGCGCGTTGCCGGCGATGTCGCCGACGGTCGGGTTGATCTGGGCGAGCGCCACCCGCAGGAGCTGCTGTTCGTGGGGCATGGCCCCCATTATCGCGGCTGCACTGCAGAATCCGCTTATGCGCTACGTCCACACCAACATGCGCGTTCGCGACATCGACGCCTCGCTGCGCTTCTACGAGGCCCTCGGCTACGAGCGCCGCGGCAGGCTCCAGTTCGAGGGCGCCTACAACATCTACCTCGGCCTGCCGGGCGACGGCGACTCGCTCGAGCTGACCGTCAACCAGGGACACGACGAGCCCTACGACCTCGGCAGCGGCTACGGACACATCGCGCTGTCCGTCGAGAACCTCGACGGGGTGCTCGAGAAGCTGGCCGCCCAGGGCATCGAGCCGGAGAAGCCGCCGTACCATCCCGGCGGCCGTGAGGAGTTCCGGATCTGCTTCGTCGCCGATCCGGACGGCTACCGCCTCGAGCTGATCGACGGCGACTTCGAGACCCCGCAGGACCCCGACCACTAGGAGGAGCCATGCAGTACATCGTCCGTTTCGACATCCATCAGCCGGAGGGCATGTCGAATCGCGAGTTCATCGAGATGTGGGACCGGGAGGCCGACGCCGCCCTCGGCGCGATGGACGCCGGCGCCGTGACCCATCTCTGGAAGGTCGCCGGGGAGCGTGTGGTCTTCGCGGTGGTCGACTTGCCCGACCATGAGTCTCTGGACCGCGCGCTGGCCGGCCTGCCGATCGTGCAGGAGCTGGGCGACGGGGCGCGGACCGAGGCCTGGGCGATCTATGACTACAGGATCTTTGCGGCCGACCTGAAGGAGCAGCTGAAGGGCTAGCTGCGGCAGCCGATCGGCTCGTCCAGGTAGCGGCTCCCGCTGCGCCCGTGCTCGAAGTGCCACCACTCGCGCCAGTAGGGGTTGAAGCCGAAGCGCTGCATCGCGCGCGCGAGGATCAGGCGGTTGCGCAGCGCACGGCCGCGCGCGTTCCTCGTGTGGGCGCGTGACGAGAGGTCGTCGTAGCCCGTCCCCATCTCGAGCGGGCGGCCGCTGTCCGCCCGGACGAGCGTCAGGTCGATGGCGCTGCCCGTGTTGTGGCGGCTGCGGCGCGCGATGTAGGTGCCGACCAGGTCGCCGCGGCCGCTGCGCTCGGCCCAGCGCACAAGGGCACGCGAGGCGCGCGCCGGCCGGTAGGCGTCCCGCACGAGCAGCCCGAGTGCGTGGCGGCGCAGGTGGCGCTGTACGCGCGCGAGCGAGCGGGCGGCGTGGGGGAGGAGGAAGGCTCGGTTCTCGCAGTAGCCCGGCAGCCGCCGGCCGGTGAGGTTGTCAGGGGTCGCGTAGGCGAGCTCGACGCGAATGCCCGGTGCGGAGCGCTGGATGTCGACTAAGCCGCTGACGGCCGCCGCAGCGCGCGTCCGGAAGATTCGCTGCGCCGCTCCACGCAGGGTTGCGGTGCCGTAGTCGTGCGAGGGGTTGCCGTCGCTCAGCACGGCCATCGACACGCGCAGCGGCCCGCGCTCGAAGAGCGCCGCCTCGTGGACGAGCCGGCCTAGGCTCGTGCGGCGCCAGCCGCCCTTGAAGAAGGTGTGGAAGCCGGCCGCGAGCGAGAAGCGGGAGAAGCCCCAGCGCTGCCAGGCGACGATCGACGAGAGCAACCCGCGCGCGTAGGCGCGCGAGCGCTGTGGCACGAGCAGGTCGAAGACGCGGAAGAAGCGCGCCTGGTCCGCCGCGCTGAAATGTGCGCCCGACCAGTAGCCGCTGACGGAGAAGCTCCGCATCCCGGCCCTGGCGGCGAGCGCGCGCAGGCTGGCGTCCCCCACACGCGCGAAGACGGCGCTCGCGAGCCTGTTGTCCGAGCGCGTGATCATCGGGCCGAGCAGGGCCCGCTCGTCCGCCGTCGGGACATGGTTGCCGGCGTGGCGCAGGTAGGCCACGAGCAGCATCGCCTTGACGAGGCTGGCCGAGATGAACGTGCGCCGCGCGCCGAGGGCGTGCATGCGCCCATGCGAGTCGATCAGCGCCCAGGAGACGATCCCGGCGCGGCGGGAGAGGAAGCGGCGTGCCGCCTGCACGCGCTCGGGCCGCGGAAAGAGGGCGGGGCGCGCGCGTACCTGGAGGCGACAGCCGCGCCCGGGACGCACGGTCGCGCGCACCCCGGTGCGGCCGTGGGCGATGATTCTGATCCGGCGCGAGCAGCGGTCTGTCGGCGGGTCGAGCAGCGAGCAGTTGCCGTCGCACGGGCGCTCGAAGCTCGTGAGCCGGTAGCGGCCGGGAGGCAGCCGGCGCCCGACTCGCCAGCGCAGGCGCGGGCCGCTGCTCTCGTCGACGACGAGCGTGCCGCGGGCGTCCCGAACGCGCAGGAAGGAGACGGAGCCCTCGATGTAGGCGCCGCTCATGACGCGCCGGAAGTCGAGCTCGCCGCGCGGCGCCTGCGCGAACGTGGCGGGCGCGGCGAGCGCCGCGATCGCGGCCGCCGCACACAGGGCCAGGATCCGCACGTCCCCAGGGTACGGTTGTCCGTATCGACGCGCTCGTGCGCGCCCCGTAGCCTCGGGGCATCAAACGGCTCGCCAGCGACATCCTCAGCCCGAGCACCTACGGGCGCATCGGCTATCTGCTGCTGGGGCTGCCGCTCGGAATCGCGTGGTTCACGTTCCTCGTGACGGCGATCTCGGTGGGCCTCGGCACGGCGATCACGCTGGTCGGGATCCCGATCCTCGTCGGCACGATGTACGCCTGGCGCTGGCTCGCGAAGGTGGAGCGGCGCCTGATCGGCACGCTCACCGGCGTGCAGATCGACGACCCCTATAGACCGGAGCCGCACGGCGCCGGCTGGTCGCGCCGCATCAGCACCCGGCTCGGCGACCCCGCCACCTGGAAGGACCTCGTCTTCCTCCTCCTGCAGCTCCCGCTCGGCATCGTGTCGTTCACGGCCGCCGCAGTCGTTCTCGGGCTGGCCGCGTCGTGGATCGCCGCGCCCGCCTGGTACTGGTCGGTGCCCGACGGGATCCAGCTCGGGATCACGAACGTCGACACGCTGGGCGAGGCACTCCTGCTCGTGCCGCTCGGGCTCGTGGTCGCGTTTGCCGGCATCCCGGCGCTCGGCCAGCTGGGCCGCGGCTACGGGGCGATCGCCAAGCTGCTGCTCGGCTCGAACCCGGACCCCGAGCTGACAGCGCAGGTCACGGAGCTCGAGGGCGCGCGCTCGCGCATCATCGCGGCCGCCGACGCCGAGCGCCGGCGCATCGAGCGCGACCTTCACGACGGCGCGCAGCAGCGCCTCGTCGCGCTCTCGCTGACCCTGCGGATGGCCGAGACGCGCGCCGAGAAGGGCGATCCGGAGACGGCCGGCCTGATCCGCAACGCCGGCGAGGAGGCCGGGCTGGCGCTGAAGGACCTGCGCGACCTCGCGCGCGGGATCCACCCGGCGATCCTCACCAACCGCGGCCTGGCAGCCGCGCTCGACGATCTCGCGGCGCGCGCGTCGATTCCGGTGGAGGTCACCGCAGCGCCGCCGGAGCGCCTGCCCGACCAGGTCGAGGCGGCCGCCTACTTCGTGGTGTCGGAGTGCCTCGCGAACGTCGACAAGCACGCCCAGGCGTCCGGCGCCACCGTGTCGGTGCGAGTCGAGGAAGGCGAGCTCAGGGTCGAGGTCGCGGACGACGGCACGGGCGGCGTGGACACCGAGAACGGCTCGGGGATCCAGGGTCTGCGCGACCGCGTGGGAGCCCTCGGCGGCCGCCTCGATATCGAGAGCCCGGAGTCGGTCGGCACGCGCGTGCACGCGACGATCCCGCTGGAGGTGCCGGCGGACCTGGACGAGCTCGCCCCACGGCGACCGCTCGTGTTCGCCGACGAGGAGGCGGAGACGCTCCAGGCGCGGCGCTCGCGCCGGCTGCGGGTGCGCGTCGGCATCCTCGCGGGCTTGGCGGCCATCCTCGTGCTGGTCTGGGCGCTCACCGGCACCGACAGGCCCTGGATCGCGTGGCCGCTCCTCGGGCTTGGCCTCGTGGCCGCGCTCGACGTGTGGCTTGTGCTCGGCGGCCGGCCGCTCACCGAGTCGGACGTGGCCGGAGCAGGCGGCGACCGCGAACAGGCCATTCGCTCGCTTCGCCGGCGCCGGCGGATTCGCATCGACGCCGGCGCGCTCATCGTGGTCAACCTCTTCCTTGTCGGCGTCTGGATCGCGTCCGGGTCGAGCTACTTCTGGCCGATCTGGCCGATGCTCGGCAGCGCCGTCGCGCTGGGTCTCAAGTCGCTGCGCTGGACCGATATCGCGCGCGAGCGGCTCGTGGGGAACGCCTCCGCTCGCTGATAGCAGCCTCAGGCAAGCGGGGATCTGGCGCGCCCGCCCACGCGCCGTGAACAGCACCCCTTGACAACGTAGAACGTGGTGTTTATGTTCCGCACCGCGGCCGCCAGAAACGCGGGCGTACCCAGTGAGGAGTGGCCCGGCAGCGGCCGGGCAGATCGGAGAGATATATGCCTGGCACCCCGGGTTTTGCCGGTCGGATTCGTGCTGCTTTTTCGCGCCCGCTGATGGGCTTGCTCGTCGCCGTCGCGGCGCTGGCCTCGCTTGGCGTCGCCACCGCGCTGGCGGCTCCGCCGCCTGATGGGCGGACCTATGAGCTCGTGACACCCGGCGACACGGGGCGTAACGCACTGCTGCAGCCGTCCATCGCGGCGGACGGCAACCACGTTTCGTACGGCGCCCTTTCGTCGCACGGCCGGGGCGCATTCGAACGTGCTGAACACGTACATCGCGACCCGGAACGCGGATGGCACCTGGACGAACCGCCCGCTGCAACGCGCCGGGCGTGACCCCTCCGGCCCGATTGGCTGGTCGCCGGTCGACGCCGCCGGCGCGGACTACTCGGCCTTCATCGCGCAGGGCCTCCAGGGCCTGACCGGTGGGGGAACGTTCCCCTATGACCGTTTCGACGCCAATGGCAACTCCGTCGAGACGCTGCTCAGCGGGTTTCAGAACGCCCAGTACGCGACCTCGACCCCGGACTTCGCACACTCCTACTTCTATCTCTTCGATCCGGTCCCGGGTCAGCCCGACTCGGCCGCGGGTTCGAACATCTACGAGGCCGACAACGGCACGCTCACGAACGTGGGGCTGCTGCCGAGCGGCGACGCGCACGAGTGCGGAGCGCGGTTCACGACCGATTTCCAGCACGCCCACCGTCAGCACTACGTGTCCGAGGACGGCAGTCGCCTCTTCTTCGTGTCGCCCGACCCGAACGCGTTCGACTGCACGGATCCGACGCCCGACCCCGCGCGCCTGTACACGCGCGCGGGTGGCACGACGGAGCCGATCAGCGAGGCGCCGGCCGGTGAGACGGAGTTCGCGGCAAGGTTCGTGCAGGCCACACCGGACGGCTCCACCGTCTTCTTCCTCACTTCCACCAACATGGTCGATGGGGACACCGACGGCACGGAGGACCTCTACCGCTTCGACCTCGGCGGGGACTACAGCTGCCTGAGCTGCGTCGACGGCGGGCCGGCGGCGGGCGTTCAGTCGGCCGTCGTCTCGGAGGACGGCTCGCGCGCCTACTTCGTGTCGAGCGCCAGCCTCGTCACCGATCCCGAAGTGACGCCCGACGTCGCGCACATCTACGTGAACGACGGAGCCGGTGTTCGCTTCGTCGCCAACACCGGCCAGCTCGGCGCGGCCCCCAACAACTTCCCGCGGGGCCAGATCTCCGAGGACGGCAGCGTTCTCTGGATCTCGGCGCCGGAGCAGCTGACTGACTTCGCGACCAACGGCAACCAGGCGATCTACCGCTACACCGATGACGACGGCGAGATCATCTGCGCCAGCTGTGTCGACGGCGTGCCGTACGACGCCGCGATCGACATGACCGCCAATACGTACGGCGGTGCGACTGCGCGGGCGGCCAACGAGGCCGGGACGATCCTGTTCTTCAGCACCACGAAGGCACTCGTCGCCGAAGACAGCAACAGCGCGCTCGACGTCTACCGCTGGAAGGAGGGCGAGGGCGTGGCCCTCGTCACCGACGGCGTCAGCACGACGACGGGCTTCTCGCCGAACCACACCCTCGGCGGGACGGACGCGTCGGGAGCGAATGTGGTCTTCAGCGCATTCGAGCGGCTCGTGCCGCAGCACATCGGCGGGCCCCAGGTCTACACGGCCCGCATCGGTGGGCTCTTCTCACCGTTCCCGCCGCCGCCCAGCCCGGGCTGCGCTGGGGACGGCTGTCAGGGCAACGCGACTCCCCAGCCCGCCACGTCCAACCCCGGCAGTGCGACGCTCGACGGTCCCGGCAACGTGACGCCCTCGAAGCCGAAGGCGAACAAGAAGCCCAAGAAGTGCAAGAAGGGCTTCGTGCGCAAGCGCGTCAGGGGCAAGGTCCGCTGCGTCAAGCGCAAGCCGGCGGCGCGGCGTTCGAAGGGGGCAGCCGAACGACGGAAGGCCGCGGCCCTTAGGAGGAGCAAGTGAACGGCCCAGCAGAGACGAGAGGAGCGATAGCCATGCGTACAGAAGTTCAGAGTCGCTTCCGCGCCCTGCTGGCCGGGATCGCGCTCACCGCTGCCCTGCTCCTGTGCGGGATGTTCGCCGCGCAGGCGCAGGCCGCCATCGAGATCACCGAGTTCGAGGCCGGCGCGTTCAACGCGGACGGCACGCCGAACCTCCAGGCCGGCGCGCATGCGTTCGAGGCGCGCACGTTCTTCAAGTTCGCCGAGGCGGACGACGACGGCACCCCGTACAACCAGCCGCCCGCCGAGAACGTCAAGGACATCGAGGTCACGCTGCCGCCGGGGCTGATCGGGAACCCGTCGGCCGCCCCGCAGTGCACCGATGAGCAGCTCTTCGGAAACGCCTGCCCGGTCGCCAGTCAGGTCGGCTTCACCACGCTGCGCCTCTGGCAGGGGACCGAGCAGTTTCCGATCAGGCTGCCCGTCTACAACATGGTCCCCGACCCAGGGCAGACGGCGGACTTCGCCTTCATGGTGATCATCGCGCCGGTGCACATCGTCGCGACCCTCAACACGGACGGCGACTACTCCCTTACGACGACCATCAGCGACATCTCCGAGCTCCTGCCGCTCGGGGGGTCGGAGCTCTCGTTCTGGGGTGTCCCCGCCGACCCCGCCCACGATCAGCAGCGCGGCGCCTGCATCGGTACGGACACCGAGGAGATCGACTCGGACGGCGACGGCTTCCCCGACCAGTTCGGCGACGGCGACCCGCTCAACGACGACGCCTGCCCGTCCGGTGGAGCCAGGAAGCCGTTCCTGACGCTGCCGTCGGTCTGTGGCGTCGAGGGTGTGACCACGCTGCGAGCACGGTCGTGGTCGGATCCGGGCAACTGGAGCACCGCGACATCCGCTCCCGAGGTGGCCTCGGGCTGCGAGCGGCAGCGCTTCGACTCGAGCATCGGCGTGTTCGCCGATCCGCCGGTGGCCGACTCCCCGACCGGGCTGACCGTCGACCTGCGCATCCCGCAGAACGACAACCCGGATGGGCTCGGCACGCCGCCGCTCAAGAAGACCGTCGTCCAGCTGCCGGAGGGCCTCGCGGTCTCCCCGGCCGCGGCCGACGGCCTGCAGGGCTGCACGCCGGCTCAGTTCGGCTTCGGCTCGAAGGCGGACTCGACCTGCCCGGCGAGCTCGGACATCGGCAACGTGAGCATCACGACGCCGCTGCTGGCCGACCCGATGGAGGGCGACATCTACCTGGCGCAGCCGACGGCCTCCCAGCTGCTCTCGATCTACCTGGTCGTTCGCGGTCCGGGCTTGGTCGTGAAGCTGCCCGGCACGATCGACGCCGACCCGAACACGGGCCGGCTGACCGCGACCTTCGACAACACGCCGATGGTCCCATTCAGCCGCTTCCTGTTGCAGTTCAAGGGTGGCCCGCGGGCACCGCTCGCGACACCGGCGAGCTGCGGGCCCAAGACCACGAACGCGAGCCTGACGTCGTGGAACGGATCAATGGCTCCGGTCAACACCACGAACACGATGGACGTGATCGGGTGCTCCGGCGGCTTCGCTCCGGGCTACGTGGCCGGCTCCACCAACCCGGTCGCGGGCCGGGGCACCGGCTTCCTGATGAGGCTGTCGCGTCCCGACGGTCATCAGGAGCTCTCGAGGCTGGACGTCCAGCTCCCGTCCGGGCTGACCGGCCGGCTCGCCTCGGTGCCGCTCTGCGGCGAGGCGCAGGCCGCCGCCGGCAGCTGCGGACCGGAGTCCCAGGTCGGCACGACCCGCGTGTCCGCGGGTGCGGGCTCGAGCCCGTTCAACCTGGGCGGTCGTGTGTACCTGACCGGGCCGTATGGCGGAGCGCCGCTCGGGCTCTCCATCGTCGTCCCGGCGATTGCCGGACCGTTCGACCTCGGCACGGTGGTCGTGAGGGCCGCCATCCACGTCGATCGCACCACAACCCGCCTGCGGGTGATCTCCGATCCGCTGCCCTCGATCATCAAGGGCATTCCGCTGCGGATCAAGACCGTCGAGGTCAACCTCGACCGCGAGGGCTTCATGCTCAACGGCACGAGTTGTGCGCCGAGCAGCGTGACCGCCCGGATCACCTCCACGGCGGGGGCGACCAGTGACGTGGCGTCGCGCTACCAGGTGGCCGACTGCGCCCGGCTCGGGTTCAACCCCAAGATGACGACCACGCTCACCGGCAGGAACCAGGTGCGGCCGGGCCGTCACCCCGGGCTGAACATCCGGCTCCAGGTGGGCCGCAACCAGGCCAACCCGCGCAGGGTCGCGCTGACCCTGCCGAACAGCCTGGCGCTCGATGCGCAGAACCTGCCGGATCCGTGCACGCAGGAGCAGCTCGCTGCTCTCAGCTGCCCGGCCAGCAGCCAGGTGGGCACCACGAGCGCGGCCACGCCGCTGCTGTCCGAGCGGCTCCGCGGCGGCGTCTACCTCGTCGCCCGCCCGCGTGGCCTGCCCGCGCTGGCGGCGGTGCTGCGCGGTCAGATCACCGTGGTCCTCCAGGGTGAGACGGCGATCACGCGCAAGGGTGTCCGCAACACGTTCGGGAGCATCCCGGACGTGCCGATCAGCGACTTCAGGCTGAACCTGAGGAGAGGGTCGGACGGCATCCTTACCCCGGTGCGCCGCAGCCTCTGCGCTCGCAAGCACCGGGCGACCCTCGCGATGAGGGGTCACAACGGCAAGGTGAAGAACACGACGGTCGCGCTGAAGACCCCGTGTCGGAACGCCAGCCGCAGCAAGCGCAGCAAGAAGTCCTGAGCTGAATGTCCTCCCGGGCGCGTCGCGGAGTCGCGGCGCGTCCGGGCAGCTCAGGTTGTTGCTGGATGATGCGCGACGAGATGCCGGGCGCCGTCCAGCCAATCGCCGCCGTCGGCACGTCCCACACGGCGTTCGTGGGGGACTTCACCCGCGGCCCGATCGGGAAGCCGCTGAGGGTCACGAGCGCAGCGGAGTTCCAGCTGGCGTTCGGCGGACTCGACGCCGGGAGCGAGGCCGGATACCAGGTGGCCTCGTACTTTGCGAACGGCGGGGTGGTGGCGTGGCTCGTGCGCACGGGCAGCGGAACCGGCTGGAAGCGCGGCATTCGGGCACTCGACGCCGTCCCGCCCGGCGCCCTCAACCTGCTCTGCCTCCCCGGGGCGTCCGCGCTCCCGAGTGCGCGCCAC
>Ga0190271_10001368_pt1 | contig 13832 bp, 14 predicted proteins | sample Popmic356T_FD_133747 | JGI IMG/M metagenome (GOLD analysis project Ga0190271, IMG submission 133747) | Populus adjacent soil microbial communities from riparian zone of Weber River, Utah, USA - 356 T | ecosystem: Environmental > Terrestrial > Soil > Riparian zone | place: USA: Utah | collected...
ATGCCTTCGTAGAAGTAGAGCTTCGAATCACGCATCCGGGAGCAGTCGGAGTGTACCACGCGGGTTCCGCGCTTCGGCCGCGGTGTGCTCGAGACCGGACCGCGCGCGGGGCCATGTCACAGCGTCACGCGCTGGGCTCGGCGGCAACCGCGTGGGCGGGCTGCATCAGCCACAGCACCATTCCGAAGATGCTGGCGACCAGGATGTGACCGAAGAGCAGCAGCGAGATGGCGACCGCCATTTCCTTCGGCACGCCCAGCGGCGCGAACAGCCACGCGTGCAACTGCTCGCGCACGCCGAGGCCATTGAGGGCGATGGGCACGTTACTGAGGACGCCCGTCATCGTGACCGCGGTGAAGATCGCCAGCAGCGGCGGGCGCGGTCCACCGCCGATGTCGATGAACCACGCGTAGACGAGCGTGAGCGCGACGAAATACACGAGCACCAGCCCGAAGCCATAGGCCATGATGCGGGGCTGGCGCACCAGCAGGGCCATGTCGAGCCGCAAACGTTGCAGCGCTTCGCCGCCGCGGACCGCCGACGGGCCGAACGGCGTGAGCCAGCGCTGCACTCCTCCCGTGCCGACGAGGATCAGGCCGAGGACACCGCACGATCCTATGGCGACCAGCGTCACGACGAGGCGGAAGGCCGCGAACCGGGCTGACACGGGCGGCATGAGCCACGAGGCCGACGCCGCGAGAACGGCCAGGCTGCCGAGGCCGAGGATGCGATCGACGACCACCGACGCCATGATGGTCCGGTAGCCATGGGCGCGACCGAGGTAATAGACCTTGGTGGCGTCTCCACCCACGGTGCTCGGCAGGAAGTTGTTGGCGAAGATGCCGATGAAGTACGAGCGGATGGCAACGCCGACCGGCACGTCGATCCCGGCCGCCGAGAGCAGCAGCCACCAGCGCCACGCATACAGCACCTGGCCGCCGATGATCACCGCGAACGACGCGACGTAGTACCAGGTCGGCAAGCTGACGAGCAGGCGGCTGAGTGCGTGGACGTCGAGACCGCGGATCAGCCACGCCAGGAGCGCGACCGACACGGCGGCCTGCGCCGCCATCAGCGCGATGCGACGGGTCATGTTGCGCGCATCACCGCGGCTGCGTCCACGTCGGCTCGGCGAACACCGCCCCGGGCTGGATCTCGACCGTCACGACGCACGATTCTAGAACACTGCGCGGCGCCTGCGGCGCCCCGTTCCTGCCATATGATGATGACCTTGCCAGGCCCGGCTACCGCTTCCATCACGACCGCGCCCGCACTCTCGGTGGTCGTGCCGGCCTACAACGAAGAGGCTGGCATTGCCGCGTGCGTGGAGCAGTTGCGCGCCGCGCTCCAGGCCCTCGCCGCCTCGTGGGAGATCGTCGTGGCCGACGACGGGAGCCGGGATCGGACTGCCGACATCGTTCGCGATCTGGCCGCCGCCGACCCGCGCGTGCGTCTGCTCGCCCTGCCCCATCGCGGCAAGGGCGCCACCGTCCGCGACGGACTCCTCGCAGCCGCCGGTGACTGGCGCTACATGGCCGACGCCGACCTGTCCACGCCCGCCGACAACATCGCCCGCTTTCTCCAGGTCACCTGCGATCACCCGGGTGTGTCGATCGTGATCGGATCGCGTGAAGCGCCGGGCGCCGAGCGCCTCGGCGAGCCCTGGACACGGCACGTCATCGGTCGTGTATTCAACTGGTTCGTGCGCGCCGTCGCGGTACGAGGCATTCACGACACCCAGTGCGGGTTCAAGCTGTTTCGCGCCGCCGCGGCAACGGCGCTGCTGCCGCGGCTCCAGACTGACGGATTCGCCTTCGACGTCGAGCTGCTCTTCCTTGCGCGCCGCGCCGGCCTCGAGGTTCGCGAAGTGGGCGTGCTCTGGCGCTGCCGCACCGACAGCCGGGTCGCCGTGAGCCGCGGCGCTGCGGCGTTCTGGGAAGTGCTTCGGATTCGCGGGCGCGCGCTGGCTGGCCGTTACGACCGCCCGCCCGCGACGGCATGAGCGGCGGCGAGAGCGAGCGGCTGGGCCCGCTGAGCGCCCGGCAGTGGGCATTCGTGCTCGCGGCCATCACTGCCGTGGCCATCGCCGACGACCTGCTCCGGATTCCCGTGCAGGTGTCCGACGCGCTCGAAGAGATCCTGGTCGCCTCCCGCTCACCCTCGGCGCTCGCCTCCTTCTGGCGTGCGACCTTCAACGCCGCCTACTTCCGGCCATTCCGGATCGCGCAGATCAAGCTGCTGTTCGACCTGGCGGACGGTCACTATTGGCTGGCCTACCGCGGATTCCACGCGCTGCTGCTCGTGGTCTTCGTGCTGCTGTTCACGCGGGCGCTCAGGGTGCGCACGGCCACGGATCTCGTCGCGGCCGCATTCGGTCTCGCCGTGCTGACCGGGCTCCACACGTTCCGCACGTTGATTCAGGAGGCGTTCCCGATCAACCACTTCCTCGAGATTGCGGTGCTGGCCCTCGGCACGCTCGTGCTCGCGCAGGGCCCGCGGCGGCTGTGGACCGACGGCGTCGCGGTGCTGCTGTTCGTCGTTGCCGCACTGACGCTCGAGTCGGGTGTGCTGATCTGGGTCGTCGCCGTGTCGGCGTGGACGTTCGGCCTCCGCGGTATCTCGGCGCGGGGCCTGGCGGCGATGACGCTGCTCCTGGGCGGCTACTTCTATCTCCGCTTCGTCACGCTCTCGGTCGGCATGCCGACGCTGGCGGAACGCTCGTCGGGCTACCTGTTCGAGGTGCTGGAGCCGGCGCAGCTCCAGGAACGGTTCGGCGATCGGATCTGGTGGCTCCGCGCCTACAATGTCGGCTCGTCAATCCTGTCGGTGTTCTTCTCCGAGCCGCGCAGCGGACTCTTCGCGATCACCCGCTCGTGGAAGGAGCATCAGGTCATCCCCTTTCAAGTGATCGCGGTAGTGAGCTCGGCGATCACGACCGGATTCATCCTGGCGGCGGTCCCGAAGGCGTGGCGCGCGCTCCGGCGCACGCCGGCGGCCGCGGATGGCGACGGCACCGGTGCACTGGTTGGCATCGCCGGCGCAGTGATCGTGGCCAGCGCGGTGCTGTCGTTCGCGTACACCAAGGACGACATCATGAGCACGGCGGGCGCGTTCTATGCCGTGGCGGCGTACGCGGCCGTGCGAGGCGCCGCGGGGGCGCTGCGAAATCGCGGGCGGGCGACAGCGGCCGGGCTCACGGCCCTGCTCTTCATCGCCTCCGCCACCTGGATGTCGCGGAGCCTCGGCATTCACCACGTCGCCAGCGCCGCTGCCTTCAAAACGCGGAACGACTGGGGCCTGCAGCCGGGCCAATGGGCGCGCGAGGGCCGCTGGCCCAGCCAAGCCGACGAGCGGCGCCTGCTCGAGCGATTGCGGGCGGAAGCGCTGGCCATGCCGGCGCCGAACCCGAAGTTCGACTGGCCCTGGGCCGACCGGGTATGGGGCGACTGATGCGGCGCTGGCCCTTCTTCGTCGCTGGGGCGCCGCTGGCGGTGCTGATGCTGGCGCGCACCCTGTTGATCGCGCTCAGCCTGGCCGGCCGGCCGCTCTTCTGGGCCATCGAGCCGCTGACCCTCGCCGAAGCCGCCGCGTTGCGCGACGGCGGCGAGGTGGCGCGACTGCTTGCCGACGGCGCCGACCCCAATGCGCGCTACCCGGTCCGCCGGGGAGTGGTGCGGGGCCGAACCGAGGCGACGCCGCTCGAGGCGGCGCGCGCCGCCGGGCGGCCCGAGATCGTTCAGCTCCTGCTCGAATCCGGCGCCCGCGCGGACTGACGGGGGCTGCGATGTACGATGCACGCGTATGAGCGCCATGATCGCGTTCAATCGCCCCTACCTGACCGGCCGCGAGTTCGACTACGTCCGTGAAGCGGTCGCCACCGGTCAGCTCGCCGGCAACGGCCAGTTCACCCGGCGCTGCCAGGCCTGGCTGCAGGAGGCGCTCGGAGCTCCGAGAGTGCTCCTCACCCACTCGTGCACCGCGGCACTCGAGATGTGTGCGTTGCTGCTCGACCTGCAGCCGGGCGATGAAGTGATCATGCCGTCGTTCACGTTCGTGTCGACGGCCAATGCCTTCGTGCTGCGAGGGGCGACGCCGGTGTTCGTCGACATCCGGGCCGACACACTCAACATCGACGAGACGCTGATCGAACGGGCGATGACCCCGCGGACCCGCGCCGTCGTCGTCGTCCACTACGCCGGCGTCGCCTGCGACATGACGCCGATCGTGTCGATGGCCCGGCGCCGCGGCCTCGTCGTGATCGAAGACGCGGCCCAGGGATTGCTCGCGTCGTACCAGGGGCACCCGCTCGGGTCGCTGGGCGACCTGGCCGCCTTCAGCTTCCACGAAACCAAGAACATTCAGTGCGGCGAGGGCGGTGCGCTGGTGATGAACGACGCGCGCTGGGCGGAGCGGGCGGAAATGCTCTGGGAAAAGGGCACCGATCGCTCGAAGTTCACCCGCGGACAGGTGGACAAGTACACCTGGGTGGACCTCGGCTCGTCGTTCCTGCCCGGTGAGATCACGGCGGCGTTCTTGTGGGCACAGCTCGAGGCGGCTCGCGACATCACCGCCGCGCGCCTCACCCTGTGGCGGTCGTACGCGCAGGCCTGTCGCGAGCTGGACGGCGCCGGGCTCGAACTGCCGGCGATCCCGCCGGACTGCGTGCACAACGCCCACCTGTTCCGGGTCTTGCTGCCGCGCCACGTGCAGCGGGGCGACGTCATCGCCGATCTCAACCGCCGCGGCGTGAATGCGGTCTTCCACTACGTCCCGCTGCATTCGGCGCCGGCCGGCCTGCGCTTCGGCCGCACCGCCGGGCCGATGACCGTCACCGACGACTGCAGCGCGCGCCTCGTACGGCTGCCGCTCTGGATCGGCATGGGCGACGACACACCGCAGGCGGTTGTCGGCGAGCTCACCGCCTCGCTCTCGTCGCGCGTCTGAGCGCGGCCTCGCGCGGTTCCGGGGTACGATTCGCCATGGCCCTCGCGCTGGCGCTCGCGCAGCTCAATCCCACTGTAGGCGACGTGGCGGGCAACACCGCGCGCGTTCGCGAAGTACGCGACCGGGCGGCGCGCGATGGCGTCGATCTCATCCTCTTTCCCGAGCTGCTCCTGGTCGGCTACCCGCCGGAAGATCTGGTGCTACGCCCCGCGCTCGTCAGCGCGGCAGCCGCGGCGCTGCGCGAGCTGCAGCACGAGAGCGCTGCCGGCGGGCCTGGCCTCGTCGTCACCTTGCCGTGGTGTCAGGACGGGCGGCTGTACAACGCCGCGGCGCTGGTGGCCGACGGCCAGATCTCGCTGCGCTTCAAACACGAGCTGCCGAACTACGGCGTCTTCGACGAGAAGCGCGTCTTCGCGCCCGGGCCGCTTTCGGAGCCGGTCGACTTCCGCGGTCTGCGGCTCGGCCTCCCGATCTGCGAGGACGTCTGGTTCGCGGAGACGGCCGCGCACCTCGCCGCGCAGGGCGCCGAGCTGCTGCTCGTGCCGAACGGCTCGCCGTTCGAGGTCGAGAAGTCGCAGCAGCGGCTGCACCTGGTCCAGGCGCGCGTGCGCGAGACCGGGCGCGCGCTCGTCTACGTCAACCAGGTCGGCGGCCAGGACGAGCTCGTGTTCGACGGCGGGTCGTTCGCCGTCAACCCGGACGGCGCGCTCGCCTGCCACCTGCCGTCGTGGGTCGAAACCGTCGTGACGACCCATTGGGATCGCGGCAGCGGACGCCTCGCCTGCCAGGGACCGGCAACCGCGTGGCACGATGAGCCGCGCCTCGAGGCCGTCTACAACGCGATGGTGCTGGGGCTGCGCGACTACGTGCGCAAGAACCGGTTTCCCGGAGTCGTGCTCGGCATGTCGGGCGGCATCGACTCCGCGCTCACCGCCGCGGTGGCGGTGGACGCCCTTGGCCCGGGTCGCGTCAAGGGCGTGCGCCTCCCCTCGCGGTTCACCTCCGCGCCGAGCCTCGACGATGCCGACGAATCGGCACGGCTGCTGGGCATGGCGCTGCAGACGCTGCCGATCGAGACGACCGTGGCCGCCGCCGAGGGCACGCTCGCGGCGGCCTTCGCCGGCACCGCGCGCGACGTCGCGGAGGAGAACCTCCAGGCACGCATCCGCGGCCTGCTGCTGATGGCGCTCTCCAACAAGTTCGCGGATCTGCTCGTCACGACCGGCAACAAGTCGGAGATGTCGGTCGGCTACGCGACGCTCTACGGCGACATGTGCGGCGGTTACTCGGTGCTCAAGGACATCTACAAGACCGAGGTCTACGCGCTGTCGGCGTGGCGCAACGCGCACCGCCCGGAGGGCGCTCTGGGGCCTGCGGGACTAGTGATTCCGGAGTCCTCGATCACCAAGGCGCCGACCGCGGAACTGCGCCCCAACCAGACCGACCAGGATTCGCTGCCGCCCTACGACGAGCTGGACGCCATCCTCCATGCGCTCGTCGAGGACGAACGCAGCGTGCCGGAGATCGTCGCGTCGGGATTCGCGCGCGCGACCGTCGTCCGCGTGCAGCGGCTGCTCTATTCGGCGGAGTACAAACGCCGCCAGGCGCCGCCCGGCGTGAAGATCACCCGGAAGGGGTTCGGGCGCGACCGGCGCTACCCGATCACGAACGCATTCCGGGAGGACTAGTCCCCTAGCGGCCTGTCCTCGCGCCGGTTACGAAGGCCTCGGCGTGCGTGCCATCCGGCGCTCGCGCCAGGCCAGCACCGACCGCGGCGGCGCCACTTCGTAGCCGAGCAGCCGCGCCAGCTCCGGATCCCCGGCATGGCGGCCGTCGAGCGCGTCGGGCAGCGACACCTGCTGCGCGATGATCGGAACCGAGAAGACCTGGTTCACCGCGCGCCGGGGCCGGTCCGAGACGTTGGCCCCGGCCCGATGGAACAGCATCGAGTCGAAGACGATGAAGGAGCCCGGCTCCGCGGTGACCGGCGTATCGAGCTGGGCGGCGACTTCCGGCGAGGGAAACGCTTCCATCCGGTGCGATGCCGGGATCACGGTGGTGGCGCCGGTCTCCACCCGGAACGGATCGATGCAGAAGAGCGCGCTCACCGCCAGCGGCCGGCTGGAGACGAAATGCTGGTACGGCAGATCCCGGTGATACGACAGCTGCGTGTGACCCTGCTTCGGGGGGTTGATCACGCCGTTCTGCTGCATCAGCACGACGTAGCTGCCGAGCAGTTCGCGCACCAGGGCCAGCAGCGGCGCGTGGCGGGCCAGCGCGACGAACGCGTCGTCGTAGACGAGCGGGCATCGCGCCGTGAGCGTGTCGCCGATGGCCGCCATCCGCTCCGGACCGCCGAACTCTTCGACCTGGCGGGCCATCACCTGATCGAGACGGCGGCTGAAGTCGGCGATGTCGGCAGAGGGGAATTCGCCGGGCAGGACGGCGTAGCCCACGAGGCGGATGCGATCGGCCAGCTGCCTGGCCACCGTGTCGGCGGCGGCCTGCTCCACGATGCCGTACCCCGGCGCGCTGCCGCCGGTCACGCTACCAGCCACCGTCACCCCCAGGAAGCAGATCGTACCACGTCACCACGGCGGTGAACCGCGCGCGCAGGCGGTCCGCGAGCCGCGCCTGGTCGAGCGGGCGCACTCCGACGAGCACGGTCTCGGCCGATCCGACGCTGTCGAGACCGACGACCGGCAGGTCGCCGAACCGCCCCGACGCCGGACCATCGATGGTGCACGCGCGCACCAGGTCCCAGGTACGCGGGGCGTAGCCGCGCAGAAGCCCGGCGGCTTCGCCTGCCCCAAAACACACCGCCGGGGCCGCCATGCGCTCGAGCAGGCGGGAGTCGAGGTCGCGCCACGCGGCGAGGTAATCCGCGCGCCCGCCGGCGTCGACGGCAATGGGAGCCGCCGGCACGGCATCGGTCGCGGCCGCGCGCGCGACGACCATCTGAAAGGCGCCGAGCGCCCGGGGAGCCCGCTGCGTGGCGACGACGTCGAGCCCCGCGCGTGCGCACAGCAGCGACAGATGTTCCGGCGCGAACGAGTAGACGTGATCGGCAAACAGCAGCTCGAGGCCCGGGCGCCCGCCGTCGGGACAGATGAGCACGAGCGTGCCGCCGGATCCGAGCGCACGCCGCAGCGCGCGCAGGAACGACAGCGGATCGTGCGTGTGCTCGATGACGTTGACCGAGACCACGAGGTCGGACACCGCGTCGGCCGGGAGATCGGCGGCCGTCCCCTGCCACAGCCGGAGGCCGGGCTGCGCTCCCTGCGCCACGCTGTCGGCAGAGGGATCGCAGCCGAGGAAGCGTGCGCGAGGCCACCGGGAGGCCAGCGCCAGCAGCAGCGAGCCGTTGCCGCACCCGACGTCGAGCACTTGCGCGGGCGACGCATCCACCGCGCCGGCGATCCAGTCGGCGTAGTGCTGCTGCCGCGCGCGCTCGCGCGGATCGCCGGGCGGATGCGCGTAGAGGCCGTAGCCGGACAGGTAAAGGTCTCGACCGGCGCCGCGGCCGGGCCAGCGGCGAACCAGGCCGCACGTTTCGCACGCGCGGCGGGCGAGCGGTTCCTTCACGACACGCCAGTCGCTGGCCATCGACTGCGGTCCGGGATCGGGCATCGGCGACCACTGCGAGGCGCCGCAGAGAAGGCACGGCTCGCGTCCGGCGCTCACGGCCAAGGCTCCGCGACCGCATGGTAGACTCGCGGGAATCCCGCCGAATGCGCCAGAAACGCGTCGCGATCGTGCAGTCGAGCTACATTCCCTGGAAAGGCTATTTCGATCTGATCCGGGCCGCCGACGAGTTTATCCTGCTCGACGACGTGCAGTTCACGAAGCGCGACTGGCGCAGCCGTAACCGCATCAAGACCAAGGACGGCCTGCACTGGCTGACGATCCCCGTGCACACGAAGGGCCGCTACCTCCAGACCATCGCCGACACCACCGTGTCGGATCCCGAATGGGCCTCGCGCCATTGGCAGACGATTCGGACCGCCTATGCGCGGGCGCCGTACTTCGACGCGTATGCGGGTCCGATTGCCGCCCTCTACCAGGCACCGCTGCCGAATCGATTGAGCGAGATCAATCACGCGTTCATCACGGCGATCGGTCGGGCCCTGGAGGTGACGACGCCCATCACATGGTCGTCAGAGTATCACCCGGTCGAGGGGCGCAACGAACGGCTCGTCGACCTCTGCGTCAAAGCCGGCGCAACCGAGTACCTGTCCGGGCCGGCGGCCGCCGGCTACGTCGATCATGAGGCGTTCGCCGCGGCCGGTGTCTCGGTGACGTTCGCCGACTACTCCGGGTACCCCGAATACGATCAGCCGCACCCGCCCTTCGAGTCCGCGGTCTCGGCGCTCGACCTGCTCTTCTGCACCGGACCCCACGCACGCGACTACATGAAGGACGTCTGCCCGAAGCGCACCTACGCATGAACGAGCCGCTGGCGCTGTCGATCGTCACGTCGATGTACGCCTCCGCGCGCTTCCTGCCGGATTTCCACGCGCGATGCACCGCCGCGGCCCGGACGCTCACCGAGGCCTACGAAATCGTGTTGGTCAACGACGGCTCGCCCGATGACTCGCTGCGGGTCGCGCTCGATCTGCACGCGCGCGACCCGCATGTGCGGATCATCGATCTCTCGCGCAACTTCGGCCACCACAAGGCGCTCATGACCGGGCTGTCGCAGGCCCGCGGCGCGCTGGTCTTCCTGATCGACTGCGATCTCGAGGAGGAGCCGGAATGGCTGGGCCGCTTCCGAGAGGAGATGACGGCGACGGGCGCCGACGTCGTCTATGGGGTTCAGGACGAACGGAAAGGCGGGTGGCTCGAGCGCGCGGCCGGCCGTCTGTTCTTCAGCGTCTTCAACCGGCTGTTGACGCACCCGATCCCCGCCAATGTCGTGACCGCCCGACTCATGACCGGACGATACGTCAAGGCCCTGGTGAGCCACCAGGAACGCGAGCTCTGCCTCGCGGGCCTGTGGGCGATCACCGGGTTCGACCAGCGGGCAGTCACCGTGCGCAAGGGGAGCCGCGGCGGCTCGACCTACACGACCCGCAAGCGGCTGTCGGTGTTCGCCAACGCGATCACGTCCTTCAGCAACCGGCCGCTGGTGTACATCTTCCAGATCGGCATGGCCGTCATGGCCCTGTCGGTGCTGGCCGGGGTCGTGCTGCTCTACAAGAGCCTGTCGGGCGAAATCGGTGTACCGGGTTGGGCCTCGATCATGGTGTCGATCTGGTTTCTCGGCGGCCTCATCATCTTCTGCGTCGGCGTCATCGGCATGTACCTGGCGAAGGTCTTCACCGAGATCAAACAGCGGCCGTACACCATCGTGCGCGCCGAATACGGCCGCGAGCAGGATCGGGCGTCATGAGCGCCGATCCCGCCCACGCGACGCTGCGGGCTCAGGCCCGCGACTACTACGAACGCCGCCTGCGCGCGCACGGAGCCACGCCGGCCGGCATGGACTGGAATTCGCTCGCGTCGCAGGAGCTGCGCTTCCAGCAGCTCGCGCGGCTGTGGGAAGCCGAGCCCAGCGCCGGCGTGGTGGATTACGGGTGCGGCTACGGCGCGCTCGGCAGCTACCTCCGGGCCCGCGGCCACGAGGGTCCGTACGTCGGCTTCGACGTGAGCCCCGAGATGATCGACGCCGCGCGGACCCATCTGAGCGATCTCTCGTCCTGCCAGGTCACGGCGGCACGTCACGAGCTCACGCCCCTGGACTACGCGGTGGCCAGTGGCGTGCTCAACGTCAAACAGGGGGCCGGCGAACCGGAGTGGACCGCCTACGTGCGGGACACGATTGCGGACCTCGCGGCGCTCGGCACGCGCGGGTTCGCCTTCAACGCCCTCACGCTGTATTCCGACGCCGACAAGCGGCGGCCCGACCTCTATTACGCGGACCCGCTGGCGCTGTTCGACCACTGCAAGCGCGCCTACTCGCGCTTCGTGACCCTGCTGCACGACTACCCGCTCTACGAGTTCACGATCCTCGTGCGACGCTCCTGACGCCATGGCCAGACTCGTGATTTTCGGCGCCGGCGACATCGCCCGACTCGCGCACCACTACTTCACGACCGATACCTCTCACGACGTGACCGGGTTCGTCGTCGACCGCGCCTTCCGCACCGCCGACGAGTTCCTCGGTCTGCCGCTCACGGACGCCGAGGACGCCGTGACCCGCTACCCGCCGGCCGAGTATTCGATGTTCGTGGCGCTGAGCTACGCGAAGATGAATGGCGTCCGCGCGGACAAGTACGCGGCCATGAAAGCGGCCGGCTACCGGCTCGAAAGCTACGTCAGCTCGCGCTGCAGCTACCTGGCGCAGACCCCTCCGGGTGAGAACTGCTTCATCCTCGAAGACAACACCGTGCAGCCGTTCGTCACCATCGGCAACAACGTCACGCTGTGGAGCGGCAACCATGTGGGCCACGACGCGGTGATCGAAGACCACTGCTTCGTCACCTCCCAGGTGGTCATCTCGGGCTATGTAAGGGTGGGGACGCGGTCGTTCCTCGGCGTCAACAGCACGCTGCGCAACTCGATCACGCTCGGCGAACAGACGCTCATCGGTGCGGGCGCGATCATCATGAAGGATACGGCGCCAAAGAGCGTCTACCTGCCGGAGCGCGCCAAGCTGTTTCAGAAGACGAGCGACGAGATCGAGTTATGAGCACGGGCTGGCGGCGCCTGGGCCGCCTGGCGCTCGACACGTCGGGCGCGCCGTGGGCCACCACCCACGCGGCGCTGCCCGTGGTCGAACCGCTGGGCGATCGCTGGGCGGTCTATCTCAGCCTGCGCGACGCGGCCGGGCGCGCGCGCATCGGCCGGGCCGTGTTGACCATGTCCGGCACCCCGTCGCTGACGGCGCTCGATCCGGATCCTGTACTCGATCTCGGCCCCCTCGGCGCCTTCGACGACAGCGGCGTGACCACGTCGTCCCTGGTCACGGATGGCAGCCGGCGGTTGCTGTATTACACCGGCTGGAGTCGCGGGGTGACCGTGCCCTTCTACCTCGCGGCCGGCGTGGCGGTCAGTACCGGCGGCGGACCCTTCGAGCGGCAGTCGCTGGCGCCGCTGCTCGATCGGTCGGGCACCGATCCGTTCCTGACCGCGTCGCCCTTCGTCTCGATCGAGGATCGGCGCTGGCGCATGTGGTACGTCTCGGCCACCGAGTGGCGTGCGCACGCGTCGGGACCGCGGCACTACTACAACATCCGCTATGCCGAGTCGCCCGACGGCCTCGCGTGGACGCGCGACGGCACCGTCTGCCTCGACTATGCGACCCCGGAGGAGCACGCCTTCGCGCGGCCGTGGGTAGTGCGCGACGCCGATGCCTATCGCATGTGGTTCGCGGTACGCGGTGCGAAGTACGAGATCGGGCTCGCCGAGTCGGCCGACGGCCGGCGCTGGACGCGGCTGTCCACCGGCGGGCTGCGCCCGGCCGCAGGAGATTGGGAATCGGAGATGGTGGAGTACCCCTGCATCTTCGACTGGCAGGGCCGCCGCTACATGCTCTACAACGGCAACGAGTACGGCCGGACGGGTGTGGGCCTCGCGATTCAGGAACCCGGCGGCCCGGCGCACGAGCCACGATAACGGCTCATCTCGCCCACAGCGCGTAGGCGGGCGCGCCGTCTTTCTCCGGCCGCTCGTGCCGGGCCTGAAGGGTAAACCCAGCCCCGCTCAATTCCCCAGCGAGCGCGTCCCACTGGCCGGCATCGCTCTCGATGAGAATCGTGCGGAGCTGCTCGCCTCGAAGCACGGCTGTGGCCCCGCGCAGCACCCGCACCTCGCTGCCATCCACGTCGATCTTGAGGTGATGCGGCGGGCTGAGAGCAAAGTCGGTTACGACCCGGTCGAGCGTCATCGCACACACCGGCTGGAGGTTCGCCGGCATCGACTCGAGCCTGGACACGAACGGCGTCCCGCCCAGGGCATGGCGGCTCTGGCCCGGCTCGAACGACCGGTACTTGAAGGTCAGCAGCCCGGTGCTGTCGCTGAGCGGCAACGGCACCGGCACGATCAGTCCCGTGCACTCGTTGAGCTGAATGTTCTCGCACAGCCGCGCGAAGTTGGCGTAGCCCGGTTCGAAAGCCACCACGGAGGCCTTCCGGCTCAAGGCGGCAATCAAGGAGAACGTGCCGACGTTGGCGCCGATGTCGTATAGCACTTCGCCGTCACGAACCATGTCCTCGATCCAGCGGACGGTCCAGGGTTCCTTGGCGCACGACCGCGCCCGCCAGCGGCGTTCCGGCATCGAGGTCACGCGCAGCCAGATGTCGGTGCCGGGGTAATCGAGCCGGACCGGCACGACGTCGGCGTCGGCGTCCTGTCGGTCGTTGTGCGGCCGCGCGAGCAGGCGGTAGGCGATGCGACGCCGCCAAGCCCACAACCGTCCCTGCTTCTTGCTCATTCCTCCGTGCCCCCGCGCCGCCCGGCCAGCCGCGCGGCGAGCAGGACCGCTTCCACCATGCTCGACGGATCCGCGATGCCCTTCCCCGCGATGTCGAACGCGGTGCCGTGATCGACCGAGGTGCGAACGATCGGCAGCCCCAGTGTCACATTTACTGCGCGGCCGAAGGCGAGCAGCTTGACCGGAATCAGCCCCTGATCGTGGTAGCAGGCGATCACGGCGTCGAACTCGCCGCGGGCAGCGCGCACGAACAGCGTGTCGGCGGGAAACGGGCCGTCGAGGCTGACGCCTCGCGCCCGCGCAGCCGCCACCGCCGGCCGAAGCACCTGCTCGTCTTCGGTTCCCAGTAGCCCGTCCTCGCCCGCGTGCGGGTTGAGCCCGGCAAGCGCCAGCCGCGGGTGCGGCACGCCGAACCGCGGCAGCGCCGCGGCCGTGAGGTCGACGATGCCGTCGA
>Ga0190271_10001369_pt1 | contig 13831 bp, 10 predicted proteins | sample Popmic356T_FD_133747 | JGI IMG/M metagenome (GOLD analysis project Ga0190271, IMG submission 133747) | Populus adjacent soil microbial communities from riparian zone of Weber River, Utah, USA - 356 T | ecosystem: Environmental > Terrestrial > Soil > Riparian zone | place: USA: Utah | collected...
CGCGGCCGCCGAGGACCTGCAGCGCGCGGTCGACGATGCGGCCGGCGGCCTCGGAGGCGTAGAGCTTTGCCATCGCGACCTTGCCGTGGACGACGCGCCGGTCGGGCTCCGCGTCGAAGGCATGCGCGGCGTGATAGGTGAGGAGCCGGGCGGCGAGGAGCTCGGTCAGGGAGTCGGCGAGCTGGAACGAGACGCCCTGGTGCTCGGCGATCTTCGCGCCGAAGGCCTCGCGCTCCAGGGCGAAGTCGCGCGCCAGCTCCAGAGAGCGCGTCGCGGCGCCACAGCAGCGCGCGGCGATGAACAGCCGCTCGACGAGGAACCACTCGCGCGCGCCCTCACCGCCGCCCTCGGGGATGCGGTTCTCCTCGGGCACGTGGCAATTCGTGAGGACGATCTCGGGATGGTGGTCGAGGTAAGGGTCGTGGAGGAAGCCCGGCGTCTTGGCGATGTCGAGGCCGGGCCGCCAGGGCTCGACGAAGAAGAGCGCCTGCTCTCCCTCGGCCACCGCGAGCACGAGGTAGAAGCCTGGGTCGCCTTCGCTCGTCACAAACCACTTCTCGCCGTTCAGCACCCACTCGTCCTCGTCCCGCACGGCAGTGGCGGCGAGAGCGCTCACGTCGGAGCCGGCGCCCGGCTCGGTGACCGCCCAGGCCTCCCGGTAGTCGCCGCGTAGAACCGGGGCGACGAACTGCTCGCGCTGCGCGGGCGTGGCGATGTCCCAGAGCTCGGCCGGGCCGCGGTCGACGACGGCGAAGCCGAGGCCGTTCGTGGCCTTGCCGGACTCCTCCTCCAGCGCCACCTGGGCGAGCATGGAGAGCCCGCGGCCGCCGGCCTCTTCCGGCATGTTCAACATGCCGAAGCCCTCGGCCCAGGACTTGCGCCGTAGCTCGTGTGCCCACTCGGGGTCGATGTGGCCCGCCTCGGCGACGCGCCTCTCGAGCGGGTAGACCTCGGCTTCGAGGAACGCGGCCACGCGTGCCTTCAGCTCGCGGATGTCCGCGGGAAGCTCCGGGACGGTCGGGATCATCAGCGGATCTTAGAGTCCCTAATGGGGTGATGGCCCGTTGACTGGGTGCGATGGGTGGTTCGAGGGAAGGACGCACGGAGTGCTCATACCTGGAGAGGTTATGGGCGCGACTGAGGACGCGGCCTCGGGCCGCCCAGCGCGGCCAGGCGGCCGGCTCCTCGCCGCGTTAGGGGCTCTGAGTGACGGCAAGCGCGGCGACGGCGAGGGTGCCTTCGAGAATCGCCTCCTCGGCGCTGCGCGGGCTGAGGCAGTCGCCCGCCTCTGCCACCGGGACTCCCAGCGCCGCCAGCTCCTCGGCCAGGCCGCGCTCCGGGACGCGCCCGCAGGCGAGGACGAGCAGGTCGGCGAGAAGCACGGTCTCCAGCTCCGGGGCGAAGAGGTTGCGGAAGCGGACGCCGTCCGGCCCGCCCCCGGTGAGCTCGAGGTGGTGCTCGATCTGGACGCCCGCGCGGTAGAGCCGCTGCGCGTAGAGGTTGCGCTGGTACTGGTGGATCGACTCGCCGAATGCGGCCGAGCCGACTGCAAGCGTCACCTCTGCGCCCGCGGTTGCGAGGAGCTCGGCGGACGCAAGGCCGGAGGGGTCACCGCCCCAGTCCGCCACGGCGACCTGAGCGGCTGAGGGCTCCGCCCCGGCAAGCACGTCCCAGGCCTGCACCGCCTGGACTCCGTCCAGCGCGACCTCCGGGACGTATGGGCGCGCGCCTGTGGCGATGACCGCGAGGTCAGGTCCGAGCGCGGCGACGGCATCAGCGTCCGCCTCGACGCCGAGACGCAGGTCGACCCCGGCCAGCAGCCGCTCGTAGTTCCGCGTCAGCGAGCGGGCGACCTCCTCGTGCATGGGCGCCACGCCGGCGAGGGCGAGCTGCCCGCCGATCCTGTCGGTGCGCTCCAGGACGACGACCTCGTGCCCGGCGGCGTTGGCCTCCGCGGCGGCGGCGAGCCCGGCCGGCCCGGCGCCGACGACCAAGACCCGGCGGCATGCGGCCGCCCGGGACGGCCGGGGTAGTGTCCGCTCGCGCCCCGTGCGCGGGTTCTGGGTGCAGGCGATCGCGGTACCGGCGTGGTAGTGCGCGATGCACGCGTTGCAGCCGATGCAGCGGAGGACGTCCTCGAGCCGCCCCTCGGCCGCCTTCCGTCCCAGATCGGGATCGGCGATCAGCGCCCGCGTCATCCCGACCGCGTCGGCGACCTCGCCGGCGATCAGCCGGTCGGCCTCCGCGGGATCGACGATGCGCGTGGTCGTGATGAGCGGCGGGCCGAGGCGAAAGGGGGCGGCGTGCTCGGCGATCGCGTTCTCCGGCACCGGCGGCGGCGGCACGATCCCGGCGGAGCCCAGGTATGTCGAGGAGGCGCCGAGCGCGACGCTCACGTAGTCGACGCGTCCCGCCAGTCCGCCCGCGACTGCCCGCGCAGCCGAGGAGTCCGCGCTCAGCCGTACACCGAGCGCCAGTCCGGGGGCGGCGCCGCGTACCGCATCGAGCACGGCGAGCACGAAGCGGGCCGGCTCCGCCCACTCGTCGTCGCGGCGGTTCAGCTCCGGCGTGAAGAACTGCGCGGCCAGGTACTCGTGCGCGGCCGAGACCTCGATCCCGTCGAGCCCGGCGGCGGCAGCGTTGGCGGCGGAGCGGGCGTAGCCGTCCAGGATCGCCTCGATGTCGCCGACCGTCCCCGTGCGCGGCTCCACGTGGAAGCGGCGGCTCGGGATCGCCGAGGCCGAGATGGCCGGCGTGCGCGGCGGGCTCGCGATCTGCTCGCGCCCGCCGTGGAAGAGCTGGACGAACAGGCGCGTGCCGTGTGGGCGCACCGCCTCGGCGACCCGCGCGAAGCCGGCGGCGGAATGCTTCCGGTAGCCGGCGAGCGTGTGCGGCGTCAGCAGCCCGGACGGGTCGACGGCGGTCGCCTCGAGGACGATCAGGCCCGTTCCGCCGCGGGCGCGCGCCTCGTGGTAGGCGAGGAAGTCCTCCGTCGGGCAGGTGGTCGTGGACGAGCGTCGTCTGGTGCGCCGTCGAGACGATCCGGTTCGGGAGCTCGACCGGCCCGACGCGCAGCGGCGTGAGGAGCGCCTCAAGCACGCTCGAGCACGTCGCGCTCCTCGCCGGTCAGCGGCCGCGGTCGGTGCTGCTCGTCGCACGCGACGAGGACGGCCTTGGCCTCCGCCGCCACAGTCCCGTCCGCGAGCACGAGCTCCTCGAGCGTTCGCACGCTCGACGTCCCCAGCGAGTCCAGGCGGATGCGCGCGACGATCCTGTCGTCCTTCTGGGTGAGCTCGCGGCGGTAGTCGATCTCGACCCGGGCGACCACGTAGCCGAGCGCGTCGTCGCCCACCGCGGCGATCAGCCACTCGTCCCGCACCTCCTCCAGGTAGGTGAGGAAGACGGCATGGTTGACGTGCCCGTACGGGTCGAGGTCGCGCCAGCGGATCTCGATCTCCTTCTCGTGCACGGTTGCCGTCGGGCCGCGGGCGGTGATAGTAACTCCGCCCGTGGCTTCGAGAGACAACCTGCGCGTCGTCGTCGGCGACGGCGGCTACGACCCGCTGCAGGTGCGGGACCTCCTGGACGGCGCCGGCGTGACTGTCTCGGAGGCGCGCGAGCCCTGGGCCGGAGACGACGTCGTCGGCCTGCTCGTCGGCACCGAGACTGAGGTGCGTGCGGCCGATCTCGACCGCCTGCCCGCCCTCAAGGTCGTCGCCACGTGCAGCGTCGGCTTCGACCACGTGGACGTCGAGGAGGCCGAGCGGCGCGGGATCTGGGTCTGCAGCGTCCCCGACTACTGCATCGAGGAGGTGGCGGATCACGCCCTCGCGCTCGTCCTCTCACTGCTCCGCGGGGTGGTCGTGCTCGACCGCGAGGTGCGTACCGGCGGCTGGGACTGGCAGGCCGCGGGCGAGCTGCGGCGGATCCGAGGGTCGCGGCTCGGAGTCGTCGGGCTGGGCCGGACAGGGCGTGCGCTGGTGGAGCGAGCGAGAGCTCTCGGCTTCGATGTCTGGGGGACGGATCCGGCGCTCTCCGTCGAGGAGATTGCGGCGGCCGGGGCCCAGCCCGCCTCGCTCGAGGAACTGCTCGCCGCCTGCCACGCGGTCTCCCTCCACGTCGCGCTGACGCCGGAGACCGACGGGCTGCTCGGCGCGGAGGAGCTCGCGCTCATGCCGGACGGCGCCGTGCTCGTGGACACGGCGAGGGCGCAGCTCATCGACCTGGAGGCGCTGCGCTCGGAGCTGGAGAGCGGTCGCCTCGGCGGGGCCGCGCTGGACGTCATCCCGGTCGAGCCGCCCACCCAGGAGCATCCCGCTCCCGTGTGGCCGCGCCTGATCGTCACCCCGCACGTCGCCTGGTACAGCGCCGAGGCCGACGAAGCCTGCCACACTCGCCCGGTGCTGTCGGTGCGCGCCGTACTTGAGGGCCGTGAGCCGGACGGAGCGGTGAACCGGCCGTGATCGCGCTCGTCACCGGCGGCGGCACCGGGATCGGCAGGGCGACTGCGCTTGCGCTGGCCGGCGACGGAGCGTCGGTGGTCGTCTGCGGCCGCCGGACGGAGCCGCTGGAGGAGACCCAGGCCCTGGTGGAGGCCCTCGGCACCGAGTGCCTGGCCGTGCCCACCGACGTGCGGGAGCCCGAGCAGGTCGAGGCGCTGGTCGACGCCGCGCTCGAGCGCTTCGGCCGGATCGACGCCCTCGTCAACAACGCGGGCGGCCAGTTCATCGCGCCTGCCGAGGAGATCTCGCTCAAGGGCTGGCGCGCGGTGCACCGGCTCGCCGTGGACGCCGCCTGGGACGTGACTCGGGCAGTGGCGACGCGCTCCATGATCCCGAACCGGAGCGGCGTTGTCGTCTTCGTCGGCTTCAGTCCCCGGCGCGGCATCCCCGGGTTCGCGCACGCGGCGGCCGCGCGGGCCGCGGTGGAGAACCTCGCAGCGAGCCTGGCCGGCGAGTGGAGCCGCTACGGGATCCGCGCAGTCTGCGTCGCGCCGGGGACGATCCTCACCGAAGGCCTGGAGGGCTACGGCGCCGAGCAGATCGCCGCGTGGGAGCGCTCGATCCCCGCGGGCCGCCTGGGGACGCCGGAGGACGTGGCCGCGGTCATCGCCTTCCTGGCCTCGCCCGCCGCCTCGTACGTGACCGGAACGACGGTCGTCGTCGACGGGGGCGCAGACGCGTGGGGTCACGCCGAGCCGCCACCCGCCGGATAGCCGTGCCGACTCTGGTTCGCATCTCGACCACCCCGGTCAAGAGCCTTCAGCTCCACCACCCCGACGAGATCGAGCTGGAGCTCTTCGGCGCCGCCCGCGACCGCCGCTTCTACCTGATCCGGGAGGACGGGCGGCTGCTGGCCGGGCTCCACCACGGCCCGCTCGCGCTCGTCCGCGCCGAGTGGGACCCGGCCCCTGACCGTCTCTCGCTCACCTTCCCGGACGGCCGGGTCGTCGACGGCGAAGTCTCGCTCGGTGAGCCCGTGGTCACCGACTTCTGGGGACACCGCGTCGAGGGCCGACTCGTCGGCGGGCCGTGGGGCGAGGCCCTCGGCGACTTCAGCGGCCGGCCGGTCCGGCTCGTGAAGGCGGACGTCCCGGCGGGCGGCGTGGACGTCGAGCCGCTCACCCTCGTCTCGTCCGAGTCGGTCGCCGAGCTCGCCCGGCGGGCTGGCCTCGCCTCCCTGGACGGCCGCCGCTTCCGGATGCTGTTCGAGATCGACGGCTGCGCTCCGCACGAGGAGGACACCTGGGCCGGTCGGCACGTCCGCGTCGGCGAGAGCGTCCTCGAGATCGGCGGGCCCGTCGCGCGGTGCGCGACGACGACCCGCGACCCGGCCACCGGCAAGCGCGATCTCGACACGCTGCGCGAGATCGCCGCGTACCGCGGCAAGCGCGACGACAAGAAGGTCGACTTCGGCGTCTATGCCCAGGTCGTTCGGCCGGGCCGCGTCCGCGTGGGCGACCCCATCGAGGCTTCCTAGCCCTTCTTGCGGCTGCTGAAGGCCTCGCCGGCCGCTCGCGACTCGTCCGTCTGCGCCAGAGCGGCGTAGGCGAGGCGCTCGAGCATGATGGCGGCCTCGCGGCTCGACTCCGCCATGGCGTTCGCGGCCTGCTTCGCCGCCGCAGCGGCGAGCGGCGGGAGCTCCCCGACCTGCTGGGCCAGCTCGAGCGCGCGCGGCAACGCCTCGCCGGCGGCCACGACCTCGGTGACGACGCCGAGGCGGTGGGCCTCCCCGGCGTCGACGCGCCTTCGAAGGAGCAGGAGCTCCTTCGCCCGCGCGGGCCCGACGGCACGGACGAGCCGGTACGTCCCGCCCGAGCTGGGCACGATGCCGAGCTCGACCTCGGGGAGGCCGAAGACGGCGGTCTCGTCTGCGATCCGGAAGTCCGTGGCCAGCGCCAGCTCGAAGCCGGCGCCGAGGCACCACCCGGAGACGGCGCTGAAGGTCGGCTGCGGGAGCGCGGCGATCCGCTCGTAGACGTCGCCGGTGTCGCGGTAGTACGCATCGATGCCGCCTGGGCTCTCCTCGCGCTCCTCGACAAGGTCGGCGCCGGCGGAGAACGCGCGCTCGTCTCCCGCGAAGACGACGCAGCGCGCCTCGCCGACTTCCGCGCCCGCGAGCACCTCGAGCAGCGCTCGCTCGACTGCAGTCGAGATCGCGTTCAGCTTCTCCGGGCGCTGGAACGTGACGACGGCGACCGCGCCGACCCGGCGGATCTCGGGGAGCCCCTCAGGCAAGGGCGCTCACCGGGCGCTCGCGGACGAAGGGCAAGGGCACGGCCGGGTTCTCCGAGTCGATCTCGCGCGCGAGCCGGTGGCCGTCGAAGATCGCGTCGGCGATCAGCTGCGGCGCGACGCAGTCGCCGATGCGGTACACGGCCTCGATCCCCTCGGCCTCCAGGCGCTCCTGGTCAGCACGGAGCTCGTGGTAGAGGGCGTCGTCGGAGACGCGCTGCGTGACGAGGACGATGGAATCCGTCTCCAGCTCGAACGGGTCGCCGAACTCGTCCGCCCCCGACACGCGCCCGGGCTGGACCGAGCCGATCGTGGTGCCACGGTGCATCCGAACGCCAAGCTCGTGCAGCCGCGCCTTCAGAAAGACCTGCTCCAGCGTCTCGTGGGCGAACGGCGCCACGTCCTCGAGCGAGCTGACGAGCTCGACCCGGTGGCCCTCGACTGCGAGCTTCTCGGCCAGGTCCGGCCCCATGAAGTAGCCGTCCGAGTCGTAGACGACCACGCGCTCGCCGGGAGGCCTCTTGCCGTCGACCATGATCTGCTCCGGCGTGAGGACGTGCGGGAGCGAGGCGTCGGCGCCTTCGATCGGCTCGTGCGTCTCGCGGTTCAGGCCCACCGGCGACCAGTGGGCGCCCGTGGCGACGACGACGATCTCGGCGCCGTACGCGCGCACCCCGTCCGCGTCGAGGCGCAGGCCGGTCAGCGTCTCGACGTTCGCGAGCTTCCCGAGCTGGATGGTGCGCCAGTTCAGGATCCGACTCCACTCGCCGCGCCCCGGGAGCTGCGGGATCCAGCGCGTGATGCCGCCGATCTCGGGCTCCGCGTCGACGAGGTGGACGCGGCCGAAGCCGCGCTTGCCCAGCACGATCGCGCATTCCATCCCGGCCGGCCCGGCGCCCACGACGAGCACGTCGCGGTCGCGGTTCTCCGCCGGCTCGAAACGCTCCGGGTGCCAGCCGCGGCGGAACTCCTCGCCGGCGGTCGCGTTCTGGGTGCAGCCGATGTTGCCGCCGGGGTCCGCCTTCGGGATGCAGATATTGCAGCCGATGCATTCGCGGATCTCGTCCAGGCGCCCCTCCTCGACCTTCAGCGGCAGGAACGGGTCGGCGATCGACGGGCGCGCCGCCCCGATCACGTCCCAGGCCCCGCTCGCGACGATCTCCGCCATCCGGTCCGGATCGGTCATGCGCGAGACGCCGACGATCGGCTTCGCCGTGGCCTCCCGCACGCGCCCGGTCCACTCGAGCTGCCAGCCCTGCTTGAAGAAGCGCGAGGCGCCCGAGTCCTTCGACCACTCCGTGGCCGACCCGATCGCCACGTCCCAGAGGTCGACGAGGTGGTCGGCTAGCGCGACGAACTCCAGCGCCTCGTCCAGCTCCACGCCATACGGGCTGAGCGCGGCCACCGAGATCCGTGTGGCGACGGCGAGCTCCCCGTCGATGGCCTCCCGCGTCAGCTCGAGCAGCTCGAGCCAGAAGCGGGCCCGGTTCGCCAGCGAGCCGCCGTACTCGTCCGTGCGCCGGTTGTAGAACGGCGACAGGAACTGCATGGGCAGGTAGCTGTGCGCGCCGTAGACGTAGACGATGTCGAAGCCGGCCTCGCGCGAGCGCCTTGCGGCGGCCGCCCAGTCGTCCTGGACGCGGCGGATGTCGTCGCGCTCCATCGCCTTGGGCGTCACGAGCAGGTAGTCGCTGGCGAGCTGGGAAGGGGCGATCGCCGGTAGGCGCCATTCGCGCCGCGGGCAGTGGGCTCCCGAGTGGTGGAGCTCCACGCCGGCCAGCGCGCCCGCGTCGTGCACCTCGTCGCACATGAGCGCGAGCGCGCGCACGTCACCGTCGTCCCACAGGCGCGCAGAGATGAACGGCGTCTCGTCGGAGTCCGGGCTGACGGCGCAGTACTCGGTGTTGACGGCCGCCCACCCGCCCTCGGCCTTCGTCGAGCGGTGCCGCGCCTGTCCGCCCGGCTTCTGCACGCCGAACCCCGTGCAGTGCGGTACCTGGTAGAAGCGGTTCTTGAGTGTCTTCGGGCCGATCTGGAGCGGCTCGAAGAGGACCGCATGCCTCGGGTCAGGCAGAAAGGGCCTCGTGGACGTGCTTCTGGAAGTGCTGGATCAGGTGCTCGCTCGAGGGCAGCAGGCGGCCGTGCGGGATCATCCCTGAGGAAAGGCCTCGCTGCACCGAGGCGACCAGCGAGGCGTCCTCGGTACCGACCTGGTTGGCGAAGGCCATCATCTCGCCGGCGGTCTCGTCGGAGACCTCCTCGTAGAAGAAGTACTCGGTCGAGCCCGCGCAGCGGCCGGGGCCGGCCGGCCGCGTCACGTCGACTGACATGTTCCCCGGGCCCGGGTCGATGTTGAGCGTGAAGTTGGGGAAGAGCATGTGGTACTGCGGCTGCATCAGCTCCTCGCCCTGGAGGTACGCAGGACCGCCGTTGCCCTTGGGCTCGTCGCGAACGACGCCGAACTGGCTGGACACGAGTCCCTCGGAGCGCAGCAGGTACTCGTCGGGCGCGACGTCGATCACCTTCGCGAAGCCCGGGTGGGCGACCGCACAGTGGTAGCACTCGAGGTAGTTCTCGATGGCGACCTTCCAGTCGCACTCGATCTCCCAGTCGTTGCGGACGCGGAAGCGCAGCCGATCGGCGTCGAGGCCGCTCGCGGCGACGTGGGCGGGCAGAGGGCCGAAAGCGTCTGCCAGCGGGCCGGCCTCGCGGTCGGGGTTGACGAAGACGAGTGGCCCCCACGCCTCGGTCGCCACCGGGAGCATGGAGAAGCCCTCCTTGTCGAAGTCGGGCTCCCGCTCGGAGCGTGGCGCCTTGCGCAGGCTCCCGTCGAGGTCGTATGTCCAGGCGTGGTACGGGCACTGGAGCGCCTTGCGGTTCCCTTCGCCTTCGGCGATCAGGTGGCCGCGGTGGCGGCAGACGTTGACGAAGCCTCGCAGGACGCCTTCGGTGTCGCGGACGACGACGATCGGGATCTGGCCCGCGAAGCACGTGAAGAAGTCGCCCGGATTCGCGACGCGGTCGGCCCGACCGGCGTACTGCCAGGTGCGCGCGAAGATCCTCTCGCCCTCCAGCCGCTGGATCGCGGGGTCCGCATACCAGTCCGCCGGGAGCGTCGCGCCGGCCGCAAGAGCGGCGCCGAGATCCGTCTCCATCCTCAAATTCTAGATCCTCGACCGGCAGCCGGCGCCCTCACGGATGGCGGCTGCGACGCGGCGCCGGTTCGCCGCGCTCGCCCTTGCCCGTACCTTCCAGGTACGTGCTGCGGACAATCGCGACGCCCGGCTTGGTCGCAACCGTCCCCGCGAGCACCCCGGCCACCGGCCGAGAATCATGCGGTGAGGTCAGCAGCCATCTCTTCGAAGGCGGCGACGAAGGCGTCGCAATCCTCGAAGGAGTGCACGACCGACAGCGTCCATTCCTCCTCGCGGCCAGGGGTCATGAACACGCCGCGGTTCATGTTGTAGAGCCAGGCGAGGTCGGCCAGCTCGCCGTCCTGGTTCTCCTTGTAGGTCTCGTAGTCGACGATCTTCTCGGGCGAGAAGGTGACGCAGCCCTTGGCGCCGACGCCGACCGCGTAGCCGGGCAGGCGGTAGTCGTCGATCACCTTCTGGCAGCCCGCGAGGATGCGGTCGTTGAGCGCGTCGAGGTGCTCGTAGGCGTCCGGGGTCAGCACCTCGAGCAGGCTCGCCCGGGCCGCGGCCATCGCGAGTGGATTTCCGTTGTAGGTGCCCACCTGGTAGACGTCGCCGTTCTCGACGACCTCGAAGACCTCTTCGGTGCCGCCGATGGCGCCGGAAGGGAGGCCGCCGCCGAGCGTCTTTGCCAGCGTGACCATGTCCGGCTCGACTCCGAAGCGGTCGGTCGCGCCGCCGGGCGCGATGCAGAGGCCCGTCTTGACCTCGTCGAAGATGAGGACGATGTCGTGCTTCCGCGTCAGCTCGCGGACGGCCTCGAGGTAGCCGGGCTCCGGGAGCACGACCCCGAGGTTCATCATTGCCGCCTCCATGATCACGCAGGCGGGCTTGCGGCCGTCCTCGATCAGGAGCTCGATGCGTCGCTCCATCGCAGGCGCGTCGTTGAACGGCACCGGGATGGTCATGTCCGCGACGGCCTGCGGGATGCCGGCGCCGTACGGGAGCGACTCGTAGTGGTGGCGGTCCCCGATCTTGTCGTACTCGACGCCGATCGAGACCATCACATAGTCGTGGTGGCCGTGGTAGGAGCCGAAGATCTTGACGATCGTGTCGCGCCCGGTCGCGGCGCGGGCGATCCGGATCGCGTCCATGGTCGCCTCGGAGCCGGAGTTGGTGTAGCGCCACCTGGGCAGGCCCCACCGGCGCTTCAGCTCCTCTGCGACGACGACTCCGTCCTCGGTCGGGGCGGCGAAGTGGGTGCCCTGCGGGTAGCGCTCCGCGATCGCCTTCCCGATCGCCGGGTGCGCGTGGCCCTGCACCATGGAGCCGAAGCCGTTGTGGAAGTCGAGCAGCTCGTTCCCGTCGACGTCCCAGACCTTCGCCCCGCGTCCGCCGGCGAGGTAGATCGGCCAGGGGTCGCGCACCTGGTACGACGAGGCGACGCCCGCGGAGAGTGTCTTGCGGGCACGCTCGTACATTGCCTTCGAGGCGCCGGTCCGCTCGTCGAGCAGGGCCTCCTCGCGCTCGGTCAGCTCCTTGACCCGCTCGCGGTCGATCTCGACGACGGTCGCCTGGGTTGCCATCCCCGTACTCTAGAACCCCGGGGATCGGGTGGCGAGCCGGATACGGCTAGCCGGGCTCGCCCCAGCGACGGAGGAGGAGGGCGAGAACCGTTGCGACGTCGGCGATGGAGGCGAGGTCGACCCACTCGTCGACCCCGTGGAGACCGCCCCCGGTCGGCCCGTAGCAGACCGCCTGGCCGGGCCCGAGGGGCGGTGCGAAGAAGCGTAGGTCGGTCGTCGCCCGGGAGGGCTCTGGCCTCGGTCGCAGCCCGTGCACCTCCTCATGGCAGCGGCAGAGGAGGTCGACGAGCGGCGTCTCCTCGAAGGCGTAGCCACGGGCCCGGAAACCGCGGAACTCGACGCGTGCGTCGGGAGCGGCCGCGCGAACAGCTGCGGCGAGCTGCTCCTGGCCGGCCGCCGGGTCCAGGCGGATCGGTAGCCCAAGGCGAACGTCCAGCTGTGCTCTGCCGGGAGTCGTTGACGGCCAGTCGCCTGCATGCAGGGCACCGACGTTCAGGAGGTAGGGGCGCTCCACCCCGGCGAACTCCGGCTCCGGCTCGGCGTTCAGCTCTTCCTCGAGACCGCGCAGAGCCTCGATGACAACCACCGCCGTCTCGATCGGATGGGAGCCCTCGTCCGTGGCGGAGGCGTGCCGCGGTCTGCCCTCGATTGTGATCCGCGCCCAGATGACGCCCACGGCGACGAGGTCGATGCCGCCGTTCGTCGGCTCTGCGATCACGACCCCGTCCGCCGAGGGCCCGGAGATACAGGTGGTGAGGGTGCCGTTCCCGCCGCACTCCTCCTCGATCACGCTCTGGTAGACGATGCCGCCCGGCACGGGTCCCGCCGCGAGCGCGGCCTCGACCGCGAGCAGCATTGCCGCGATGCCGCCCTTCATGTCGCACGCGCCTCGCCCGTACAATCGGCCGCCCTCGATCACTGCGCCGAAGGGAGGTCTCGTCCACAGATCGGCCGGCTCCTCGCTGACGACGTCCACATGCCCGTTGAGGAGGAGCGTCCGCCCGCCCCCTCCCGCCAGGGTCCCGACCAGGCAGCGACGGTTTCGGTAGGAGGCGAGAGGTATCCCGCTCTCCGGACGCTCGGCTAGCTGCCCCGCGTCGAGCTCGAGCGAGCGCACGGCAAACCCGAGGGCACGCAAGCGATCCTCGACGAGGTCCTGCGCGCCTTGCTCCGCGCCGAGGACGCTGGGGACCCGCACGAGGCGCTGCAGGAAGTCGACCGTGTCCGCGAGCCCTACCTCGACTGCGCGCCGCAGGGATGCGTACGCTTTCACAAGGGAATGCGCAACCGTTTGCCCCTCATGCTCGGCGCGCACGGGGTCGTTCGCTCGTCGAGAGGCGTCATCGCGGCCAACCATACGGCCGTATCGCACCCCGGGGCGAGCGGGTTGCTTCAACTTGAACGCGGGCGCGAAGCGTGAAAGCCTGCCGCTCTCACTGTGGCCCTCGATCGAAAAACACCGAGGAGGCTAGAGGATGACCCATCACCCGAAGGAGAGGTACGGCGGTCTGAACAGGAGGGACTTCCTTCTACGCTCGGCGGTGGCCGCCTCGGCCTTTTCGGGAGCGGGCGGACTGCTCGCGGCGTGTAGTTCGTCGACCGATCCGGAGTCGCAGGGGGTCACGGTCGTCGGCTCGACCGGCGAGGTGGAGGCCGAGCTGCTCGGCCCCGGCGGCCTTCCGCTCGCGCGCCCGGACAAGCGCGTCGAGCTGCCTCTCTGGGAGGATCCGATCGAGTCGGGCCTCGAGCCCGAGACGGGCGGGACCTTCACGGTCTTCAACTACCCGGCCTACTTCTACAAGAAGCTCCTGAACGAGTTCGGGAAGGAGTACGGGGTCAAGGTCCAGTACACGCCCTTCGACAACATCGCCCAAGGGATCCAGCGCCTCGCGTCGGGCGCGGTGCAGCCCGACGTCATGGAGATGACCCCCGACAACCTCGACCTCGCGGTCGCCGGGAAGCTGATCAAGCCGATCAACCTCGACTACGTCCCCAACCTCGCCAAGAACATCTGGCCCGAGCTCGTGAGCCCGTTCTACGACGTCGGCTCACACTACACGGTGCCGTACACGTGCTACGCGACCGGGATCGCGTGGCGGAACGACGAGGTCTCCGAGGACATCGCCGCGATGCCGCAGCCCTGGGACATCTTCTGGCAGGCGGAGGCCTACAAAGGCAAGACCGCGCTCCTGAGCGAGGAGCGCGAGACGATCGGGATGGCGCTCCTGCGCAAGGACCACCTGGACATCAACACGGAGGACCCGGCCCTGGTCGACCAGGCCGTGGCCGACCTCAAGGAGCTCTACGACATCTGCAACATCAAGATCGGCGACCTCCAGTACCAGACGATCCCCGAGGGGACGGCCTGGCTGAACCA
>Ga0190271_10001370_pt1 | contig 13829 bp, 11 predicted proteins | sample Popmic356T_FD_133747 | JGI IMG/M metagenome (GOLD analysis project Ga0190271, IMG submission 133747) | Populus adjacent soil microbial communities from riparian zone of Weber River, Utah, USA - 356 T | ecosystem: Environmental > Terrestrial > Soil > Riparian zone | place: USA: Utah | collected...
CAAACCTGACCGTGAAGGAAAATCGCGGCGAGGCATTCGTCAGCCACGCCTGGCAGATCAACCCGCTGTGGTCGCTGGACTCGCGGCTCGCCGCTGAAACCTCGAACCTCGTGTTCACCGGCGACACCGAACAATCCGTTTCGCTGACCTACGTGAAGCCGCGCGTGCAGCTCACGCGAAAGTTCGGCCAGCACCAGTTGCAAATGCGCGTGTTCCGTGACGTGGGCCAGCTCGATTTCACCGACTTCGTTTCCACCGCGAGCCTCGCCGACGACATCATCAACGGCGGCAATCCGGATCTGCGACCGCAGACGGAATGGGCGGCACAGGTCGAAGGCGATCTGCGTTTCGCGAGCGACGCGGCGCTGCGCGTGCGCCTGTTCCACCACTGGCTCGATGACGTGGTCGATCTGATTCCCGTGGGTCCCCCCGGAGTGCCCATCGATGCGCCCGGCAACATCGGCAAGGGCACCATGGACGGGGTCGAGCTTTCGCTTCGGCTGCCGCTTGCGGGAGTGCTGCCCGGCGGCACGCTCACCGTCGGCGGCACCTGGCGCGACACCGATGTCGTGGATCCGCTCACCGGCGAACATCGGCGCATCAGCGACTTCATCGAAAGCGAACTCAAGGTGGAGCTGCGCCAGGATCTGAACGCCGCAAGACTCGCGTGGGGACTCACGTTCGAAGGCTTTACGCCTGACTACGACTACCGCACGGACGAGATCGACAGCTTTCGCCAGCTCCGCCGGCTCGACGCGTTCATCGAGACCACGTGGATCGCCGGCACCAAGATCCGCCTGTTCCTGCAGAACGTGCTCGACGATTCGGAGCTACGCGACCGCCGCGTCTACACTCCCGATCGCAACGGAGCCTTGAGCCTGCGCGAGACCAGCCATTTCTTCCCGGAGATGTGGTGGATGCTGACCGTGTCGGGCAACTTTTAAATGGTGCCAGGCACCGTTTCCTAGCAAAGGGTGCCTGGCACCGTTTCCGCGCCTCCCCGATCAATTTTTGTTACAGGAGCTCGCATGAATCGCCTACTGGTTGTATCCACTCTCGCGCTCGCGTTTGCGCAGATCGCGGGCGCCGCTGAAGACAAATACCCGATCCGGCTGGCTGCCCCAGGCGGCGAAGTGGTGCTGCCCGATGCCGGCGCAAAGAAGGCGCATGACGAATGGCGCTATTCAGCCGCGCGACGCGTCGGCGACACCATCTACATTTCCGGCGTCATCGTTAACCGCAACAAGGGCGAAGGCAACGATGTGGCCGCGTTCAAGGTGCAGGCGCGACGCGCGCTCGAACGCCTGCGCGTCATACTCGAAGCCGCCGGCAGCGATTTCCAGCACGTCGGCATGATCAACAGCTTTCACGTATGGCAGGGCCCTAACTTCGCCGGCTCGCGCGACGAGCAGTTCCATGCGTTCGAAGAAGTGATCGGCGATTTCATGAAGGCGCCCTACCCGGCGTGGACGGCGGTGGGTACCACGGGACTGCTCTCGGACGGCGGAATCGTCGAAGTGCAACTCATCGCCAGGATTCGCTGAAGGAAAACCCGCTGACGAGAAGCGAGGCGCGTCCCCTTTTGCTAGCAAAACGAGTGGGGACAGACTTGAGTCAGTCCCCACCCATCCATGTCCCCATTTACCATTTAGCGGCGAACGCCGACAGATTTCCTCGGGACAGATCTGCAATTTGAGCAGCCATGGCACAACCACTGGCTATCGACATCCGCGGCACGGGCGGCGTGCCGGTGCTGTTCGCGCATTCCTTCGCGGGCGACCGGTCGCACTGGGAGTCGGCACTCGAGCACCTGCAGTTGCAGCGCCGTGTAGTCGCCTTCGACTTCAGGGGACACGGCAATTCACCGCCCGCAGCCGGGCGCTATTCCTACGACGAACTCGCGAAGGATGCTGGCGCGGTTGCCGACGCGGCGGATCTCGACCGCTTCGTACTCGTCGGTCACAGCATGGGCGCGGCCATCGCCACCGAGTACGCCGCCATGAATCCGCAACGCGTGAAAGCGCTGATACTCGTCGACCCTCCGCCGAGACCGGGCGCCATTCCACCAGACCAGCTCCAGCAGATTCACGACGCGCTCGAGAAAGATCCGTACGCAGTGGTCGAGCAGTTCTGGACGCAGCAGATGTTCATCGACGCGCGTCCCGAGGTGCGACAGCGTCTGCTCGCGAGCCTGCGCAAGCTGCCACGAAACGCCACCATCGAACTCACCCGCGAAGCGTTCGCCGTCGACTCATCACTCGCGCTGGGACGTTACCCCGGAACGAAATTCGCGATCGTCACCCCGCGCAATGACACGCCGCTGAGCCTGCACAACGTCGTGCCGGACGTGAAGCACGCGGTCGTCAAGGGAACCGGCCACTGGATTCACCTCGACGATCCCGACGGGTTCAACCACACCCTCGACGAATTCCTGAGATAAAAAGGGGACAGATCTATTTTTGCCGCAAAAATAGATCTGTCCCCTTTTTATCTCGTGATATAGGTAGTCCTCGAGGGGAACTACCGATTGAACGCAACACAGCGCCCGACGCACGCACGCTACGTCGTCGTCACCTTCATGGTGACGCTGGCCATGGTCACCTACCTGGATCGCGCCTGCATCGGCGCAATGAAGCAGCACATCGCCGGCGACTTCGGCCTCGATGACGCCCAGATGGGCTGGGTGTTCACCTCGTTCATCCTGGCCTACGCCATCTTCGAAATCCCCACCGCGCGCTGGGCCGATCGCACCGGCGCCGGCGCCGTGCTCACGCGCATCGTGAGCTGGTGGTCCATCTTCACGTTGCTGACCGCCGGCGCTTTCAACTACGTGTCGCTGCTGGTCACGCGATTCCTGTTCGGCGCAGGTGAAGCCGGCGCCTTCCCCTGCGTGGCGCGCGTGCTGTCTCGCTGGATGCCGCTGCGCGAGCGCGGCACCGCCAAGGGCATCTTCTTCGCCGGCGCCTATGCGTCCGCCGCGCTCACCACCTTCACGGTCACCGCGCTGCTGCCGTTCATGAGCTGGCGCACCATCCTCATTGCGTTCGGCTGCGTCGGCTTCGTGTGGGTCTTCGCCTGGCACCGCTGGTTCCGCGACGAGCCCACCGACCACCCGGCGGCCAACGAAGCCGAGCGCGCGCTGATCATCGTGGACCGTGCGCCGGTCGTGGCTCACCCGTCAGGCCTTGACTACTGGAGCGGGCTCCTCAAGCAACGCAACGTGCTGCTGCTGTGTCTTTCGTACATGCCGAACTGCGCCACGTTCTATTTCTGCATCACCTGGCTCCCTAGCTACCTGCGCGAGCATCACGGCTTCGAGAGCACCCAGCTCGGCATCGTCGCGGCGCTGCCACTGGCACTGGCCATCGGCACCCAGTTCCTCGGTGGCTTCTGGTCGGACAAGATCGTTCGTCGATTCGGCCTGGTTGCCGGCCGGCGAACGCCCGGCATCTTTGGCTACGGTGTGGCGGCGCTGCTCGTGATCGCGGCGACGCTGATCCCCGACCCAAAGACCGCTGCCGTGATGTTCGCGCTCACCGTCGCCACCTGCATGCTGACCACCGCATCGTCGTGGAGCACCTGCGTCGACATCGGTCGCGAACACTCCGCGACCGTGAGCGCCACCATGAACACCTCCGGGCAGATCGCGGCCATCATCATGCCGCCCGTGGTCGGCTACTCGCTGCTGTGGTTCGACAACTGGAACGTGCCTTTCTACTTGTTGGCAGGCCTGTACGTGATGGGCGCGTTGTGCTGGCTGTTCATCGATCCCGAGAAGCCCGTGTTCGAAGGTGAGGAAGCGCGCGTGGCGTTGCCTGCCGCGGCCTGAGCAGCGTTCATTGCTTTTTTGAAGGTGAGGCCATCAGTCCAAGGATGGCTTCGTACACCTGGTCGACCTGACGGCGCGTGTCGGCGTCCAACGTTGCAACAGAGCGCTTGAGCAATTCGAGTTCGCGGGCCAGTTCGGTTTGTGTGGCGAGCGATTTGCGAAAGCGCACGAAAGCCCGCACGACGTAGACGCTCATCTGGATGGCGCGCGGGCTGTTCAAAATCGTCGCCGCCATGATCGCGCCGTGTTCGGTGAAGGCGAGCGGCAGGTATTTTCGGTGCTGACCTCGCCCTTTCTCTAAGATCACAAATTGTGATCTTAGAGTCTCCCACTCCTCAGCGCCCAGTTCGAAGAGAAAGTCAGGAGGAAAGCGTTCACGGTTGCGACGCACGGCCTGATTAAGTGTTTTAGTCGTGACTCCATAGAGATTTGCAAGCGCGGCATCCAGCAGCACGCGCTGGTCACGGACCAACAAGATCTGATGTGCAATCTCGATCGCCGATTCCGCTGGCAGTTTGGACATACCAAGACACTGACAGGCTCGGGCCTATGCGCACAGTCTGCAAACGGATGCGTTCACTCGGATATGACCGCAACCCATCAAATCTTAAGGTCACAATTTGTGACCTTAAGATTCGGTCCCTCGCTGCGGCTGGCTATACGGTCGCAAATTGCGACCTTAAGATCGTGAGATTTTGATTCAACAAGTTAATCACGCGTTCTTTAAGGTCACAATTTGTGACCTTAAAGAATTGTTCCGGCTCCGTTTCCTTCACCGAGCCGCGGAAGCCGGCGCTCGCGCCGGCGCCGGCGCCGGCGCCGGCGTGAAGCCCTCCCACTCCGCCGGCAGGTTCACCTCACCCAGCAATGCGTTCACCAGCGGCACGAAAATTCCTTCGGCCCGCGTGCTGTTCGACATGAGCAGGATGCAGTCCCGCGACGCCTCGATACACAGCGCGTAGTTAGCCGTTCCTTCATCATGGCCTTCCTTGAAGAAGGCGTGACCAAACGGGGTTTCGAACACGCCCCAACCGATTCCATACCCCAGGCCGATGGACTTCCAGCGATCGGTCTTGCCAGGCAGCAGTGTCGGGAACTGCCGCTCACTGTCGATCTCGATCTGCCTGCGAATCATCTCGGCCTTCGCCTTCTTGCTGAGTCCATCTCCGCGCGCAACGGCAGCGAGGAACTTCGCCCAGTCATCGATCGTGGTGTCGAGCGAACCCGCGGCGCCGACCTGGTCCCAGCGTCGATGCGGCTCGAGCTCGAGCTCTTGTGTATACCCTTCGGCGAAGTTCGCGGCGAAGTCGTCGCGCCAGGTCATGGCGCTGCGCTTCATGCCGAAGCGATCGAAGATGCGACGCTGCATTTCCGCGCCGACGTCGAGCCTGAGACCCGTCTCCAGCACGAACTGCGCGAGCAGGAGGCCTTCTCCCGAATATCCGTAGCGCTCACCGGGCGCGCGGTGAAAGCGCAACTTCTTTCCCTCCTCGATCCACCGGAAGTTCGCAAAACCCGTGGTGTGGCTCAGCAGGATGCGCATCGTGAGTTTCTGCCAGCGCGCATCGCCCGCGAGATCCGCGTAACGACGATATTCGGGCAGCGGTTTGGGTAGGTAGGCGCCGATGGGCTTGTCGAGGTCCAGCTTGCCTTCATCGACGAGCTGCATCACGAAATACGCGAACGTCGCCTTGGTGAGAGAAGCGGCATACATCACCGTGTCCGGCTTCAATGGCAGCTTCTGCTTCACATTTCGCTGGCCGTAGGCTTTCACGAAGGTGACGCGACCATCGCGAATGAGCGCGACGCCGAGGCCAGGCACCTTCCCGGAGGCCATGAGGCGTTCGACCGTTGCGTCGATCGCGGCTGGTTCAACCGCCGCGCCCGACGCCGGCAGCGGCGTGATCGCCAGCAGCAGCGAGCACATCATGAGCCTGCGTATCATTCGAGCTTCTTCCCTTCGACATCACCGCCGTCCCATGCCGTGAAGCCGGTGACCCTGCCCGTCGAATCGCGCTCGAAGAACACGCGCACGTTGACCAAGGCGATGTGGAAACTGGTCTCACTTTCGGGGGTGAGCTCGTTGACCTGCCCGTTGACGCGGGCGTTGAGCTTTCCGCCTTCCAGGAATATCTCGGCCAGCGGGCCGCCGTCGATCTGGTAGCGGCCGACGTAGCTTGCGAGCACGTGGGGATCGATCTTCAGGTTCCTGTCGGGACGCCGCAGAGTGCGACCATTCGCGCGAACGTCTACATCTCCGGCATGGCTCAACGCATCCGAGTACCGCCAGTTGTAGTCGAACGTGCCCGACACCACGCGTACTTCCTCTGCCGAGGCGGACTGTTTGAACGCAGGAATGTGGCCGTCCGCGATGATGTAGTCCCACTCGTAGACGCGCAGGGGGCTGGGCTCCGTGAAATACATGCCGCCCGTCGACGTACCGGCAAACATCCAGACGTAGCGCGACGCATTCAACGGATGCGGATAGATCATCTGCACGGCGGCATCCTTCGCCTTGAATTCCTTGTCATCGATTCGCACGCTGCTGGCGGTGATGCGCAGCGGCAGTTTCGCCGCCAGCTTTGCCGACACGCGATTCGCATCCGGGCCGCCGACGAGAATCAGGGAATAGCGCGCGATGTCCTCGTCTTTGATCTCGCTGTCGAGAAACACGCGCGGCTCCGCTTTCTGCCAGTCGCGCCACGCTTCGACGAAGCCCTGCGCCTTCTGCTTGCACAGCGCCACCATGTCCGGGTCTTTCGAAGAGGTGCCGATGACGATCGCAAACGGCGTCATCAGGAAGTCGCTGGTTGCGCCTGGCAGAGCCGGCGTCTTGTGAAGCTTCGCCGGCTTGTACGCGCTGCTGGTCAGACGCAGTGCACCGTCGCTCACGCGCATGTCGCGCCCCACACCGTTCCACACCACGCGCACGGGTTTCGAAGAATCGATCAACGCCGCACCGGGTGACAGAACGATGTCGAGCACGTTGTCGGTATCGAGCCGGATCACGTTGCGGTCCACCACTTCGGCGTCGACCACCATGAACGCCAGCGGGTTTGCCGCCTGGTGCACCCGTGCCCACCACGCCGCGGCATTTCGCAGCTCGGCGGAACGAATGCGAACCTGGCGCGGATCCGGATCGCGACGATGTTCCAGGAACCACTCGCCGCTCAGCACCGCCTGGCTCACCGCCAGCGCTTCGTGCCCCCTGCCGGGATATTCGTGGTAGCGCACGTCGTATCCCCAGCGCTGCAGTAGTTTGACGCCCCAGCGCGACCACTCCACGTTCACCGCCTCGTCGACATCACCGTGATGAACCAGGATCGGTGTGTTGTTGAGGCTTTCGGCCATCGCCCACGAACTCTCCTTTTCATTGAAGAACCGCGCGACGGGCGAAAGCTTCGAAATTTCCTCTTCGGACATCTGCGAGTGGTAATCCAGGCCGCCGAACACGGGAGCGATGGCGGCAAACAACTCCGGATGCCGCGTCGAGACGTTCCACGTGCCCCAGCCGCCCATGGAGTCCCCGGTGAGATACACGCGGTCTTCGTCCACGCTGAACAGTCGTTTGGCTTCGGCGAAGCCGCGCAGGATGTCGGCATCGGCGAACCCGCGGTATTGCACGTTCCCGCGGCCATGTGGCTCCACGTAGATCACGCCCTGGTTATTCGAGAACTCCGTGTCAGGCCCATGCCGGTTGTCCACGCTCCACCAGCGCCAGTAGACGGGGTTGGCGGGGTTGTAGCCATGCATCTGGATGATCATGGGCCACTTCTTCGCCGGGTCGTAGTTAGCCGGAAGGTAGGCGCGTGCATACTGCGGCGAACCATCCACCTCGTCTATCCATGCCATGCGCACGAACCCGCTGGCGCGAATGCGGCCGACCTTGCCTGCGCGCTCCAGCATCAATTCGTCGAACTCCATCAGTGGCGAGTGGATGGCGCCCCACGGATTGCCCCTGGCTTCGGCAGGTTTTCCGCCGAGGCGGTCATCCACCATGTTGGCGAGCATCCTGAGCGTGAAGCCTTCGGGCTTCGACGCGTCCGCCTTCGCGGCTTCGGCGGCAAGGTCGCGCGCCTTCGCCAGCGCGTCGCCCTTGTACCAGGCCAGGTGCTTTACGGTGAGCAGCCCTTGCAGGTTGCGCGTGCTGCATCGTGCTTCGTAGGGACCGTCCGGCCATCCCTTGCCATCGATGAACAACTGTTCACCGCGAGGCGCGGTCGTCGTGAACATCACCGCACCGCCGGGCGCGATCACTTCCACCTTCACGGGCGGCGCGTCGCCGCGTTTGCCGTTCACGTCCGTGTTCAGCGAAAAGCCCGCGGGCATGAAGCCGACGATCGACGGCCCGATCTCCGCGACGCGCGCCAGCACCGTCCCCGTCTCGAGGACGCGCAGCATGAACACGCCGTCGGCAGCGAGCTTCACCAGCACCGCATTCGCACCCGCGGCGAGATCGACCTCGATCTGGTCTTCATCGGCCGTGAGCGAGCGTGCCCCATCCCAGGCGTGCACGCGCTTCCCGTTGACCCAGACGCGCGCGCCGCCATTGCTCCCGAACGACAGCATGGCCTTGCCGGCTTTCGCACGGTTCACGGTAGTAGATGCGAAGCCGATGGCACCATCGCGCGAGCCTTCGAAATCCACGAAGTTCACGGCATCGCCCCAACTCTTCATGGGGCGCCATTTGGCGCTGCTGTCTGCGGTCGGTCGCGCCGCAGCCTCAGGCCCGGCATCTCCCAGGCACTCGGCGACCAATGTGCACTTGATAGGGCCGGCCACCGTCCATTCGCGAATGAAGCGCGTATCGCCGCGCTCCCACGGCTGGCGCATTTCATCCTTGAGCCTGGAGGCGGGAGGCGCTTCCTGTGCACCGACGGGCGCAAACACACCCAACAGGAACGCCGTGACCGGCGCTCCGATACGCATGAACTTGTTCAATGGACTCCCCTCGCTTGCCAGTGGTTCAGACGTCGGAACCCCGCGATTGGTTGCAATGACTACCAGCCGCCGCCACCACCACCACCACCGCCGCCACCCGACGAGCCGCCTCCTCCACCACCGGAACTCGAGCCCGGCGGGCTGGACGCGGAAGAGATCGCGCTACCCAGCGACGAGCCCAGCTCGCGCGAGAAGGAGCCGATTTCGCGGACATTCCAGCCCGAACCCGCGTACCACGCAGGTGCGTAGTTAGGCGCCTGCACGTTGAGGACGTCGGCGAACCGCTCCGCCCAGCGTTGCTCCACGCCGAGCGCCAGCGCGGCCGGCAGACAGGACTCGAACAGGTGCGGCGTCATCGGCGGCGGCAGCCCTTTCATCTTCTTGAGTTCTTCGCCCTCGGCGACTTCCAGGTACATCTTGAACCCGCGGATGTGGTCCATGATCGCCTGCCCCGCCACCGTCGGCGCTCGCAGCAGGACTCCAAAGACTCCGTTGGCCACCAGCATGGCGAGCACCGTGACAAGCGTGAACCAGCCGCCGGGCGTCGTGAAATGCCACTCGGGCCAGACTTCGGACCTGCCCGGCAGCAACATCGCGGGCGCCGCCAGCAGCAGGCTCAATACGATGCCCAGAAGATGCCACCGACCATTGATGTCGAAGAACCCCGAGGTGTAGCGCTCCTTGATCGACTGCTGATGGCTCTCGAGCGCTTCGCTGACACGCTTGTGGTTTGCGTTCTTGAGGACGAGCGTATCGCCCCCGGCGAACAGGCTGATCAGCAACTGCTGTTCGTCGGACGACAGCGCCTTGCTGCCGGCCGCGTGTTGCTTGACCAGCGTAAACGTCCGTCCGATTCCCAACACGCCCGAGTCTTCGTGGATGACCACGTGACCCTTCACCGCGAGGCTCAGTACTGCCGCGGCGAAACATTCGTCGTCGTAACTCATGCGCATCAGGTAGCGCATCGACGCGGGCGACTGACCCTTGGGCGACTCGTATTCCGGAATGGCGATGCGCCCCGGCGGATCGCGGCCGACACGCGCCCATATGAGGTAGTAGTAAGTGAGCAGCAGTCCGAGACCGAGCATTCCCAGCACGGCCGGCAGCCCGTTGTTAGGCAGATCCACGTTGAGCATGCGCTCGGCCGGCGACCAGTCAGCACTCCCGGCATCTACCATGTGGTTCTTGCGCGAAGGCGCAGGAGCCCACGTCGCAGCCGGCGATTCCACCGCGGGCATGATGAAGCCCTTCGGGAGCATGACCACGATGGTGAGTCCCTGTCGCGGGCCCAACTTGCGCGTGGTGGTGAACAGCGGCACGCCGTTGTCCATGCGCGCCGTGAGGTCCTTGCCCTTCGAGCCCTGTGGCCCGGTATAACCTTCGAGCCTGATCTCACTCGCGGGAATTCCGGCCGGCAGCTCCACGCGTGCCGTGGCGACATCGATGGGAAAGTCCCATCCATTGCCGGTGACGTTCCAGTACAGCTCGTCGTGATTGGCGAAAAATCCCATCTGCCGGTCGGTGCGAAACACGATCTCGTAGATATGCTCGCCGTGCGGCACCATCACCGACGGATTGCCCAGGTATACGCGCACGCCATTGCTGCGATTCTCGACGCGCGATTGCTCGGGCCGCCCGTCGCGCGATGCGCCCTGGAACGAAAAGCCCACCTCGTACCGCCGGCCGTCGCTGCCCTGATAGATAGTGGGAAAGTCGCGAAAGATGCCGCGGCGGATCTTGTTGCCTTCCACACGCACGCGAATCACCTCGCGTACATACAGCGATCCGTCGGCATTCACCGTAATGGTTTCGTCGAACGACAGGATTCGCTCATCAGCGCGGGCTGACGTGGCACCTGTCGCCCAGACCAGGAACGCCAGCAGCGCTGGAAAGGCACTCTTATATATGTGCCGCCAGCCGTTCATTGCAGGGCCACAGCCGGTGCGGCCGCCGCCTTCGAATCTTCGAGCTCGAAGAACTCCGCGGCCTTGAAACCAAAGGAGTTGGCGATGAGCATGTCGGGAAATTTCTGGATGCGGTTGTTGAACAGGTTCACCGCGCCGTTGTAGTAGCGCCGGGCGAACTGGATCTGGTTCTCCGTGTCGACCAGCTTGTTCTGCAGGTCGCGGAAGTTCTCACTGGCCTTGAGATCCGGATACGCCTCCACCAGCGCCACCAGCCTGTTCACGCCGGTGCTCACCGATTTTTCCACTTCGCTGCGCGCGCCCGGCGATGGAGTCGCCGTGCTCTGGCCGCGCAGCTCCGCCAGGCTGGTGAGCAACGCGCGTTCGTATCCCGCGTAACCCTTCACCATCTCTACCAGCCGCGGGATGAGGTCGTGGCGCCGAAGGAGCTGCACGTCGACGTCGCTCCAGGCCTGGGCAACCCGGTTGCGATCGCGGATCAGGAGGTTGAAGACGATGGCCGCCCACGCGAGGAGCGCCAGGATGAGGACCAGCAGAGTAGTGAGCATCGCCGCCATGCTAATAGGCGCCGGCGCTAACTCCTAGTCCAACCCCCGGAAATGGCGGTTTAGACGAACGCCACTTCGTCGCCGCTCGGCACTATCGAATGCGGCTCGTAGCCCTTCGCGTAGCGCAACGGGCGGCCCGTGATATCCGCGCGCACGTCGGGGCGCTGCGCGATGTTCACGCTGTTCTCGATCGAAAACGTCACGCCTTCTTTCGTGAGCTCGATGGACTTCTCGCCGGACAGCGGCAGTGGAATCCGCTTCGCGCGGCAGAAGCTGATGATGGCCGCCGCGATGGCGTCAAAATTGAAACGGCACCACTCGATGTCGTTTCCGGCGCTGCGCACCGCCACTTCGACGCCCTGCTCGCCGCTCCTCGCCGACACAAAGTCGACCTGCAGGACTTCGCCGCGCGACAAGGGCCCGTTCGAGCGGCGGTCGAAATGCACCAGCGCTTCGAGAACCGTGTCCAGCGGCAACTGCAGTCGCCGGCTTTCCTTGATGGTCACTGCGGCCATGGGGTCAGCGTCAGTCATGCTCAGGAGAACTCCTAGTACGGGACCACAATAATCTGCATGTAAAATCCGGCACGCCGCAGAGTTGTGAGGTGCATCACGCTGGGCATCTTAAACACAACCGGAGGCATCTTGGCGCTCGGCGCAACCATTTACACATTCGATATCGACCTGGCCGACGCCGACCGCGCGGTCTACCAGGCCCTGAACCTGCGAGTGGCGCAGCACCCGAGCGAAACACCGGATTATTTGTTAACCCGCGTGTTCGCGTACTGCCTGGAGTTTTCCGAAGGCATCGGATTCTCGAAGGGACTGTCCGATCCCGACGAGCCGGCGATCTTCGTGCGCGACCTCACCGGTGCGCTGCAAGCGTGGGTGGACATCGGCCTGCCCGAACCCGAGCGACTGCATCGCGCCAGCAAGGCGGCTCCGCGTGTGGCGGTGTACACGCACAAGGACGCTGCGCAGTGGGCCGTTCGCATCCGCGAAGCGAAAATCCATCGCGCGGAAAAATTAGACTCGTTCGCATTCGAGCGCGCATGGCTCGCCGCAATCGTCGCGCGGCTCGAAAGACGCATGAAGTTTTCGCTGGCGCGATCGGAAGGCGAGATCTATCTCACGCTGGGCGCGGATACGCTGCAGACAGTGCTGGAACGACCGCTCACATAACGCGGCACTCCTGTTAGTCGAATCACAATCCGCGCGCATGCTCGGTGCGGACCGCACAGAATTTCGGGGTTTCGATTGCGGGGATCCCTCGCGCGAAATAGTTTCGAGCCATGAAAACTTCAAGCGTTCGTCGACTGACCGGTCTGCTTGGTTATGTTTCATGCCTCGCAGCCATGCCGCTCGCCGCCCAGGTGGGCCCCATCCAGCCCGTAATGGTGCTGTCTGATGGAAAGCTCGAAACCACTCACGATCGTCCGAGCTTCGATGAAGACTATTCCGTCCCGGTTGATGTCTACGTGGCGGCCGATGGCTCCGTGGCCAACGTGGTGGTGACGGACTCCTCGAAGAACATCAACGCCGATGCCGTCGCTGCCGACTACATGCGCGGCCGCAAGTTTCTGCCGGCGCTCGATGAGAAGGGTCAGGCCGTCGAAGGGATGGCCAAGGTCAACGTGAACATGTTCAAGCGTGGCACCAAGAAGGTGGTGCGCGTAACGCTCAAGCCGCCGCCGATGGCCGTCGAGACCGACCGCTTGCGCAAGATGATGTGCGCGGATTTCCTGTGGGAAGTGACCCGCATGCAGGCACAGGCCGGTGTGCGCGACGCGAGCGTCGAAACGATGCCCTACATTTCCGCGCACATGTATGCCCAGGGCAAGGACATGGCGGGTGACGTTGCCGAGAAGTTCTGGGACACCTGGCCCAAGACCCTGGACAAGGTGATCGAGCGCTGCGAGAAAGCGCCGGAGAAGATGTACTTCACCGAAGTGCTGGTGCCCGCGCTCGACGGCACGATGCCGACGCGCGACACCGCGACCGCCGCCACCAAGTAGATTTCCGCGCGCGTGGCCCGGTCACGGGCCACGTATTGAGTTGCCGCGACTGGTTCGCGCAAGATCCTCTCCATGTTCATCCACTTCGACGCCGACCGCGCTTCGGACTCGCCGTTCGTCGAGCGCGTGTGGCATTGCCACAGCGAGCACGGTGGACCTTTTCTCGCCGTTGCATCCAGTCACTGGGAGCTCGTGGTCACGCGGCTCGACGGGGCAACCACCGTCACACTGCACGGTCCCGAAACTCGCGCACGCGAGGTGCAATGTCCGGCGCATGGTGAGTGGTTTGCCATTCGCTTCAGGGCGGGTACCTTCATGCCACGCCTGCCCGTTGCACACCTGCTCAATGGACAGGATGTGAATCTGCCTTCCGCGTTTCGCGGGCGTTTCCGGCTCGAAGGAGATGCGTGGGAGATTCCCGATTTCGAAAATGCCGAGACTTTCGTCGCGCGGCTCGCACAGCGCGGCGTCATCACCCGCGACGCCGCGGTCGAGGCAGCACTCGAGGGTGACGAGGTGGCAATGACGAAGCGTTCGGCCCAACGGCACTTCCTGCATGCCACCGGCATGAG
>Ga0190271_10001371_pt1 | contig 13829 bp, 13 predicted proteins | sample Popmic356T_FD_133747 | JGI IMG/M metagenome (GOLD analysis project Ga0190271, IMG submission 133747) | Populus adjacent soil microbial communities from riparian zone of Weber River, Utah, USA - 356 T | ecosystem: Environmental > Terrestrial > Soil > Riparian zone | place: USA: Utah | collected...
GCCAACATGCAGCTCTTCGAGATTCTCGCGCAGAGTGGCGCGAGTCGCCCCGCGCGCCAGGCAACACTCTTCATCGCCCCAGGTGTAGAAATCCATCTGGTTGAGCGAGGCGTGCAGCGTGGCCTCGTGCGCGGTTTCGAACACCAGCACACCCGACTCGCGCGCCTCGCGCTCGTCGGCGCTGCCGGGATCGATGACCGTTGGCAGATCCGGCGCGGTGGTGAATAGTTTGGTACGCCGTGGCAGCAGCTGCGGGCCCGCGCCACGCATCACGGCGAAATGCACGAAGGCGCGCGCGTTGCAGCCTTCGTGCAGGTAGTAGTCGACCAGCCGCGCGTGACGCCGCACCGAAATTCGCTGGCGCGCGGTGTTCAGGTACGCCTCGTTGGCCACCACGTCCTGCCGGTAGCTCAGCGTGTCCGCGGCGAAGGCCAGCAGCTCCACCAGCGTGACGCCCAGGTCCGGGGCAGAGCGCTCCTTCCAGCCCGGCGTCAGCAGGCTCAGCCGGTCTAGCATCAGGCGGCGGAAGCCGGCGTAGTCCTTGGCGAGATAGTCGATGCGGGGCGCGGGTACGCTCTGCGACGCACATGGCAGCGGCGCATCGCAGTCGAGATCCGTCGGGCATTCGACCTTGAATGAGAATTCGATACGCGACAACAGCGGGTCGAAATCCGCCGGCGGCTCGTCCGAACCGGAATTCGAAACGATCGCCAGCGCGTAGCGCGAGAAATCGCCGCTCGACGCCGTGCGGATCACCAGCGTGCGTGGCAGCTCCTCCACCCCATCGGTGAGGCCAGGCTCGGCCTGCGATGGCAGATCGTCGCCCGGTGCCACCCATTCGATGTCCACGGTCGGAATACGCGTGCCGCCTGTGATGCGCAGGTTGTCGGTAGTTAGCGTAGTCACCGGGTGCAGCAGCCGCACGAACAGTGTGCGCTGCGGCGGCACGCCCGGCGGCGCGGCGTGGTCGAGCACCTCCAGGAACTCGATGGCGTTCTTGCTGCCGGAGCGGCGCAGCACTTCGAGGCGACGCAGTTCGCAGCAGTGGAAGATCATGTGGGAGCTCCCGGCGCCGCGAAGCTGTCGAGGTGCACAGTGCTGTCGGCGAGCAGCGCGTAGCACACCTCGATGCGAAACGTGCTGTCGACGGCCTGCACGTCCACCGACTGCACGGCGATCAGGTGGCCGAGGTGCTGCTGCAGCGCTCCCAGGATCAGCATCTGCGTGGTGGCCGCGAGCGCGGCGCTGTTCGGCTCGAACACCAGCGCAAGCAGGCCACTGCCGAAATCGGGGCGCATCACGCGCTCACCCGGCGACGTGAACAGCACCTGCTCGATGAGATCGCGCACGTGTTCAGCCGCGTCGGTCATCGCGGTACGGCCGCGCCGGTCGATGTGATAGGGGAAGTCGAGATCGCTCACGTGGCGCTCCTATGTCGCCCTGACGTGCGGCTGGTTGAGTCCGACCGTGAAAGTCCCGGGGGGAGTTATCACCGAGATGCCAGTACTGATCGCAACGGGAACGCCGCTGGCTGTAACCCTTGTGGCACCCAGGGTCCAGGATCCACTGGTGCACTTCGACTGTCCTGCAGTGCAGGTCGCCATGTCGTACGGCTTCGCCACCAGCACGACCGGCGCTCCCTGGACCTTGACGTGCAGGTCCGTGAACTTCGGGGCCACCGGAAACTGGTGAGTGCACTTCACGATGGAGCTTTCTGTGATTACAAAACCTGACATCGGGCATCCCTGCTAAGTGATGGTGAGATGGTCGTTGTTGATGCTGACCGTGCCGGCGGCCAGCTTGATCTCGGCGCCATCACGCGAAGAAATCGTGATGCCCATATCCGTGATCTCGATCTTCGAGCCACCGGCGGTCTGAATCAGGATGCCGCCGCCGGGCTTGTCGTTGATTACCAGTCCATTGCCGAACGTCGTCTGCATGGTGATGCCGCTCACGCCGGGCGGGACGTTCTGGGCGAGCGCCGGCGCTTCGCCCCTGGCGAAGTAACCGCCTAACCACACGGGGAAGTCGGTGTCGCCGCGTTCGAACTGCACCCAGACGCCGGAGCCTTTCGGCGGCACCGAGAACACGCCCATGTTCATGCCCGAAACCGGCAGGCACGGCGTGGCCCAGCTGAGGATCGAGTTGCCGCCCACGTCGGCCACCGACACCAGGATTCGACCGCGTCCTTCCGTGTCGATATCGTTCTCGCAACGTCCGCGGTAGATGCCGTGATAGAGATTCGCACTCATATCGGCACCACCGGCAGCGTGGAGAACAGGCCATTGCGTGCGAGCCCGAAGCTTTGCTTGTAGGCGCCTCGCTGAATGTCGTGCGTCACATTGCGCACGTAGTAGAGGCCGTCGTACGGCAGGCCCGCACCGCGTACGCCGACGAGCTGCCGCGACTTGAGGATGCGGCCATATTTCGCGACGTCCAATGTGCCGTTACTGAACACCGAGTCACCGTACTGCGCCGCGTAGGCTAGACCGCGCATCATTGCTAGGCCCGGCGTCAGGTGTCCCGTATCCGAGAGATGCTCGACTTTCGGCGGCAGCGGCGGCACCAGGCCCAGCGGTGGATTCATCGGTGTGATGTCGGGGATCGGCAGCCCGATCTGCAGGTGGCTCTGCGGCTCGTTCAGGAAGACGACCGGAATGCTCTTGGCTTCGCGGTCGAAGTTGAATGAGATCTGGTCGACGTTACTCAGTGCATCCATGCCAGTAGTTAGCGCGGGCTGCGGTCTGCCGACGCGGATTTCCGGGCCCCAGTAGGCCCGAGAGAGCCCGGGCGTCGGTCCCGGCTCCAGGTAGAAGACGTAGCCGACTTCCTGGGCCAGCTGCTGCACGTACTGGTAGTCCGTGCCCTTGTGCAGCGGAATGCGCTCGGTGGGCAGCGGTGGCTCGTCAATCACCGCGGGTATCACCTGCGGGATCACGCCGAAGGCCGCGTACTTGGCGAGGATGCCCAGCACGCGCACCGAGGGCGGCGTTGCCGGATACGGCACGCCGGCAAGCTCCGCCACGTCCATAAGCGCGGTGAGATCCTTGCCCTTGATGACGAGTTTGGCGTTGCCGCCATCGGTCGGCTGCGCCTCGATGTGCGTGGCGACGCCGTCGATGATGGGTTCCGACCGGCCCTGGATGGTGACGATCAGCACCACACGCATGAATGGCACACCGCCGGCAGCCACCATGCCGACGCCAAGGAACAGGTTGTGCAGCTTGCGCTGCACAGGAACATCGAAGGTCAGCTCGAAGCCGCTCTGGGAATTCCCGGATCCCAGATCCACCTTGACCGAGCTCAGCGCTTCGACCACGGAGTTTGGTACCGGCACCGGCACCGGACCCAGGCGCAGCGATAGTTTGATGCTGCCTAACATCGCGACCTCAGGCGCCGGCCGTGCCGGGCGGCAGGGGAATCCCGAGACGCCGACCGGCCGTCGCCGTCAGCTCCAGCATGTCCGTGGCGAGGTTGGCGTCGGCGATGTGCCAGTGCAGCTCTGCATCACCCAGGTAGTGAGCCGCGATCACGTCGATGCGATCGCCCGCGTGCACAATGTGGCGGGTGGCCAGCGGAATGTCGCGGGCCTGTGGCACGAAGCGGCGGAGCACGTACGGCACACTCTCATCGACGGATACCTGGTAGCGGCCGATTGCCGCCTTCGCGTAGCGGCTCGACGGTCCGAATGGCGAGGACGGGATGGCGCCGGCGGCGATCAGCATCTGGACGGGGTCGTTCATGCGCTACCTCATGGAATGTTCGAAATGCCGAGCGCCGCGAGCGTCGCGCCCGGCGCACGCCGTGCCAGCGCCTCGCGCGTGCGCAGATAGGCCAGGAAGACCGTGGAGCCGCGATGGTCGTAGCCCAGGTCGTCGACGGTGAGCACCCGCAGGCCGATGCTGACTTTGGCGCGTATGGGGTTCAGGTCCGGATCGAAGGCCTCTTCGGTGACCGAGAAATCCGTGACTCGCACCGGCGCCACGCGATTGCGGCTCCAGACGAAGATGATCAGCGGCGCCTCCGGCGGCAGGATTTCCAGTGTTCCGCCGCGCGCGTCCGCGTCGACGCCCAGCAGTTCCTCGGTGCTGGGATTGATCAGGGCCTCGAGCGCCGCGATCTGCGGCGCGATGCCGTGCTCGGAGGTCACCGGGTGGTTGGCGGGAAATTCGAGGTAATCCGTGGCGTCGATCTCCGCGTCGAGCTTGATCGATTCGACCGCCGCGCCCTTGAGCCGGAATGGCTGCGCGCGTTCACCGCCGCCTTCCCCGCCGACGCCCTGCACCTCGTAGCTGCGCGTCAGCGAGTCGGGGTTGTACTGCAGCGAGATCACGCGCCGTACGCGTGAGCCGCCGGGCGAGAGCACTACCAGGCCGCCTTTGAGTAGTTTGGGAGAGTTGGGAAAGGTGCTCATGAGGGGGTACAAGGTTCAATCAGTTCCGACGATGGGGGCTGATTCATCGGCTGGTCGCCATGGATGGGTTACGGTGTAGAAATTGCCGCCTGGACCGCACTCGCCGTCCCCCGAGCATTCGACCAACGATTCGAAATCGACAGTTGTGCTGTCGCCCTCCGGAATGATGTTTCGAACGACGAGAATTTTTGTGTCCTTCGAGTTCGGAAATCGGATGCCGACCGGTTGGCCGACGATCACTTTCTTGAGGTTCAATCCTTCGATGACCTTGTAGCGAGTCACGGGGACTGTCTTGCGGGTCTTGTCTTTTTGCTTGGAACGATCGGGCTTCGTGGAGCCCTTTGGTTTGGACTGTGGTGGCGGAGCAATGCGTTTTGGGCGTGGCGGTTTTGTGGGTTGCTGCTTCTTCGGAGGGCTGGTCTTTTTCGGCGCGATGTCCTTGGGCTTTTGTGATGGAGACGCCGGAGCCTTGTCGTCAGTAGATGGTTTGGATTGCGTTCCTTTTCCTTTCGACGGTGCGCCTTGCGCTCCAGGCGCGCCCTTCGGATCGCGGGCAGGCCCAGGGATTTTCACGGTGCCGCCACCTGTAGTGGTGCCGGGTGCAGGAGGCGTGCCGGGATCCTTTCCAGGTGGATGAAGAGTGCCGCCCTTCCTCGAAGGATCCTGGCCAGTCACTTGGCCGGAATCGGCGCCGGAATTTGAGTCTTTGCCTTGCGGGTCGTCTTTGGGAGTCTGGCCGCCTTTTGAAGTGTCACCATCTTTGCCAGCTGCGCCATCCGGACTGCCGCCATCCGGACTGCCGCCGACCGGGTCGCCGGGTCTGCCACCGGCAGTCGCGAGCCCGGTTGCTGCAATAATTCCGATCGTGATGCCAAGAGCCTTCAACAGAAGACCGATCGCCGTGCCAATCAATGCCCCGAGTTTTCCCCACGGAGTCTTGCTTCCGAGCCACAGAAGCGCGCCCAGGATGGCGAGCAGGGGCTTCCAGTCCAGCCCGCGAGGCAACGTCACCAAGGGTGGCGGACCTACAGGTACCGGCGCTTTGTCAGTGCCTGGTTGTCCCAGCGGATTGCCTCGTGGACTACCGGGCACTGGCACTGGGACCGGTACTGGGACCGGTACTGGGACCGGCACGGGTACCGGAACAGGAGGCGGCATTTGCATGCACCTGCACTCCGGCCGTCGCACCAGTTCCGACCAAGGCGGTTCGCAATAGTATTGATAGAGCCCGGGCTCAGTCCTTTGGACATGAATCTGCTGCCGCTGACACCCAGGCGGCCGAAGTGGATTGATGAAGAAGAGCGGACCGGGTGGCGGGTCATCCATCATTCGGTAGACTTCGTCGTACTGGCCGCTCAGACGCAGCTCACGCGCATAGTCTTGCAATTGGGCCCGACCTACTGCGGCCTGCGCGCCGGCATCGTCAAGTGGCTTGATTTCGCCGATGTAGATATTGCGGCCGCCATGTTCACGCCGCGTATACGAAAGGTCGATCGCTGAGTTGACGATTCCCGGTGTAGCGCGTTCGGCCAAGATGCGAGGATTCACCATCGCGAACCGCCCCTGCACCTCGATGTGAGCAATTCCGCCGGCGACCGACCCACCCAGGCCCAGGCAGATCCCGCAGCCGGCGGCGGCACCGCGAGGCTGCCGCTGGATGTGCGTCGCGGATTCTCCGGCTTCTGATTGCTGAACCACATGTGTCAATTCGTGAGCAAGCAACCTGCGTCCCCAGCTTGTTGCTGGTGCGAACTGACCTGCACTGAATACGATGTGCTTGCCGATCGTGTATGCGTGCGCATCAACCTCCCTGGCGGAGCGATCGGCGTGGTCATCCGCATGAACGCGCACTCCCGAAAAATCTCGACCAAATCGATTCTCCATGTCGGCGCGAAGGCCGTGGTCGAGCGGTCGACTTGTGCTCGCCAATGCGCGGCTCACGCTGGGCGGCGCCGGAAATGCCGCGCTTGCACTCCCGGATGAGTAGCGCTGAATGCGAGGTGGTGCGCCACCAATTGCCGGAGTCGACGGCCGCGCCAGGACTTGATCCGCTACACGATCCGCTTCGAGTTCGAGTGGGTCGCTGCTCGAACCAACAGACAATTTGCGCAGTAGCGCACTGCCGCTGCATTCATCGCAAAATGGTCCGATTCCCGACTTCTGGTTTCCGCATGTGCACTTGCGCTGCAGGATGAGCGTCGGCCCCGTGCCCCTAGCTACCTGCACTGGCTGCGACCGAACTGGCGCCCTCACGGTTTCAGTCTCCGCGCGATCGCATTCGAGATGCTAGCGCCCGCAGCCGTTCCAGCAACTGACAATCGGGATGATCCAGTTGAAGCGCGCGCTCCGGCGTCACATTGCGCGGCCTGCCCGCACCCGATCTCGTTGCCCAATCGCCGGGAGATCTCCCGCCGCATAACGGCGACGAACTCCACGCTGCCGGCGCTTGAAATGCCGGTGAGCACCAGTCGATCCGCGTGGATATTGAGGCGTTTCACGCCCAGCCTCGAACTTCGGCGTCGGAAAAGGCGCGTTCGCGTTTCGATGCCTCGGCACGCGCCGCCGCCAGCAAGTGCGACATACTGACGCTCGATTGATCTTCGGCGGCAGTGAAGGCGGCGTTGAGTGCGATGTTGCGGATCGTCCCGCCGGGGACGTTGAGCTTCGCCAGTTTCATGTAATCGAGATCATGCAAGGGTGCCCGGGCGGGAAACGCGCCACGCCAGATGCGTTCGCGCATCGACACATCCGGAAAAGGGAATTGCACGATGAAGCGCAGTCGTCGCTGAAACGCAACATCTAGTGCGCCCTTGAGGTTGGTCGTGAGAATGGCGAGCCCGCGATAGGCTTCCATTCGCTGCAGCAGGTAGCTCACCTCGATGTTTGCGTAACGATCGTGGCTGTCCTTTGTCTCGCTGCGTTTTCCAAAAAGGGCGTCGGCTTCGTCGAATAGCAGGATGGCACCACTGTTTTCGGCCGCGTCGAATACGCGCCGCAGGTTCTTTTCCGTTTCGCCGATGTACTTGCTCACCATCGCTGCCAGATCGATGCGGTATAGATCGAGATTGAGATCGTTTGCGAGCACCTCGGCAGCCATCGTCTTGCCCGTGCCGCTTTCGCCGCTGAACAAAACGCTGATTCCCAGGCCGCGGGAGCCCTTCGAGCGAAAGCCCCAGTCATCGTAGACTTTGAGCCGCTGACGCACGTGCATGGCGACCTCGCGCAGCGTGGAGATTTGCGCGGCGGGCAACACGAGGTCCTCCCAGGTGGCCCTCGCCTCAACGCGCTGTGCAAGACCATCGAGATGTTCGCGCGCGCTCTCGCGACACGCGCTCCAGAGCATCGTGCCGATAGCCTCAGGATCATCAGACTTAGCAGGCAAAGACTGAGCCAGGCGAAGGATGTTGCCGGTGTCAAGGCGAAACTGGGACGCGATCGCATCGAGCTTTCCGTTGAGGCCCTGCGCGGCGTCACCGAGCGCTGTCGTCCACAGTCGTCTTTGTTCCTCTGCCAGTGGCTTGTCCACCTGCAGTCGAATACACGCGCGCTCGAGTTCTGCCGGCTGTACTGCTGCAAGGATGGTTATGCCGCCCAGTCGCTCCACCAGGGGCGGCAGCGCAGTCATGTCTTCTCCGCAGTGCTTTATCAGGAGCGCGCTGCCGGAGAGTACGGATTCGCGATACCACAACATCGCGAATGCGTCGGCTTCCGCCGGTTGCCCGGGGATGTCTGCCGCGCGCATTACATGCAAGCCGAGATCCAGTTGCTGTGCGATTCTGCGCGCGATCTCCATCTGGCTGGCTGAATCGTCCCCGATCAACTGAATCACTGTTGCGTCGCCCCGCTCGCGCAGCGAATGCACGGCAGTCGCCACAATTTCCACGTGGCTATCTGCAAGCGGAGAGGCGCTGGCGCATTCGCGGATAATCGATCGCAGTCGTGGATCGAGATAATTTACGCCGGCGAGAAAGTGGAGCACTCGCTCGTCGATGCAAAGACGGCTGCTGGTAATCTCGTGCTCGGCCTGCAGCTCCACGAGACGCCATAGTCGCAATGGTCGAAGCGGAGCAACGGCGCTCCAGTGAGGAGCCGCCAGACTCGCAAGTGCAAGACCCCAGGTTGCGAAACAGCCGCCAACCTTTCCATTGTGACTGGCGCATGTCGCAGCCAGTTCACGGTCCATTTCAACTCCCGCGCAGAGCAGCAACACGTCACGTTCGAAGGTGCTGAGTTCGAAAGCTTCGGCAAGGAGATCAATCGCAGGCGTGTCTTGCAACGCCTCGCGTGCCTGCGCCATCAAGTGGAGCGCCGGCATCAGATCGTTCCCTTCGATTTGTGCTTTCAGGCGGGAAAATTCGGCGGAAAGCAGCCTGCGATTGCCGGAGCTCCAGTCTTCGTTACTCATGTGATGTTGATCCTGCGGTCGAGGAACTTCGGCGGCACCGCGTCCGGATTGATGATCAGGCTGTCGATGCCATCGATGCGCAGCCGCGCGAGGTGATTACCAACGGGCGCTTCGGGAATTTCGAAACTCAGGCTAGTCGTGTCCGCGGTGAACGGTTGCGGCGCGAATTCGGCGCCGCCGAGTAGTAGGCGCACCGCCTGCCCGACGCGTACGGCCGGTGTGAAGTCCAGCGTGAAACTGGCGGTGCCACCGACCCGCGGCACGCTTCTCGGGAGTCCGCTGATCGTGGGCGCGACGGCGAGCGCGAGCTCATTGGTGAAGCGTGGCTGCAGCTCCGCCGGTTTTTGTACGCGCGCACTCAAGCGGTAAATGCCGGCAGGGAAACTGGCAGCGCTGGCCGCGGGGATCGTGAATTTCAGCCGTGAAGAGGTACCGGTTGCCGGCAGTGTCTCTTCGATTTCGAAGCGATCATTTGTGAGCACCACTTCCCGCGCTGTACCGTCGAGCGCGAAGCCTTCGAGTGTGGCTTCGACGTCGAGCTCGACCACGTTCTGTTTGCCCCCAGGCACGACGGCCGCGAGAGTCGGCACGGTGGGCTCCAGCCCCGGGATCACGTCGATCTTGCGGACCAGCACGGGCAGCGGGTTCGACTTCGGATCCTCGGCCTGGATGAGAACCACCGACACTTCGTACGCCGCGCTCGGCCGATAGTGCGCGAGCGTCGAGGTCCAGAACTTCGACATTTCCTCGGTGCTGAGGAATTCCGGCGTGATCCGCAGCTGCTCGATCTGGTCCTGCAGGCCGGAATCGCGCAAGGCACGCAGCCAAGGCGGCAGCGTGCCGGAGGAATCGGGTGGCGGCTGCAGCGCGATGCGGATCGCCTCCCGCGGAATCACGGGATTCTCGTGCAGCAACTGCATCGCATGGCCGAGAAGGATTTCAGCGTGCAGATCCGCGGCGCCGTACGCCGAGACGAGGTAATGCAGGTTGAGGGCGAGCGGTGGATTGGCGAGACGGTTACGTCCGGAGCCGTCGCGTGAGGGAAGTCCTTCGTTGCGCCAACCGAGGTTGGGGCTGACCTGCCGCAGAAACAGGTTCAGCTGTGTGACCTCGACGCCGTTCTGCTGCACCACCTTGTCGGGTGGCATGGTGCTGACGGTGACGCTCTGGCCGATCTGCCCAGCAACGTTCTGGTTGACGAAACGATCGTTGAGCAGATCGCGCAAAACCTGCGTGACCCCGGCGATTGCGAGCGCCGTGCTCACGTGCTCCTCCGCCGGGCGAGGTAGTCGCTGAGCGGTAGCGTGTCGCGCTTGGGCGCCGAACGCGACTTCTTCCGGGGCGTTGTTTCCGGCACAGCCGTCACCTCGATCCGCCCGATGTGCACGTGGACTTCGGTGGGCTCCGCGGGGGTCCGAGTCTGCGCTGAGTCGATCACGATGCGCGGCGGCGAGGCGGGCATGATCGATCGCGATAACGCAGGCTCGCTCGTCACTTCACCTAACAAGGGTTGCGGTGTGCGAATCTCCGGCGTCGACAGCCGTGCCGGCCGCGGCAGCTCAGCGGGCTCCGGGAAACGCCGCGCTGTGAGTGGTGTTTGGAGCGGGGGAGTCAGATACGCGTTCGCCCTGGCTTGGGTGCTGGTGGCGGAGTCTCGCGGCTCCTTGGGCACGGCATCGGTGGTCAATCGTTGATCATTGGACTGATTCGGTCGCTCAGCGTGGCTTTCGTCAGCCGCGACAGGCCATGCGGCACGCACTGTTGGAGCGACTTGCTCGCTGTGGACAGCGAGGCCCACCGGAACTTGGCCATGAAACGTCACCGCGGGACGGATGCGTGTTGCATCGCCTAGCGAGCCAGCGCTATTCGTACCTAAGGCCTGGCCCGCCACTCTCTGCAACAGCCCGCTCATCCCAATATCCGCTCCAGGTAGGCGCGCCGTCGACCCTCGGACAACGCGAGGATCTGCTCCTCGCTCCAGCAATACGTGCTCGCCAGCGCGTGCACTTCGTCGAGCAACCGCCGCGCGCGCACGTCGATCTCGTCCCAGAGATAGGCGGGCACATCGAAGGGCGCGCTCCAGGTGTGATCACAGGCCGGACAGGACAGGTCGAGCGTGAGATCCATGCAGGGATCGGCGGTGTCGAGCGCACGCGTCAACTCTTCGTCGGTGAACTCAATCTCCTCCGCAGGTGCCTCTGCCAGCGTCTCCAGCAACATGCGCGCCGCGCGGGACTCTTCGATCTCGGTGGCGACGCTGGCGAGATCGCGGGTGGTTGGCAAACGCAGGCGCAGGCGGCCGAGCTGCGCGTGTGTGAGCGTGTGACTCGCGGCGCGTTCCAGCAACGCGTCCGCCGACAGCGTGAATTCCAGCTGCTCGCCGCACTTCGGGCAATCGACACAGGATTTTAGTGCATCGCCAAAAATTGATCGCCGGAGCCGCAGCAAGGCGGCATTGCGCCGGCCTAGTGGCCGGTCCGCTAGCGAATCCGGGTCTTCGTCGGGCGCGGCCGCGGCGTACAACAGCAGCGCACGGTCGAGCGGATGTCGCCGGCGGCCAAGCTCCCAGCACGCGATCAGGGACTGCGCGTCCATGCTGGCGCGCCTCAGAGCGGCGGCTCGGTGAAGGCGATCTCCGCGGGTTCAACCACGTCGGTGTCGCGCTCCCACCCCTCGTTTTCCAGCTTCAATGTCTGGATGGCGATGGCGTTGGCGTTCGCGTCGAGATCCGGCAGCGCCTGGAATTCGGAAACCCAGCAGCGGTAGATCTTGTACGAGAGCACGAGCTGGCCAGCCTCGTTGTACATCTCGAGCGCGATGTCCTTGCGGAAGTCGCGCAGCGAGGTTTCACGGCCGAGGCCGGCGCCGTAGTTCCACACCTTGTTGGCCCAGCGCTCGAACTCGGGATCCTGCGTGACGCCGCGTTCCAGCGTGATGGCTTCGTACTTGCTGCGCCCGGGCGCCTTGCGCGCGGTCGAAGGGTCGCCGCCCTCGCGGTGCTCGATGACTTCGGTGGAGCGCTTGAGCGCCGAACACTTGGATATTCCGGCGACGTAGCGCCCGTCCCACTTCACGCGATATTTGAAGTTGGGATACGGCGTGAGTCGCTGCGGATTGACGGGAAACTGGGCCATGTTGTCTCCTTGCGAGGTAGTTAGCCTGCGACTCAGGTGGTGATCTCGCCGGCCATCTGCTGGATACGGATGACCACGAACTCCGCGGGCTTAAGCGGCGCGAAGCCGACCAGGATGTTCACGATGCCGAGGTTGATGTCGGCCTGGGTCGTGGTGGTACGGTCGCACTTGACGAAGTAGGCCTCGCGCGGCGTCGCGCCCTGGAACGCGCCCTGTCGGAACAGTTGCTGCATGAACGCGCCGATGTTCAGCCGGATCTGCGCCCACAACGGCTCGTCGTTGGGTTCGAACACCACCCACTGCGTGCCGCGGTACAGCGATTCTTCGAGGAACAGCGCCATGCGGCGCACCGGCACGTACTTCCATTCAGAGCCGCGTTCGTTGTCGCCATCGAGCGTGCGCGATCCCCACACGACGTTGCCGTACACCGGCAACGTGCGCAGGCAGTTCACGGCCTTGGGATTGAGCGTGCCGTTCTCCGCATCGCTCATATGCACCTTGAATTCGAGGACGCCGTTGAGCACGGTGTCGATGCCGGCCGGCGCCTTCCACACACCGCGCGCGGCGTCGGTGCGCGCCATCACGCCAGCCACGTAGCCGCAGGGCGGAAAGCTGCGAATGCCACCTTCCTGCAGTGGATCGGCCGCGCGCACCCACGGGAAGTAGAAGCCCGCGTACGAGGGATCCGCGCCTATGGCGGCGACCGCGTCGGCGGCGGCAGTGGCGATGGTGGAGTCCTCGGGGCAGTCGGCGATCAGGAAGGCGCGCTTTTTCTTGCAGCCCGTCGCGAGCGAACCCAGGGTGGCGCCGTCGGTGAGGCCCGGCACACACACGAGGTTAAAGATGTCGATCTTGTCGGCGCCACCGCCAATGTCGAACAACGGCGCCAGCATGGATTTGGCCGGATCCTCGTTGGGATCGAGGACGTCGCCGTCACTTCCGGGATCGCCGGAGGAATCACCGAGGGTGGCCTTGGCCTCGTCGGGCACCGGTGCGGGAGAGTCGGGGACGTCGACTCGGATGATGCTCGAGCGGGCATTGATGATGGCCTCGGCGAAGCGCGAGCTGGCGACATCCTTGGAGAGATTCTCGAACGTTTCGACGACGATTGTGCTGTCGACGTCGCCGAGCACCACGTCGATCTTGAAGCGCACGTCCTCGGACGAAGAGGACTCGCGCTTCGTCAACCGCACGCTGTATTGGTGAGCCCATTCGCCCGGCGACGAGGCTTTAACGTCAATGTCATCGAGCTTCGCGGTGGCCGTGGTGGCGGCCTCGACGCCGCTGTCGTCGAGATTGGGCAGCGCCGCGATGCGAATGATGTAGGCATCGGATCCCCCATTGTCGAAGAAGCTGCGCACCGCGTATCCGAGATAACTTCTATGGTCGAGCCCACCGTACTCACGCTCGAATTCCGGGAAGCTGAAGATGCGCTTGCCTTCGTTCACCGGTCCACGAGTGGCCCAGCCGATGAACAGCCCGATCGACGTTGCAACGCCGGCGATCGTCCGTACACCGCTCGGAACTTCTTCGACGTATACGCCGGGATACGTGAGGGCCTGGGGCATTTGGGCTTCTCCTGTCTAGTTAGTCGGTGGCCGCCGGTACGCGGGACGCGTGGCGCAGGCATAGATGAACTTGCCGTCCGGGAGCATGCGGCTCGCGAGCACGCCGCGGGCAATGAGCATTTCCAGGGCGGCCTCGACGCGGTTCAACGGTGGTTGCTCCGGCCGATCGAGCCACCAGCGCGCGATGCCTTCGGGCGTGTCCGCGGCGGTGGGATGCAATGAAACGTATTGCTCAAGCTCACGAGCGATTCCTTCGACCTCGGTATCGGCAGGCGTGTCATTCACGTGCGGCTTCCGTGAAGGACGAA
>Ga0190271_10001372_pt1 | contig 13828 bp, 13 predicted proteins | sample Popmic356T_FD_133747 | JGI IMG/M metagenome (GOLD analysis project Ga0190271, IMG submission 133747) | Populus adjacent soil microbial communities from riparian zone of Weber River, Utah, USA - 356 T | ecosystem: Environmental > Terrestrial > Soil > Riparian zone | place: USA: Utah | collected...
AGAGCATCGAGCTCCTGTGGAAGCTCATCGAGACCGAGCCCGGCAAGGAGATCACCGTCTCGCTCGAGGACCGCACGGTGACGTGCGGCGAGCTCACCGTGCCGTTCGAGATCGATGACTACACGCGCTGGCGCCTCATGGAAGGCCTCGATGACATCGGCCTCACGCTTCAGCACGAGGAGGACATCACGACCTTCGAAGCGACGCGCGAGTCGTGGCGTCCCAAGACGCTCCCGGCCAAGACCGAGCCCAAGCAGCATGTCGAGGCCGCTCGCCCCGTTGCCTAGTGTTTGAGAGGCACGCCGCGTGCCATGCTCGGGGGCATGGTCGCGACTGATCTCGCCATTCCCGCACTGAGACCGGACCGGCAAACGGCACTCCGCGTAGCGTCGGCCGTCTTGGTGACGGGGGCGGCGGTGCTGTTGTTCGCTGTGCACGTGCGCCCGCTGGCGTACGTGCCTCTCGTCGTGGGTGTTGCGCTTGCCTTTGCAGTGGATCGAAGGCTGGGCAAGGACCTGCTGCTCATCGCGATTGGGCAGGTCATCATCTCCGCCATCTCGCTCGAAGCAGAGCTCGACAACCCGGCGATGGTGCGCTTCACCCTTGCCCTGTCCCTTGCCGTGCTGGTGCCGTGGGCGATATCGCACTTCGTCTACAAGGACCGCGTGATTGTGTTCCCTGTGCGCACGGGGCGCCGCTGGACCCGGCCCCAATGGATCTACCTCGGCGTCGTGCTGTTGCTTGGATACTTGCTTCTGCCGTTCTACTTCATCAGCTCTGGCGCGTACCTCAACTGGCCCGCGATTCACACGAGCGAGGAGATTGCGCGGCTGTTCGTTGGCGTCAACGCGGTGGGCATCTGGGACGAACTGTTCTTCATCTGCACGGTATTTGCCCTGTTACGCCGCCACTTTCCGATGTGGACCGCGAACGTTCTTCAGGCAATCGTTTTCGTCAGCTTCTTGTGGGAACTGGGGTATCGCGAGTGGGCACCGCTGTTCACGATCCCGTTTGCGCTGGTGCAGGGCTGGATCTTCTCGTGGACGAAGTCCCTCGCCTACGTGGTGACCGTGCACTTGCTGTTTGACGCGGTTGTCTTCATGGTTCTTGTCCATGCCCACAATCCGCACGTGTTCGACTTCTTTGTGACGGCGCCGTGAGCGCCGACGCGCGCAGGCGCAGATTGGTGCTGGGCATCAGCGGGGGACCGGGCAGCGGGAAGTCCACCTTCGCGGCTCGCATGGTTCGCGAGATGGCGGAGTCGGGGGTTGTGGCCGTGGTCGTGCCCATGGATGGCTTTCACCTGCCCGACGCTGTGCTCGCCGAGCGTGGTTTGGCGGAGGTGAAGGGGTCGCCGGCGACGTTCGATCGAGCGGGGTTCGAGGCTCTCCTTGAGCGGCTTCGCGACGAGACTTCTGTGGTCACCGCGCCCGCCTACTCGCGTGAGCTGCACGCAGTGGTGCCGGACGCCATCTCCGTTGGTCCCGAGGTCCGGACCGTGCTCGTGGAGGGCAATTACCTGGGGCTTTGGTCTTCCACGCGGGACAGGCTCGACGAGATTTGGCGCCTCGACGTGCCATGGGAGGTTGCACGAGAGCGACTCATCGCACGGCGGATTGCGACTGGTCGCGATCCCGTCGCGGCCGCGGAATGGGTCGATCGCGTGGACGCGGCCAATGCGATGCTCGTTGCCGAGTCGTTCTCTACGAGGGTGATCGCCGACAGCTGGCTCTCCGAAGCTAACTGAGCCACGCGCGCGTGCCGAACGTTGTGAGCGAGCCGGCCACAACGTCGGCCGCGAACGCGAGGTCCTCTGGAAACCTGTCGCCGCTGAGCCCGAGCGTAGCGACGCGATAGGCGAGAGCGCCGTGGAAGAAGTCTCCGGCGCCGAGGGTGTCGACGACGCCATCAACGCGGGGCACCTCGACCTCCCCGGAGCCGCCAGGACACATGTAAAGAATCGAGTCCGCGCCCCGGGTAATCGCCGACCACATCACGCCGCGCGCCCTCAAGTATGCAAATACCGAGGCCGGATTGCTGTCGGTACGTGGGGGTCGGAACGCATCGGACACCACCGCAACGTCGACGCACTCGAGCAACTCTTCCGTGAAGGGCTTGAAGCTCCCGGCGTCGAGGATCACGGGAATCGCGCGCTCGCGGGCCTCGCGAGCAATCGGCAGCGAGAGGGACCGGAAGTACCCGTCAATCAGAATGCATGACATGTAATGCATTTCGGGAAGACCCACCGATACGAGCGGCGCATCGGTTGCCGCAGAGGTCGGCGAGACGACGGCCCGCTCGCCCGTGGAAGCGGTCACCATGATCGATGCGGTGATGGGCGCGCCTTCATAACCGGCGACAACCGCAAGGTCCACGCCGCATCCGGCAAGATCGTCGGCGATGAGCGCAGAAACCGGGTGATCCGGGAGGGCCGTCACCAGCGTCGGGCGGGCGCCAAGGTAAGCGCACGCGACTGCCGCGTTGGCTGCGGGGCCTCCCGCTGCGGTGAAGAAGTCGAGCGCCGCGACCTTCGCGTCGCTCGCCGGCAGCGACTCAACGAGGTGCACCACGTCATAGGTGGCGAGCCCGGCGAACGCGACGCGGGCGGGACCTGGCATGGCACCACCCTATGTTCGCTCTCCGCGAGGGGCGGCTAATGAGAGACTAGAGACATGACCGACTCCATTCGCGTGACGGGTGGGGCGCCCCTTCACGGTGAGATTCGTGTGCGCGGCGCCAAGAACTTCGTCAGCAAGGCAATGGTGGCGGCGCTGCTGGGATCGACCCCCTCGACACTTCGCGAGGTTCCAGAGATCCGCGATGTTGGCGTTGTCTCGTCCCTGTTGCGCCTGCACGGCGCCGACGTCGACTACAACGTCGAGAGCGGCGAGCTCACCATCGATCCCACGACGCTCACCAAGGCCGACGCCGCGCACATCGCCGAGCACGCGGGCTCCTCGCGCATCCCAATCCTTCTGTGTGGGCCGCTCCTGCACCGCCTCGGCGAGGCGGTGATCCCCGACCTCGGCGGCTGCCGCATCGGCGACAGGCCCATCGACTTCCACCTCGAGATCCTGCAGAAGTTCGGCGCCGTCGTTGCCGAGCACCCCGACGGACTGCACCTCTCGGCACCCAACGGCCTGCACGGGATCCGGTATGCGCTGTCGTACCCGAGCGTTGGCGCGACCGAGCAACTGCTGCTCACCGCCGTCATGGCCGAGGGCATCACGCGGCTCGAGAACGCCGCGGTTGAGCCAGAGATCAAGGACCTTATCGACCTTCTGCAGAAGATGGGCGCGATCATCTCCGTCGACACTGACCGTTCCGTGACGATCGAGGGCGTCAGCCGCATGCACGGCTATGACCACACGTCGCTCACCGACCGCATCGAGGTTGGCTCGTGGGCCGCTGCCGCGCTCGCGACAAAGGGCGACATCATGGTGCTGGGTGCGCAGCAGCGACACATGGGCACCTTCCTCAACGTCTTCCGGAAGGTCGGCGGTGAGTTCGAGGTTGTACGCCAAGGAATTCGCTTCTACCACCCGGGCGGCGAGCTCAACCCCATCGCGCTGCAGACCGACGTGCACCCCGGATTCATGACGGACTGGCAGCAGCCGCTCGTTGTGGCGCTCACGCAGGCCAAGGGTCTCTCTATCGTTCACGAGACGGTCTATGAGAATCGCTTTGGCTTCACCGACGCTCTTGTCGCCATGGGCGCACAGGTGCAGCTGTTCAGGGAGTGCCTCGGCGACGCCGAGTGCCGATTCGGCCAGCGCAACTTCAAGCACAGCGCCGTCATCTCTGGGCCCACCCCGCTCACCGCCGCCGAGATCACGGTTCCCGACCTGCGCGGTGGCTTCTCTCACTTGATTGCGGCACTCGCGGCGGAGGGCACGTCCACCGTCCACGGCATCGGGATCATCGATCGCGGCTACGAGGACTTCCGCGGGAAGCTCGCCGCGCTCGGCGCGGAGGTCGAGTAGCCGGTATGGCCACCCGATCCAATTGGGCATTCCGTACAGTCGTCACCCTGGTGCGGCCGCTCGCGGTGTTGCTTCTCAAGCGCGACTGGCGTGGGGCAGAGAACCTGCCGAGCGACCAGGGATTCATCGCGGTCTCGAACCACCTCAGCTACGTAGATCCGCTGACGTTCGGGCACTTCCTCTATAACAACGGGCACCCGCCGCGCTTTCTCGCGAAGCACGAGCTCTTCAAGGTCCCGTTCGTTGGTCGAGTCCTCAAGTCCGGCGACCAGATCCCCGTGTATCGCGGGACGTCCCAGGCCAAGGACTCGCTGAACTACGCGCGCGAGGTCATCGCGCGCGGAGACATGATCGCGATGTTCCCTGAGGGCACGCTCACGCGGGATCCAGACATGTGGCCCATGGTTGCCCGCACAGGCGCCGCGCGGCTCGCGCTCGAGACGGGCGCTCCCGTTATCCCCGTGGCTCAGTGGGGTGCGCACCTGCTGCTCGCTCCGTACTCCAAGAAGCCGGATCTGTTTCCGCGCAAGCGCATGATCGTTGTCGCCGGCCCAGCAATTGACCTCGACGACCTGCGCAAGCGTCCCATCGACAACGAGGTGCTTCGCGCCGCGACGGACCGCATCATGGCTACGCTGACAGCCATGATCGGTGAGATTCGCGACGAGACCCCTCCCGACAAGCCATTCGACATGCGGGCGTCTGCCGCAGCTCGCGCAGAGGCGCTCGCGCCCAAGGCGGCTCCCACGGAGGACGCGTGACGCGCGCCACGGTTATCGGCGCGGGCGCCTGGGGCACAACGTTCGCGTCGGTGCTGACGGACGCCGGCACTCAGACGACGTTGTGGGGCCGTGACCCGGAGTCTCTCGCCACGATCGCTGCCCACGGTCGCAATGATCGCGCGCTCCCTGGTTTGCAGCTTGCGCACGGCATCGCGGCAACGATGGACGCTGAGGAGGCGCTCGCGGGCGCCGACATCGTCGCAATCGCTGTTCCCGCACAGAAGGCACGCGCGATCGTGTCCGAGCTCGCCCCACTCATCCCCGTGAATGCCGTTGTCGTGTCGCTCATGAAGGGCGTCGAGACCGGGACCCACCTGCGCATGTCCGATCTTCTTACCCAGGTCACGGGCATCGGGGCCGAGCGGGTCGCCGTCGTCTCGGGACCCAACCTTGCCCGGGAGATCGCCGCTCGCCAACCAACCGCGACCGTCGTAGCCTCCGCTGAACTCGAGGCCGCGGAACGCGTGGCAGCCGCCACAGCGTCGGGCTATTTCAGGCCTTATACGAACACTGACGTCGTTGGTGTTGAGCTGTGTGGCGCGTACAAGAACGTCATCGCCGTTGGCGTTGGTGTGTCCGATGGGCTCGGCTTTGGCTACAACACCACCGCGACGGTCATCACGCGCGGCCTCACGGAGATCGCGCGGCTCGGCCTTGTGCTTGGCGCGCGCCCGGAGACCTTCAGCGGGCTCGCGGGCATGGGCGACCTCATCGCTACCTGCGCATCCCCGCTCAGCCGCAACCACATGCTCGGGAAGAGGATCGGCGCGGGTTCTACGCTCGCCGATGCGGTTGCCTCGAGCGATGGCACAGCGGAGGGCGTCGCCACCGCGTGGTCAATTAAGGAGCTCGCGGCCGAACTCGGCGTTGACGTGCCCATCTGCGACGCCGTCGTCACCATGCTGGCCGGTGAGGTTGCGCCGGAGGAGGTGCTGAACTTGCTACTCAGCCGCCCCCGTAAGGCCGAGGTTGCCTGACGTGGCCCGCGCGACAGTCGCGGTGTTGTTTGGCGGCCGTTCGTCGGAGCACGGCGTCTCGTGCGTCACCGCGGGCGGCGTGCTTGCAGCGATCGATCAGGCCGAGTACGACGTCATCGCCATAGGCATCACTCGCGAGGGACGCTGGACCTTCGCGTCCGCGAACCCCGCAGACTGGCGCATCGTCGATGGCACCCTCCCCTCCGTGCCCGACGCTCCGCACACGGTTTTGCCCCCTGCTCAAGCGGGCGGCGGAGAGTGGCGGATGCTCGGCGACGACGGCAGCGTGACCTCGCTAGGTGGCATCGACGTCGTCTTCCCCGTTCTGCACGGCCCGTTCGGCGAGGACGGCACGGTTCAGGGCGCGCTCGAGCTCGTGGACGTTCGCTACGTGGGCGCGGGCGTTCTCGCCTCCGCGATTGGCATGGACAAGGAGTTCATGCGGGCGGCGTTCAGGGCCGCGGGCCTGCCCGTGACAGACGCCGTGGTGTTGCACCCCGGCGACGGTGTCGCGGAGCGCGCGGACGAGATCGCGGCGCTCGGCTTGCCGGTGTTCGTCAAGCCCGCGCGCGCGGGCTCATCGATGGGCATCTCGCGCGTAGACGATCTTGCTGGCCTCGACGCCGCGATCGCCGACGCCGTCAAGCACGATCCCAAGGTGCTCATCGAGCGCGGCGTCATTGGGCGCGAGATCGAGACCGCGGTCCTCGCGACGCCCGACGGACCGCGAACCTCGCTTCCAGGCGAAATCGTCACGGGAGGGGAGCACTCGTTCTACGACTTCGAGGCGAAGTACCTCGACGAGGAGCACGTCCTGCTGCTGTGCCCTGCCGAGCTACCCGCCGACGTTGTTGCGCGGGTCCGTGAGGTCGCCGCCGCGGCGTTCAAGGCGGTCGGAGGCGAGTCCCTCGCGCGCGTGGATGTGTTCGTTGGCGGCGACGGCGCGGTGACCGTCAACGAGATCAACACGATGCCCGGCTTCACGCCGACATCGATGTATCCGCGCATGTGGGCCGCTACGGGCGTCGCCTACCCCGAGCTCGTGTCGACGCTCATCGACACGGCGCTGCAGCGTCCGCTCGGTCTGCGCTAGCCAGCAGCGGGTCGCCGGTCGCCGGGGCCACGAGCCGGGCGCCGGGTGCCACGAGCCGGTATTGGTCCACGTTCGACACGCTTCGCCCCACCCCGGCCATTACACGGCGAGGTGCACGGAGCTTCCCGGTTGTCGTCGGCGCCGCGGATCGATCTTCGCGGGTGGGATGAGCCACACCTGATTGCGCTCGATCACGACGCCCCAGCCGTGGTCGTGTATCTGGTGATGACAGCCCACACACAGCATGACGAGGTTGCGCTCGTCCGTTGGGCCATCATTCTCCCAGGTAATGATGTGATGGAAGTTGGCCTTCGATGTCGCTCTGGAACACTTTGCGCAGCCCCTATCTCGCTCAGCCACGGCGAGGCGTTGCGCGGGAGTTGCCAACCGCGTGGTGCGGCCAAGCTTCAGGGGAACGCCGTCATCGTCCGTCAAGAGCCCTGCAAATTGAACGTCCGCGGCCATAGCGAGCGCGGCCGCGATCGTGACGGGTGCCTCGATTCCGTCACATGTCGCCAAGCCGCTTGAGGACTCGAGAGAAGACTTAGTGGCCCGAATGACGAACGTGGATTGGGGTCGCGTGGTTGCGCGATCGCACCCCGCGGCGTGCATGACAGTGGACACGAAGGAGTCGGCGAGGATTTGCCCCAAAGTGCGTTGCTCATCCTTTGTCACGTCGCGCTGCGCCGCAATAGCTGACTGCATTTCCGCCTCGAACCATGCCTTGGCGGGAGCCGCCATCGCCGGGGGGAGCTTTGCGTAGAACGACAGCATGCCGTCCAGTTCCTCGCGGATCGACAGGAAGCGGTCGCGGTGTTGCAACGCCTCTCGCTCGGCGTAGCCTTCCGGGTCGAGGTCCGCAAATGTCACGAGGCACAACCTCCTCAACTCCGTGAGTGAGAGAGCCTCGGCCCGACCAACGAGAAGCGCCTCCGCCTCTAGCCTGCGTGCCTTCATGTCCTCGAGCGTGCGTCGAATGACCGTCAGCTTCTCGGTTCCAAGACTCCCGGCGCGGATCGCCGCGGCGAGGGGCGAGGGCTCTGGGCGAGGCTCAGGTAGCGGCAAGCGCACAGGCGGCGTCGCCGTGAGGTTGGGCTGACCATCCTGCGGCGGGGGCTCGACGGGAACAAGAGCGATCAACGGCCCGTCATCTGCGGCGTCCTCTGTGTCGGCAAGCGTGCGCCCCAAGCCGATGAGCTTGCCGGCGTCGGCGATCGACAAGCCCGTCACCGAGGACAGCATTGCGGCGGCGTTGGGAAAGCCCTTCCACCGCGCGAATCGCGACTCGAGGGTGGGAGCCGACAACTCCTCCAGCCGCGCCGCGTACGGCGCCATGAGGGCGTCCGAAGCGTGGCGCACCTTGGCAATCAGTGTGGCCGCCTCAAGGGCTCGGTTGCCACTGAGTCCTTCGGCGTCAGGCAGACTCGAGAGAGCGTCGACACGCCGCCACAACTCCACAAGATCCGCGATGGGACCCGAGAGGCGCAGGTCATCCACGAGCCCCGCGTACGGGACTTCGGAGACGGCCATCAAGCTCATGTCTCAATGGAAGCACCGACCACTGACACGGCAATAAAATACCTGCTATTTACACGAAAGCCCGTTGGAAGGGGCGAGTGAAGCAGGGCCAGAAACCTCGGCCAGGATTTCCGCAACGGCCTCGTCTGCCCGCGCGGTCGGAATGATCACCTCAACCGCAGGGGAGCGCCCAAACGAGGTCGCTCGCCATTGCGAGTCCTCCTCAACAACGAGCCAGTCCTGTGACCCGGCATCGGCTTCGACGGCGACGCACGCGTCGAGCGTCGGGCCAGGAGGCTCCACACCGCACCGCACGACGATCGGGAACTCTGCCCCATACGCAGCCGTCGCCTGCGAGGTGGTTCCGCGCACATCCAACCCGCCCACCACGGGTGGCATCGCGAGCATCACGCGCGCGCAGTCCGGATCCGCGGCGTACGGCGCCGGGTCAACGACAAGGGGCTGCGAACACCCGGCCAGCAGTAACGCACTGGCACCACAAAACCCCAGGCGGGCCACGAAGCGCATTACCCCAGCCTAGAGCCGCGCTAGCGTGTCGCCATGACCTCCGGAGTGCGCACGTGGCCGCATCGCCGCGCCTTTGCGCTCGCGTGGCCGGCGATCCTCTCCAACATCTCAGTTCCGCTCGTCGGCCTCATCGACACGGCCATGCTTGGCCACTTCAGCGACGAGCAGAACCTCGGTGCCGCGGCCCTCGGCTCCGTTGTCCTCGGCGCGACCTTTTGGCTTCTTAGCTTCCTGAGGACGGGAACAACAAGCCTGGTAGGTAGGGCATTGGGTGCCAATAGGCCCGACGCTGCCCTCACCCACGCGCAGCGCTCGGCTCTCATGGCGGCCGGGTTGGGCGTGGTGATCATCGCGCTGCAGTGGGCCGTGGTGCCCGCGGTGATGCGGCTGCTCACCCCCAACGACGCCCTCGCGGACCTCGCCGCATCGTTCACGTCGATCCGCCTCGCGAGCGCGCCAGCCGTACTCCTCACGCTCGTCATCGCCGGCTGGTTCATCGGCGCCGGAGATACCAAGCGTCCGCTCGCCGTGGTGATCACCATCGGCGGCCTCAACGTCATCCTCGACCTCATTCTCGTCGCGGGCCTCGAGCTCGGAGCCAATGGCGCCGCGGTCGCCACGGCGATCTCCGAGTGGGTTGGTTTCGCGGTGGCCCTCGCGCTGTGGTGGCGCGCGCAGAACACCGCAACCAGAGCGTCGGCCAGGCGCTGGAGGGGGAGGGGACTGCGCACCGGCTGGCGAGCGGTGCTGGTCCTCAACCGCGACATTTTCCTGCGCACCGCGGTCCTTTACGTTGTGCTCACCTTCGTCACCGCGTACGGCTCGCACATCTCCTCGACCGTCCTCGCGGCCAACGCGATCCTCATGCAACTGATGCTGCTCGCGTCCTACGGCCAGGACGGCTACGCGCACGCCGCGGAGTCATTGGCGGCAAGGGAAATCGGCGCGCGCGATGTGCCCGCGTTCCACAGGGCGGTGGGTGCCGCAGCGGCGCCGGCCGTGGCGATCGGCGCGGTCTTCGCGCTCCTGTACTGGTTCGCCGGCAGCGCCTTCATCGCCATCCTCACCTCGCTCCCCGAGGTCACGGCCGCGGCTCAGTCGGCCATGCCATGGGTTGCAGCTCTGCCGCTTGTGAGCGCGGCCGCGTACCTCTTTGACGGCGTCTTCCTTGGCTCGGGCAACGTGCGCTGGATGCTGCTCACGATGTCGGCCTCGTGCCTAGTCTTCTTCGCGGTTTGGTGGGCGGGCAGCGACGTTGTCGGTGCAGACGCGCGCAACGCGAACCTGTGGAGCGCGTTCCTCGTCTTCAACGTCTGCAGGGGCGTGTTCCTCGGCCTCTCGTATTGGCGGCTCACCCGCACCCGAGCCTGGTTAGTTGGCGCCGCAGCGTAACGAACGCCGCGCCGCGACCACCGCCTAGGCTTGGCGACGTGACGACGATCGGCGAGCTGGGCGAGGACGCGCTCATCGCGGCATTTGCGCCGCGACTTCCCACCACGGACGCCGAGATCCTCGGCCCGGGAGACGATGCCGCGGTGCTGAGCGTCGACGGCGACCTCGTCGTCTCATCCGACGTGCTCGTCGAGAGCGTCCACTTCCGTCGCGACTGGTCAACGGGGGAGGACGTCGGCTGGCGAGCCGCCGTGCAGAACCTCGCCGACATCGACGCGATGGGAGCCGTCCCGACAGCACTCCAGGTGACGCTCGCCGCGCCGCCCGACACCCCAGTCGCGTGGGTGCTTGCGTTCGCTGACGGGCTGCGGCTCGCATGTGAGCCTCATGGGGTAGGCGTCGTCGGCGGCGACCTGAGCTCGGCGACCGAGATCCACATTGGCGTCACCGCGATCGGAGAGACGCACGGCATAGACCCCGTTACCAGGGCCGACGCTGCGCCGGGCGACGTTGTCGCGGTCTCCTCTCCCGTGGGCGCGGCGGCAGCGGGATTGGCTCTGTTGCTCGCGGGGCACGTGGAGGGCGAGGCCGTGCAGCTGTTCCTGCGCCCGCGGCCGCTGATCGGTGCGGGCCTCGAGGCGGCACTCAAGGGCGCCACCTCGATGATGGACATCAGCGATGGCCTGTTGCGCGACGCGACCCGCATCGCCCGTGCCTCTGGGGTCGCCCTGGAGTTAGCGTCGGGCCTCGTGCCTGTGCATTTGGCCGCGGTTGCCGCGGGCAAGCAACTGGGCCGCGACCCCCTCGAGTGGGCCCTCACGGGCGGCGAGGACCACCACATGCTCGCGACGTTCCCGGCGCGCGGCGCCGTTCCGGTGGGCTGGACCGTCATCGGCGAGGTGCGTCCGGGGTCCGGCGTCCTCGTGGACGGCGCGCTGCCCGGCGACCTGGGCTGGGACCACTTTGCTGGTTGAACAGCGCGGGGCATGAAAAACGGGCGCCCCCGCAATGGGGACGCCCGCGTTGCGGCTCTGTCTAGGAGCCGGCGCGCTGGACCTTGCCAGCCTTGAGGCACGAGGTGCACACGTTCACGCGCTTAGGCGTGCCCGAGACGACCGCGCGGACGCGCTGGATGTTCGGGTTCCAGCGACGCGAGGTGCGGCGGTGGGAGTGCGAAATCGAGTTACCGAAGGACGGCTTCTTGCCGCACACGTCGCAATTGGCAGCCACGAGGGTTCTCCTTGAAAGAATGTGATGGGGCCCGAGGACGCTCAGGCAACCGCACAAGAGTACCCGATGCGGGCCGGTTTGGCCAAGTTCCGTGCCCGACGGCGGGGTCGCGGTGGGCGTGTCGCCTCGCCGTGGGACGATGGTAGCCGGGCAACGCCGGTTGGCGCGAGCGTGAGGAGGCAGGGTGGCAGAGGCCGCAGAACTCCGACGATGGCTCGAAAGCGGCGCGAACGCGGTGAAGCGTGCGCGAGAACGCCTCGACGCGATCAACGTCTTCCCCGTTGCGGACGCCGACACCGGCACGAATATCTACCTCACGTTGCGCGAGGGCAACCGTGCGGTCGCGGACCTTCCCAAGGACGCATCCCACAAGGAGGTCGTCGCGGCCTTTGCGCGCGGTGCGCTGCTCGGTGCGCGCGGAAATTCCGGCGTCATCGTCAGCGCGTACCTCAACGCGTTCCTCACCTCGGTCGATGCGCGAGGCGGACTCTCCGCGGCCGACGCGGTCGACATCGCGAATGCCCTCGACGCGGCGTCCATTGCCGCGTACTCGTCTGTTGGGGCGCCCGTGGAGGGCACGATCCTCACGGTTGCCAGGGCGGCAGCCTTTGCCGCACAGGGTGCCGTGACCGCGGGCGCAGCGCGCGAGGGAACCATCGTCGCAGCCGTCGTCGGTGCACGCGCCGCTCTCGCGCGGACCCAAGCGGAACTCGGGCCAGCGCGCGAGGCCGGAGTCGTCGACGCGGGGGCCGCGGGGCTCGTGCTGCAGCTCGAAATGCTCGCGGAGACTCTCGCTGGCCCCAACGCTCTCGCTGCCTTCGACGAGGTCGACTGGTCGTCCGACATGGATGCTTACCGCTCGTTCCAGCCGCCCACGGGGCACCAAGGCGGCTTCGAGGTCATGTTCGTGGCAGTGAGCCGCAACGACCTCACCCGCGAGCTCACGAGCAGGCTCGAGGCGCTTGGCGATTCCGTGGCGGTCATCGGCTCCCACGGGCTGTGGCAAGCGCACGTGCACACTCCGCGTCCCGGTGACGCCGTGCGCGTCGCGATGAGCACCGGCGCGCGCAAGGTCGTTGTACGCGGCATCGACGACCACGCGAACGATGCCTCAACGATCGTTGCGCTCACCACGTGCCCTGGGCTCGCCGACGCGCTCGCCGAGGCCGGGGCGTGCGTGTTGCTGATCCCCGCGCCTGCCCTTGCGCCACAGAAGGACCTCATGCGCGCGCTGCTCGATGCCGTTGGCGAATCGGGAGTTGTCGTGGCGGGAGATCCGACCCTGCTGGGTGCAGCGCGCAAGCTCGCCGCCAAGCGCCGAGGGCCCAAGCTGACTGTGCTCGAGGCCTTCCACGAGGCGCACGTTGTTGCGGCGATCGCCGCCGCTGCGCTCGTGACTCCCGGCGAGTCCGCGGCCGAGCGCATGGCCGCAGCCATCGCCAACACCGTGGCGATCGACTCGACCTCTGACGAGCTCGACTCCGATGTTCAGGGACTCATCACCGCGCGCACGGAGGTTGTCACGGTGATCCTGGGCCGTGGCGTGAACCCAGCAGTGGCAGACCGCGTGCGGATGTCCGTTGCCGAGTCAGCTCCTAATGCCGATGTGGCCGTCTACGAGGGAAATCAGCTCACTCCGGACATCGCGGTCGGGGTGGAGAGCTCACCGCGGTGACCCTGCAGGGGGCGAGTGATCGGCTCGCGGAGCCGCTCGCGCGTGCCCTTGGCGAGCGCACGGGAGCCACGCTTGCCAAGCTCGGCCTCACGAGCGTCGGCGACCTGTTGCGCCACTACCCACGCAGGTACGGCACACCGGGAGAGTTCACGGACATTCGCTCCCTCACCACGGGTGAGCACGTCACCGTGATGGCCGAAGTGCGATCCGCGACCGTGCGGACCATGCACTCGCGGGGTGGAGCGATGCTCGAGGCGATCGTGTCCGACGGCCGCGACACGCTGCAGCTAACGTTCTTCGCGAAGCGCGCAGGAGTGCTGCGCATGCACGAGGACAAGCTGCGCCCGGGCCGCACGGGCCTCTTCACGGGCACGGTGGGGGAGTACCGCGGCAGGCGGCAACTCACCCACCCCGACTACCTCATCGTTGGAGTCGACGCCGCCGATGCGGACGAGGCGATCTTCGAGGCCCTCCGGCCCATCCCCATCTACCCCGCGGCGGCATCCGTGCCAACGTGGCGCATCGCGCGCGCTGTCCGCACGGTGCTCGATCCTCTCCTCGAGGACGACGTGCCAGATCCGATCCCAGCAGAGGTCCGTGAGCGCGACGAACTGCCCACTCTGCTCGCGGCGCTGCGGCTCGTCCATGAG
>Ga0190271_10001373_pt1 | contig 13827 bp, 13 predicted proteins | sample Popmic356T_FD_133747 | JGI IMG/M metagenome (GOLD analysis project Ga0190271, IMG submission 133747) | Populus adjacent soil microbial communities from riparian zone of Weber River, Utah, USA - 356 T | ecosystem: Environmental > Terrestrial > Soil > Riparian zone | place: USA: Utah | collected...
CAGTCCGTGACGGACCAGTGAGTCGGCGTCCATCAGGCTGAACCCCGCCGCGCCGTCGCCGAGCAGCACGACGATCTGGGCGTCGGATCTGGCCACCCTCGCCGCGATGGCGTACCCGAGTCCGTTCCCGAGGCATCCGTACGGGCCGGTGTCGAGCCAGCAGCCGGGCTCGTAGACCTCCACGTACTTGCCGGCGTAGGACGCGAAGTCACCGCCGTCGCAGATGACGACGGCGTCGCGCTCCAGCCGTCGGCGCAGCTCGCCGTACACGCGAGTCGGCTTGACCGGGTCCTCGCCGGCGGCCAGCTGCGGCTGCTCGGCCTCGCGTGCAGCTTCCTCGGCGGCTCGCAGCTCGGCGATCCACGGCTCGTGATCGGCACGCTCGCCATGCGCCGCGGAGTCAGCCAGCGCACGCAGTGTCGCCGCGAGGTCGCCGACCACCGTCAAGGCATCGGCGTGTCCGGCCCGCTGCGATTCGGCGTCGACGACGTGGGCCACCGTCGCTTCGCCGAAGCGCCCGAAGCCGAGCCGGAAGTCGAGTGGCGTCCCGAGCACGACGACCACATCGGCTCGCTGCTTGAGCTGTCCTCGTGTCCGCAAGAACGCCAGCTCGTGATCAGCCGGCAACGTCCCGCGACCGAGCCCGTTGGTGAACACCGGGATGCGCAGGTGCTCGACGGCGGCGGCCAGCTCCTCCCAGGCGCCGGCCCAGTAGACGTCGCTGCCGACGATGAACGCCGGACGCTCGGCGCCAGCGATCAAGCCGGCCAATCGCGCGACGTCGTCTGGGTCAGGGACCATCACGTCGGGCGCGCCAACCGCCGGCACCTCTCCCGAGGCCGGCCCGAAGACGTCGAGCGGGAAGTCGACGAACACCGGCCCGCGGTGTGGCCGCAGCGCCAGCGTGGCGGCTTCATGCACCACGACGCCGGCCTTGGTCGGATCCGTGAGCGTCGTCGACCACTTCGTGATCGAGCTGAGGATCGGCACATGGTCCAGCTCCTGCAGCGACCCCGCTCCCCAGCGGCGCTGCGGTGCTCGCCCACCAAGCACGACGAGCGGCGAGCCGTTGAACCACGCCGACGTGACCGCCGAGATGCCGTTGGTGATGCCCGGCCCGGCGGTCAGCCCGGCGACGCCGGGACGGCGGGTCAGCTTGGCCCAGGCCTCTGCGGCAAACGTCGCGGACTGTTCGTGGCGGGTGTCGATCACCCGCATTCCCTGGTTGCGGGCAGCCTCGTAGAAGGGCCAGATGTGCCCGCCGTTCAGGGTGAACATCACGTCGACCCCGAACTGGGCCAGTGCTGCCACCGTCTGCTCGCCAGCGTGGCCCTCGACAACACCCATGGGCGCACGGTACGCCACACCAAGCGAGTGCCAGCGAGCGGGGGTGTCAACTCAGATAGCGTCAAGGAACGTGTGGCTCGAAGGCATCCGTGAGCCGGCCGACCTTCGAGGCCTGACCGATGCTGACCTCGCCGAACTGTGCGGGGAGATCAGGGACTTCATCGTCGCCGCCGTCGCCGAGACGGGCGGTCACCTCGGCTCCAACCTTGGTGCCGTCGAGCTGACGCTCGCGCTGCACCGCGTCTTCGACTCGCCGACCGACGCCATCCTGTGGGACACCGGCCACCAGGCCTACGTGCACAAGCTGGTCACCGGCCGTCAGAAGGGGTTCATCGAGCTGCGCCAGGCCGGCGGGCTCTCTGGATATCCGTCACGCGAAGAGAGCCGCCACGACTACGTGGAGAACAGCCACGCGTCGACGATCCTCTCCTACGCCTACGGGTTGGCCGTCGCCCGCGACGCCGGCCGCGACCCGCACCGGCACATCGTCGCTGTCATCGGCGACGGATCGATGACCGGAGGCATGGCGTACGAGGCGCTGAACAACCTGGGCCACAGCCATCGGCGTGTCATCATCGTCCTCAACGACAACGGTCGCAGCTATGCGCCGACCGTGTCGAACCTCACGACCTCACGCGACGAAGGTGAGCCACTGCCGGAGGTCGAGCAGGAATCTCTGACCTCGCGCATCGGCGAACGCCTGTCACAGGTGCTGACGAACATCCGGCTCAATCCCGTCTACGTCCGCCGCCAGCGCAAGCTCGAGGGCTTCCTGCGTGACGTGCCGGTCGTCGGAACGCCGGCCGAGCGCGCCGTCGAGGCGTTCAAGGCGGCGGTTCGCGAGTTCCTCCAGCCGCCGTCGTTCTTCGAGTCGCTCGGCGTGCGCTACGTCGGACCTGTCGACGGGCACGACATCCCCGAGCTCGAGCAGGCGTTCCGCAACGCCGTCGAGCTGTCGGCGTACGGGCCGATCGTCGTCCACGTCCTCACCCAGAAGGGTCGCGGCTACCCGCCCGCCGAGGACGACGACGAGAAGCACCTGCACGACGCCCCTGTGTTCGATCCGATGACGGGACCGCCGAAGGCAGTACCAACGGGCTACACGCAGGCGTTCGCCGATGCCATCGTCAAGGAGGGCGAGGCCGATCCGCGCATCGTCGCGATCACGGCCGCGATGCCTGGCCCGACCGGCCTGCTGCCGTTCCAGGCGCGCTTCCCGGATCGCTTCTTCGACGTCGGCATCGCCGAGCAGCATGCCGTGACCGGGGCCGCCGGCATGGCCATGGGAGGACTGCGCCCTGTCGTCGCGATCTACTCGACGTTCCTCAACCGAGCGTGGGACCAGATCGTCTACGACGTCGGGATGCACCGCCTCCCGGTGGTGTTCTGCGTCGATCGGGCCGGCATCACAGGGCCGGATGGGCCGAGCCACCACGGCGTGCACGACATGGCGCTGCTGACACGCGTGCCGGGCATGCGGGTTCTCGCGCCGTCCAGTGCGCAGGAACTGCACCAGATGCTGCACGACGCGATGTCGCTCGCCGACGAGGGACCTGTCGCCATCCGGTATCCGCGCGGGCAGGCGCGACAGGTGGGAGAGCACGATGTCGGTGTCGGCCTCCGGGCTCGCCGGGTGCGCAGCGCGCCGATCGCTGAGCACGGCGTGTGCGTGCTGGCCATCGGCAAGCTCGTCGCCACCGCCGAGAAGGCGGCCGGGCTGCTCGCCGACGCCGGTCACGAGCCAACCGTGTGGGACGTGCGCTGCTGCAAGCCGCTCGACGACGAGATGATCGCCGACGCGGCGCGCCATCGCGCCGTCGTGACAATCGAGGACGGCATCCGCGACGGCGGCATCGGGATGGCGATCGCCGACCGCATCGGTGCGATCGCGCCGCAGGTACCGGTCGAAGCGTTGGGTCTGCCGACGCGCTTCTTCCCGCACGCCGACCGCCCCGAGGAGATCCTCACCCGGGTCGGGCTCGACGCCACCGGCGTCGTCGAGGCCGTGCGCCGGTTCCTCTAGAGCGATCGTGGTCAAGCGCTCGGTCCTCGACCTGGCCGTCGTCAGCGACGGTGAAACCTCGGCGGACGCACTGGCGGCGACGACGCAGCTGGCGCAGCGGGCAGAAGAGCTCGGCTACCACCGTTTCTGGGTCGCCGAACACCACAACATGGCGCTCGTCGCCAGCACGTCGCCGGCTGTGTTGATCGCCCACGTCGCGGCGTCGACGACGCGCATCAAGGTCGGCTCCGGCGGTGTCATGTTGCCGAATCACCCGCCGCTCGTGGTCGCCGAGCAGTTCGCCATGCTGGAGGCGCTGCATCCGGGGCGCATCGACCTCGGGATCGGCCGAGCACCCGGGACGGACCCGGCGACGGCGGCCGCGTTGCGCCGCTCCCCCGATGCACTGGGTGCCGAGGACTTCCCCCGCGACCTGCTCGACTTGATGGGCCTGCTCGGCGACCAGCGCATCGAGCACGGCACGTGGACACGGTTCCGTGCCACGCCGGTGGCGACGTCACACCCGGAGATCGTGCTGCTGGGATCGAGTGGCTACTCGGCGCAGGTCGCCGGTCAGCTCGGGTTGGCGTTCGCCTTCGCTCACCACTTCGACGTTCCAGGCACGATGGAGGCGATCTCGTGGTACCGGGACAGCTTCCGACCGTCCTCGGTCCTCACCGAGCCGTACACCATCGTCACGGCGTCGGTGCTGGCCGCGGACGACGCCGAGACCGCTGATCACCTGGCGGGACCGGCCCGCCTCGCCGTGCTCGCCATCCGCACGGGCCGCCCGGCCGCGCTGCTGAGTCCGGACGCGGCCGCGATCCACCCGGACCTGCCGGTCGCCCGAGCGATGCCGTCGAACCGCATCATCGGGACGGGTGCCGAGGTCGTGGACGCACTGCGCGAGCTCGCCATCCGCACGGAGGCCGACGAGCTCATGCTGTCGACCATGGCGTACGGCGTCGACGAGCGGACGAGGACGCTCGAGCTGGTCAGCACCGGCTGGTAGCCCGGCGTGGACGCCGACCTCGAGCTCGCCCTGGCCTTGGCCGACGACGCTGATGCGATCACGCTCGCACCGTTCGAGGATCGGCGCTTCACGGTCGACCGCAAGGTCGACCGCACGGAGGTGACCGAGATCGACCGAGCAACGGAGGCCGCCATCGTCGCCCGGTTACGCATCGAGCGCAGCGAGCACGGGATCATCGGCGAGGAGCTCGGGGTCAGCGCGGCGAGTTCCGCGTGGCAGTGGTTGATCGATCCGATCGACGGCACGTCGGGATATGTCCGCGGGATCCCCGTCTGGGCGACGCTGATCGCCCTGATCCACGAGGGCGACGTCGTCGTCGGCGTCGTGTCGGCGCCGGCCCTGGGTCGGCGCTGGTGGGCCAGCCGCGGCGACGGCGTGTTCGTGAACGGCCGCCCGTGCCGGGTGTCGGGCGTGACCGACCTGGCTGACGCGCAGGTCAGCGTGACCTTCAGCGACGGCTGGGACGAGCTCGGTCTCACGTCGGCGCTCGTCGACCTTGCCACCGGTGCCCGGCGGGCGCGTGGGTTCGGTGACTTCTGGCAGCACGCGCTCGTCGCCGAGGGCGCGTTGGATGTTGCGATCGACGCCGTCGGCGTGGCGCCCTACGACATCGCCGCCGTGCGCCTGCTCGTCGAGGAGGCGGGCGGCAGGTTCACCGACCGTCACGGCACCGCGACGCACGAGACGGGGACCGCGATCAGCACCAACGGCGTGTTGCACGACGAGGTACTGCGGCGCCTGGGGGCGCCTGGTGCGTTCCCGATCGCGGGAAACGGGCAGAAGGGGGTCCCATGACCAGGTTTCGTCGCGCCGTCCGGCTCGGTGGGTGCGTCACCGTCGTTGTGTTGGCCGGGACAACGCGACGCTCGTCACTGGACGGCTCGCCGTCGACAGCTACCTCACTGTTCGCTGACGTGATGGCGAACGAGGTCGCCGCCAACCCCCGATGGCACGGACATCGACAGCAACCCGGTCGGCTTCGTGCGACAAGGGAGTCGCTACGTGCTCGCCGACGCCGGCGGCAACGCCGTCGTGGAGGTCACGAAGCGCCGCAGCACCGAGTTCTCGACGCTTGCTGCCTTTGCGCCGACGGCCATCGGGGCCGACGCGGTCCCGACGGCGGTCGTGCGGGGGCCCGACGGCGCGTACTACGTCAGCCAGCTCACCGGCTTCCCGTTCCAACCGGGTGCCGCGAACATCTGGCGGGTCGTGCCAGGCGAGGATCCGACGGTGTTCGCCTCAGGACTGACCAACGTCACCGATCTGGCCTTCGCCCGTGACGGAACGCTGTACGTCGTCGAGATCTCGTCCATCGGCCTGCTGAACGGTCCGATCGGCTCGCTCAAGAAGATCACCCCCGGCGGGAGCCAGCACGAGACCATCGCAGGCAATCTGTTCGCCCCCTACGGCGTGGCGCTGGCCAAGCACGACGCCTACGTCTCGACGTGCACGGTGTGCGAGGGCGCAGGCGAGGTCATCCGCATCCCGCTCGACTGACTCCGGCCTCATCTCGCCGGCACGGGTCGGCGCCTCTCGCACGCCGTTAGCGTCGTCACGGTGATCATCACCGACCGGACGCCGCTGCCATTGCTGCGCCCGGCTTTCGCCGAGCTGGAGGGGTTGTACGAGCCGTGGGACGCGGCGGCGGTTCCCGAATCGCGCCTCGTGGTGCTCAACGAGTCGTTGGCTGCGGAGCTGGGCCTCGATGTCGAGGAGCTGCGCAGCCAACGCGGCGTCGCCGCCCTCGTCGGTGAGGGACTGTCCGAAGGGACGACAACACTCGCCCAGGCCTACGCCGGCCATCAGTTCGGCGCCTATTCGCCGAGACTCGGCGACGGCCGTGCGCTGTTGCTCGGCGAGCTCCTGGACCGTCAGGGACGGCGCCGTGAGCTGCACCTGAAGGGTTCCGGGCCGACGCCGTTCGCCCGTGGCGGCGATGGCCGGGCGGCGCTGGGACCGATGCTGCGCGAGCACCTCATCGGTGAGGCGATGCATGCCCTCGGGATCCCGACCACGCGTGCGCTCGCGGTCATCGCGACCGGCGATCGTGTGGCCCGCGAGGTGCTGCTGCCGGGCGCCGTGCTGGCCCGCGTGGCGAGCAGCCATCTGCGCGTCGGGACGTTCCAGTACGTCGCCGCGCAGGGCGATGTGTCGCTGCTGCAACGGCTCGCCGACCACGCCATCGCCCGTCACTACCCCGCGGCCGCCGATGCAGCCCAGCCCTACGTCGCGCTGTTCGAGGCCGTCGTCGAGGCGCAGGCGGCGCTCGTCGCGCGATGGATGCTCGTCGGGTTCGTACATGGCGTGATGAACACCGACAACACGTCGATCTCCGGCGAAACGCTCGACTACGGACCGTGCGCGTTCATGGACGCCTACGACCCGGCAACGGTCTTCAGCTCGATCGACTACGGCGGTCGCTACGCCTTCGGCAACCAGCCGAGCATCGTGCACTGGAACCTCGCCCGTCTGGGCGAGGCCATGCTGGCGCTGTTCGCCGATGAGCTCGATCCGGCGGTGGAGGCGGCCAACGGCGTGCTGCGAACCCTTGCCGACCGCTATGACCGGCACTGGCTCGAGGGAATGCGGGCCAAGCTCGGGCTGACCTCATCGGATCCCGCCGATGCCGACCTCGCCCGCGAGCTGCTCGACGTGCTCCATGCGCAGCAGGTCGACTTCACGTCGTGCTTCCGCGCGCTGTCCGCCGTCTCCACAGGCGATGCCGATGTGGCGCACCAGCTCTTCGTCGCGCCCGCGGCGTTCGATGCATGGGCCGCCCGGTGGCGAGTCCGGCTGGCCGCCGAGCAGCGGCCCGTCGCCGTCGTCGCCGCAGCGATGGATCGCACCAACCCCGTGTACATCCCGCGCAACCACCTCGTGGAGGAAGCCCTCAGCGCGGCAACCGACGGCGACCTCGGTCCGTACGAGCGGCTGCTCGAAGTGGTGACCCACCCATTCGACGCCCGATCCGAGTGGGACCGCTACGCCGAGCCGGCTCCCATCAGCGCCGAGCGTTACCGCACGTTCTGCGGCACCTGACCGCCGAGCGAAACGTCCGCCGATCGCGTTCGCGATGAGTTCCCAGCAGCCCTTCGGTCTGCATGCCACTGACAACGCGCAAAGGAGATGCGATGAGCGTGCTCGCGACCATGACGGTGTCGCTCGATGGCTACATCACCGGACGCGACGACGGGCCGGGATGCGGGCTCGGGGTCGGCGGGGAGCGGCTCCACTACTGGGTGATGGGCGGGCCGTGGACCTATGAGTCCGACCATGAGATCGGTTCGATGGATGCATCGGACAAGCAGTTCTTCGACAGCCTCGTCGAGACGATGGGCGCTGCGGTGTGTGGGCGCGGCATGTACGAGGCCGCTGGACGCTGGGGCGGCACGAATCCGTTCGGCGGAACGCTGTTCGTGCTCACCCATCGCACGGAGGACGCACCTGACCCGTCGACCGGCTTCGTGTTCGTCGACGACCTCGACAGCGCGATGCGCCAGGCGTCCGACGCAGCGGCAGGGCGGGATGTCGGCATCGGCGGCGGTGCCGACGTGATCCGCCAGGCACTCGCCGCCGACTACGTCGACGAGCTGGTGATCTCGACCGCGCCGGTCATCCTGGGTGGCGGTAAGCGCCTCTTCGAGGGCTTCGATCGCGACGTGGACCTGGAGATCCGGCGCGTGTACGAGTCGAAGTACGCGACCCACGTCCGCTACGGCATCAAGCGCTGACCTCAGCGCGTCGCCCGTTTGCCACGGGCGATCTCCGTGCCGAGGGCGTCGAGGCGCTGGTCCCAGAACTGCCGGAAGGGCATCAGCCACGCGTCCACGCCTCGCAGCGGCGTGGGGTCGAGGGCGTAATGACGCCGTGGGCCGTCGACGCGCACGAACACGAACCCGGAGTCACGAAGCACTCGCAAGTGCTGCGACACCGCGGGTTGAGAGATCCCGAACTCGCCTTGCACGATCGTGGTGATCGCACCGGACGTCATCTCGGTGTCGACGAGGAGCTCGAGGATGCGCCGGCGCACCGGGTCCCCGAGGACGTCGAAGGCGTGCATCACCCACCGGTGTAGGCAGCGAGCGTGCGAGCGGCCGCTCCCTCGGCCTGCGGGCGTGGCGTGCCATAGGCGATCGAGGCCCGGCACCAGTCATCGCTGCTGCGACGCATGAACTCGAGTCCCGCCGGATCCGTGAGGTCCGGGTCGACGGCGGCACGGGTCGCGACGTGCTCGTCGAGACCGAGCAGGGCGAGGTCCCAACCAAGGCCGACCGCGCCTGGGCCGAACTCGTCCCACTTGTCGTCGAGGTCCTCGACGAGGGCGAGGTGTTCGAGGCGCAACGTCGTCTCGGCGTCAGACGGGGTGAGGTACACGTCGACCCAGCTGACAGCACCGTCGTACTCCCAGGTGACGGCGAGGTGCTCGGGCGGCTCGCAGGTCGTGATCGTGCCGCCGGCGTTGCCCTCGAGCTGATAGTGCCCACCGAGCCGGAGTTCGCCGGAGATCGGCATGAGCCAGCGGGGGATGCGATCCGGGTTGGTGAGCGCATCCCAGACGTCGTCGGCCGACGTCGGGTAGCGACGCTCGGCGACGACCGTGCGGGCCGGCTTGCCGTCACGGGTGGCGTCCTGGAGCTCACGACGGACGGAATCGACAGCGGCAAAATCCATGGCCGTACCCTATCGGCAACAACTTATATAAGTCAATCCCGGTATTCCCGCTGGTCGATGACTCCGGCTCGTTGTCGAGTGAGGAAGCGGCGTTCGGCCGGGTTGGTGGTCACCTCGAGCGCCCGCTCGTAGGCCGCGATCGCGTCGTCGACGCGTCCTGCTCGGGCGAGCAGATCAGCTCGGGCGGCGTGGTACGGCTGGTAGTCGTCGAGGTGCTCCGTGTCGAGCGCGTCGAGCGCGGCGAGACCCTCAATCGGTCCATGGAGCTCGCCGACGGCGATCGCCCTGTTCAGGGCGACCACCGCGTTCGGGCGGCACGCGTACAGCTGGTCGTAGAGCGCGACGATCTGCGACCAGTCGGTGGCCTCGGCGGTCGGGGCGTCGGCGTGCACCGCGGCGATGGCTGCTTGGATCTGGAACGCCCCTGGCTGGTTGCGCCGCAGGCAGGCTCGCACGAGCTCGTGACCCTCATCGATCAGCGCACGGTCCCAACGCGAGCGATCCTGTTCGGCGAGGCGCACCATCGATCCGTCGGAGGCGATCCTCGCAGGTCGCCTGGCGTCGGTGAGCAGCATCAGGGCGAGCAGCCCGACCGCTTCGGGTTCGTCCGGCATCAGCTCCACGAGCACGCGGCCGAGGCGGATCGCCTCACGGGACAGGTCGGTGCGCACGAGCTCGTCTCCGGACGTCGCGGTGTGGCCTTCCGTGAAGATCAATGCGATCGCAGCAAGCACGGCGTGGAGGCGATCAGGCAGCTCCGCCGCTGGCGGGATCCGGTAGGCCGCATGGTTGTCGCGCAGCTTGCGCTTGGCCCGCACGATCCGTTGGGCCATCGTCGCCTCGGGAACCAGGAAGGCACGGGCCAGCTCAGGCGTATCCAGGCCTCCGAGCAGCCGGAGGGTAAGGGCGACCTGCACATCCACGCCGAGCGCTGGGTGGCAGCAGAGGAACATCAGACGCAACTGGTCGTCGGCGACCACATCGACGAACGCATCGAGGTCGTCGAGGTCGTCGAGGCCGTCGTGGCCGGGTTGGTCGTCGGAACCCATGTCGTCGGTGTCGTGGAGTCGGTGGGCGGCGAGGTGACGGTCGTTGCGCGTCGATTCACGGCGCAGCCGGTCGATGGCCCGGTTCCGCGCGGTCGTGGTGAGCCACCCGCCCGGATTGGGCGGTACGCCGGTGACGGGCCACCGTTCGGCGGCAATCGTGAAGGCCTCGGCGACCGAGTCCTCGGCGAGATCGATGTCGCCGAGGACGCGGATCAACGTGGCGGTGCAGCGGCCGGCCTCTCGCCGGTAGATCTCCTCGAGATCGTCAGGCACCCTGGAAGGGTCGCACCTCAACCGGACCTTCGCACGCGGCCGCACCCTTGCGGGCCCAGTCGAGTGCGGCGTCGAGGTCCGGCGCCTCGATGACCCAGAAGCCGCCCATCTGCTCCTTCGACTCGGCATAGGGCCCGTCGGTCATCGACACGTCACCGCTGGTGTTGCGCACCACAGTGGCCGAGCTCGCCGGCCGCAGCCCGCCGCCGAACACCCACGCGCCGGCACCCTGCACTTCGGCGTTGAAGGCGTCGACCTGGGAGAAGAGACGCTGGATCTCAGGGCTGTTGACGTCCATGTCGTAGGTGGCCTCGTCGTCGTGCCACACCGAGAGCATGTATTGGGTCATGTCGGGTACCTCCGTGCCGGGGGCGGTCGTCGTGCCGGCAGGGGCGCCGGGCACCTCGTCAACGAACGAGCCGAGCCGAATCGACACGTCTCGACGAGATTTCTATCCGGCGGTCAGCCAAAGCGGCTGAGCAGCTCGGAGAGCACCTCGGCAGGCGCCGGATGGGCGGCGATCTCGCCCCGTGCGGCGTCCACCGCAGGCCGCTGCTCGACCATCGCGTGACTCGCCGCTGCGGCGACGCTCTCCGCGGTCACGGCCGACGGCTCGAGCACTGACGCCAGCCCGGTGGCCCCCATCAGGTCGGCATTGATGAACTGATCGGCGCCCTTCGGCAGCAACAGCTGGGGCGTTGCGCTGATCAGTGCGCCGAGCAACGTGCCGCTGCCTCCGTGGTGCACCACGAGATCGGCGCGCTCGAGCACGGCGCTCTGGTCGACGAACGCCTCGACGTGGACGTTGGCGGGCAGTGGTCCGAGGTCCGTGCCGGCAGCCGAACCGAGCGCCAGCAGCACGTCCACGTCGAGGGTGCCGAGTCCGGCGATGGCGGGGCGCAAGACGTCGTCGGTCGACACGATGGTTCCCAACGTGAGGTAGACGAGCGGGCGGGTGGTCGAAGTGATCCACCGCGGCACCAGCGCCCCCGGCTCGGCGTACGGGATCGGTCGGATCGGCATCCGGCTGGGATGGGCGAGGAACGAGGGCTCCTGGAGCATCGCCGGAAAGATGTCGAGGTAGGCGTCGCCGGTGAGGACATCGAATGAGGACGGCTTGCTGCCATCGTCCGCCCACACCCGTTCGAGGCGCGAGCCGAGCGCCTCGAGCAGCTCGTCCGGGAAGCGCGGAGACAGAGCGTGGCAAACGGCGGGGATCCCCGCCCCATGGGCGGCGACCGCGGCCCCGAACTCGTACTGCTCGTAGACGACGAGATCCGGGCGCAGCCACTGCAGCACTGGTGCCAGGTCGGTCGCGGTCCGATGGGCGATCACGTCGACGAACATCCGAGCGCCCATGTCAACGTCTGGGCGACCGTCGTCACCACGCGGCATCTCACCGTGCTGCGCCGCAGACAGCACCATCGACTGCGCATCGTCGATCGTGAGGCCGACGTTGTGCACGGCGAACCCGAGCGCACCCAGCTTGGACATGAACGCGCCGGTCGTGGCGAACTCCACGTCGTGGCCGCCGGCGCGCGCGGCAAGGGCGAGGGGCATCATCGGGTAGACGTGGCCGTACGCCGGGCGGGTGCTGAACAAGAGCTTCAAGCCAGCGATGATGGGCACGAAGTTGCGCCCGCTTGGAGGACTCCTGATGGTCTCGTGGAGTCGCCAGACGTGCGCCGATCCAGCGAGAGAGTGGAGCACCATGCACATCGAGGACATCGAGTACCTCTGCGACGAACAGCGCTTCGTCGGGCAGCTGGCGTTCGACGACACGCGCGACGGTGCGCGCCCGGCCGTCCTGGTGTCGCACGAGGGCGGAGGCCTCGACGATCACGCCAAGAACATCGCCCGGCGGCTCGCCGAGCTCGGCTACACGGCGTTCGCCCTCGACTACTTCGGCGACGGCAAGCCGCCACCGCCCGAGGAGCGGATGGACCGGTTCAGCCGGCTGGCCGGCGATCCGGCGTTGATCCGCCGCATCGGTGGAGCTGGTCTCGAGGTCCTGCTCGCCAGCGACCACACGGATGCGAGCAGGGTCGCGGCCATCGGATTCTGCTTCGGCGGGACGATGTCGCTCGAGCTGGCCCGCTCCGGCGCCGATCTGAAGGCCGTTGTCGGCTTCCACTCTGGCCTGTCGACGTCACAGCCGGCCGGGCCGTCGGCGATCACGGGCAGTGTTCTCGTCTGCATCGGAGCCGATGATCCGTGGATCCCGCCGGAGCAACGCGTCACGTTCGAAGAGGAGATGCGCGCGGCGGGCGCCGACTGGCGCATGAACGTCTACGGGGGCGCGGTGCACAGCTTCACCAACCCGAACGCCGACAGCAGCAACCCAGCGCTGGCGTATGACGCCCGCGCCGACGCCCGGTCGTGGCGGGCCATGCTCGACCTGTTCTCCGAGACGCTGGACTGAGTCTTCGGTTCTGTCCGTAGGAATCGATCAGATCCGCACGATTTCTACGGACAGTTCGGCCCGGTCCACCTCACAGCAGCAGCCCGGCTGACGGTCAGGGACGGCGACCGGACACGCGGCGCACCACGTCGGTCGCCAGGCGCGTTGGGTCACTCCCCTGCTCGACGGCGTCGAGGACGAGTCCGACCTCGTGCTCGACCCGATCGGCGCGGCCGCGGCCCCTGGCCGCAACACCCACTCCGGCAAGAGCGACGACAGGTGCCACGACGAGCACCACCGGTCCTGCGAGCAGGCCGCCGACGAGCAGCCCGAGCGCGCCAACGGCGGTGACGGCCGCCCCTTCGCCGGCCATCGTGCGACGCTCGCCGGACCGATCGGCCTCGATGCGCACGACGCATGTGCCAGCGCCGGTGTCTTCGGCGCTGGCAACGACGCGGTGCAGTCGCCCGAGCTGTCCTTCACCGGTGGCCGAGCGCACGGTGCGCACCGTGCGGCCGACGAGCCCCTTGCGGCGGGCGAACTCCGCACGGCGATCACGGCGGCGCTCTCGACGCAGGTGATGCCCGGCGACCAGCCAGGCGTCGACGCGCGACAGCGCATCTGCGGGGTGTCCCGGCACCTCGGCGTCCACGACGACGACTGGCGGACCGAGGACGAGGTCGCCGACGTGCCCCGCCGGGGGCGGTCCGAGTCGCTCGATGGCGATCGCTCGACGCACGGCCACGACAGGGATCCCTGCCTCGTCAGCCGCTTCGACGAGCGCCTCCGGGTCGATGCCGTCGGGTTCGGCCTCGTCGGCCTCGTCGGCCGAGAGCTCCGTCGCCCGTCGCAGCACGCGGGCGACCGCGTCCGGATCGAGCCGTTCTGTCCGTAGAGATCGCATCACAACGACCGATTCCTACGGACAGTTGGCGTCAGGCGTCGCCGACGATCGACACGAAGCTGACGCAGGCACCGGGTCCTCCGCCGAGGTTGTGCGTCAGTGCAAGGTGTCGATCGGTCGTGATCTGGCGCGGTCCGGCTTCGCCGC
>Ga0190271_10001374_pt1 | contig 13821 bp, 12 predicted proteins | sample Popmic356T_FD_133747 | JGI IMG/M metagenome (GOLD analysis project Ga0190271, IMG submission 133747) | Populus adjacent soil microbial communities from riparian zone of Weber River, Utah, USA - 356 T | ecosystem: Environmental > Terrestrial > Soil > Riparian zone | place: USA: Utah | collected...
GAAAAATGAAGAACCCCCCGGCCGTGGGGGGCGGGGGGTGGGCGAACGCGAGAGTTCCGGCGCTCGCCCTACGTAAGGAGCAGAAGGCGCGACCAACTCATCGGCGGGAACCGTACACGTCGCACGGGTCGCTGGGCAACGTCGGATTCGGCACGGCACCCAGCCCGGTGACCGGCGCCAGGTGGCGCCAGCCACCGGGGAGGGGCCCCGCCGGCTGGGTGACCGCCGCGACAGCGCTCCGCAAGCGCCGTCACGGACGGTCCACACCCATGCACAGTCAGCGGGGCGCGGATGATGACGCAGTTCTCGAAAAAATCTCCTGAGCGAGCCGAGCCCGATCAGTCAGCCGCCGCCGAGGAGGCCGCCGACGACCTCGGCAACCGGTTCGACGACCGGTTCGACGACCGGTTCGACGACCTCGGTGACTTCCTCCACCGGAGCATCGACGCCGAGGTCCACCCCGACGCCGTCATCGCCTGTCTCGATGCCGGCCTCCAGCACCGGCTCGTCGCTCGGTGGCAACACGTCCGAGACGATCGGCAGCGACCCGACCAGCTGGGGCACCGTCACCTCGGCCTGCAAGCTGGCCTCCGGCAGCGGGAGCCCGCCAACGTCGACCCCCACGCCCGCCTCACCGGTGGCGAGATCGGCATCGACACCGAGGCCCGCACCGACGTCTCCGATCCCTGTGTCGAGTCCGACGTCGAGGCCGACGTCGAGCCCAGCGCCAGGTGGAGTCGCCGCGCCGCCAGGCGTCGTGGGAGCTGCGCCCGGAGGGACCGACGTGGGCGGCGGCGCGGTCGTTCCCGGCACGAGTGGGCTCGACGCGCCTGAACCCGGCGTCGTCACACTCGACCCAGCCGAACCGCTCGGCGCGCCGTCCACACCAATCGCCTCGTCACCCGAGCCCGAGCTCGCTTCGGAATCCGCCGCCGATCCGTTCTGCCCGGCGACGCCTGTGGTGCTCCGCCGGGACGAACCCGCAGGCCCGGCCTCCTGCACCGACTCGTCGAGCACTTCGCTGGCAACCACGGGCTGCCGCTCGGCGAGCGTTGTCGCTGCTGGGAGGGCAACACCGGTCACCAGCAGCCCGGTGACCGCGGTGAGCGGCGCCGCCGCCGGTCCGAGCAGCCACGCCGCCAGACGGCCGCGCAGGCCCAGGCTGACGAGTCGTGGAACCACCAGGGCCCCGGCCAGCGCAGGCGGAGCAAGCGTGCGCAGCCGCCGGTTGACGAGGTGCAGCTGGCGTTCCGCCTGGGCGCACTCCCGGCACCCGGCGAGGTGGGCGGCCACGCGGCGTTGCTGGCGCCCACTCGCCGTCCCGCGGACGGTACGGGCCAGCGTGCGACGCACGCGCGCGCATTCGGGCGGCGTGGTCGGAGCGACGTGCGCAGCGAGGTACTGCTCGGCCAGCGACTTGCGGGCCCGCATCGCCAGTGCCGCCACCGCCTGGCTGGTCGATGCCGTGCGATCGGCGACCTCGGCGTGACTGAGCCGCTCGACCTCCGTCATCCACAAGACCTGCCGGAGATATGCCGGCAGCGCGTTGAACGCCTGCTGGAGCACGGCCCGCTCCTCCAGGTCCTGGTTCCCGTCGTCGGCGACGTCGACGTCGTCGACGGGCAGTTCACGCCGGCGGGCACGGCGGCGCCAGCTGCGCGCGCATTCCCGCCGGACCGAGCTCAGCACGTACGGTCCGAAGTCGTCAATTGGACCCTTGCCGTGCGCGATCGCCCTGAACGCCGCGGCGAACACCTCGGAGACCACGTCCTCCACGTCGGCGGCGTTACCGAGCAGCGAACCAGCCAGCCGGCGGGCCGCGCCGGCGTGGCGCCCGTAGAGCACCGCGTAGGCGTCGGTGTCGCCGCGGCGCAACCGTTGAAGGACCGCAGCGTCCGGCTCCGGAGCGCCTGAATCGTCGACGAAGGCCAGCGTCACGACCAGGCGCTTACCCCGCGAACGCTCATCGAACGCATCGATGAACCCACCAAGGACACTCACGGTAGCCTCAGCTCCACCATGACAGCAGCTTCCCCCCGGCGCGGTGCGCCGCGCCGCCGCCGTCATCGGCGCCCGGCTACAGCCAGGGGGGCGACTCGACCGGCCGCCCTGACGACGGTCGGCGTGCTGCCGCCTGTCGAGGCTCCCACCGGCTTCGCCGCGCTCGGCGTGCCGTCGAGGGTCGACGAAGGTCTCGCCGCCGCCGGGTTCGCCCAGCCGTTCAAGATCCAGACCGCCGCCATCCCCTTGGCGATGGACGGACGCGACGTGTGCGGGCGAGCCCGCACCGGGTCCGGCAAGACGCTCGCCTTCGGTGTTCCGATGCTCTCGCGCATCGTCGAGCGGGCCGAGCCGGGACGACCGTTGGGACTGGTGCTCGTACCGACCAGGGAGTTGGCGATCCAGGTCGCCGAGGTGCTCGGCCCCGTCGCCGAGCACGGCGGCCGGCGCATTCTGCCTGTGTACGGCGGCGCCAGCCGGGCCGAACAGATCGACGCGCTGCAGGACAGCGTCGACATCGTCGTCGCCACGCCGTTGCGGCTGATCGACCTGCTGAAGGCGAACGAGCTGTCCGTCGCCGACGTCGACGTCGTCGTACTCGACGAGGCCGACCGCATGGCCGACGATGGCTTCACGCCGCAGGTCGAATGGATCTTGCGCCATTGCACCGCCCGGACGCAGACGATGCTGTTCTCGGCAACGCTCGACGGCGACGTCGGCCACCTGATCCGCCGCTATCTGCACGACCCGGTCGAGGTCGCCATCGACGCAGCCACCGACACCGTGGGGACGATGCACCACCTGTTCCTTGGCGTCCACCACATGGACAAGGACCGGGTCGTGGCCGCGATCAGCCTTGGCGTCCCGAGGTTGGCCGTGTTCTGCCACACGAAGCGCCTGTGCGATCGTGTGGCCTACTCGCTCTTGGACCTCGGTGTGGATGCGGCGGCGATCCACGGTGACCTGCCACAGGTCGCTCGGGAGCGGGCACTGCGCCGGTTCGCCGAGGGAGGTCTCGGGGTGCTCGTCGCCACCGATGTGGCCGCGCGTGGGCTCGACATCGATGACATCGGCGCCGTCCTGCACTACGACCCACCGAAGGATGCCAAGGAATACCTGCACCGATCGGGCCGGACGGCGCGAGCCGGCCGCGACGGTTGGGCGGTGACGCTCGTGGAGTACAACCAGCACACGCAGATGCGCATCCTCCAACGGACGCTGCGCCTGCCGCTGACGCCACCGATCGAGGTGTTCAGCAACGACGTGCGACTCCGTGAGCTGGCGACATTTGCGCCTGACCTCCCCTGACGGCGGCGGGACAGTACGGTCGACCCGATGCGCGTGGCGAGGGCCTGCGGAGGCCCGGGCGGCAAACTGATCTTCCGCATCGCCAGCGGCCTGCTGATCGTGGTGGCGACGGCGTGTGGGAGCAGCGGCGAGTCGTCCGACACGTTGGATCCGCTGCAAGGCACGCCGGGCGACACCGGCTCGGTGACGACGCTGGGCGGTCCGGCGCCGACCGGACCGGCGACCGTCGACCCGGCAGCGGCCGGCGCAGGCTTCGTCAGCGTCCACGTCGAGGTGGCCAACGCCGGCATCGACGAGACCGTCAGCCTGGACCGGGCATCCGTACGTCGCGATGAGCTCGACCCCCTGAGCCTCGATGCATCCTGCTCGGCCCTCGACGGTGGCGACGCGATGGCCCTGTCGGTGATCGATCTGCGTCGCTTGGCCTCGGGCGGTCAGGTCGTCTCTGCCGCCGTGCGCACGGACGAGGCGGCGACGAGTCCGGGCGAGTACGACGGAACGGTGGAGATCGCCGACGCCAGCCAGCTGACGACGAGCTACGAGTCGACGATCGTCGTCGACGAGGGCGGGTGGTCAGGCTCGTTCGAGGGCGTCGACGAGCGCGGCGGCGTCGCCAAGGGCACATTCGTGTGCTCGCAACAGGCAATCGCCCCGACGACCACCATCGCCATCGAGGTCGGCGAAGAGGTGCCCGAGACGTCGGCTCCGTAAAGAATCGGTTTTTGACTCCCGGTCACCGTCGTTTCTGACGAGAAATCTGCTGGTTCAGCGGGTCCAGCTGGGCCGTTGTTGCTCGAACTCGGTGATGGCCGCGTCGTAGCCCAGCGTGATGCCGACGTCGTCGAGGCCGTGGAGGAAGCGATGCTGGACGGCCGGGTCCATCCTGATCTCCTCGACCAGCCCGATCGCCGGCACCTCGAGCACGAGCCGTTCGAGATCGACGACGATCTCGGTCTCCGGGTCGTCTTCGATGGCCCGCCAGATCCGCTCGACCACCTCCTCGGAAACCCTCACCGGCACGAGGCCGTTCTTCGTGCAGTTCGTGTGGAAGATGTCCGAGAAGCTCGGTGCGATGACGGCATCGAAGCCGTACTGCTGGATCGCCCAAACGGCGTGCTCGCGTGAGGACCCGACGCCGAATGCCGGCCCGGCGACGATCACGCGGGCCTGGCGGTAGCGCTCGTCGTTGAGCACGAAGTCCCGATCGTCGCGCCAGGTCGCGAACAGACCGCGCTCGAAGCCCGTGCGCTCGACGCGCTTCAGCCACTCGGCCGGGATGATCTGGTCGGTGTCGACGTCGGATCGCCGCAGCGGCAATCCGCTGCCGTTGACGATGCGCACGGCCTTCATCCAAGGTCCTCTCTCGATGCGGCCGCCGAGGCGCTGGAGCGCCTGGCGTGCCGAACCGGGTCTTCGAGTCTGAACGCCGTCATCCAAGGTCCTCGGGCGTGGCGAAGTGGCCGGCGACGGCCGTCGCCGCGGCGACGGCGGGGGAGACGAGGTGAGTGCGGCCGCCACGGCCCTGTCGGCCCTCGAAGTTGCGGTTGCTCGTGCTGGCGGCCCGCTCGCCAGGCGCCAGCTTGTCGGGGTTCATGGCGAGGCACATCGAGCATCCCGGCTGGCGCCAGTCGGCGCCTGCGGCGGTGAAGATGCGATCGAGTCCCTCTGCTTCGGCCTGTGCCTTCACGGCGTGGCTTCCCGGCACGACCATCACCCGCGCGGCCGTCACCTGCCGGCCCTCCAGGACGTTCGCCGCGGCCCGCAGGTCCTCGATCCGGCTGTTCGTGCACGACCCGATGAATACGGTGTCGACGGCGATGTCGCGCATCCGCGTGCCAGGGGTCAGCTGCATGTACTCGAGGGCCCGCTCCACGGTCGATCGCGTGGTCGTGTCGGCGTAGTCGTCGGGCGACGGCACGGCGCCGTCGATCGACGTCACCTGGCCCGGGTTGGTGCCCCACGTGACCTGGGGCCGCAGCGCCGTGGCGTCGATGCGCACGACCCGATCCCACCGCGCGTCGTCATCGCTGTGCAGCGATGACCAGTCCTCGACCGCCTCCGCCCAGGCCTTGCCCTGCGGGGCGTGCGGCCGGCCCTCGAGGTAGGCGAACGTCGTGTCGTCGGGCGCCACGAGCCCGGCGCGGGCTCCTGCCTCGATCGACATGTTGCACATGGTCATCCGCCCCTCCATCGAGAGACCTCGGACGGCTGCGCCCCGGTACTCGATGACGTGCCCGAGGCCGCCGCCCGTGCCGATCTCGCCGATCACGCCGAGGATCAGATCCTTGGCGGTCACGCCCGGCGGCGGCTCACCCTCGAGCTCGACCGCCATCCACTTCGGCCGCGTCTGCGTCAGCGTCTGGGTGGCCAGCACGTGTTCCACCTCGCTGGTGCCGATCCCGAAGGCCAACGCGCCGAACGCGCCGTGCGTCGCCGTGTGGCTGTCGCCGCAGACGATCGTCATGCCGGGCAGGGTGCGCCCCTGCTCGGGTCCGATGACGTGCACGATGCCCTGGCCAGGATCGCCCATCGGGTACAGCGTGATCCCGAACTCGGCGCTGTTCTCCCGCAGCACGGCGATCTGCCGAGCCGAGATCGGATCGGCGATCGGCTGGTCGATGTCCACCGTCGGGACGTTGTGGTCCTCGGTCGCCACGGTGAGGTCGGGTCGGCGCACCGGGCGACCTGCGAGGCGCAGCCCGTCGAAGGCCTGCGGACTCGTCACCTCGTGGACGAGGTGGAGGTCGATGTACAGCAGGTCCGGCTCGCCGGGCGCTGAGCGCACGACGTGGCGGTCCCAGATCTTCTCGGGCAGCGTCAGTGCCGGCACGAGTCACATTCTGGCTGGACGAGCCAGCAAACCACCTACGCTCGAACCGTGACCGCGACCAGCGAGATCGCCGTTGACGCGCCGCTGCGTGGAGACTGGGCCGCGGAGGTGCGTGAGCTGGCCCGCCAGCGTGACGCGGTGATCCTCGCCCACAACTACCAACTGCCGGAGATCCAAGAGGTCGCCCACCACGTCGGCGACTCGCTCGGGTTGTCGCGTGTCGCCGCCGCAGCGAAGGCGTCGACGATCGTCTTCTGCGGTGTCCACTTCATGGCCGAGACGGCGAAGATCCTGAGCTACGACAAGACGGTGCTGATCCCCGACGAACGTGCCGGGTGCAGCCTCGCCGAGGCGATCAACGCCGACCAGCTACGGGCGTGGAAGGCTGAGCATCCCGGCGCCGTCGTCGTGAGCTATGTCAACACGACGGCCGCCGTCAAGGCCGAGACCGACATCTGCTGCACCTCGTCGAACGCCGTCGATGTGGTCGCCTCGATCCCCGAGGACACGCCGGTGCTGTTCTGCCCGGACCAGTTCCTCGGTGCTCACGTGCAGCGCCAACTGAATCGCCCGAACATGCACATCTGGCTCGGTGAGTGCCACGTGCACGCCGGCATCAACGGCGCCCAGCTGCGAGCCCGCGTCGACGCGGACCCGGACGCCGAGCTGTTCATCCACCCCGAGTGCGGGTGCACGACCAGCGCGCTCTACCTCGTCGGTGCCGGGGTCGTCCCCGAGACGAGAGCGAAGATCCTCTCGACGAGTGGAATGGTTGCCGCCGCAGAGCGCACGACGGCCCGCAAAGTGCTCGTCGCAACGGAAACGGGCATGTTGCACCAGCTGTCGAAGGCGAACCCGTTCGTGATGTTCGAGCCGGTCAACCCGGCGGCGGTCTGCAAGTACATGAAGATGATCACCCCGGCCAAGCTGTTGCGCTCGCTGCGTGACGGCGTCGACGTCGTCGACGTGCCGCCCGACATCGCCGAGCGGGCGCGCCGCTCCGTCGAGCGGATGATCGCCATCGGTGCCTCCTCGCCAACGGGGGAGTGACGTGAGCAGCACCCGGACGTGGCCGGCGGTGCCGCGACGACTGGCCGCGCCGGCGCCGACGTGGGAGCGCGATGTCGACGTCGTCGTGCTCGGATCCGGGGCCGCCGGCTTGTCCGCCGCGCTCGCCGTGCGGCCGGTGCGCGGTGCGCTGATCGTCACCAAGGACGTGTTGGACGCCGGCTCGACCGCCTGGGCGCAGGGCGGCATGGCAGCGGTGCTGGCCCCGACCGACACGTTCGAGGACCACGTGCGCGACACCCTGGCTGCAGGCGCCGGGTTGTGCGACGAAGCAGTGGTGCGCGAGCTCGTCGCCGAGGCACCGACGGCCATCCGCTACCTCGTGCGGCTCGGCGCGGCGTTCGATCCGGAAGCAGGAGGTGAAGGGCCTGCACTGACGCGAGAGGGCGGACACAGCCACCGCCGCATCGTGCACTCGGGCGGCGACCGCAGCGGCGCTGAGGTCCAGCGCACGCTCGACCAGTCGGCGATGGCGGCGGGCGTCGAGGTACTGGAGCAGGCCTTCGCCCTGGACCTCGTGCTCGGCCGGCAAGCAACTGGATCCCCTCAGGTGGCCGGGGTGAGGATCGCCATACTCAGCCCAGACGGCGCAGTGGAGTCGGTCGGCACGATCACCGCCCGCGCCGTCGTGCTGGCGACCGGTGGGTACGGCCAGGTCTTCGCATCGACGTCGAACCCGCCGGCCGTCACGGGCGACGGCCTGGCGATGGCGCTGCGGGCAGGGCTCGCCGGGCGCGACGTCGAGTTCGTCCAGTTCCACCCGACCGTGATGTGGCGCGGCGCCGACGCCGTCGGCCAACAAGCCCTGGTCAGCGAGGCGGTACGGGGCGAGGGAGCCGTGCTCTACGACGGCGCCGGACGAAGGGTCATGGTCGGCGCCCACCCGCTGGAGGACCTTGCGCCGCGCGACGTCGTTGCCGCGGCGATCAGCCGCCGCATGGCCGAGGCTCCGGGCGGTGTCGACGATCACGTGTACCTCGACGCGACCCACCTCGGGCAGAGCTTCTACGAGCGGTTTCCGTCCATCACCGCGGCGTGCCGGGAGATCGGCGTCGACCCCGCACGCCAACGGATCCCGGTGGCCCCCGCTGCTCACTACGCGTGTGGGGGAGTCCCGGCCCGGCTCGACGGAACGACGGCACTGGCGGGTCTCTACGCCGTCGGGGAGGTGTCGTGCACGGGGGTCCACGGAGCCAACCGTCTGGCCTCCAACAGCCTCACCGAGAGCGTCGTCGCCGGCACCCGCCTCGGGCGGGACCTCGCCTGGGAGCTCCCGGAGCGAGTGGTCGACGACGTCGATCCTGGACTGGCGGCTGTCGCGTCGATCGTCGACGGTTCGCATCGCGTGGAGGTCCACACCACGATGTCCCGCAACGTCGGCGTGCTCCGTGATGCGGCCTCGCTCCACGCCGCCGCCGACGAGTTGGAAGCCGTCGCCGGCAAGGCGGATTTGGCCGGCGCTCCATCGCGTTCGTCGTGGGAGACGACGAACATCCTCACCATCGCCTCGGCGGTCGTCGCCGCGGCCGCGCGACGGACCGAGAGCCGTGGTTGTCACCGCCGGACGGACTTTCCCGAGTCCCGCGACGAGTGGCACAGGCACATCGACGTCCGGCTCGATGCCGATGGCGTGGTGCGGACGACCTGAAGCGAGCTGAGCGTGTTCACGTTCCACCCGATCTCCTCCGACACGCGTCGCCGGCTCCTGGCCGGCGAGCTCGATCCCGATGCTGTAGCCGCCGTCGTCCGGATGGCGGTGGCGGAGGACCTCATGGGCGGCACGGATGTCACGTCGGCGGCGACGGTCCCTGCAGACCAGCGCAGTGTCGGTTCGTTCGGCGCTCGTCGCGAAGGCGTCGTCGCCGGTCTCGCCATCGCCGCGGCAGCCATCGACGCGGTCTGCGGTGACGACGTTTCGGACGTCGAGTACCTGATCGCCGACGGCGACCGCGTCGGGCCGGGCGACGTCGTGGCTCGTGTCACGGCGCCGACGCGCGGCCTGCTGACCGCGGAGCGCACCGCGCTCAACCTGCTGTGCCACCTGTCGGGGATCGCCACGCTGACACGACGCTGGGCTGACGCGCTGGCCGGCACTCCCTGCGTCGTACGCGACACACGCAAGACCACACCGGGTCTGCGCGCCCTCGAGAAGTACGCCGTGCGCTGCGGCGGCGGCGCCAACCACCGCATGGGACTGGCCGACGCCGTGCTCGTCAAGGACAACCACGTGCTGGCCGCCGGTGGCGTGGCGGAGGCGATCGCCGCCGTTCGTCCGCTCGCCGGCGCGCTTCCGATCGAGATCGAGGTCGACTCGCTGGACGGACTGCGGGTCGCCATCGACGCCGGTGTCGACACCGTGCTGCTCGACAACTTCACCATCGATGGCCTGCGCGAAGCGGTCGCCATCCGAGATGGGTCCGGCCGGCACGTCGTGCTCGAGGCCAGCGGCGGGCTCACGCTGGAGGTTGCCAGGCAGGTGGGGGAGACGGGGGTCGACTACGTCGCCGTCGGTGAGCTGACGCACTCTCCTCGCATCCTCGACCTCGGGCTTGATCTCGACGCCGTGACGTGACCGCTCAGGCGTGGATGCGAGCCAGCCATTCGGCCTCGGCCTCGCCCATCGGGGTCGATGGAGGGCCGTCGACGAAGGGCCACAGCTCCTCTGCCATGCGCCGGTAGTTGCCGGTCGCCCCGAGATCGCCGAGCAGGGCGTAGAGGCCCAGGTTGATGCGCTGGATGAACACGAACGCTCGCGGCACCGTGGCGTACTGGGCGATCGGGCTCGTGCGATCGAACGTGTGGCGCACGATGCCGCTGGCGTAGTCCTTCGTCCAGCGCATCACGCGGTCCTCGGCGACGGGCTCGTAGAACTGGGAGAAGTAGGCGCCAGCCTCTTCGGTCGGTACCGGCGCCCCGGCGCGCAGCAGTCCTGCCTGCTCGACGATGCGGCGGAACTCGGCGGCGTCGTGATCGAGCGCCGCCGCCTTGACCATCGCCGCGAATGTCGCCGTCTCGGCCTCGCTGAAGTAGCGGACGAGCCCGAAGTCGAGGAACGTGATGCGTCCGTCGCCGTGGAACAGGTAGTTGCCCGGATGCGGATCGCCGTTGAAAGCCCGCATCCGGTACAAGCTCCGGAAGACGAAGCGGAACAAGCCCTCACCCGCCAGGTCCCGCTGGTGCTGGTCCCAGGTGAGCAGGTCCTGCCATGTCGCCCCGACGACGAGCTCGCTGGTCAACACGCGCCCGGTCGAGAACTGGGGCAGCACCGCGGGTACGGCGAAGAAGGGGTGCCCGCGGTAGAACGACGCGAAGTGGGCCTGGTTGGCGGCCTCGCGCCGGTAGTCGAGCTCCTCGGTGATCCGTTCCCTGATCTCAGCGACCATGTCCGCCGGGTCGAGGCCGGAGAAGCCCTGACGGAGCAGGGCGCCGAGCAACTCCGTGTTGGCGAGGTCGGCGTCGATGGCGTCCGCCACCCCCGGGTACTGGACCTTCACGGCGACCGCCCGTTCGCGCCCGTCCTCAGGGTCGACGGCGACGGCGCGGTGGACCTGGCCGATCGACGCCGCGGCGATCGGCTCCGGATCCCACTCCACGAACAGCTCGTCGGGAGGGCGTCCGAGCTCGCGTTCGACCACGTCCGCGGCGAGGTCGGCGCTCATCGGCGGAGCCCCGGCTTGCAACGTGGCCAGGGCCTGGCGCACGGGCTCGGGAAGGCCGTCGTCCACGTAGCTCGCCATCTGCCCGACCTTCATCAACGCGCCCTTCATGCCGCCGAGGCGCTCGGCAACCTGCTCGGCCGTGCGCAGCCGTCGCTCGTCGTCCAGCTGGACGCGACGTTCGGTCGAGGCCAACAGCTTGCGCGCCTCGGTGGCGGCGTACGTCGTGCCGACCGCCATCCCGAGACGGGCCACGGCCGCGTTTCGTGCGGCGCGCGAGGTGTGGCTGACCGGCCCGCGATGACGCCGGAGCCACCAGGTCGCGGCGGCGACGGCAACGGCGAGCGCGAGGACGGCCCGCCAGGATCGAGTCAGACCGTGTCCACCTGGAGGACGCGTACGCGCAGCTCGCCGGTCGGTGCCTCGTAGGCGACGGTGTCACCCGCCCGCGCGCCGAGCAGCGCGGCGCCCAGCGGGGCGGTGGGGGAGATCACGTCCAGGCCACGGGCGCGCTCCTCGATGTGGCCGACGAGGTAGCGCTCGGCGTCGTCCTCGGCATCACCGTCGTACACGATCGTCACGATGGTGCCTGGGCCGACGACCCCGGGTTCCGGCGCCTCCACGATCTCCGCGCTCTCGAGCAGCGACTCGAGCTGGCGGATGCGACCCTCCATGTGGCCTTGCTCATCCTTGGCGGCGTGGTAGTCGCCGTTCTCCGACAGATCACCCAGCTCGCGCGCCCGTTCGATCTTCGACGCCACCTCGATCCGGCCGCGCGTGACGAGGTCGTCGAGCTCTGCCTGGAGGCGTACGTACGCCTCGCGGGAGAGCAGGTGCGTTTCCATGGTTGATCGATGCTATCGGGGCCGGGGAACGCAGTTTCGTAGAGTCGCCTGCCATGAGCACGCGAACGGCCCATCAGGTGGCGGTGATCATGGGTGATGGCATCGGACCAGAGGTGATCGCCGAAGCCCTGAAGGTCGTGCGGGCGACCGAGGTCAACCTGGAGACGACGGAGTTCGACCTCGGCGGTTCCCGGTACCTCCGCGACGGCGAGGTGTTCTCCGACGAGACGCTCGAGGAGCTACGTCGTTTCGACGCGATACTCCTCGGTGCCGTCGGCACGCCGGAGGTCCCACCGGGGATCATCGAGCGCGGCCTGCTCCTCAAGCTGCGCTTCGGTCTCGACCTGTACATCAACCAACGCCCGTTCACCGGCGACGGTCACGACTTCATCGTGATCCGCGAGAACACCGAGGGCTCGTACGCGGGGGAGGGTGGCGTGCTGCGCAAAGGGACACGCCACGAGGTGGCCACCCAGGGCAGCGTCAACACCCGCATGGGCGTGGAGCGGTGCATCCGTTACGCCTTCGAGCTGGCCAGCACGCGCAGCCGCCGTCATCTCACGCTCGTCCACAAGACCAACGTGTTGACGTTCGCCGGCGACCTGTGGCAGCGGACGTTCGACGAGGTCGCTGCGGAGTTCCCTGCCATCGGCACCGCCTACAACCACGTCGATGCGGCAACCATCTACTTCGTCCAGGACCCGCAGCGCTACGACGTCATCGTCACGGACAACCTGTTCGGCGACATCCTCACCGACCTCGGCGGGGCGGTGTCCGGCGGTGTCGGCCTCGCCTCCTCGGCGAACCTCAACCCGGCGCGGACGGGACCGAGCATGTTCGAGCCGGTGCACGGCTCGGCGCCCGACATCGCCGGAACGGGGGCCGCCGATCCACGCGCGGCCGTCCTGTCGGCGGCGATGATGCTCGACTTCCTCGGCGAAGCGGCGGCCGCCGAGCGGATCCGCGTCGCCTGTCAGAAGTTCGGCCTCCAGGGAGTTGCCGCCAGCACCAGCTCCGTGGGTGACGCCATCGCCGACCTGGTGCGAGGATGACGAGATGCCGATCACGCCAACGCCCAAGATCTGGATGAACGGCGAGCTGGTCGATTGGGACCAGGCACGCATCCATGTCCTCACGCACACGCTGCACTATGGGATGGGTGTGTTCGAGGGCATCCGGGCCTATGAGACGGCGCAGGGGCCGGCGGTGTTCCGCTTGACGGACCACATCGTCCGCATGCACAACTCGGCCAAGATCGTCGGCATGGAGCTCCCGTACTCGATCGAGGAGCTGATCGACGCGACGAAGGCGACGGTGGCCTCGACGGGGCTCGGGTCGTGCTACGTACGGCCGATCGCCTACTTCGGCTATGGCGAGATGGGACTCAACACGTTGCCGTGCTCGGTCGATGTCGCGATCGCCTGCTGGCCGTGGGGCGCCTACCTCGGCGACGACGCGGTGACGAAGGGCGTGCGGATGAAGATCTCCTCTTGGACCCGCCACGAGCACAACACGATGCCGCCCGCCTCCAAGACGACTGGCAACTACGCCAACTCGTCGCTCGCCAAGGTCGAGGCGCTGCGCGCGGGGTATGACGAGGCGATCATGCTGGCGCCCAACGGCCTGGTCGCCGAGTGCACCGGGGAGAACATCTTCGTCTCACGGCAGGGGCTCATCATCACGCCACCACTGTCGGCCGGTGCGCTGGAGGGCATCACGCAGAACTCCGTGATGACGATTGCCGCCGATCTCGGGTACGAATGCCGCGTCGACCACCTCGCCCGCAGCGACCTGTACATCGCCGACGAGATCTTCGTCTGCGGCACCGCCGCGGAGGTGAGCTCGGTCAACTCCGTGGACGACAGGGAGATCCCGTGCCCCGGTCCCAAGACCGTGGCGATCGCCGAGATCTACCACCGCGCCACACGAGCCGAAGAGCCCCAATACAAGGAGTGGTGCGAACTCGTCGGCTGACGTGTTTCGCAGCACAACCAGAGGTTGTGCTGCGAGCTCGAAGCGCCGCCTTCGGCGGCACTCAGCTTGCTGTCGATCGACCGGCAGAGCCGGATCGATCGACGAGCGGGGGGGGGCGGGGGGGGCGCCCCCCCCCCCC
>Ga0190271_10001375_pt1 | contig 13819 bp, 10 predicted proteins | sample Popmic356T_FD_133747 | JGI IMG/M metagenome (GOLD analysis project Ga0190271, IMG submission 133747) | Populus adjacent soil microbial communities from riparian zone of Weber River, Utah, USA - 356 T | ecosystem: Environmental > Terrestrial > Soil > Riparian zone | place: USA: Utah | collected...
CTCTTGAAAAGATGAGATTATTTTCGATTAATCGCCGCAAAGGCCGCGATACTCGTTCACAGGGTTGTGAGGCTGTGCACAGGGACGTTGGTGCTTGACGCTATACGCCCCCTCACCCGGCCGCCGCCTTCGACAGGCTCAGGCTCGGCCACCCTCTCCCCGCTGGGGAGAGGAGATCGTCAACATTGACGCCAGGCTCGCAAGGGGGCCGAAGCGGTGGAAAACCTCCTCTCCCCAGCGAGGAGAGGGTGGCCGAGCCTGAGCCTGAGCCTGAGCCTGTCGAAGGCGGAGGCCGGGTGAGGGGTGTACCCGAAGCCGAGCCTTCTGCGGTTTGATCCGCCGTCCGGCCCATCCTTGGCCCCCTACTCGAACTCGTAGGTGAACCCTTCCGCGTTCGCGCCGACGGTCACCCTGCTGAGCTTTTCGCCGCTCAAGGTCTTGTTCAGTACGCCCTGGCTCAGCGTCGGAAGAAGCGTGTTGGTCAGGATCGCGTCGATCATGCGTCCGCCGGATTCGATCTCGGTGCAGCGCGCCTTGATCAAATCCATCACGCCGTCGCCAATGACGAGTTCGGCGTCCTGACCGGCCCGCAGGCGCTTAGCGATCTTCTTGAACTGCAGATTGGTAATCGCCTCGATCATCTCGCCGGAGAGCGGATAATAGGGGATGGTCACAACGCGGCCGATGAAGGCCGCCGGGAAGACCTTGAGCAGCGGCCCGCGCAGCGCGGCGTCGAGATCGTCGATCTTCTCGCGATGCTGCCCGCCCTTCGTCTTCTGCATGATCACCTCGGAGCCGACATTCGAGGTCAGCAGGATCAGCGTGTTGCGGAAGTCGATGCGGCGGCCCTCGCTATCGTCCATCATGCCCTTGTCGAAGACCTGGAAGAAGATCTCGTGCACGTCGGAGTGCGCCTTCTCGACCTCGTCGAGCAGCACGACCGAATAGGGCTTGCGGCGAACGGCTTCGGTGAGGATGCCGCCCTTGCCATAGCCGACATAGCCGGGAGGCGCGCCCTTCAGGGTCGAGACGGTGTGCGCCTCCTGGAACTCGGACATGTTGATGGAGATGATGTTCTGCTCGCCGCCGTAAAGCGCCTCGGCAAGCGCCAGCGCAGTTTCGGTCTTGCCGACACCGGAAGGACCGCACAGCAGGAACACGCCCACCGGCTTTTCCGGCGCGCCGAGACCGGCGCGGCTGGTCTGCACGCGCCGCGCGATCATTTCCATCGCGTGGTCCTGACCGATCACGCGCTCGGACAAGAGCTCGGCGAGCTTGAGCGCCTTCTCGGTCTGGCTGGTCAGCATGCGGCCGGTCGGGATGCCGGTCCAGTCCTGCACCACCGCCGCAACGGCGTTGCGGTCGACCGAGAGCAGGATGAGCGGCGTTTCGCCCTGCGCCTCTGCCAGCACGGCCATCAATTCTTTCAAGCGCGCGAGATCGGCGGCGGGATCGGGCGGCGGCGGCGAGCCATCTGCAGGCGCATCGGGCGCCTCGGCATCGGGCGTGGGTGCGTCGTCATTGGCGGCGGGGGGTGCTGCCGCCTCGGCGGGGGGTGCTGCTTCCGCATCCTCACCCTTTGTGACCGCATCGAGCGGCACGCCCTCCCCGCGCAACCGGGCGCGCAGCTCCAGGATTTCCTTGACGACTTCCTTTTCCTTGTCCCACCGCGCCTGCGCGGCGGCGAGCGCCGTATCGGTTTCGCCGAGACTGCCTTCGACGCGCGCCTTGCGTTCGCCGACGTCCATGCCGATCGCGCCCTCGCGGCCGATAATCGCCTGTTCGATCTCCAGCGCCTGCCGCCGGCGCATCAGATCCTCGACCTCGGCCGGGCGGGCATGCTGGGATATGGCGACACGGGCGCAGACAGTGTCGAGCAGGCTGACGGCCTTGTCGGGCAATTGGCGCGCCGGGATGTAGCGATGCGAGAGCTTGACCGCCGTTTCGATCGCCTCGTCGAGGATCTGCACCTGGTGATGCTTCTCCAGAATGCCGGCCACGCCGCGCAGCATGAGGATCGCAGCCGCTTCGTCGGGTTCCTCGACCTTGACCACCTGGAAGCGGCGGGTCAGCGCCGGATCCTTCTCGATATGCTGCTTGTATTCGGCCCAGGTGGTGGCCGCGATGGTGCGCAACTCGCCACGCGCCAGCGCTGGCTTCAGGAGATTGGCCGCATCGCCGGTGCCGGCTGCGCCGCCGGCGCCGATCAGCGTGTGCGCCTCGTCGATGAACAGAATGATCGGCACCTCCGACGCCTGTACTTCGTCGATCACCGCCTTCAGCCGTTTCTCGAACTCGCCCTTGACGCTGGCGCCCGCCTGCATCAGCCCGATGTCGAGCATGCGCACCGATACGCCCTGCAGCGGCGGGGGAACGTCGCCCTCGGCGATGCGCAGCGCGAAACCTTCAACGACCGCGGTCTTGCCGACGCCGGCCTCGCCGGTGAGGATTGGATTGTTCTGGCGCCGCCGCATTAGAATATCGACGATCTGCCGGATCTCCGGTTCGCGGCCGACGACGGCGTCGATCTTGCCGTCGCGCGCACGCTGCGTCAGGTCGGTGGCGTATTTCGCCAGGGCGGAGTCGCCGCCAGGCCCGCGCCTTGGCGGAGCTTCGCCAGTGGCGGGCGCTGCTGCCGCGCCCGACATTTCGAGCGACCCGTCCACGACCTCGGCGAAGCGCGCGATCACGCCGTCGGCATCGATCTTGTCGAATTCCGGGCTGATCTTGGAGACGAGTCCTTCCAGCACCGGCACCTTCAGGCAGGCGAGCAGCACATAGGCGCTGCGCACCTCTTCAACGCCGAACTCCAGCGATGCGAGGTTCCAGGCTTCCTGGATGGCGTGGAAGATATGGTCGGAGAATTCCTCGATGGAGGTCGCGCCATAGGGCAGCTTGTCGATGGCCCGCGACATATCTCCGGCGATGCGGCTGGCGTCCGCGCCGGCATCCGCCAGGATCATCTGCACATCCGAGCGATCCGACATCACCAGCTGTTCGATGAAGTGAACAAGCTCGACATAGGGGTTGCCGCGAAGTTTTGCCGCGTCCGCCGCGGCTTTGAAAGCGCGCACACAAAGCGGATTCAGTTTGCCGACAAGTTCTTTCCGCTTGAACCCCTGTGACGACTTTCGTTGTGGCGGTGCGGCATGCTGCATCGGGCTGCTCCTATGGTGCCACTGAGACGCACAGCGTGCCACACAAGCTGAATTTTTACAAAGTGTAACCGCCAGATGCGTCGGCGACATAGTATGGAAACCTGACGCGAACTAGAATTATGCTTGCATCCAGTACGTGTAAAATGGATTTCAACACTTAACACGGGTACACCAAGTCGTTGTAAGCAATGTAGATTCCGCCTCTTTGAGATTGACTGATATTGTGGTATTGTGACCAAGATCTTGGTAGAAAAAGCGGCATTTCAAAACGAGGCCTGTTCGGCTCCACGGTTTACCGGCAGGAGGGGGTAGCTTGATCGATCTTGCGCAGTGGCTGAGCCCCTTGGACGGTGAAAATCCGTCGGGCGAAGATCTGCGCAGCACCACCCAGTTCGAAGAAATCCTGCACATGGTCGAACCGCGGGAGAAGGAAAATCCCGACGGACCAAAGAAGGGGGCGCCCCAGTACGTCGTCGAGGCGGACTGGGCCATCGTCCTGGAGAAGGCGGAAGCGCTGCGGCCAGTTGGCCGCGACCTGCGCCTGCTCGTTCTGGTGACCCGTGCGCTGGCCAACGAGATGGGCTTAGCGGGGCTGACCACCGGGCTGACGCTGATCGCCCAGTCGATCGAGGCACATTGGGAGACAATGCATCCTTCGCTGCGCCGCAATGCCCCGCCGCGTGAAGCGGCGCTGCGTCGCATCAATGCGCTGGTCGACCTGCAGAACAGCCAGGCGGGCGGCCTGCTTCAGGAACTGCGCAGCAAGGTGATCTTCGCACCGAGGCTGGTCGGGCCGATCAAAGGCGAAGACCTCGAAACTGCGGCGATGGATGAGCACACCGCCCTGATGAGAACGCCCGGACTGGGCGCCAAGGAGATGGCGGCGAAGTCCGAGGAGCACAAGCAATTGCTGGCACGGATAAAGGCCGCATGCGCCGCGCAGGCGGAGCAGGCTCCGGATGCTTTCAATGCGCTCCGCGGCGATGCGAAGGCGGCGCTGGCGGCGCTGGCAAGCGTGGACGCGGCGGCCAATCCGAAAACGGATTCCCACGGCGCGGTCGCTCCCGAACTCCAGCGCTTCCTGGAGCGGGTCGTCGTCACGCTGAACCGCGCGCCGAACGCTGCGGAGGGAAGCGGCGAGGCCGGCGGAACGGAGGCAGCACCGATGCAACTCAACGGCCATGTGGCCGGATCGGCAGCGGGCGGGTCCTACGGCCTGCCGGATCGCATCAGCACGCGTGAGGAGGTCGTCAAATGCCTCGACCTCGTTATCGCCTTCTATGACCGCACCGAGCCGTCGAGCCCGATACCACATCTGACGCAGCGCGTGCGGCGGATGGTGCACATGGATTTTCTGCAATTGATGGAGGAGATGGCTCCATCGGGCTTGAAGGAATTCCGCCTGCTGGCGGGGGTTCCCGAAAACACCAAAAAGGCCACCTGAGGAACATGAAAGGGACAGGCAATGCCGGCTGAAAGCAAAGCGAAAGTCATCGAGCGCAATCGGGCGCCGCGCGTGCAGATTGCCTACGATGTCGAGACATATGGCAGCCCGACGACCATAGAGCTGCCCTTCGTGATGGGCGTGATGGCGGACCTCGCCGGCGCGTCCGAAACCCGCGAGGCGATGAAGAGCGTGCAGGACCGCTCCTTCGTCGAGACCGACGCAAACCGTTTCCCGCGCTTCATGGAAGCGATGGGTCCCCGCGTCAAAGCCCGCGTCAAGAACACCCTGCCGCAGGAAGAGGGCAAGGAGCAGGACGAGGAGATGTTCGTCGACCTCACCTTCTCCAGCATGGGCGATTTCGCGCCGGACAAGGTTGCCGAACAGATTCCGCAGCTCGCCGAGCTGTTGAAGATGCGGCGTCAGCTGGAAGAGCTGCTCGGCTTCATGGACGGCCGGGTCGACGCCGAAAAGCGCATCGCCAAACTTTTGAACAACGAACCGTTGCTCGGCCAGATCGCATCGAAGGCGCTGGGCGACGGCGAGAAGGACGGGGAATAACACATGGCCGAGCAGGAAAAAGCAGCAGCAGTCGCCGAAGCTGGAGCCGAGGCCGTCAACCTCGACGAGTTCAGCGAACTGCTGGAGAAGGACTTCAAGGTCAAGAAGGACGACAGCGAGCGCTTGCAGCAGCTCGTCCGTAATCTGGCCGTCGCCGCGCAATCCCGTTCGTCGGCAACGACGATTTCTTCGAATGCGATCAAGTCGATCAAGTCGTTGATCGCCGGCATCGACAAGATGCTGACGGTGCAGATGAACGAGATCCTGCATTGCCCCGAGGTGCGCCAGATGGAAGGCACCTGGCGCGGCCTCTGGTACCTGATCAACAACACCGAGACCGACCAGAAGCTGAAGATCCGCGTGATGAACATCTCGAAGGATCAGCTGGCTGACACGCTGGAAGACTATGAAGGCCAGATGTGGGACCAGAGCCCGGTCTTCAAGAAGGTCTATACGGACGAATATTCGATGCTCGGCGGCGAGCCGTTCGGCTGCCTGATCGGCGCCTACGAATTCTCGAACCATCCGCGCGACGTCGGCCTGCTGCGCAGCATTTCCGGCATCTGCGCCTCGGCGCACACACCGTTCATCGCGGCAGCCTCGCCGCGGCTTTTCCGCATGGACACCTGGCAGGAACTGCCCAACCCGCAGGACCTGCAGCAGATCGTCTCCAACCCGGCTTACGCTTCGTGGCAATCGCTGCGCGAAAGCGAGGATGCCCGCTATGTCGGCCTGACCATGCCGCGTGTGCTTGCTCGCCTTCCCTATGGGGCGGACACCGTCCCCGTGAAGGGCTTCTCCTTCGAGGAAGAGGTGGAGAAGGACCACAACAAATATGTCTGGATGAATGCTGCCTTCCCGATGGGCGTCAACATCAACCGCAGCCACAAGCTCTACGGCTGGGGCACCCAGATCCGTGGCGTTGAGAATGGCGGCACCGTGATGAACCTCCCCGTGCACAGCTTCCCGACCGACGACGGCTCGATTGCGATGAAATGCCCGACGGAAGTGGCAATCGACGACCGGCGCGAGGCGGAACTCGCCAAGCTCGGCCTGATGCCGATCCTGCACCGCAAGAACACCGACCTGGCGGCGTTTATCGGCGCCCATTCGCTACAGGACGACGAGACCCGCGCCGGGCGGCTGGTCGATCCGGATGCACAGTCGAACGAAAGGCTGAGCGCCAACCTGCCCTATCTCTTCCCGGTGTCGCGGTTCGCGCACTATCTCAAGGCGATTGCGCGCGACAAGGTCGGCTCGTTCAAGGAGCGGACCGACATGCAGATTTGGCTGACGGAGTGGATCAACCGCTACGTCTTGTCCAATCCGACCTTCGCTGACGACAAGGCGAGGGCCAAACGTCCCCTGGCGGCGGCTGAAGTGCAGGTCGACAGCGTCGAGGGGAGACCGGGCTACTACAATGCCCGGTTCTACCTGCGTCCGCACTATCAGCTGGAAGGCATAAACGCATCGCTGCGGCTCGTTTCCGAGCTGCCGTCGGTCAAGCAGTAATTGGTCATTAGAGGAACGGAGAACGAAAATGCCATTGGATGTCGATAGCAAACTCGATGGTTTCCTGAAGATCGGTGACATTCCGGGCGCCAGCGAGCGCGACGGTCATGAAGAGGAGATCGAAGTCTACGGCGTGAACTTCACCATGACGGCGCCCTACGACCCGACTTCCCTGTCGAAGCTTGGTCGTGTCTCGATGGGCACGCTGATGCTCACGAAGCAGTATGACAAGGCCTCGCCTATGCTCAAGATGGCGCTCTACACGAACAAGAAGCTCGGCGACGTGCAGTTTGCCGTGCGCCGCACGATCGACGGCGCGTCGAGCGACTATCTCGTGGTGAAGCTCACCGAGACGACGGTGATGTCCTACAACATGCATGTCAGCCCCTACGAGAACGGCGGCGTGGAGGATACGTTCGAGCTCGCCTACAAGACCATCGAAGTCGAGTATGACGGCGGCGATCCGCAGACGATGAATGTCGCAACGGCAGTCTGACACAGGCATCGCAGTTGAAGATCAAGTCAGGCGGTACCCCGCGAGCAAGACGAGAGGCGGTCCAACCTTCGCTCTGGGACCGCCTCATCAACGATCTGCCGGGCGTAAGCTCGGAGATCGACGCTTTGCACGAGGCCCTGGAAAAGGAGCTCGGGGCGGAGCGTATGGAATTGTTCACGTCCGGAAGCATCCGCGCGATCGATTCCGACGCAAGCCTGACCAACGACCAGAAGCAGCGCATTCATCGGCTGAATTTCCAGATGCGGCAGCGAGCCGAACTCGAGACGCGCGGCGTCGTCGTCTCCGGCCGCGTGCTGCGCGAGGCGGTGCGCCGCGACATCGAGGCTCTGTTCAACACCGAGCGGTTCGAGTCGTTTCCTTTGACAATGGAATCCGAGGACGAATTCGCCACCGACAACATGCTCGACCTCAGCGATTTTCCCGAGGTGCGGCGCAGTGTCGTGAACTACGGCGTGCCCTCTTTTTCGGGCCGTACCGCGCGCGATTTCGACAGGGAGGCCCTGGCGCGCGAGATCAAGATGGTGCTGACGACATTCGAGCCGCGGCTCAAGGAAAGCGGGACAAAGGTGACGGTCAATATCGGCGAAAAGAACCAGGGCCTGAGCATTGAACTCGACGGTATCCTCATCATGACGCCGACCCCGGAACGGATGAAGCTGCGCACGATGATCAACCTCGACAATGGTCTGGCGCAGACTGACGCGACCGAGGCCTAAATGGACAGGGCATTCCTCGAATATTATGAGGAGGAACTGACGCATATTCGGGCGCTCGCCTCCGAATTCGCGGACATGCATCCGGCGATCGCGCGCAATCTGTCGCTGGACACCGTTCCCTGCCCCGACCCCTATGTCGAGCGCCTGCTGGATGGCGTGGCGTTTCTCGCCGCGCGAACCCGGCTGAAGGTCGACGCGGAGCGGTCGCGCTTCACTCGCAGCGTGCTCGAAGTTCTCTATCCCGATCTTGTCGCCCCGGCGCCCGCCGTCGGCATGGCGATCCTGAAGCCGGGACAGCAGGTGCAGACCATGCTGGCCGGCCATCGCGTCAAACGCGGCACGCGGCTGGTCTCCAGCCTGCAGCCTGGCCTCTCCACCCGCTGCACCTATACGACCGGGCAGGATGTGGTGCTGTGGCCGATCAAGGTCGATTCGGTCGGCTATTATCAGGACCGCAGCGCACTGGCCGCGGCTGGTCTGCGCTCCATCGGCGATGTGGCGGGGGAGTCGGCGCTGCGCATCACCATCCAACGCGCCGGCAAGGGTTTCCTCAACGAGCTCGACCTGGACTCGCTCGACCTCTGCTTTGCCGGACGGCCCAAGGCGGCCACCATATTCGACACGCTGTTCGGCGCCACCGCCGCGGTTGGGGCACGCATCGAAGGCAACGACCACCGGCTGACCGCGCTTGGCGAAATCGAGATGGTCGGCATCAACGATGCCGAAGCCATGCTGCCGCGCACGCGCTCCACCTTCGAGGGCTACCGCCTGCTGCGCGAATATTTCCTGATGCCGGAGCGGTTTCATTTCGCGCGGGTGCGCGGGATCAAGCCGGTGGTTCGCGCCAGCCCCGGCGGCCTGGACCTCATCTTCCTGTTCCGCAGGCCGGCGCCCGAAATGTCCGACATCACGGCCGCCGATTTCGAGCTGTTCGCGACGCCGATCATCAATCTCTTCGAGCGCGAGTGCAACGTCATTGAGATCGACCGGCGCAAGACGCGCCAGGTGGTGCATGCCGACCGCACGCGGCCGCGCGATTTCGAGACTTATCGCGTGACGCGCGTCGAGGATGCGGACATCGAGGGGCCGGAAGCGGATGTGCCGGCGCTCTTCAGCCTGGGTCAGAACCGGGGCAGCGGCTGGGTCTATTCGACCGAGCGGCGGCCAAGGCGGCCGGGCGAGGATGAGCGCCGCCAGGGCATGACGCGCACGACCTATCCCGGCGACGACGTGTTCCTGGCCATTTCCAGCCCGGTGGACGGCCTGACGCCGCGCCCGATCGCGCGCCTCGATATCGTCGCGCTGTGCACCAATCGCGACCTGCCCATTCTCGACGACACGCCGACGCTGACCCTGGAGAGCGGCGATCCGGTCGAAACGGTGAGGCTGATGGGCGCCGTGCGGCCTCCCCGGCCGGCACTGGCGGCCGCTTTGCCGGTGGGCGCGGAAGGCGAGTCGCGCGCCGACGAACTGGCCTGGCGGATGGTGGCGCAGCTATCGCTGAATTTTCTCAGCCTTGCGGCGGAAGGGCGCGGCGCCGACCCGCTGCATGCCCTGCTCGACCTCTATGCCGATCGCGGCGATCCGGGCGTCGCGCGCCATGCGCGGTCGATCACCCGCGTCGAGTCGCGACCGTCGATCGAACGGCTGCAGATCGCCGGTCCGATGTGCTTCGGCCGAGGGGTCGAAATCACCCTCCATGTCGACCAGTCGACGGTATCCGGCCACAGCACGCTTTTGCTGTCGGCGCTCCTGTCGCGCCTGTTTGCGCGGCACTGCGGCATCAACGGGTTCGTGCGAACCAAAACGCGGCTCTTGCAGAAACAGGAGGAGGTGCCATGGCCGTTGACCCACGGCAATCGCCACCTGATCTGACGGGGCGGCCGACACCAACCGAAGCCTTTGACTTCTTCGAGCTGCTGCGCCGACTCGAACAGGAAGGCGGCCTGTTCGGCCATTCGGGTCCGGCTGGATCCGAGCCGGCGCGGCTCGGCCAGCATGTCAGGCTGGGCTTCGCCACGCAGGATGTCGCCGCCTATCAGCCGGCGACGGAGAACAGCCGCGCGCGCGTCACCACCGCCAATATCGGCCTGCTCGGGCCGGAAGGGCCGATGCCGCTGCATCTTACGCGCTGGGTGCTGGACCGCATGTCGCAGCGCTGGTTTGCCGGCGCAGACTCGCATGAAACGAGCGACTCGACCTTCATCGATTTCGTCAACATCCTCCAGCACCGCATGATGGCGCTGTTCTATCGCGCCTGGGCCGACGCGCATCCGGCCGTGCAGGTCGAGCGGCGGGTCGGCGGACGGGTGCATTCGATGCTGCGCGCCATGGCCGGGATGGGCATGCCCGATCCGCATGGCAGCAGCGAGAGGGCGATCGATATCGTCAAGCTGAAGCATGCGGCGGCACTCGGACAGGTCGTGGATTCGCCCGACAGGCTGACGCAGTTTCTGGCCGAAGCCTTCGGCGTGCCGGTGCAACTGAAGGAGTTCATCGCCACCTGGATCGATATTCCACGCAAGCTTCAAAGCCAACTCGGACGCGCCGCCGCAGCGCTCGGCCGGGGCGCGACCATCGGGCCGCGCGTCTTCAGCCGGCAGGGGCGGGTGGAGTTGCGGATCGGGCCGATGGGGCTCGACACCTACCGTTCCTTTCTCGCCGGCGGCACCCGCTTGCCGGCGCTGAAGCGCGCCGTGCGTGACGTCATCGGCGAGCAGTTCGACGTAGACCTGCGGCTGGTGCTGGCGGCGGAAGAAGTGCCCGAGCCAAAGATCGGCGGCGTTGAACTCGGGCGCACCTCATGGCTTGCGCGCCCTCCCGAAAGGGGCGATGCTGACGAGATGCGCATGCGCACGATCGTGGGATGGCGTCCTGAACTGAAGGGGGCCGCAGCGTGACCCTTCTGCTGACCCTTGAGCATGGCCCGCGCGGCCAGTCCGTCAATCAGGCCCGTCTCGACGAAGGCGAACTGGTGATCGGCCGCAGTGCGGAAGCCGATTGGCAGATCGTCGATCCCGACATGTATGTGTCGCGCGCGCACTGCACGATCAGCGCCCGGGCGGACGGGTATTTCGTCACCGACACGTCGAGCAGCGGCCTGTTCATCGACGATGGAGCCAGCCCGCTGGGAACTGGGAATTCCACGCGGCTGCGCAGCGGCATGCGCCTGCGGCTGGGCGACTATGTGGTGAGCGTGGAGGTTTCCGGGGGTGCGGCCGCAGCGCCGGCCGCCGACCGAACCGAGGCCCCCGCGAGACCGGCGGCGGCGCGCGCTGCCGCTGTCTTCAGCCAGGACGACTTCTTCGCGGTTCAGGAGCAGGAGGCGCCCGCGCCGCCGCGCCCGTCCGGCCTGCCGGACCCCTTCGAGAAATCTCACCCCTCGTCTTTCCAGGGGTTCGAACGGGCCGACGCCGACCGCCACAATTCGCCGGCATTCGACGACCCGTTCAGTCTCGAAGCGATCGCAACGCCCGAAGACGAGCAGGAGCGCCAGCCGGCTGCCGACGATCTCGGGAACGACCCGTTCGGCTTCGACGCACCCATCGCCGCGCAGTCCATCGCGGCCGAGGAGCCTGTTTCGCAGCCGGCCTTCGGCTTCGACATCGGTTTCGATACAGGCCCGTTGGTAGCGGAACCGCAATCCCCCGCCCCGCTCGCAAGGCAGCCGCAGCCGACGCTGCCGCCGCCGCCGCTGAACGACGTTGCCGAGTTTGCACCCTGGGAGTTGCCGGCGACGCCGCAGGAACCGCCGGCGCCCGCCAGACCGGTTGAACCAGCGCCGTTGCCGAGACCGGCGGGGGCAACGCCGGCCGCGCCGGAGCCCTCGCCCTTCGAGCCGATCGCTGCGGCGGAGCCTATCGCCGCGCGCGACATGCCGGCGATCGGACGGGCGCGTCCCATGCCGCGCGCAGCGGATCTGCTGCTCCCCCGGGCGGACGAACTTCCCCCGGCCTCCGCTGCTCCCGCTGCCGAGGATGCCGAATTGCGAGCCGCGTTCTTCCGGGGCCTCGGCGTGGCGGAAACCAGCTCAGGCGATGGCGATGCCGCCGCCGAGATGGAGAAATTCGGGCGCGAATATCGCCTGATGATGGAAGGGTTGATGCAGCTCCTGCGCAAACGCGCCGAGGAGAAGGGCAATGCCCGGGTGGCGCAGACGGTGGTCGGCGCTTCCGATGTCAACCCGCTCAAATTCATGCCGACCGTCGAGGACGCGCTGGGCATCGTGATGCGCGCGCGCAGCCCCGGCTTCCTGGGCGGCGAGGAAGCGATCGGCGACACGGTGCGCGACCTCGCCCAGCATCACGTTCGCGCCTGGCGCGGGGTGCAGGCGGCGCTTCGGCGCATGGTCGACCGCTTCGATCCGGTCGCGCTTGAGGAAGAGCTGAAATCGAGTTCCGCGCTGGGAACGCTGCTGACCGGCGGCAAGGGCGCCAAGCTTTGGGAACTTTACCGGAAGCGCCATCGCGAAATCGCGCAGAGCGCGGAGACGCGCTTTCTGGGTGAAATCGGGGCCGACTTCCGTGAGGCATATGAAGAGGAGTGAAGCATGATCAATCGGCGTGAATTCGTGATTGCACTGGGCGCAACGGGACTTCTGGCTGCGTGCCAGGAAGGACCGCCGCAACCGTCGACGGTAGTGCTCAACTTTGCCGGCAAGCCCGGTATGAACCTCGGCCCCGGTGGCGAGGAGAGACCGGTGACGGTGCTGATCATGCGGCTGAAGAGCACGGGCGCGTTCAACTCCGCCGATTATTTCGCCCTCCAGGGGGACGCGGCCAAGGCGCTGGGCGCGGACCTGCTGGGCAGCGATCAGATTTCGGTCGGCCCCGGCGCGACGGCCTCCAAGACGATCACGGTCGAACCGGAAGCGGCGGCCATCGGCCTGGTCGCACTGGTGCGCGAACCGACGGGCAAGAAGTGGCGGACGACGAAATCCGTCTCGCCGGGATCGCAGCTGACGGTGAATGTAACTTTGGGCAGCGGCGGAATCTCCGCCTAGCCGCCCGGAAAATGGCGTGGACAATGCAGGATCAGGCAGCATGAGCGAAGCAAATCGGGTGCTCTGGTCGGAGGGGCTTTTCCTCCGCACGCAGCACTTCCAGCAGCAGGACCGCTTCTTCGAGACGGTCGCGCGCGGCACGCTGCAAGCGGGCCGGCTGCAGACGTTCGGCTTCCGCTCGCTGACGCTTGACCCCTCGCTGTTGGAGTCTGGGCAAATCGCCGTGCTTTCGGCGCGCGGCATCTTCCCCGATGGCACGCCCTTCGCCATTCCCGAAACGATGGACTCGCCCAAGCCGCTGTCCGTCACCTCCGAGACCGGGGCCGGCGCGGTGCTGATCGCGCTGCCTCTCGAACCGCCGGGCGGGGTCAGCTTCGACCCCGCGCACGGCAACCCTTCCGGCGCGCGCTACCGCGGAACGATCGTCACCGTGAAGGACGCCATTCACGGCGGCGCGGACGCCGAGGAGATCGAGATCGCCCGGCCGCAGGCGCTGCTGCTTGCGCCCGGCAAGTCGGTGGGTGGTTACACCGCCCTGCCGATCTGCGAGACGCGCGGACTGAAGGCCGACGGCAGCGTTGCGCTCGACAGCACCTTCCTGCCGCCGACACTGGCGACCGGGGCGGTGGCCTGGTACGCGCAATTGCTGCAGGAGGTGATCACCGGCCTCGACCAGATTGCCGACGCGCATGGCCGCATGGTGCTGGGCGGCCCGGGCCGCAGCGTCGAAGACCTCTTGATGCTCAACCTCTCCAATGCGGCGCGGCCGCGCCTGGCGCATATGCTGGCGCAGGAAGTTTTCCATCCGGCGGAGTTGTTCATGGAACTGGCCGGGCTGGCCGGGTCCATGGCTACCTACGGCTCCAGTTCGCGCCGGCTGGGCGAGTTGCCGGCCTACGACCACATGGC
>Ga0190271_10001376_pt1 | contig 13811 bp, 9 predicted proteins | sample Popmic356T_FD_133747 | JGI IMG/M metagenome (GOLD analysis project Ga0190271, IMG submission 133747) | Populus adjacent soil microbial communities from riparian zone of Weber River, Utah, USA - 356 T | ecosystem: Environmental > Terrestrial > Soil > Riparian zone | place: USA: Utah | collected...
CCCGCATCATGAGAACGAGATCGCTCAGAGCGAAGCAGCTACCGGCAAACCGCTGGCAGGCGTGTGGGTGCACAACGGCTTCATCGAGGTCAACAAAGAGAAGATGAGCAAGAGCCTCGGCAACTTCTTCACGGCGCACGAAGCGTTCCGTGTCGTCGAGCCGGAGGCCATGCGCTACTTCATGATGACCACGCACTATCGCGCACCACTCAACTTGGACTGGGTGGAGAACGCCGTGGGTGAGGTGACGAGCTTTCCGCAGATCGAGGAGTGCGAGCGGCGCGTGGAGTATCTCTATGCGACGCAACAGCGGCTCGCGACGTTCCCCGAGGCGCGCGTCGATGCACAGAACGACCGCATCGAGCCCGAGTTTCAGTCGTTCAAAGAACGGCTTACAACCGTGCTCGACGACGACCTCAACATGCCGCAAGCGCTATCGGTCTTGGCTGAGCTGCTGAAGCGCGCTAACGAGACCTTCGACGTCGCGTCGCGCAAACAAAACCGCCTCGGGCGCGCCAATCGCGCCTGCATCCAAGAGAGCTTCGCAGTGCTCGGGCGCGTTCTCGGGCTGGGCCTCGACGATGCCGCTGCCTTTCAGGCGCGTGTTCGGGCGCGCCGCGCTCACGTTCTGGGCCTGCGCGAGGCCGACGTCGAGGCCAAGATCGAGCAGCGGATCGCAGCGCGCAAGCAGCGCGATTTCGCGCGCGCGGACGCGATCCGCGACGAGCTGCTGGCGCTCGGAATCGAGCTGATGGACGAGGGCGACCGCACGCAGTGGCGCGTCGCGTAGCGCTGTACGCAGCGTCGTGTGTGCGTCTGCTTGCAGGCTCGCGTGTGCTGCGCGTCGGCTGATGTGCGTGGCTGCGCGTGCCCGCCGCACCCGCAATTGATCGTGGCTAGCGCGCTGCGTCGCAGATACTCTTGTTGATTCGAAGGTCCGCACGTAGCGGAGCCGAGGAACGAGTCGGTAAGTGCAGCTCGACGCCTCCACACCCCGGAGCCACCAGCATGGCGGATGAGCCTGTCGCGACCGGGACACTCGCGAAGACCCCTCTGGCTCACCTGCTGATTTATCTCGAGCAGAAGCAGCTATCGGGCACGCTCGCGGTTTGGCCCGATGTGGTGAACGAAGGTGAGCGTCGTCAAGACCGCATCTTGTTCTTGAAAGGCCGACCAGTGGCCGGGCGCATGATCGAGCCGGCCAAGACGCTCCGCGACGGCTTGCTCAGGCTGTTCTATCGCAGCGAGGCTCCGTACGCGTTTTACGAGGCCAATCTGTTGGGCGCTGCCGAGGAGCGCCTGAACGGGCGCATCGACCCCTTGTCGTTGATCGCAGAGGCGCTGCGTTTGACCGCGCGCGATGCTGTCGTGGACGACGTGCTCGCGCGTGTGGGCACCGCACGCCTACGCATGCAGGCCAAGGTCGAGCTTGGGCGCTTCGAGCTCACACCCGACGAGCGCGCGGTGGTGGAGTTGTTGCTCGCGGAACCGAGCTCGATAGCGGAGCTCGCCGCGGGCTCACCACTGCCGCCATCGCGCTTGCGCAGGCTGGTCTACCTGCTGCTGATCAGTAAGTCGGTGCAGCCGTACGAAGAGCCTGTTCCAGCGCAAACGCCTGGTGATGCGCGCAGCGCAAGGCCGGCTCCACAGGGTGGCGCTGTCTCTGCGGCACCTGCGGCTTTGCTGAGCGACGCTCCCGCGGCTCCGATGACGCTGTCGAAGTCGCCAGACGCGCGCCTCGACAGGCTTGCCGAGATTCCATTGCCCGCGGAAGGGCTCACGCCCGAGCTCTCCGAGCGCTGGCAGCGCATCCAAGCGCGCGCGCGCTTGATCGAGAACCAGAACTACTTCGAGATGTTCGGCCTCGACAAGAACGCATCGAGCGCCGATGCCAAGACGGAGTTCTTCAAGCTAGTCAAGGAGTTCCACCCCGACCGCTTGCCGCCGGAGCTCGCCCCGCTGCGGCCGTGCGTCGAGGTGATCTTCGGCTACTTCAGCGAAGCGCACAAAACGTTGGCCGACGAGGAGCAGCGCATCGCATACGTGCGCGCCGTACGTGAAGGTGGTGGAACACCGGCCGCCGAGCGCATGATGCAGCAGATCCTCGATAGCGCGATCGCTTACGAGCGCGTGCAGGTCTTCGTACGCAAGCATCAGTACGACGAGGCGCTCGACGTGCTGAGCAAGATCCTGCTCGTGACCAAAGACGAGCCCGACTATCATGCGATGTACGGCTGGGTGCTCATGCACAAGCATCCAGGCAACGATGCGCCGGTGAACCGCATCATGGAGGCCCTCGATCGCGCGATCGAGCTCCATGAAAGCCACGAGAAAGCGCACGTGGCCAAGGCGAAGCTGCTGCAGCGGCTCGGTCGGCCGGGCGATGCGCTACGTCACTACAAGAAGGTCGTCGCGATCAACCCGAACAACGTCGATGCAGCACGCGAAGTGCGCATTGCCTCGATGCGCGAGGAACAGAAAGACAAGGGTTCCTCCAAGGCGAACCAGGTCGGCGGCTTTTTGGGCAAGCTGCTCGGCGGCGACAAGCCCGAGCCACCCGAGCGCGGGAAGAAACGCTAGGCGGCTGTCCGCCACATCATTCATTCGTACGCGTGCCCGTGCCGTGCACGCTCTCGCCCTCTCCCGCGTCGCGAGGAATACGAGGGAGAGCGAGCACAGGCGCGGGCTCAGAGCGGCGCTGTGCGGGCTCCTGTCACCTCGTGTGCCGGCACGGCGGGCTCGGGTTATGGCCAGGCGCTCAGACGGCTCGGGGCACGTGGGAGGGCTTGCCTGGCGGCTCGGGTTGCGTGTGACGGCTCACCTGGCGGTTCGGCCGCGCGTGACGGCTCACCTGGCGGCTCGCCTGTGCGTTCGCCAGTTTCGTCCAATCGCGGCGCGCAGCTGTGCGAAGGGAAGGGCCGTCAGGCGCGGCCCGAGGCCTGCATAGCAGCGTGGTCATGCTGCTCGAGACCACATTGCTTCGAACGGGCCCGCGTGAGCGGCTCGCCATGCACGGGCACGCGGTACTCTCCGACGCCGAGCTCGTCGCCGTCCTGCTCGGCACCGGCGCGCGAGCACAGCCAGCGCCGCTCATCGCCGCTCGCCTGCTCGAACAGGCCGGCACCTTGCGGGCTCTCGGTCGCTCCTCGTACGCACAGCTACGGGCGCAGAATGGCGTCGGTGCGACCAAGGCATGTCGTCTGCTCGCCGCGTTCGAGCTCGGACGTCGCGCGCTGTGCCGGCCGTTCGAGCACGGGCGAGCGCTCCTCTGCAGCCGCGACGTGGATGCTGCGCTGCGCCCGCGCTTTGTCGACGAGACACGGGAGCACTTCCTGGCGATCGCCCTCGACGTGAAGAATCAACCGCTCGCGGAGCTGTCGATCGCGATCGGTGGGCTTACGGCGTGTGCGATCTCGCCGGCCGACGTGTTTCGTCAGGTTCTGCGCGTGGCCGCGGTCAGCGTCATCTTCGTGCACAATCATCCGAGTGGCGACCCGACGCCGAGCGAAGCCGATATCGCGATCACCGAGCGCTTGTTCCGCGCAGGCGAGCTGCTCGGCGTGCATGTGGTCGACCATGTCGTGTTGGGTGCGGAGGAGTCTTTTAGCTTCGCGGATGCGGGTCTCCTGCCCGCCTCGCAAGGCTCAGTATGGGTGCCTTGACAGCTGCTTCTCTGCATGCTTTCGTCCCGCTCCCATTTTCCGCCCAATTGGAGGGCTCTCGTGAAGCGCACTTATCAGCCACATCGCAAGCGCCGGCTTCGCACACACGGCTTCCGGGCTCGTATGAAGACCGCTAACGGCCAAAAAGTACTGAACAATCGCCGTCGGAAGGGTCGCCGTCGCCTCGCGGTCAGCGTCTACAAGAAGTAGCTTCTGGGGGTCATAAACCCCCCAGAGTGCCTCCGCGGATGTGGCGGGATCCGCTCGCAGACCGGCTGTTCTTGCCGGTCGCGGCGAGCGTCGTGCTAAGTCCGCCGCCAGTCAGCTGCCATTCTGCAGATCTGGCTGAAAGCGCTTCATGTCCGCCCCGATCGATACTGCAGCCAAATCGCCCGCGGCCCCGCGCCGCAGCGGCCGCCAGTCGGCACGGGCGGCGCGAGAGCGGGGTCGCGAAGGCTTTGCGCCCGAAGAGCGGCTACTCCGACGCGGTGAGTTCGTTCGCGTCCAGCAACAAGGCCGCCGCGTACACACCGCGCATTTCATTTTGCTGCTGCTGCGCGTTCGCGAACCTGCTTCGGCGACGTCCGACCATGACACAGCGCCGGAGCCGCGGGCTCGCCTCGGGGTCACGGTCGGTCGCCGTGTTGGGGGCGCGGTCCAGCGCAACCGCATCAAGCGCCTGGTCCGCGAGGTCTTCCGCCGCAACCGTGGGCTCTTCCCACGAGAATGCGACACCGTTCTCGTGGCCCGGTCGGGTGCGGACAGCCTAGATTATGGTTCGGTGCTCGAGGAGCTCACTCGGGCCCAATCAGCTATCGAGCGGGTACGCAGGCAGTGGGCGGCAGAATCGGAACCGAGCAGTGAGCCATGATCGCGCGTTTTTTCGTGCTTCTGATACGTGTTTACCAGCGAGCTCTGTCGCCGCTGCTTGGCCCGCTTTGTCGCTTTTCGCCGAGCTGCTCCCAGTACATGCTGGTGTGCATCGAGCGCTTCGGGGTCGTGCGCGGCATCGGTCTCGGCGTGCATCGGCTTGCGCGCTGCCATCCATTTAACCCGGGCGGACTCGATCTGCCGCCGGAAGCACCTACATCCACGGTTCCCGGCCTCCGCGCTTCTGAACACCGCGGGCCCGACGCTTCGCTTTCCCGGCAGAGCAGCAAACAAACTCCATGAGAAAGAACACTTCGCTCTACTACCTCGCTGTGTTCGGTGTCGCGCTCGCGCTGCCGATGCTCATCCAAAAGTTTTCGCCCCAGACGCCGGCCAAGCCCACGGCGGGGTCCAAGGGCGCGCCACAAGCCTCACACGCGGCACCGAGCGTGGCCAACGCGGCCAATACGACCGGCGCGGCCAACGTGACCAACGCGCCGAGCGCCGTCGGGCCTCGGGCCACCACCACGTCGCCTCCGGTCGAACGCACGCTGCTGATCGACACGGCGGAGTTTCGCGCGACCGTCTCGACCTTGAACAGCGGCCTGAAGGGCCTGGTCCTCAAGGATCCTCAGTTCCATCACGAGGGTCGGCCGAGCAACGTCGTCACCACCGATAAGCCCAGCTACTACCCGCTCTCGTTTCGTCTGCGCGGGGCGAACCTCGGCGAGTATCCCGAGTGGCATGCCCAGGCTCTCGACGCGCGCAGCGTGCGCATGTCGACGGAGGGCGATGGCATCGGCGTCGACCGCAAGATCGAGGCCGGCACGGGCCCCTATCAGCTGTGGATCACCACCACGTTTCACAACCGCGACGTCAAGCCCCGCAAGCTGACGCTTGAAGAGACGACTTTCCACTACGTGGGGCGCGCCGCTGAGAGCGGCGGCATCCCGCTGCTGCCCGCGCGCTCGAGCAAGATCAGCGGCGGGCTGTGCTCGCACGCCAAAGATCTCGAGCGCGAAGATCGCAAGGCCCTCGAAACTCCGCACGAGTGGACCGAGGGCGTGCGCTTCGTCGGCCTCGAGGACGTGTACTTCTTGAATGCGCTCGTCGCCGTCGACAAGACCGCGCGCGCTTGCCGTCTCGAGGCTTCGGATCGTGGTCGCGACGCCAAAGGCGAAGCGCTCGGCTCACTGTTCAGCGCAGTTCTGCAGCATACCGACCTGTCACTCGCGCCTGGTACTGCGGGCACAGTTCGCGTCATGGCGTACCTCGGTCCCAAGACGCCAGAGGAGCTCTCGGTCGCGGGCCACGGCCTATCTAGCGCGATCAACACGGGCTTCTTCACGTCGCTCGCGTCTGGTCTGACTGCGTTGCTCGCAGTGATTCACGGCGTGGTTGGCAACTGGGGCCTCGCGATCATCCTGCTCACCGTCCTCGTCAAGCTCGTGCTCTATCCGCTTACACACAAGCAGATGGAGTCGATGGCGAAGATGAAAGAGCTCAAGCCGGAGATGGATCGCATCAACGAGCTCTACGCCGACGACCGCGAGAAAAAGGGCGCGGCCGTAATGGAGCTGTACAGGAAGAAGGGAGTCAACCCGATGGCTGGTTGTTTCCCCGTACTCTTGCAGCTGCCGATCTGGTTCTCGCTGTATTCGTCGCTGTCGTCGAACATTCGACTGCTGAACGCGCCGTTTGCCTTGTGGTGGCGGGATCTGTCGTCGCCAGACCCTTACTTTATCCTACCCTTGGCGCTCGGTGTCCTAATGTTCGTGCAGCAGAAGCTTGCGCCTCCGGCTGGTACCGATCCGCTGCAAGCCAAGATGATGCAGTACATGATGCCCGTGATGATCACTAGCTTCATGCTTTTCTTGCCTGCCGGTTTGTGTCTATACATGTTTACCAACTCTGCGCTGAGCATCGTGCAACAGCGCGTAATCGAATCCCGTCTCAAGAACCGAGCGACTGCAGCATCCGTTTCCTCAGTGCCTCAGGCGGCGGACGGCGCACTCGATGCGCAAGCGGGATCGAACGATAAGACAGCCCAACGGAGGTTGCGCCGTGGCAGAAAGTAGGAAACCCCCCGAGCTGGACGGAGCGCTCATTCTCGACGTCGAATCAGACGTCGACGACGAGCTGCTCGGCAGCGTCCCGCGCTCGGTTCCACTCGATCACGATCCGCGTGAGGACGGCAAGGCCGATCTCGCTGCGGAGATGCTGAACGAGATTCTCAAACGCATGGACCTCACGGTGGAAGTGAAGCTCCGTGAAGACGCCGAAGAAGTGATCCTCGATGTGGCGGGCGAAGACGCTGGCCGCGTGATCGGCAAGAAGGGTCAAACGCTCGATGCGCTGCAGTTTCTGATCAACAAGATCGTGAATCGCTTCCCGGAGGGTCGGCGGCACATCGTGCTCGACTCCGGCGATTATCGTCAGCGTCGCGAAAACGGCTTGGCGTCGATGGCACGTCGCGAGGCCAAGCGCGCCGTTCAGCAGAGCCGCATCATCACGCTCGAGCCGATGTCGCCGCGCGATCGGCGTGTGATTCACTTGTCGCTTGCGAAGTTTCCGGGTGTGAGCACACGGTCCGACGGACAGGGGTCGGAACGTCGTGTGCGCATCATTCCTGCGCGTCAGCAGCGTCAGGAACGCCAGCCTCGGCGCTAAAACAGGGCCGCCTGGAGCGCGATACATCCCGCGATCCGCCACCGCTCTCTGCGGTGCGTCCTCACGCACAGGAGTGCGCTCCGGGCGCTCCTCGCGACCGGTGGCGCCTCGCAGAATGTCTCACGCTCCATGCGACCCTGTTTACTAGGCAGTCAGTCGCTGTGGGGGCTTCATGCCTGGGCTTGTACGACGCTAGACGGCGTGGGGCTGCGCTTCAGGGCAACGCGTAGTGCTTGGCGTTTACGACCTGCACTTGCTTCGGGCTCATCAGCGTGCCGATGGCTGTACGCAGGAACGCGACGCGCTTGTGCAGCGGCTCGACCAACGTCACCTGTAGGTCCGGTCGCGCGAGGGCCAGAGCCAAGGCCGGAGCGCCTGCGCCGGAGCCGATATCGACCACCCGCTGGCCGAGCGGGATGAGCGCTGGATTTGTCAGGTAGAGCGCGTCCGCGAGCAGCACTTCGAGCTGGGCCCGGACGCCGCGCGCAGCGTCAGATCGAGCTTCTTGTTCCACGCGACCACCAGCTCGGCGTAGCGCGTGAGCCTTGTGATCGCGTCCGGTGTGGGTTCCGCGCCGAGTGCGTGCGCGAGCTCGGACAGGAGGGCGGCGTCGCGCTACCCGGAAAAATCTTGCGCATGCCCTTTCATACGGCGATCCTCTGCTCGAGGATGTGTCCCGCATTGGGTCCGCAGACCGGCACGGTGCTTCGTGCGGGTAGACGTCGGTCGCCGTTGCTGGTGCACGTTACAGCCATGCTCGACACCATACCTCACTTGTCGCAGCTGCTCGATGCGACGTTTCCTGGCAGTCCGCCCACGGATTTCACGGCGCTGCCGGCCCAGCTGTCGACACGCCGCTACTACCGGCTCAGCCTGACGGGCTCGCCAGCAAGCGTGATCGTCATGCGTCTGCCTGACGACGAAGCCGCGGACGGTCCCTCTCGCGTGCAAGCCCGAGCCTTCGTCGATGTGCAGCACTTCTTGTCGTCGCGCGATATTCCGGTTCCACAGGTCTATGCCGAGGACATCGCGCACGGGCTCGTGCTGCTCGAGGACTTGGGCGACGAGACGTTCGAGGCGCGGCTGCGCACCTTGGAGCTTGGTGACTGGCATCGGCCTTATTCGCAAGCCATCGACTTGCTGGCGAAGCTGCACCAGACGGCCGAGTCGAGCACCCCGGATCTCAGCATCGCGTTGCGCAGGCGCTTCGAGCTCTCGCTTTTGCGCTCCGAGCTCGATCACTTTCGTGAGTGGGGCCTCGAGGCCTTGCACGGTCCGCTCAGCCCCGTGGATCGCGCGCAGCTCGACGCCTACTTCGATCACTTGGTCGCGGCCATCGCGGCGTTGCCCACGGGCTTGGTGCACCGCGATTTCCAGTCGCGCAATCTGATGTGGGCGCCATCGGGTGCGCTGGTCACGATCGATTTTCAGGACGCCTTCATCGGTCCCGCCGCATACGATCTGGTCGCCCTCTTGTGCGACTCCTACGTCGATATCACTGCCGGCCTGCAAGACGCGATGCTGCTGCGCTACGCCGAGCGCCGTGACTTCACCGCGGCGCAGCTAACCCAGCTCGTCCACGGCTTTCGGCTGATCGCCGTGCAGCGCAAGCTCAAGGACGCGGGCCGCTTCGTCTTCATCGACCGTGTGCGCAAGAACCCCAGCTTTCTCGGCTACTATCCCGGCAGTCTCCGCTACGTCGCGCGCGCGATCGCGGATCTGCCGGAGCTGTTGCCGTTGCAGCAAGCGCTGTTACGTCTGGTGCCGGGATTTCCGAGCTAGCAAATGGCTCTGGCTACTAGCTAGGTTGTGTCACGTCGGTTCATGCCGCTGTCGATCGCGAGCACATGTCCGGTCAGCCACGTATTCGACGGAGTTGTGCCGGCCACGTCCAGTCTGTGACTTCGCCACCGCTCGCAATGCGACCGAGCGGGACGTGCTCGACGAACCTAGCTTTCGCGACGGGCGCTTGCTCGGCGGGAACCGCGGGTCGGTCGAAGCCGCCTGTTTCGGTCGGGCCAGGAGCTGCGCGAGACCGGGCCCATCCGCGTCTGGCGGGTGGCCGACAGCGGTGACTGGCCTGTTGCGGGGCAGTCAGCCATCCCAGATGGCGGGCAGCTTGGGGTAGGTCGAGGGGCGAAGGTTGTCGGTGTTCGGCTCGTTTGGCCGTGGGCTTCGGGCTTTTGTCCGGGTTCTCGCACGTCGCGCGACACGAAACTGTTCCTGCTGTGTACTTGCTCCCGCGGCTGCGGCCGCTAGACTCCCGCGTAATGATTCGGGTGGTGACGGTGATCGTGGTGCTGTGGGTCGCGCTGGCGCAGCCAGTGGCGGCGCAGATACGCGTCCCCTCCTCCCCGGAGACGCCGCTCGGAAGCTCCGCGAATCCCGCCATGTGCGGCGACAACGCTCAGCTTGCGACGCTCGAAGACCTGTTTACCGGGCGTTTGGCGGAGCCTGGTGGCTGGCAGTGGCAGTCCAAGTCGGAAGACGGGCAGCAGCCTGCCTGGTGCATCTCGCCCGATGATCCACGCTGTGCCCCGCGCGATGCGGGAGCACCGCTCTACTCGCAGCGCGCGTCGGCGCCAGCCTGTGGCATCGACGGCATGAACCTCGTCACGCTTCGTGCGATGGCGCTCTCGAGCGCACATCCGCCTGTGCAGCTGTCTGCTCCGCGGCATGGCGTGCGCAGCTCGGTCGAGCGCCCTCCGCGAGCTCGCAGCGCAGCCTGATATCTCGGGTCCGGCCTACGGGCCAGAGCGCACCTGCATTCGCGTGTGCGCGCTCGAGAGTCTTCGGAGTTTCCCAATCAGTGGGCAACGCCGCAAACGCAGCGGCGCTGCAACGCGTGTGGCTGAGCGTGCTCCACGGTCGCGAGCCGTCCCGCGACGCGGAGTGACACGTCTAGGCGTATGGGTCTAGCTCCGGTGCTGTTTGCCGCAGGCGCAGTACGCAGCGAGCTGTGCCCGTTCACCGAGCAAGAGTTTCTGTTTTTCGTTTCGTAACCCGGTCGGGGTGCACAGCGCGCAACTGCGTGAGCTGGGCGCTCGAGGAGACAACTATGAGTAAGGGATCTGCCCTCGTATCGATACTGTTTGCGTTCTTATCCGGCGTAGTGATGGGCTACATCATCTCCAACTCGTCGAGTGGTTCGGCGAGCGAGGTGGTCACCGCAGAGCACGACGCAGGCGGCGGGAAGACTGGCGCCGGCGAAGCTGCGGCGGCTGATGATGGCGTCGAGCGCTTCAAAGTGCCGGTCACGGCGGCTCAGCCCGCCAAAGGCCCGGCTGACGCGCCGATCACCATCGTGGAAATCAGCGACTTTCAGTGCCCATTCTGCAAGCGCGTCGAGCCGACGGTGACGCAGGTACAGCAGGACTACAAGAACAAGGTCCGCGTCGTGTGGCGCAACAATCCGCTGCCATTCCACCAAAACGCGCTGCCCGCAGCCGAGCTCGCGATGGAAGCCATGGCGCAAGGCGGCAGCGAGAAGTTCTGGAAGGCGCACGACAAGCTGTTCGAGAACCAGCAGGCGTTGACGCGCGAGAACCTCGACACGTACGCGCAAGAGCTCGGGCTCGACCCGGCCAAGTACAAGGCGGCCCTCGAGAATCACACGCACAAGGCCGTGATCGAAGCCGATCAGCAGCTGTCGGCCAAGGTTGGTGCGCGCGGTACGCCGGCGTTCTTCATCAATGGTCGCTTCCTGTCCGGCGCACAGCCCGTCGAGAAGTTCAAAGAGATCATCGACGACGAGCTCAAGCGCGCGGACAAGCTCGTGAAGAGCGGCGTCGCCAAGAAGGACGTCTACAGCGCGCTCACCAAGAACGCGCTCGCCGAAAAGAAGGCTGATCCGGCAGCGGCCGCACCGCAGGCGCCGCGTCGTCAGCCAGACCCCAAGGCGATCTACAACGTGCCGGTCGGCGATTCGCCCGCGAAGGGCCCCGCGGACGCGCTCGTGACCATCGTCGAGTTCAGCGACTTCCAGTGCCCGTTCTGCTCGCGCGTCGAGGGGACGATCAAGCAGGTCTCGGAGACCTACGGCAAAGACGTGCGCGTCGTGTTCAAGCAGAACCCACTGCCGTTCCACCCGAACGCCGGCCCGGCTGCAGAGGCTTCGCTGGCCGCGCATGACCAGGGTAAGTTCTGGGAGATGCACGAGAAGCTGTTCGCCAACCAGACTGCCCTCGAGCGCGAAAAGCTCGAGACGTACGCCAAGGACCTCGGCTTGAACGCCGCGAAGTTCAAGGCGTCGCTCGACACTAACAAGCACAAGGCAGCGATCGAAGCGGAGCAGAAGCTGGCGCAGAGCCTCGGCGCCGCCGGTACGCCGTCGTTCTTCATCAATGGTCGCAACCTGCGCGGTGCTCAGCCGTTCGAGGCCTTCAAGGCCGTGATCGACGAGGAGCTCGCGAAGGCCAAGGCTGTGGTGGCCTCGGGAACGCCCAAGAGCCAGGTGTACGCGAAGATCACCGAGAAGGGCGCGACCGCGCCGCAATTCGTCGACGCCCCCGCGGCGCCTGCAGGCAAGGCAGCAGCCGAGCCCGACGAGAACAAGGTCTACGACATCTCTTCGGCCGGCAACTTCCCCTCCAAGGGTGGTGCTCACGCGAAGGTCGTGATCCAGCAGTTCAGCGACTTCCAGTGCCCGTTCTGCAGCCGCGTCGAGCCGACCGTCAAGCAAGTCGTCGACACCTACGGCGACAAGGTGAAGGTCATCTGGCGCAACTACCCGCTGCCATTCCACCAGAACGCGATGCCGGCAGCGGAAGCCGCGACCGAGGTGTTCGCCCAGGCTGGTCCCCAGAAGTTCTGGCAGTACCACGGCCTGCTGTTCTCGAATCAGCAGGCGTTGACCCGTGCAGACCTCGAGAAGTACGCCGAGCAGGTCGGTGGCATCAACATGGCCAAGTTCAAGGCCGCCCTCGACACCAACAAGAACAAGGCCGCCGTCCAGGCCGAAGTGGCTGCCGTCGAGAAGTCGGGGGCGCGCATCGGCACGCCGTCGTTCTTCATCAACGGCAAGCTGCTGCAAGGCGCGCAGCCGTTTGACGCGTTCAAGGCCGCGATCGACAAGGCTTTGGCCGAAGCCAAGTAGAAGCCGCGCCGCGCTTTAACGACCTGTACCACAAGGACTCCGATCGCTCGTGTCGCTCTGCGGCCCGGGTGATCGGAGTCTTGCATTTGACACCCATGACGGGGCGAATTAGCTTTCCGGGATCGCAGTGACGGACGACCCGTGGCATCGGCTTGGCGCTACGCTACCCTGCAAGCTCACCAGCAGCCTCGCACATCCGCTCGTAAGTTCGTCGTCCTCAAGCACAAACGCCTATTGGCGCAACATCAATAGAGGTCCGCATGGCCAAGGCTCGTGGCGCATCAGCAGTGAAAGAGTCGGAGCAGCCCATCGTCGAGGAGCTCCATTTTCGTTCCGATAACGCTTTCTTGTGCTTGTTGTTGAACAGGCGGACCAAGCAGATTCGAGTGATCGATTTCCGCGCGGGCGCGTTGCCTGCGAAGCGCTTGTTCATCCAGTCCGTTGCGCAGCGGGAAGGGGTCGAGAAGGTCATGATGCTGGTCGAGAAGGACGAAGTGTCGTCCTGGACCCGCGTCGGCTTCGTGCGCGAGGGGCAGGTGCCCGGGTTTTACAAGCGCAGTGACGGCCACTTGGTGGGCTGCGTGATCGGGGAGCGTACTGCGTCGATCGAGGTCGGCGAGGACTCTCAGAAGACAGCCGAGCGCACCATCAACGCCGCCAAGAAGCTCGCAGAGGGCATCGAGGAGCCCGTCAAGGGCGTCACAGTGCAGGAGACCGACCGCGAGACGGCCGAAGAGGCCCGCGACGGCGTGTGGCAGAAGCGCAGCGACGCTTACGGCTGCTTCGATGCTTTCGGTCGCGACGCGGCGCGCATGTTCATCGAGGTGCAGAGCAAGAAGACCAAGCCGAACTACCTGTCGGCCGAGTTCCAGGATTGCTTTGGTCACTCGCTGATCGAGATCTTGCGCGTGCCTCGCAGCGATGCAGATGTTCAGGCTGTCGCAGGAGGCCTGCAGTGGCTGAACGACTATCTGAAGGCCAAGGAGATCGTCTCGGCGTTTGCGTTTGCGCCGGTCGACAACCTGGAATTGGCCACCGTGTTTCTCTCTTGCGGCTACCGCAAGACGGGCCTCTTGGCCAAGGGTGTCCTGTGCGGTGAGACGCGCTCCGACGCGATCCTGTGGACCCGCAAGCTCGCTGATCCGAGTGGTGGCAGCGAGCCGCCTCTCGAGGATGAAGAAGAAGACGACGACGACGACGACGAGGAGTGAGCCCGTCCGACCTCGCGGATGGTGCGCGCGCTCTTCAACAGAGTGCGCGCATCAATATCAAGCCCGTTGGAGAGCTCGGCCAAACGCGCGGTCGTCGGTGATCTGATGCGCGCTCGTTTGTTCGAGCGCGCATCGTGCCGTCGTGCCGAGCACGGCGGCCTGCGCGCCGCCGCTCACCAGGCAGTCTGCAGATCGCCTTTGCGCATCTGTTGCGCGATCAAGATCTGCTGCACTTCGCTCGAGCCGTCGTACACGCGAGCGATTCGCAGATCGCGCCAGAGCCGCTCGATCATGTATTCGCCG
>Ga0190271_10001377_pt1 | contig 13807 bp, 10 predicted proteins | sample Popmic356T_FD_133747 | JGI IMG/M metagenome (GOLD analysis project Ga0190271, IMG submission 133747) | Populus adjacent soil microbial communities from riparian zone of Weber River, Utah, USA - 356 T | ecosystem: Environmental > Terrestrial > Soil > Riparian zone | place: USA: Utah | collected...
GACGGAGGAAACAGACGGGCGACGCCGGTGACGGTCGAGCCGGCGACGAGACCGCGCGGGACTGTCGTGGTGGACACCCGCACACGATCCGGCGCGTAGCGCAATCTCGGACGCTCGGTCGAGATCACATCCATGATGAGACGGATGCGCCCGTTGGCGAGGTGGTCGATGTCGACAACGCGTCCAGTCAGGCGCGTGGTGATCTCCGACCCAAGCATCTTGGTGTTCACACGCCGTGTTTCGATCCTGGCAAAAGTAGCGCCCACCACGAAGAGGAGGCATGCGGCCAAGGCAATCGAGAGCCCGAAGCGGTGTCTCGTAAGCCAGAGCATTGTTGCGATCAGTGTCGAGACCACGCCAAGCGCCGGAAGCGATGGCTCGATGGGCAGGGCCAGGTAGGCAAAAACCCCCGCCGCAATCACAATCGGCGCGAGCAGAAAAAGAACGCCACGCTCCCATTCGATTACAACTGCCGCGGCGGCGCGCCTTCCCAAGAGGCGCGTATTCCAGACGGGGGGCCACTGCTGTCGAGCGGCGTGCCTGACCAATGGAGGTGACGTGTTGGGCGGCGCGACCTCGCCGTCCGCATAGGGTGTTGGCTGCAGGTAGAGCGCACCGGCCAGCGACCGGGGTAAACTGCCCGCGTCCTGCGCGAACAGGTCGCGCTCGCTCACTGCCTCGGCTGTCGGCTCGCCCGCCATCCGGCCGCCCCTTGCACCCCAGACCCTCTATGCTACATGAGCCCCGGCGAAACGCCATGGGTGGCCGCACCCTTGGCCCAGACAGTGCCCCACGGCGCCACGCAACCCCTGAGATGTACCCCAATGCCCGAGATCATCACCCGCTTTGCCCCCTCGCCGACTGGTTTCCTGCACATCGGGGGAGCGCGCACCGCGCTGTTCAACTGGCTGTACTCCGGACACACCGGCGGCAAGATGCTGCTGCGTATCGAAGACACGGACCGCGAGCGCTCGACCGAGGCCGCAACGGCGGCGATCCTGGACGGCCTGAACTGGCTCGGCCTCACCTGGGAAGGCGAGGCCATCTCGCAATTCGAACGTGCGCCCCGCCATCGCGAGGTGGCGGAGGAGTTGGTTCGGCTGGGCAAAGCCTATTACTGCTTCGCGACGCCCGAAGACCTCACCGAGATGCGCGAAAAGGCGCGCGCCGAGGGGCGTCCGCCGCGCTATGATGGCCGCTGGCGCGACCGCGATCCGTCAGAGGCGCCTGCCGGCGCAAAAGGCGCGATCCGTGTCAAGGCGCCGCAGGACGGCGAAACCGTGGTCAATGATGCCGTGCAGGGCGAAGTCCGCTTTCCGAACAAGGATTTGGACGATTTCATTATCCTGCGGTCCGACGGCAATCCGACCTACATGCATGCCGTTGTCGTTGACGATCACGATATGGGGGTGACGCATATCATCCGTGGTGACGACCACCTGACCAACGCCGCCCGGCAGACGGTGATCTACAGGGCGATGGATTGGGATGTGCCGCAGATGGCGCATATTCCGCTGATCCACGGCGCCGATGGAGCCAAACTCTCCAAGCGGCATGGCGCGCTGGGTGTCGAGGCGTATCGCGCCATGGGCTATTTGCCGGAAGCGTTGCTCAACTATCTCGCCCGCCTTGGCTGGAGCCATGGCGACGACGAGGTCATGTCGATCGACCAGATGGTCGAGTGGTTCGACATCACCGACGTCAACAAGGGCGCCGCGCGCTTCGACTTCGCAAAGCTGGAAGCCTTGAACGGCATCCATATGCGCAAGATGGACGATTCCCGATTGACCGGGATCCTGGTCGATACCCTGCCCTATCTCGAGAACGGCGCGGCCTTGGCCGAAAAGTTGACGCCATCGCGCCGCGCGCAGCTTCTGGCTGCGATGCCGGGACTGAAGGAGCGCGCCAAGACATTGCTCGAACTGGCGGACAGCGCCGCGTTCCTCTTCGCCGAGCGTCCTCTGACGCTCGATGAAAAGGCGGCTGGCCTCGTTGCCGGATCTGCCACGGATATCTTGCGCGGCGCGGCTGACGCTTTGCGGGCCGTCAATACCGATTGGAGCGCGGCGACGGCGGAAGCTGCGATCCGCGCCTATGCCGAGGAAAACGGCTTGAAGCTGGGCGCGGTGGCGCAGCCGCTGCGCGCGGCCTTGACCGGCCGAAGCACCTCCCCCGGCGTTTTTGACGTGCTGGCGGTGCTTGGCCGCGACGAGAGCCTCGCCCGCATCGCCGATCAAATCGATTAGGTCAGATTTGCTGTCATAATTGCATATTGATTGCGTCCTATTGCGGTGCAACATTGGCGATAATCCGCGCGCTTGGCACCTGACCGGAAATGGTCTAGCACTAGGCGCAATCTCCGGAAGATTGACTTTCTGAACCGCCGAAAAGGCGGTTGCCCCACGGTTAGATGGAAGGGATTTGCCATGGCTACTGCTGCTGCTGCGAAAATCGGACACAATGTCGGTGAGCCTGGCGCAACGCTGGAATTCGAGGGCAAAACGCACGAATTCAAGGTGATGAAGGGTTCGGTCGGGCCGGATGTGATCGACATCAGCGCCCTCTACAAGGACACCGGCGCTTTCACCTATGATCCGGGGTTTACGTCCACCGCAAGTTGCGAGTCGAAGATCACGTTCATCGACGGCGACGAAGGCATCTTGCTGCACCGCGGTTATCCGATCGAGCAGCTTGCCGAGCACGGCGACTTCCTGGAGGTCTGCTATCTGCTGCTCTATGGCGAGTTGCCGACGAAGTCGCAGAAGGAAGATTTCGACTATCGCGTGACGCGTCACACGATGGTTCACGAGCAGATGTCGCGCTTCTTCACCGGCTTTCGCCGTGACGCGCATCCGATGGCCGTGATGTGCGGCGTGGTCGGCGCGCTGTCCGCCTTCTATCACGACTCCACCGATATTTCCGACGAGTATCAGCGCATGGTCGCCTCGATGAGGCTGATCGCCAAGATGCCGACGATTGCGGCGATGGCCTTCAAATATCACATCGGCCAGCCCTTCATTTATCCGAAGAACGAGCTCAACTACGCCGCCAACTTCCTGCACATGTGCTTCGCGGTGCCGTGTGAGGAATATAAGGTCAACCCTGTCCTGGCGCGCGCCATGGAGCGCATCTTCATCCTGCACGCAGACCACGAGCAGAACGCCTCGACCTCGACGGTCCGCCTCGCCGGCTCTTCGGGAGCGAACCCCTTCGCCTGCATCGCGGCCGGCATCGCCTGTCTGTGGGGCCCGGCGCATGGCGGCGCCAATGAAGCCGCGCTGAACATGTTGAACGAGATCGGTTCGGTGGACCGCATCCCGGAATTTATCGAGCGCGCCAAGGACAAGAACGATCCGTTCCGGCTGATGGGCTTCGGCCATCGCGTCTACAAGAACTACGATCCACGCGCCAAGATCATGCAGAAGACGACGCATGAGGTGCTCGGCGAACTCGGCATCAAGGACGATCCGATCCTCGACGTGGCGATGGAGTTGGAGAAGATCGCGCTGCACGACAGCTACTTCATCGATAAGAAGCTCTATCCCAACATCGACTTCTATTCCGGCATCACGCTGAAGGCTTTGGGCTTCCCGACCACCATGTTCACCGTTCTGTTCGCGCTGGCGCGGACTGTCGGCTGGATCGCGCAGTGGAAGGAAATGATCGAAGACCCGCAGCAGAAGATCGGCCGCCCGCGTCAGCTCTACACCGGCGCGCCAAACCGCGACTACGTGCCCATCGCAAAGCGGTAAGCCTCGCATCCCGCCTGAGAGAACGCAGTCCCCGGAGCCGTCATGACCTGTGCTCATGATGTATCCGGGCGGCGCGGACGTTCCAGGGCATACAAGGCCATCGCGTGAGCGTGGGCTAAAACCTCGTCAACCTCGCGGATCCTGCTCAGCCGCCTGGCGACCGGATCGAAACGGGACAGGCGGCCGCCCGGCGGGCGGCCCGGCCGCAGCGGCCAGATGCGGCGAAATCTGCCGGGGGAAGGTGGCTGCCCGCGCATCCTGTCTCGGCGGGCAGTCCAGCGCGCGAAGCGCAGAGCCTGGGCCGGCATGTCGTCCAGCGCCGAGGCGAGGGCGGCAAGGCGCTGACCAAGACGCGTGGCGTCGATCGGGTCATGCGGGATGGCAGCCGCCTGAGAGGGATGGAGCGCCGCCCGGTGAAGCCGGACACGCTGGGCACGGCGGTACCCGGCTTGCGCCGAGGGCGGCGGGGGAACGGATTTCGCAAGGGATCGAGCAGCGGGAAGGCAGGCGGGCGGGTTGGAGAAGCTGCCCGCTTTTGCACAATGGGCTGCAGGACATTGGCGAGGCCTAGCCTGTGGATGGAGATGCCGGTGTTGACGATGCCGGTGCCTTTGCCATTCTTCAGGAGCACCGGTCCGGGCTTTGGCTTTGCCGGCCTCAGCGGCGGCAGCGTGACGACAATGCCGCGCGCCAGGACGATGACCAGCCGCCGCGTGGCGGCTTCGGCCGGACGCAGGAGGCGGAGGATCGCGAGATGGAGATGGCGCGGCAGGTTGGCCGCACGTTCCACGTCGCAAGAGGCGCGCAACAAGGTGCCACCCGCGGCAGTCCACCCCGCCATGGCGACAAGACCGGCCAGAATGCGCTTCAGCGCCTCGTGGTTGCGAACTATCGCGATCTTGTTTTCCACCATCGCCGCTTCCCTGCGTTCGGACTGGTGGAGGGATCATCGTGCAGTGTTGGAGGTGGTGGATGGGAAATGCGCGAAATTCTTGGGAGACGTTGATTTTGCTGGCAAATATTTGCCCGCTCGGGGAGTCTCGTCCACATCCCAGGGAGGCCGATATTTACATTGTCGGGGTGGATTCTATGTCAGGGAAGCCCGATAACGTTATGCGGTCCGCTCAATCAACCCTTGAACTTCACCCAGTCCTCAAGCGGAGCACGCTCGGTGCGGAACTGGTTCTCCGGCTTGCTGGGGTCTTCGTAGCCGAGCGCCATTCCGCAGACGAGCACTTCTTCGTCCGCCATGCCAAGGACTGGGCGGATCTGCTTGTGGTAGGGCGCAAACGCCGCCTGCGGACAAGTGTGCAGGCCCCTGCCCCTGGCGGCAATCATGATGTTTTCCAGGAACATCCCGAAATCCAGCCATGAACCGACTTCCAGCCGCCGGTCGATGGTGAACAGCATGCCGACCGGGGCGTCGAAGAACACGAAGTTGCGGTCGTGCTGGTCGCGCATGCGTTCGACTTCACGCCTGCCGATGCCCAGCGCGTTGTAGAGCCCGAAACCAACCGTCCGGCGCCGCGTCAGATAAGGTTCGAAGAATTGCGACGGATAGTATTTGTATTCGTCCCACTCGATCTTTTCGGCGCGGATGCCCGACGTCAGGATCGCGTCGGACACCTGCTTCATGATCGCGCCCTTGACCACGTAGACATTCCAGGGCTGCATGTTGGTGCCGGAGGGCGCGCGAGAGGCGACCTCAAGAATATCCCGGATAATGCCCTCGTCGACGCTCGTCGGCAGGAACGCGCGCACGGACCGCCGCGAGGTTATGGCCTCGTCGACTATGGCTGCCTCGTCGGCAAGGTCGGGTTTCATCTCCGGCGCCAGCATGGCCAGTATCTCCGGATTCGCGAATGTTTCAAAAGAGTTGGAGGGGCGCTTTGCCTCTGATCTCCGGGCGCGGCAAGTAAATCTTGGTGCTGCTCCTGAAACATGGGTGATCGAGCCCGCTCTCTCATGCTGTAACGCCGAAGATCGCATTGGGTTGCCGCACAGCTTCGTGGCTCGTCATACGCGATAGCCCAGACAGTGCCGGAATGGCCGCTGTTGCTGCAGTTCGGGGCCAATCCCCGCGCCGCGGGCCTATGGACGGCATGGAATACCGCCCGACACCTCTCCCGGCTGATGCCTATTCGGCCGCCTCGCTGTGGGCCGGTTTGGCTTGCGTCTTCTTCAGAAGGTCGGAGACCAGGAACGCCAGCTCGATCGCCTGATCGGCATTGAGACGGGGGTCGCAATGGGTGTGGTAGCGGTCGTGCAGATCCTCAGCCGAAATGGCACGCGCGCCGCCCGTGCATTCGGTGACGTTCTTGCCGGTCATCTCGACATGGATGCCGCCGGGATGTGTGCCCTCCGAGCGATGAACCTCGAAGAAGGCTTGAACCTCTTTCAGGATGCGGTCGAACGGGCGGGTCTTGTAGCTGTTCAGCGTAATCGTGTTGCCGTGCATCGGATCGCACGACCAGACAACCTTGCGGCCTTCCTTTTCGACGGCGCGGATCAGCTTGGGCAGATGATCGCCAACCTTGTCGGCGCCGAAGCGCCCGATCAGGGTCAGCCGTCCGGGCTCATTGTCCGGATTGAGCGCATCGATGAGGCGGATCAGCCCATCCGGCTCGAGCGAGGGGCCGCACTTCAGGCCGAGCGGGTTCTTGATGCCGCGGCAATATTCGACATGGGCGTGGTCGAGCTGGCGCGTACGGTCGCCGATCCAGATCATGTGGCCCGACGTGGCGTACCAATCGCCGGACGTCGAATCCACGCGCGTCATGGCTTCTTCGTAGCCGAGCAGCAGCGCCTCGTGGCTGGTGTAGAAATCCGTCTCTCGCAGGGCGAAATTGGTTTCGGACGTGATGCCGACGGCGCGCATGAAATCCATCGTCTCGGTGATGCGGTTGGCGAGCGCCTCGTATTTCTCCGCTTGCGGGCTGTCCGAGACGAAACCCAACATCCATTTGTGGACGTTCTCAAGCGAGGCATAGCCGCCCTGCGCGAAGGCGCGCAGCAGGTTCAGCGTCGCCGCCGACTGACGGTAGGCCATTTCCTGGCGGGCAGGATCGGGAATGCGCGACTTCTCGTCGAAACCGGTGCCGTTGATGATATCGCCGCGATAGCTGGGCAGCGTTACGCCGTCGATCGTTTCATTATCGGACGAGCGAGGCTTGGCGAACTGGCCGGCGATGCGGCCGACCTTCACCACCGGCTGGGCGCCGGCGAAGGTCAGGACGACCGACATCTGCAGGAAGACGCGGAAGAAGTCGCGGATGTTATCAGCGCCATGCTCGGCGAAGCTCTCGGCGCAGTCGCCGCCTTGCAGAAGAAAAGCGTCACCGGCAGCGACAGTCGCAAGCTGCTTTTTCAGCTTGCGCGCCTCACCTGCAAAAACGAGCGGCGGAAAGGTCGCGAGGCGGCCTTCTACCTCAGCCAAGGCAGCTTTGTCGGGGTAAGCCGGCACCTGCTGGATCGGCATCGACCTCCAGGAATTCGGCGTCCATTTGCTCATTTTCGCACCTGATCGTCACGCGGCGGACCGTCCGCCCGCCCTTTATGGGAGACGCGGCTCTATAGCGGAAGGAGGGGTGGTATTCTACCCCGGAAAGCGCCGCCTCTCCAGCGGTTAGCCGACAATATCCAGCAAAGCCAGCGCCACGGCCTCGCCATCGTGCTGGCCGCGTGTCCAGGCGTCCTCGAAGTCGCCCTCGACGAGCTGAATGCCCTCGGCGCGGCAAAGCTGCCCGAGCGCACCATGTTTGAGATAGGCAAATTTGCCGACCGTCTTTTCGAACGGAAACAGCTCGCGATTGGCCAGGATGTGGGTGAGCTTCGCCTTGCCGCCGGAGCGCGCTTTCATCTCACGGATAAGGGTCTCCGCCAGGCTGGCGACGGTCGCGCCGCGCGTCTCCGCACACTCCAATATGTTGCCGATGAAAACCTTAGGCGCCTCCGAATTTGCTCCGATTGCCCAACCCACGCCCTCAACGAGGAGATGCGGCAGGATCGAGGTGTAGAAACTGCCGGGGCCAAGAACGATGATTTGCGCCTGGGCAACGGCGTTGGAAATAATGCTGTTGGCCGTAACGCGAGCGTGGCCAGCGCCGGCCGTCAATTCAATCTGGGCGATGCCCGCCTTTGCGTCCTCCCCGTCGAGACGCGTCACGAGATGCTGCCGGGAAAGGCGCTTGCCGTTTCGCAGCGTCGCCGACAATTGCACATCCTCCTGGACGGAGGCTGGCCAGACATCACCTTCAATGCCGCACAGATTGCGGAATACGGCGATGGCGCGGTTGATGGCGCGGCCGTGAGCGAGATAGGCGCCGGTGAGCACGAAGTTGCCGATGCTGCCGTTGCGAAAGTCGAAATCCGCGGGAAGGCTCGACCTGAACAGGCCGAGATAGCCAAGCATCGCGTCACGAACCTCGATTGGCATGCTTTGCAGCAGCGGATGCGCGCCGCCGGCGAAATAGTCGAACTCCGCCCGCAGGCTGCCGGCATCCAGCTCGTCAGACAGGCGCGCATTGCAGATCTTGACGACTTCGCCCGCCCTGCCCTCGCCATGCGCCATCGTCATCAACGCCTGGCGGATATCGCCCACGGGAAGCATGTCGAATGTTTCGCGCAAGGCTTTCGAAGAGCCGCCCGAATCCCAGGCCGGCACGATGCGGGTGAGCTTTGCCGGCTGTTTGCAAAGGGCGATGTTGATGGTGCGGCAGGCGCTGCCGCCGGAAAACAGCACCACCTTTCGATCGGCCGTGTCGGCGCTTCGCGCGCTCGGCGCCGGTTGGCCCTGATCGCGGTCCGCCGTCATGCGGCGATGCGTTCGCCGTTCTTCAGCCGGTAACTCGGCTTGTACATGGTCACGAGTTCTTCGGCCGCGGTCGGGTGGATGGCCATCGTCCGGTCGAAATCTTCCTTCGTCAGCCCGGCCTTGAGAATGACGCCGAGCAATTGCGCCATCTCGCCGGCGTCCGGGCCAAGGATATGGGCGCCGAGGATAAGCCCGGTCTTGCCGTCCACCACCAGCTTCATCAGCATCTTCTCGTCGCGTCCCGACAACGTGTTCCTCATCGGCCGGAAATGCGCGCGATAGACGTCGACGATATTGAAACGCGTCGCCGCCTTCTCCTCGGTCAGGCCGACAGTGCCGATTTCCGGCTGCGAGAAGACGGCTGTCGCGACGACTGCGTGATCCGGCGCAGTCGGGTTATGCCTGAACGCGGTCTCGACGAAGCACATCGCCTCGTGGATGGCGACCGGCGTCAACTGGATGCGATTGGTGACGTCGCCAACCGCCCAGATGTTCTTCACGCTGCTGCGCGAATATTCATCGACGATGATCTCGCCGAGGTCGCCCATTTTGACACCTGCCTCTTCCAGTCCCATACCCTCCGTGTTTGGCTTGCGGCCAAGGCAAAGCATGATTTCGTCGGCGACGATGGTCTGATCATCCGAGAGCAGGCTCTCCAGCCTGCCATCCTTTCGTCTGGTCACTTGCTTCTGGATGGTCTGGCAAAGAATGCGGATGCCCTTCTTTTCCATTGCCTCGTGCAGCAGGCTGCGCAGATCCTGATCGAACCGGCCAAGGATCTCCTTGCCGCGATAGACCAGCGTCACCTCCACGCCGAGACCATGAAAGATGTTGGCGAATTCGACCGCGATATAGCCGCCCCCTTCGATGAGGATGGCTTTCGGCAGCTTCGCCAGGTGGAAGGCCTCATTTGACGAGATGCAATGCTCGTGGCCCGGCAGGGCCGGATGGCCGGATGGGCGGCCACCGGTGGCGATCAGGATCTGGTCGGCGGTGACGGTGCGATCCTCCCCCTCAAGGCGGATGGTATGGCGGTCAAGCAGCGTTGCCCGAGAGGCGAACGCGGTGCCGCCGGCGCCTTCAACGCCCTTGCGGTACAGACCTTCCAGGCGCGCGATCTCTTTGTCCTTATTGGCAATCAGGGTCGGCCAGTCGAACGTGGCCGGCGGAACATCCCAGCCGAAACCGGCGGCGTCCTCGAAATGCTCGGAGAATTGCGAGGCGTAGACAAAGAGCTTCTTCGGCACGCAGCCGCGAATGACGCATGTGCCGCCGAAGCGGTATTCCTCGGCGATTCCCACCCTCTTTCCGAGCCCGGCGCTGACGCGGGCCGCGCGCACGCCTCCGGAGCCGCCGCCGATGACGAACAGGTCGTAGTCGTAGGTCGCCATGCGATATCTCCGATTCCAATCAAGACTGTTATCCCATCATGCGGTCCGCTTGAAGCGCGCAGAATATATGTAAGTGATGTCTTACACAATGAAGAGCCGCGGCGCCCTCTTGACCGCGCTGCTGCTGGTGGTCTGCCTTGCGATGCGCATCCGGGACGACGCGGCTTGAGCGGAGTTCCTCAGCGATCCAGTTGCATCGCTTTTTCATCAAGGCGGCGAAAGCCGAACTTCTCATAGAGCCCGTGCGCGTCGGCGGTATTCAGCGTCCAGGTCGCCACGGTGGCGAGTTCGGGATGATCGAGCAGCGCCGCGACAATCGCTTTGCCGATACCCAAGCCGCGCCGCTCCGGCCAGACGATCACATCGGAAATGCGCGCGAATAGGGAGCGATCGCCAGAGGCGCGGCCGAACCCGACCTGATTCCCGTCGATCAAAGCGATTGCGCAGACTGAATTCTCGAAGGCGCGCCGGTTCAGCTCGTCGGTTCGTTCAGCGCCCCAGTAGGTAGATTTGATCAGCTCGGAAGTCCTGCCGAAATCGATCCTGTCGAGGTCGAAACTGATCTCGACGCTGGTGGTGCCCTTGCTCACGTCTGATCCCGGAACCGGTTGGTGATCGGATAGCGGCGGTCGCGGCCGAAGTTCTTCTTGGTGATCTTCACGCCCGGTGCGGCCTGCCGGCGCTTGTACTCGGCAATGTAGAGCAGATGCTGCATGCGCTGGACGGTCGCGCGGTCGTGCCCGCGCTTGACTATGTCATCCACGCTCATCTCGTTTTCGACCAGCGATTCCAGAATATCGTCCAACACCGGGTAGGGCGGCAGCGAATCCTGGTCCGTCTGGTTGGGACGCAACTCCGCCGAGGGCGCCTTGTCCAGGATGTTTTGGGGAATGACCTCGCCGCTGGGGCCAAGCGCACCCGGTGGCACGTGCTTGTTGCGCCATGCCGCCAGCGAATAGACCTGCATCTTGTAGAGGTCCTTGATAGGGTTGAAACCGCCGTTCATGTCGCCGTAGAGCGTGGCATAGCCGACCGACATCTCCGACTTGTTGCCCGTCGTCACCACCATCGAGCCGAACTTGTTGGAGATGGCCATCAGGATCGTGCCGCGCGCCCTGCTCTGCAGGTTTTCCTCGGTGATGCCCTCCTTGGTGCCCTCGAACAGCTCGCCCAGCGCCTCCATGAAACCGTCGACAGGCTTGAAGATCGGAACGATGTCATAACGGCAGCCAAGCGCCTTGGCGCAATCCTCCGCGTCCTTCAGCGAATCCTCCGAGGTATAGCGATAGGGCATCATCACGGCTCGCAACCGTTCCTCGCCCAGCGCGTCGACCGCCATCGCCGCGCAGATGGCGGAATCGATGCCGCCCGACAGGCCGAGCACGACGTTCTTGAAGCCGTTCTTGTTCACATAGTCGCGCAAGCCGATCATGCAGGCGCGGTAGTCCGCCTCATCCTTTTCCGGCAGTTTCGACATCGGTCCGTCGACGCAGGTCCAGCCTTCGGGATTGGCCATCTCTCCACGCTTCCAGGTCGTGACAGCGACCGTCTCCTCGAACTGGCTCATCTGAAAGGCGAGCGACTTGTCGGCGCCAATCGCGAAGGACGCGCCGTCGAAGATCAACTCATCCTGTCCACCCAGCTGATTGGCGAAAAGCATCGGCAGGCCGGTCTCGATGACCTGCTTGATGACGACCTGATGGCGCACATCGACCTTGCCGCGATAATAGGGCGAGCCGTTCGGCACCAGCAGGAGTTCCGCGCCGCTTTCGGCAAGTGTCTCGCAGACAGCGAGATCGCCCCAGATATCCTCGCAAATCGGGATGCCCAGACGTACGCCGCGGAAATTCACCGGTCCCGGCATGCTGGGTCCGGCCTGGAAGACGCGCTTCTCGTCGAACTCCCCGTAATTGGGCAGATCCATCTTGAAGCGCTCGGCGATGATCTTGCCGCCGTCAGCGACGATGACCGCGTTGTGCAGGCCGCTCGTACGCTTCAGCGGCGTGCCGACGATGATGCCGGGGCCGCCATCCGCGGTGTCCTTGGCAAAATCCTCGGCCGCCTTCTCGCAAGCCCGCTGTACCGACGGACGCAGGATCAGGTCCTCGGGCGGATAGCCGATCAGGAACAGTTCGGTGAAGACGACCAGATCCGCGCCGTGCCGGGCGGCCTCCGCCCGCGCCTCGCGCGCCTTGGCGAGATTGCCTGAAATGTCGCCCATGGTCGGGTTGAGCTGGGCAATGGCGATGCGCAATACGTCAGGTGTCGTGGTCATGTCAGGGATGTAGCGCGGCGGGGTCAGCGGCGGCAATCCCGCCGCTTGGCCGAGCTTGGAAAAACGATCGTTCCAGGCGAGCGCCTGAGATCAGAATGGACCGGAAGAGACGAGCGCCAGCTGCTGCGCGGAGGATTCCAGCGTACTGCACACCAGCCGCTCCTGGAGTTCGATGCTGGCGGATGAGTAGGTCGGGTGGCTGTCCTGGGGAACGTAGCCGATGGCCTGCCTGGTGGCCTCAATATCCCACCGCATGCCTTCGTTGGCCGACATGAGGTTGACGACCGCGAAGCGCAGATCGGCGGGCGCCTCGACCGCCTTGACGAAACCCTGCAGCATATCGCGATCCGAGAGCCACATCTGCTGACCCCAAAGCCCTTGCGGCGTCTCCGGTCCGGGCCGTGTGCCGCCAGGCCGCTCGGCCATGCCGATGCGCAGGCAGATCACCGAGAGACCGCGTGTGTCGGAGAAGAAGCGTCCTGCCCGCTCCCCCATCAGCTTGGTTGCGCCATAGCCATTGATCGGGAAAGGTGCGGCATCGGTGGTGATCGGGCCTGTCGCCGGCCGATAGCCGGCCATCACCCAATTGCTGCTGGCGAAAATCAGACGCCTGGCCTTCGCCCGGGCGGCTGCTTCGAACACATTCAGCGTCAGGTCGATGTTGAATGGCTGCAAGGACGACCAGGGTGCGGACGGAAGCGGATCGGCGGCGAGGTGGACTACCACGTCGCATCCGAGAAATGCACTCGCCCACGCTTCCGACCATCGGGACAGGTCTGCTTCGACAAGACCTGCCGCGCCACGGCTCTCGCGATCGATCCCGACGACTTTATCGCCGGAGTTTTGGAACGCAGCGGACAATCGTTGCCCAAGTGTGCCGGCAGCGCCGGTAATCAGGATGGTTCGCATGGATGAGCCCTGTCGAAGTTTCGATCGAAGGTTTGGAGCCGGACGCGACCCGCCCGGCTATTGTTCGCCAACATATTCCCGCAATTGCTCGGCCGGGCGATTGATCCCAATCGACATGGAAAGAATTCGCGACAAATGGCTGTACGGCAACGCGGTCTCGTGACGCCACTCGTTGAGCTGCCACTGGACCTTCGCCAGGTCGCGCTTCGACGTCGGGGTCTCGGCGATGTCGAGCCCCGCATCCCGCAAGGCGGCGGCGAAGTCGGCCGAGATGATGAATGCGTCCCAGCCGACCCAGCGCAGGAAATATTGCGCGGTCGCGCCGCCGAGCCGGCTGCCGTGCTTGCCAAGATAGGCCAGCAGGCCGATCTGGTCGTCCGCCGGCCACGAAGCCAGGAAATTGCCGAATCCGTCATGTTCCCTTGAGACGCGGTCGACGAAGGCGGCGTTTTCCTTGACGGACATGATCTTCTGCCCGTTGCGCACAATGCGCTTGTCGGACGCCAATTCGCCCCAGAACTCCTGCGGCTGGAACAGCAGCAGTTTGGGCTCGAAGCCGAGGAAGGCTTCCTCGAAGCCCGGCCATTTCGCCTCGATCACCCTCCAGACGAAGCCGGCCGAGAAGACGCGTTCCGCCATGATGGACAGGACGCGGCTGTCGGAAACC
>Ga0190271_10001378_pt1 | contig 13802 bp, 5 predicted proteins | sample Popmic356T_FD_133747 | JGI IMG/M metagenome (GOLD analysis project Ga0190271, IMG submission 133747) | Populus adjacent soil microbial communities from riparian zone of Weber River, Utah, USA - 356 T | ecosystem: Environmental > Terrestrial > Soil > Riparian zone | place: USA: Utah | collected...
CAACGCAGGTCTTGGCGCGCGGGTAAGCACATTCCACGAGCTCCAGAACGACGGACCGATCCGCATCGTGTTCATCCTGATGCAGGGCGCCGTGGGCTTCGTCCTGCTCATCGCTTGCGCCAACGTCGCGAACATGATGCTGAGCCGCGCGCTGGGGCGCGCGCGCGAGATGTCGGTGCGCGCGGCCATGGGCGCGTCGCGCTGGCGAATCGTCCGGCAACTGCTCGTGGAAGCCGGGCTGCTCAGTCTCCTCGGAGGAGCGGCGGGCCTCATCGTCGCGCGTTTCGCCGTGCGCGCTTTCGAAGCCGCCGTCGTCGACGTCGGGAAGCCGTCTTGGATCCTGTTCGAGATGGACTACATGGTATTCATTTACTTCGCCGCGGCCTGCCTCGTCAGTGCGGTGCTCTTTGGCCTCATGCCGGGACTGCACGCCTCCCGCGTCGACTTGAATGCGACGCTCAAGGAGGGTTCGCGCGACACCGGGTCGAAACGCGGCGGCATGCTTTCGGGCGCTTTGGTCGTGTTCCAGTTCATGTTGGCGGCCGTGCTGCTGGCCGGGGCCGGCCTGTTCGTCCGCGGGCTCTTCGAGCAGCGCGCCAGCCTCGAAGGTTTGCCCGCGGCGCAGATTCTGAGCGCGAACATCAACCTTCCTCAGGATCGCTATCCGGACGACGCGGCGCGCTTCCGGTTCTACGATCGGCTGCTGACGAGCCTCGAGGGAATGCCAGGGCTACGGCAGGCCGCGCTCGTCTCCAATCTGCCCGCTAACGGTGCCGAGACCGTCAGGTATCACCTTGAAGGGGAGGCGGAAGCCGAACCCGAAGCGCGGCCTAGCGCTCTGCGCGTGACCATGTCGCCCGGCTATCTGGCGTTGCTCGAGGTGCCGATCCTGGCGGGACGGCAGCTCGACGATCGCGACGGGTTCGAGGGCCAGGATTCGATCGTCGTGACGAGCGACTTCGCGGCGCGCGTGTGGCCGGGCGAGTCGGCGCTCGGCAAGCGGCTCCGCGTCTATTCGGAGCCGCCTCCGCCGAGTGGCGGGGCTGCGGCACAACCGCCGCAGCCTGGACGATGGCTCACCATCGTCGGGATCTCCGCGAACCTCGAGCAAGCGCCGAACGAGCTGCGACCGCTGCCGCTGTTCTTCATCCCGCATGCCCCGGGAGGGCGCGGAGGAATGACGATCATGCTGCGATCGAACGGCAATCCGGCCGCGCTTGCCGCGCCTCTGCGAGCCGCCATGCGGGAGATCGATCCCGACCGCGCGTTGTCGAACGTCCGCACGCTCGAGGAGGCGTCCTACCGACAGGGGTGGTATCTGCGCGTTTTCGGCAGCGTGTTCCTGATTTTCGCGGCCGGAGCGCTGCTGCTGGCTTCGCTCGGGATCTACGCCGTCGTGGCACAGACCACGGCGCGCCGCACGCAGGAGATCGGTGTCCGCATGGCCATGGGCGCGACGTCGCCGCGGATTCAGCGGCTCGTCATTGCGCGGGGGCTGAAGCAGCTGGCCGTCGGAACGGGGCTGGGTCTTGCCATCGCCTTTGCCATCACGCGCTTCATGGGCGAGCTTCTGTACGGTGTGTCGCCGACCGATCCCGTCGTGTTCGGCTCGGTGATCGGCATCATCGCGCTCGTAGGGTTCATGGCCTGCTGGCTGCCGGCGCGCAGGGCGGCAGCGCTGCATCCGCTGAAGGCCCTGCGGCACGAGTGAGCCCGCGCACCGCGCGTGCGCCGACCTCGCTCGGTGCTCGTGAGGCTGCGGCGTAGGCATTGTCTCCTCGCCGCAACACTCGCGGCCGGCTGATTTGATCGGCTCGTTGCACGGGGCCTACAATCTCCAGGCGATCTGGATGTCGACCCGCGTGCGCCTTGGCGCATTCGGCGCACCGGGCACTCACTCGAACCACATAAGGGGGATTCATGAAGACCAGCTCACTGGCATCGGTCAGCCGCGCGGGCGTGCGCGCACCCAGGCTGTCGCTATTGGCCGGCGCGTTGCCTTTCACCACGGTGGCCCTGTTCGGGGCCAACTACGCAGCTGCTCAACAGCTCGAAGAAATTCTCGTAACTGCCCGTTTTCGCTCGGAGAATCTGCAGGAGATTCCCCTCGCGATCAGCGCGATCAGCGCCGAAACACTCGAGGAGAACGGCGCCATGAGCGTCATCGACGTCGGGGACTGGGCGCCGAACGTCGTGATCGACCAGCTCGGCTCGGGTTACGGCCCGACGCTCGCCGCGAGCGTCCGCGGTCTCGGCTACGGCGACTTCAAGGCGACGTCGGAGCCCACGATGACGATCTACGTGGACGACGTCGTCCTCGGCCGGCCGACGGGCGCGGTCCTCGACCTGCTCGATCTCGAGCGAGTCGAGGTGTTGCGCGGACCCCAAGGCACGCTATTCGGCAAGAACGCGATCGGCGGCGTGATGCGGCTCATCTCGACGCGCCCCGGCGAGGGCGGGACCGGCGGGCAGGTCGAGCTCACGGCCGGTGACTACAACCGGCTCGACTTGCGCGGCTCGTTCGAGACTGCGCTCGTCGAGGACAAGGTGTTCGCGCGCGTCTCGTACGTGGCGAAGCAGCGCGACGGCTGGCAGGATCTCGTCGATTTCTTGTGCGCAATGATCGCGCAAGGCACCCCGCAGCTCGCCGGCTACAACGACGGCATCGTCGGCTGGAACGATCCCGACGGCCCGAACGGCGTTCCCGCCGGCCCCGGCGGCGTTCCGGCGGCGACGAATGCGATCGGCACGCCGATCATGGGAGTCGTCGGAAGCGCGGCCGACAACAACTTCGCGATTCCGACGGCAACGTCGGCGCGCGGTACGAATAACGGCTGCGTCGTCGACACGCTCGGCGAGGAGAACGTGCAAGCCGCGCGCGGTGTGCTGCGCTTCATTGCGAGCGACAGGTTCGAGATGAATTTCGCCGCAGACGTGACGAATCAGGAGTCCGAGAGCCCCTACGACCTGCTGACGCAGGCGAATCCGAACACGAACCTCGGGATCCTCTACAACAACCAGGTGGCGATGGCGAACTGGGGCGTTCCGTGGGACGCGCGGTTCCTGCCGCCGAACGAGAGCGTGAACTACGCGGGCTTCAACGACCTGTCCAACATCGACGGCGGTATCGAGATTCCGAACATCAACGACGTGCGGCACTGGGGCGCCAGCACGACGTTCGATTGGACGCTCGACAATATCGGCGTGAAGCTGATCCTCGCGCACCGCGAGTTCGACGCGCAGTGGGGCCGCGACTCCGACGCGTCGCCGATGCCGATCAACCATACGCTCGACACGTTCGTCGACGATCAAGACACGGCAGAGATTCGCGTGAGCGGCCAGCTGTTCGAGGACCGCATGGAGTGGACCGCGGGCATGTTCTATTTCAATGCGGAGGACCTGAACTCGAACATCTCCGTTCTCTACCCCTGCTTGAACGCGACGGCGTGCATCGACCGCGTGGACACGCAGACGACCGAGAACAAGGCAATTTTCTTGAACACGGTGACCGACCTCACGGACAAGCTGTCGCTGACGGTCGGGTTGCGCCACACCGAGGACGACAAGGAGATCCTGCAGGAGCGCTACGACCGCGCGGGCGTCTATTGCTGCGGCTTCAATCCGGCCACTCCGGTGTTCGCGAACTCCAGCGAGACCGACCCGATGGTGAGTGTGTCTTATCAGCTGCGTGACAGCTTGATGCTCTACAGCACGTACCAGGAAGGCTTCCGCGGCGGCGGCACGACGGCGCGGCCGACGGCGACGACGCGCGTGCCGTTCGGGCCGGAAACGCTGAGCAACTTCGAGATCGGCATGAAGTCCGACGTGCTCGACGGCCGCATGCGCCTCAACGTGTCGCTGTTCGACATGGACTACCAGGACATGCAGATCGGCACGGCCGGCCAGGATCAATTCGGCCAGGCAGCGTGGGTGACGGCGAACGACGGCGAGGCCAACATCCAGGGCGTCGAGATCGAGATCAACTCGACGATCGGCGACAACTGGATGCTCGACGCGACGGTGGGTTATACGGACTTCCAGTACATCCGCTTGCCCACGCAACAGGACTGCCTGAACAAGGGCTTCCCGGCGAGCAGCTGCGGCGGGACGATCCTCATCGACAGCTCGCCGGGCCGCACGCCGAAATACAAGACGTCGGTCAACGCGAGCTATCTGATGAGCCTCGAGAACGGCAGCGGGGTCGGCTTCCATTACGGCATCAGCTACCAAGACGACACGTACTTCGGCGCGAACAACGATCCGACGACGCTCGGGCCGGCGTATTCGCTGCACAATGCACGCGTCACCTGGGTATCGCCGGACCAGAGCTGGGAAGCCTCGCTGTTCGGGACGAACATCACCGACGAGCGCGCGGTGCAGAGCGTCCTGAGCTTCCTGACGCTGTTCGGCACCGTGCAGACGACCTACGTGCGGCCCGAGGAGTGGGCGCTCACGATCAAGAAGAGCTTCTAGCCTCGCACTCGCAATCGCTGTGATTCAGGGGCGCCGATCGTGGCTAACGATCGGCGCCCTCTGGCAGCACGCCGCGTCGCAGCGCTCTATTCGCGAGACGGAGAAGGATTCCCTTGGCGGTCGCACAGCTCTCGATCACGTTCTTTCTGCAGATGGCAGTGATCCTCGCCGCGTGCCGAGTCGTCGGCTGGGCGGGACGGAAGTACCTCAAGCAGCCGCAGGTGGTTTGCGAAATGATCGCCGGCGTCTTGCTGGGCCCTTCGCTGTTCGGTCTCGTAGCGCCCGACATCCAGAAATGGGTGTTCAGGCCCGAGAACCAGGGCGTGCTCTATGTCGGTGCGCAGTTCGGCGTCGGCCTGTATATGTTCGTCGTTGGCTTGACCTTTCGCACCGACCACTTCAAGGCGAACGTCCGCAAGGCGGCCTCGGTTTCGATCGCCGGCATGGTGGTGCCGTTCGTGGTAGCTGTCGCCGCGACGCCCTGGCTCATGACGGTGCCTGGCCTGTTCGCATCCACGGCGACCCGCTTCGACGCGACGCTGTTCATGGGCGCGGCCATTGCAATCACCGCGTTTCCGATGCTCGCGCGGATCATCCACGAGCGCGGCCTTGGATCCACGTCGCTGGGCACTTTGTCGCTGTCCGCCGGGGCTATCGATGACGCGGTTGCGTGGTGCGTGCTCGCCGTAGTGCTGGCGAGCTTTGGCGCTGCGGGCAGCAGTGTTGCGTACACGGCCGTCATCGGCGGAATTGCGTTTGCCGCCTTCATGATTTTCTTGATGCCCCGTATCCTTCGTCCTCTGGCCGGCTGGGCGGAACGCGAGGCCGCCGTGGGCAAGACTGTCAGCGGCACCATCTTCGCGGTCGTGATCATTCTGTTCATGCTGGCTGCCTACACGGCCGATTTCATCGGGCTGCACGCCGTGTTCGGCGGCTTTCTGCTGGGCTGTGTGATGCCGCGCGGTGTGCTCGCGGACGGCATCCGCGGGCAGCTCGAGTCGTTCACCGTGATCGTGCTGCTGCCGATGTTTTTCACCTACTCGGGGCTCAACACTCAGCTCACGCTCGTTGCGGACCCGTATCTACTCTTGATCGCGCTCGCCGTCCTTGCGATGTCGGTATTTGCGAAGTTCGGTGCCTGTTGGGCAGCCGCGCGGCTCTCGGGCCAGGACAACCGCACAGCGCTCGGTATTGGCGCGCTGATGAATTCTCGCGGCCTCATGGAGCTCATCATCATCAACATCGGCTTACAAGCCGGGGTCATCGGGCCCGCGCTGTTCTCGATGCTGGTGCTCATGGCCATCGTCACCACGCTCATGGCGTCGCCGGTGTTCGAGCTGGTCTACGGCCGGCAAGCGCGCAAGTCGGGCGAGCTAGGTGCGTTGGAGTCGGCGGGCTGACCGCGCAGCGGGTACCATTAGCTTTCCGACCTCCAGGCTGTTGGCATCATGCTCGAGCGAATCGCTGCGATCTGTCTTTCTCTGACTCTCGTGATGGGGACCCTTGCCCAGGACGTGGAGCCGCAGGCCGCGTCGCCGCTCGCCGCGCGCGCCGTCATGACGAGCGACCAAGTCGTCCAAATTCTCGACGAGACCGTGGGCTGGTACCGGATGCTCGGCATCCAGCAGCAATCGGCCACGCAGCCGAGCGATTTGCTGATCCTCTATGCCAACCGGCAGGCCGCAGACCGCGTCGTCGCGCTTGCGTTCGAGCTTGCCCGCGCGAATACGGAGCTCCTGAGCAGCGAGGCGGAGCTGCAGCAAGCTGCTGCGCCAGAGGTGGAGAGCTCGCCGCAGGCTCTGCAACGAGACGAGCGCGAGCTGGAAGCTCGCAAGACCCGGATCCAAGCAGACATCGCAGCCACGCAACGACAGCTCGCGGCCGCAGACACTGTGGAGCGCAGCGAGCTGCAAGCGAAGGCCGCGGAGCTGCAAAGCGAGCTCGACCTCGTGAATGCGCAGCGCAACCTGCTGAACAACATGATGGAGCTCGCGCTCGAGACCGACGCGAACGGTTCTGGAGTGACGGCCCTCAAGGAGCGCATCAACGCGATCGCGGCGTCGATTCCCGCAGCCTCGGGCGTCATGCCGGAGCTCGGTGCGGAAGCGGACACGCCAGGATCTGGCACTGCGGCGCTAGTGACTAGCGAGCAAGTCGCGGCGCGCAGGGTCGGCATTTGGGACCTCGGCGCCAACGTGCTCAGGCTCCAAAGCAAGCTTTCGACGATCGACGATATCGACCGCCAGACGGAAGAGCTTCAGCAGACGTTCACTCAGATTCGCGAGATGCCCGAGCAACGCATCAAGGACCTGTCTGCTCGCGGCGACGAGCTTGGGGCACGGACCGCCGCGAGCGACACCGCCGAGATCAAGGCCGCGCGCGGCGAGTACGACACGATTGCGTGGCTCTTTGCGCAAACGTCCTCGATTCTGGTGCCCCTGACGAAAGCCGGCGTGCTGCTGGGGCAGTACCGCAACAATCTAGACAGTTGGCGCGACGCTACCCGGACGCAGTACCGATCGGCGCTGAAAATGCTCGCGGCTCGGCTGGGGATGCTGCTGCTCCTTCTGGGTGCCGTGTTCGGAGCCGGCGAGCTCTGGAAGCGCGCCGTATTCAACTACGTGCAAGAGACTCGGCGAAGGCACCAACTCCTGCTCGTGCGCCGATTCGCGATCTGGGTCGTTGCGCTGGCGATCATCGGGATCGCGTTCGCGACGGAAGCGAGCTCGTTTGCAACGTTCGCCGGTCTGCTGACCGCCGGCGTCGCCGTCGCAATGCAGAGCGTGCTCGTGTCGATCGTCGGCTACTTCTTCCTGATCGGCAAATACGGCTTGCGCGTCGGCGATCGCGTTCAGATCGGAAGCGTGACCGGCGAGGTCATCGACCTCGGCCTCGTGCGCCTGCATCTGATGGAGCTCGGGCCGCAGCACGGTCCGACCGGGCGCGTCGTGGCGCTCGCCAACTCGGTGGTGTTCCAGGCGTCGGGCGGTGTCTTCAAGCAGATCCCCGGCGTCAGCCTCGTCTGGCGCGACGTGAGCCTCACGTTATCCGCCGACGCCGACTACGTGGCGATCAAAGAGCGGTTGCTCGCGGCCGCCGGTCGCGTGCTCGAGAATTACCGCGAAGATCTCGAACGGCAGGCTCGCGAGCTACAAAAGACATCGGCGTGGAGCGCGGCCGAGAAGATAGAGCCTCAAGTGCAGCTCAAGTTCTCGTCCGACTCGATCGAGGCGACCGTTCGTTATCCCGTGCCGCTGCAGCGCGCGGCCGAGGTCGAGGAGCGCATGTCGCGCAAGTTGCTCGATGCGGTCCGCGAGCGCGCGGCCGGCTCGGCGCAGCTCACCGTTCAGCCCACCTAATCCCTCGAGCTCTACTCCAGCGAGTCGAGCGCGGCGCGCTGTGCCTTCAAGCGCGAGGCGCGTTCGTCCGCGAAGCGCTTGACGGCCGCGAAGACCGAATTCGGGTCGAGATGCGCTTCGGCGATGACGTCGGCCTCGAGGCCGCCGGTCAGCCATTGGTTGTCCCAGTCGGCCGTCAGCGAGTAGTCGTCGGCCTGTGCGCCGATGTTGCGCAGCGGCCAGACGCGCCGCGTGCCGCCCGTGACGAGCATCATGTCCTGCTTCGCCCCGTTCGGCAGGACGGAGCGGCGGTACGACTCGGGCTGCCGATCGAACAGCTCCTCGCTGACGGCGGCAATCACTTTGACGTTGACGCCGGCCTGCGCGAGCTTCGGCAAAACCTTGACGGTGTTGAACGTCGCGTAGGCGCCCTGGCAAACGACGTAGCCGTGCCGCGGGCCCGGCGCGAAGTCCCGAATCACGTACAGGCCCTTCGCGGCCGCACGCACGTCGGTGTCCGCGAACGTGCTGCGATCGGCGACGGCCAAGTCCGGTCTCGCGACCTCGATGACGATGATGCCGACCTTCTTCTCGCGCGCGGCGATCTCGGCCGCGGCGAAATAACCGGGCGCGACGTCGTTGTAGTCCCAGAAGCTCAGGTTGATGATCTGGCCGCGCGGAAACAGCTTCCACACCTGCGGCGAGAAGATGCCGAAGTGCGTGCGCGCGTCGGCCGCCGTCTCCGGGCCGGAATGCGCGGCGAGAATGTGCAGGACGCCGGTCTTGAACTTGCTGTCCTGGTTTTGTTGGCTCCAGACGCGTGCCGGCAGATACATGAGTGGCGTGAACGCGCCGTACGTGCCGCTGAACGCCCAGACGCCGGCGAACTTGTCGGGATCGACGGAGGCGTTCTGGCTCACGAGCCCGATCGCCGTCGACACGTTGCCTGCTTCTTGAATCGCGGCCTTGAGACGCGTGCCGAGCGGATTGGTCTCGGGGTCATAGTGCCCCCAGAGGCTGCCGTGCTCGAGGTTGACCGATTCCGAGAGGTCCGCGGCCGCGGTCAGCACGCGGTTGTCGGTGACGTAGTTCAGCCACTTGATGATCTCGGAGATCGCGCGCCGCGCACCGGCGGCTTCGCCGGCCTTCCGGAACAGCGCGATCTTGACGGTCTTGCTCGCGCCCGACACGGCGTTCTTGACCGCGAGCTCTTGCGGCTCGGCGGGTAGGTTCGCGACCTTCAGGCGCTCGTCGAGGAACGGATCGCGCGTCGCGTCGACGCGCAGCGGCACCTTGTCGACGACGCGATCGCCGATCTCGACGAGGCGATCCGCGAGCCAATCGCCGAGGCCGTTCTTGTCGAGCACGGACATTGCGACGTCCATGTTCGTCTTGAACTGGAGCAACCGCTCGCGCACGTCGGCGACCGGGCCTCCCGACATTCCTTCGAACTTCACGCCGTAGCGCGCCTCGTAGGTCTTCGCGAGGCCGACGATGTAGTCGGCATTCATCTTGAAGCCGTACGGATGGCTTGGGTAACCGACAATCTGCTTGGTGACCGGCGCTGGCCAATAGCCCTTCGTCGTCTTGCCGATGACGATCATCGGCCGGCGATCGGCGGGATCCCAGTCCTCCATCTTCTTGAGGACGTCGAGGATCTGCTTGTAGTCGTGACCGTCCGGGAGCGTGAAGACGTTCCAGCCGTACGACGTCCACTGGTCGCGCAGCACGTAGCCGTCGGCGAACTTGCTCGGAATCACGCCGCCGATCAGCGCGTCGTCGATGCCGGCGTTGTTGTCGGAGAAGAAGATGCGCAGCCGCTTGCCGGCTTGCACGGCCATCGCCTGCGTCTTCAGCTCCTGAGCGTGGCCCGCGCACATCGCGAACTCGCCTTCGAATGCGACGATCTTGGGTGCGCCCATGTCGGCGCCGAGGAAGTCCCAGAAGGCGGCTTTGCCGGCCGCGGTCGCGAGGCCGACGCCGGAGGGGCCGCCGTTGACGTCGTTGGTGACGTCGGTCGATTCGATGTGGCCCGACAGCGCGCGGATGCCGCGGCCCTTTGCCTGGGCGAACAGCGGATGGTCGGCGAGGCCGTTGTCTTTCAGCAGCGTCTCGAGGGCGCCGGCGCCGCGCCGGAAGCCGAGCGCGTCGACCGACAGCATCGCGAGCTCGGGTTTGACGTAATAGCGGCGATCGCCCGTGGCTGCGTATTTGCGGGCGAGCGCCTCGCCCATGACCATCCACAGCGCATAGCAGGTCGGGGCGCAGTGGCCGGCAGCCAGCATGAACTTGTCGGAATACGGATGCTTGGGGCGCCGATAGTCGAAGTGCAGCCCCCCGCGGTCCCGCCCGGCAAGGTGCGTGGCGACGTTGAACGGCGTATAGGCCAAGGGTCCGCCGAAATGCCCGGTCTGCGCGTAGTTGCCGAGTAGCACTAGCGTCATGCAGGTCATGAAGCCGACGTCCTCGAGCTGCTTGAGGTCGCGGAGGTCGGCGGGACTGCTGGATCGGGAGGGAAGGGTGACGGGTTTTGCGCTCATGGCCCCGAATTCTACACTGCGACGTCAGCGCGTCGAGCGCATTAGCCGCTGACGCCGGCGGAGTTCTTTTGCGGTAGAGTGCCCTGACACCTTGGGTTGGCATAGGCATCTACCAGCTTGCGTTTGGCGGCGGGAACCCGTTTCGGTCCGTACGAGATCGTTTCACCACTCGGCGCAGGCGGCATGGGCGAGGTGTATCGCGCTCGCGATACGCGGCTGGGCCGAGACGTGGCCATCAAGGTGCTTCCACCGCAAACGTCGTCGGACCCTAAAGCGCTCGCGCGGTTCGAGCAGGAGGCGCGCGTCGTTGCGGCGTTGTCGCATCCGAACCTCGTCGCCATCCACGACGTAGGCGCCGTCGACGGGACCATGTTCGCCGTCATGGAGCTGCTCGAAGGCTCCACGCTGCGCGACCGTCTGGGGGCCGCAGAAATCGGCAGCGCCCGCGCCGTCGAATGGTCTCTCCAGATCGCTCAGGGCCTCTCGGCCGCTCACGAGCGCGGGATCGTCCATCGCGATCTGAAACCCGAGAACGTTTTCATCATCCAGGACGGCAACGTCAAGATCCTCGACTTCGGCCTCGCACGGCGCGACCCGATCGAAGGGGACCGGCGCGCAGCCCCCGGCCCAACCTTGACCGGAGCCGGCATGGTGCTCGGCACCGTGGGTTATCTTTCGCCCGAGCAGGCGCGCGGCGCCCCGGCCGATCACCGCTCGGACATCTTTGCGTTCGGCCTCGTTTTCTACGAGATGATCACGGGCAGGCGCGCGTTCGAGCGCGAGACGCCCACCGAGACGATGGCCGCGGTATTGCGTGACGAGCCGCCGCCGATCGCAGACTCGGGACGCAAGGTCGCGAGCGAGGTGCAGGACATCATTCGCCATTGCTTGGAGAAGGAGCCCGCGGAGCGGTTTCGGACCGCGCGCGATCTCGTATTCGCGTTGCGGCTCGCGGAACGCGCGGTTGCTCGCGCGCCGGCCGCCGATAGCGGCGTGCGCACGGCGCTTGCGGAGCGCACGCCCGACGCCTCGATCGCCGTGCTGCTCTTTCGCACTGTCGGCGGCGGTCCGGAGAGCGAGTACTTCAGCGAGGGCATGACCGAGGACGTGATCGCGGCGCTTTCGAGCGTGCCCGGCCTGCGCGTTGCGGCGCGCACGTCGTCGTTCTCGTTCCGCAGCAAGAACGACGACGTTCGGCGTATCGGCGCGGAGCTAGGCGTTGCCACGGTGCTCGACGGCAGCGTGCGTCAGTCGGGGCAACGCTTGCGCGTGACGGCCCAGCTCATTGACGTCAAGACTGGTTACAACCTGTGGTCCGAGCGATGGGATCGCGACCTGGCCGACGTGTTCGCGGTCCAGGACGAGCTCGCGCGCGCGATTGCTGCGACGTTCACCTCGAGATCTTCCGGTTCGCACGCCGTGTCTTCGAACCCCGCGCAATCGCCGCCGGCAAAGATCGTCGCGCCCGCGACGCGTGACGTCGCCGCCTACGATCGCTTTTTGAAAGGCCGCTATTTCTGGAACCGGCGCCGTATGCACGAGGCGATCGCGGAGCTCGAGGCGGCCGTCGAGCGCGATCCCGAGTTCGACGAGGCGTACGTGGCGCTTTCGGAGGTGTGGGCCGCTCGCGGGTTTTATGGCGGTATCCCCACGTGGGAAGCGTGGGCGCGCGGCCGCGCCGCGGCGGAACGCGCCGAGGAGCTTGCACCGGACTCCGCGTCGGTACCGCTGTGTCTCGGCGTGCTCGAGCACTACTACGGCTGGAACACAGTGCGCGAAGAACGCCTACTTCGTCTCGCGATTGCACGCAACCCGACGAGCGCCGAAGCGTACTTCTGGCTTGCGCTTTGCGTCGGCAACGCGGGTCGTCTCGAGGAAGGCTTGGCGTTGGCGCGCGAGGGCGTACGTCTCGAGCCGCATTCGCCGAATAACCGCGCAGCCGTGGCCTGGCCGCTTGTGACGGCGCAGCGCTACGAAGAAGCCGCGGCTGAGCTCGCCGCAGCCGTTGCGCTCGGTGACTCGCCGTTCGCATTATGGAGCAGCGGCGTTGTTCTCTCGGCGCTTGGCCGGCACGATCAGGCGATTGCGGTTCATCGGCAAGCAGTGCAGCTCACCGGCGGGCACTACAGCTACTACGTCGCGCTGCTCGCGAGCGCGCTCGCCGAAGGCGGCCGCGTCGACGAAGCTCGCACGCTCCTGCGGGAGCTCGACGAGCGCGCAACGCGCGAGTACGTGCCGCCCTTCGACCGCGCGCTCGTGCTCGTCGGCTTGGGCGAAGACGCGGCCGCACTCGATGCGCTCGAGCGGGCTGTGCAGGAACGTAACGCGTTCCTGTGGTCACGCGTGCACCATTTTCCGCAGTTGCGCCGCCTCGCGCATTTGCCGCGCTTTCGCGCGATTGTGGAGCAGCTCGGGCGCCGGGCTCCGGTCAAGAGCTGAGCATTTTAGGAACCCGCGCCCAGTCGGCGGGGCGCTAACGCGGCGCCTCGAGCAACCCCGCCGAGTGTAAGCCTTCGGTGCGGCTGCGGACGACCGCGTCTTGATCCGTGAGCACGGTCATGAGCTTCGCGTAGTACGAAGGCTTCATGAGCGGGTTGTTCGCGAGGCACTGCTCCACGGCGGCGCGCGCGTCCTTGACGCGGCCGACACGGCCGAGCACGTTCGCGTAGTGCAGCCAGCCGAGGGAGAAGCGGGGCTGCTCGACGGTGTATTCCTCTGCGTGCGCGAGCGCAAGCTCGCACTCGCCTGCACAGGTGTGCGCGACCGACTTGTGAAAGACCCAGTACGCGCGTCCAGGGTGCTGGCCGGCGGTGGCCAGAAGCCGGTCGACGATCGCGTGCAGCTCCTGAAGATCGTGCGCTTGGCCCGTCGCGACCAGAGGCCAGCCGAGATAGCCCCAGGTGCCGAGGTCGTACGGCGCGAGCTTCACGGCGCGGCGCAGCAACTCGATCGAGCGGCGATACTCGCCCGTGTAGGCGTGCACGCAACCGGCCGTGCGCAGCACCACGGGGTCGCGCGGTGCGAGCCGTTCGGCGCGAGCGATCGTCTCCATGGCGGTCTTGCGGTCCGCGGCCGGGTCCGCGGAGAGCGCGTTCAGCGTTTTCTCCGCCGTCACCAAACCGAGCGTCGCGTACGCAATGGCGTATTTCGGGTCCAGCTCGATCGCCCGCCGCAGCAGCGGCGTAGCCGAGGCGATCGATGCCGGCGTGTAGTCGAGCAGGTACGACCGCGCCTTCTGCACGAGCTGCCATGCCGTAGGCTCGGCGTTCGGCGCTTTGTTCGCGCGGCCGATCTCGGCGCGCATGCGCTCGCCGCCGAAGGTGCCGACGACTCTCTCGCTGATCTCGCGCTGTAGGCGCTCGACGTCCTTCGCGGCCACGTCGTAGCGCTCCGACCACAGCAACTTATCGTCGAGCGCATCGTCGAGCTGCACGTTGATCTGTAGCCGCTC
>Ga0190271_10001379_pt1 | contig 13797 bp, 17 predicted proteins | sample Popmic356T_FD_133747 | JGI IMG/M metagenome (GOLD analysis project Ga0190271, IMG submission 133747) | Populus adjacent soil microbial communities from riparian zone of Weber River, Utah, USA - 356 T | ecosystem: Environmental > Terrestrial > Soil > Riparian zone | place: USA: Utah | collected...
GAAGTAGTCCATCTGCTCGGCCGGGCGGCAGAGCGAGATCTCGACGTCCCCGTTCCACATCAGAAGTCTGCGGCCGGTGACCTCGTCGCCTGTGGGCTCGATCTCCTTCGAGTGCATCATCCGGTGCTGGTGCGTCGCGGGCACCCACTCGTCGCGCACGATCGGCTCGAACTCGCCGATCTCCTGCACCCGGCAGGGCGACTGGAGGTGGTAGAGGATCGACTCGTTGCCGGAGAAGCCCTCGAGGCCCATCACCTCCTCGGTCAGCAGGGTGCCGTTGTCGCGGAACTGGATGTGCCGCTTGCGCGGAACGTCGCCGAGGCGCTGGTAGAAGGGCATGGCCGGAGGATACCCCGGCCCCGCCCGGCTCAGCCGACGAACGCGGCGAGCTCTCCGAGACCCGCGAAGGAGACGACGAAGCCGCCGCTCGCGATCTCCTCGTGCCGGGCTAGCACCGGGCCTGCGAGCAGGTCGCCCGGCCGCAGGCGGGTGTTCGCGGCCGCGAGCGCCCGCGCCGCCTCCCAGTCGAAGGTGTCCCCGAGCTCGGTCTCCACCACCGGCCCCAGAAGGAGCGCGAAGTCGCGATCCTTGGGTGTCGCCAGGTCGGGGGCGCGCCACTCGACGAGGCCGGTCCAGCCCGCGATCGCTCCGTCGGCGCCGATCACCGCGGTCAGACGCTGCGCCGCGTCGAGCCGGCCGCCCGGTCGCGGGATCTCGCTGCCGGGCGAGCGGACCGCGGTCGGATTCGCAAATGCAAACGAACCGGGCTCGTCGAAGACCCGGATCGCCGGCGGCTCTAGCACTGGTGCGCGCAGCCGGATCTCGCCGAGCGGGTACGCCGCATGCTCCCGCGCCGACGAACCGCTCGCGAAGAACGACTGCAGCGTCTGCGCCGCGAGCTGAACGACGACGTCGCCGTCGATCCGGCCGGGCCAGCCGCGCTCGAGGTCCGAGTCGGCGGGCGTGAACATGCAGAGTCGCATCAGAGGTTGCGGCGGAGAAGGACGAAGCCGAGCGGCAGCAGGGCGAGCATGGTCGCATACGGCATCAGCGCCCGGCGCTCGCCCTCGAGCACGCGCTCGCGCGTCGGCCCGTCGCCGAGAGCCGCCGCGACCGCATCGCCCGTCGCGGCAGCGTCCGGCTCGGCGAAGACTCTGCCGCCGACGAGCTCTGCAGCGCGGGCGAGTCCCGCGCTGCCGGCGGGATCCGGTGTATAGCTGCGCTCGGGCACGCCGGTCTCGTAGATCCGCTCGTCCCGGTCCCAGACGTGGACGAACAGCGTCTCGACTCGCGGCCGGCGCGCGAACGCCCGCGTCAGCTCCGCGTCGACGGGCTGCGACTCGCCGTCGGTGTAGACGACGAGGACGCGCCTGCGCGCCGACGGCGAGAAGAAGCCGCGCTCGGGAATGCCGGCGAGCGCGTTCAGCTGCGTCGCGCGGGTGGAGAAGAAGAACGCGGGCGGCGGCCGCTCGATCCCGATCGACTTCGCGAGCGTGGAACGGAAGACCGACTCGTCCACGGTCGGGAAGAGATGCGGCAGCAGCCGGTCGGTGAGCGAGAGGATCCCGACCCGGACGCCGGGCAGCTGCGCTCGCAACTCGCCCGCCTGAGCCTGCGCCCGCTCGAGCCGCGTCGGCGCGCCGGAGCTCGCCGACGCGAGCATCGACCGCGACACGTCGGCGACGACGAAGACCTCCGCGTCGGTGCGCTCGTCCAGCGTCCTCGTCGTCTCGACGATCGGCTGCATCGCCGCGAGCCCGAGCAGGCACGGGACCAGGGCGAGCGCGCCCGCCACCGGCAGGAGCGACCGCAGCGGCTGCTGCGCCAGGCCGAGCGTCGAGCGGACGCGTCGGGCGCGCCGCTCGCGCAGCGCGAGCACGGCGAGCGGCACGAGCAGCGTCAGCGCGAAGGCGGCTCCGAGCGGCGTCAGGAAGCGGACGTCCATGCCTCAGTAGCCGCTGCCGACGCGGCCCTGGCCCGACACTCGGCCCTGCGCACCGCCCTGGCTCGGATCGTTCGGAGGCAAGTGCGCCGCCTCGGGCCGGCGGAGCAGGATCTCGAGGTTGCGCAGCGCGTCGAGATTCTCCGGGTCGGTCTCGATCGCGCTCTGGAAGGAGCCGACCGCGCGCGCGAGGATCTGGGTCGCCTCCTGGCTGTCGGTGCTGAAGCGGCCGATCGTGAGGATGCCGAGGTTGTTCAGCTGCTGCGCCCGACGGCGCGTGTCCCGCTCGACCCGGGCCTGCAGCGTCACGTCGAGCTGCGCGCGGCCGCGCAGCGCCTCCAGCTCCGGTGAGGTGATCGCGACCTTCCCAGGCTGCACCTGCGCGAAGAGCGCCAGCGTGCGGCGGTGGGCGAGGTCGTCCTCGACCCCCAGCAGGCGCACGCCCGGATCGCCCGGGAGGAAGCCGAGGTCGTCCCAGAGAGCGCGGCGGACGCGCGGTCCGGCCTGGAAGCGGACGTCGTCGGCGGCGAGCTCACCCGGCACGCGGAAGACCTCGACCGCGAGCACGGTGAGCAGGATCGCAGCCGGGACGGCGAGCGCGGCGGCGGTCCACGTCAGCCAGGCGCGGCGGCTCACCGGCGCACCTCGAGCCGGCCGAGGAGGCGCTCGTTGAGGGCGAGCAGGAGCACGAGTGCGAGCGCGACGAGGACGAAGCTCCAGGGCAGCGCGTGGCGCAGGCTCCTGCCCTCAGGCGCCGCGACGGGCGAGGCCGCGGACGACTCGCGCAGGAAGGCCGAGTCGCCGACGATCTGCCGGATCCGGGCGTACTTCGCCGGGGTCGGGAAGAGGGGCACGATCCGGAGGCCGATGCCGTCCTGGCGCAGCTCCGCCGCGACCTCGCTGAGCCTGACCACCTCGTCCGGGAGGATCTCGAGGTCGCTGACGAGGACGATCGAGCCGTTCGACGTCCCCTCGCGGATCAGCGTCTCGTGCGCGACGCGCAGTCCCTGCGAGATCCGCGTGCCGGCACGGAAGTCCTTCCACGGGTCGACCGGCAGCTCGCCCGTCGTGTTCGCCGCCTCCGGCCGGAAGAAGCGCAGCAGCGGCAGGAGCTCGCGCGCGGGCGTGCCGGGCGGCAGCAGCTCGTAGGCCGCATCGGAGAAGGCGACGACGCCGGTGCGCTCGCCCGAGCGCGCCAGCTTGCGGATCGTCTGCCCGAAGGCGTCCTCGTACACGCTCGCCGAGAGGTCGAGCACGAGCATCCCGGTCGTCCCGGACGGGACCAGCGGAGCGTGACGCGGGTCGATGCTGCGCGCGGCGACGAGCGCTGCGGCGAGCGCCGCGACGAGGCCGAGGGCGAGACCTGCGCGCAGGACGGCCGTCCGGCGCGCGGCTGAGCGGAAGCGCTCCGGCTCCGTCGTCGGGATCGGCGTCCGGAAGTCAAACGGGAGCGCCATCGGCTCCTCTCAGATCTGCGAGCAGCGCCGTCGTCTCGTCCGCCGCCGGTGGCCTCGGCCGCCAGGCGAGCGAGCGCACCCGAGCGGCGCGGCCGTCCCCGTCGAGCTCGTAGGCGAGCGCCTCGAGCGCCTCGCGCTGCTCCTCGGCGCTGCCTGCGTCCCGCGCGTGCTCGACCCGCAGCAGTGCCCGCTCGAGCGCCGACGGCCCAGGGCCCGTTTCGGCCTGCGGCCGTCGCCGCCGCACCTCCCGGGCGACGAGCGTCGCGGGAAAGGCCAGGAGCGCGAGCGCGGCCGCAAGGAGCCCACCGCCGATCAGCCACACAGGCGCACGATAGGACGGCTCCGCGAGGGGCGCGAGGGTCGAGCCGAACTCGCCGCCGGGCCCGAGCGAGGCGTACGCGGGGATCTGCTCCTCGTCCGGGCTGAGCCTCGAGATCGCGTCGAGCGGCGGCCACTGGAGCGCGTTCAGCGTGATCACCTTGCCGGTCTTCGGCTCCGCGTAGGTGATGCGCACCGGCTTGAAGCGGTAGGTGCGGCGCTCGCCCCTCCCCTCCTGGTCGCCCAGGACGCTGTCGAGGCGGCTGGGGACGCACGCGATCGTGACGCAGCGGAGGGTCGCGTCCCAGCGCAGCCGCGTGAAGTGCGAGAAGTCGTCGCGCGAGCGCCTGACCCCGCCCTGGATCCGGTAGGGCAGGAAGTCGAGGGTCGGTCGGATGCGGTCGGGATCGAGCCGCTTGCGGTCGACGATGACGTCGAGCCGCGCCTGGACGAAGTCGCCGAAGAGATGGGCCTTCGGCGTCAGCGCCGCGCTCATCGCGAGCGCCCGGCCGGGCGGCGGCGCCGCCTGGTCGCTGTCTCCGGCGCAGCCGCTGAGCAGGGCGACGAAGACGACCACGGCCGCGAGCGGGGCCGGCCTCACGCGCGCCCCCGCGTGAACAGCCGCTGGTCGGCCCAGGTGAGGAACGAGTAGAGGACGTCGCGGTGCTCGTGCGAGGAGACGAGGACCGGCTCGAGGTCGAGCGCGCGCAGGCGGTGGAGCAGGTCGCGCCGCCGTTCCTCGTGCTCGCGTCTGCGGCGCTCGGCCTCGGCCTCGCTGAGCCGGACGAGCCCGCCGCCGTCGTACGCGACGACCAGGCCGCCGAGGTCGGGGAAGCTCTGCTCCCAGACCGGGTCCTGGATCACGACGGGAACGACCTCCCAGCGGCGCTCGAGCGCGCGCAGCCAGTCGTCGCGCTCCGGCTCGACGAGGAAGTCCGAGAGGACGAAGACGAATGTGCCCGCCGGCAGGTCGCGCGGATGCTCGATCAGGTGGCGCAGGCCGCGGGCGACTGTGTCGGCCGGCGCGCCGAACGGACGGTTCAGGTCGAGCAGCGCGAGCTCGCCCTCGCTGCGCGGCGGATGCCAGAACGGCGCCGTCTCGGCCTCGTCGAAGTAGCCGAGCAGGCCGCGCGCTGCGGTCGCGCTCTCGCCGATCAGGCGCGTCGCCTGGCGCAGCGCCTCCGCCTTGTCCAGCCAGGGCCACGGCTCGCCGAAGGCGAACATCGACGGCCGCCGGTCGCACAGCACGACCACGCGCGGCGCCTCCTCGGCGAAATGCTCGCGGACGACGAACTCGTCCGTGCCCCGTGCCAGCGAGAGCCGCGCCGACGCGGGCCAGTCGATCTTGCCGACATCGTCGCCCGGTCGATACGGCCGCGAGGCGGCGACGTCGGAGCCGGCGCCGCGACGGACGCTGTGCAGGCCGCCAAAAGCGAGCCCGAGCACGCGGCGTCGCGGGATCAGCGGGAAGGTGGCGGTCACCCGGTGAGTGCGACCGGCTCGTCGAGCTCCGTGCCCGGCCGCGGTGCGAGCGCGAGACACTGCTCGCGCAAGCCTGCTGCGGCCGCCTCCCAGCCGATCTCCCGTGCCGTGGCGATAAAGCTCGGCGTGAAGACGATCCGGTGCATCGTCACCGGCAGGAAGAGCCGCTCGACGTCGACCGGCGTCACGTAGTCGCGCCCGTCGAGGAGCGCCCAGGCGCGAATCGCGCGCTCGAGGGCGAGGCTGCCGCGCACGGAGGCGCCGATGGCGACGCCGTCGAGCTCGCGCGTCGCGCGGACGAGCTGGATCGACCAGCGGCGGATCGCAGGATCGAGGTAGACGTCCTCGACCGCATGGCGAAGCGAGCGGACGCCGTCGAGGTCGACGACCGGGCGCAGCGTGCTGAGCGGGTGCGCCCGCAATTGGGCCTCGACGATGTGCAGCTCGTCCTCCTCGCTCGGATAGCCGAGCGCGGTGCGCATGAAGAAGCGGTCGAGCTGCGCCTCGGGCAGCGGGAACGTCCCCTCCTGCTCGATCGGGTTCTCGGTCGCGAGCACGAGGAACGGGTCGGGCAGCGGCCGGGTGACGCCGTCGATCGTCACCTGGGTCTCGGCCATGGCCTCGAGCAGCGCCGACTGCGTCTTCGGCATCGCTCGGTTGATCTCGTCGACGAGCACGACGTTCGCGAAGACCGGGCCGGCCCGGAACTCGAAGTCGCGCTCCTTCTGGTCGAAGACGGAGAGCCCCGTGACGTCGGTGGGCTGCAGGTCCGGCGTGCACTGGATGCGCGCGTTCGTCGCGCCCTCGACACTGCCCGCGATCGCCCGCGCAAGCACGGTCTTCGCCGTCCCCGGGACGTCCTCGAGCAACACGTGGCCGCCGCAGACGAGCGCCGTCAGGACGAGCTTGATCTCCTCGGTCTTGCCGCGGACGACCGTCTCGATGTTGGCGACGAGCGCAGCCGCGAGCTCGGCCGCCGGGCTGACGCCGCCCCCGTCCTGCTCGCTCATGCTCCGCAGCCCCGTCGCACTGACATGTCACGATAATCGCGGGTCAAGCCCCGCGCAACGCTGCGCGAGCGCTCACGGAGCTGCGCGGTCGGGACCCGCTCGGCAGGCCCCGACCCGAAGCAGCTGGAGCTGCGCCCTACTTACCGGGCTTCTGCCGCAGCTCGACGTCCGTGAGCACGAAGTCGCCGGGCTGGTCGGCGATGATGAACGTGAGCGCGTCGGAGGCGATCCGATAGGTCGGATTCGCCGCGACGAACGCCGCCCAATTCGCGTAGGTGGTGGCGCCGTAGCTGACGAGGCAGCTCGCGTTGCCGATCGAGACGGTCCTGGCACCGTCGTTGCAGCCGACCGCGTCGACGAACGCGTACGCCTCGGTCGTCCCGTCCCCGTTCTGGTCGATCGGGATGCTGAGTCGCGGCGAGCCGCCGACGACCGGGCTGCCGGTGTAGCTGAAGGCCAGCTTGTCGACGTCGCCGATCAGCCGACCCTCGAGCTTGCTGTTGCCGACGTAGACGCCCGCGTAGTTGTCGTTCGGGTTGTCGTTGTCGTCGGTCGTGTCGAGCACGGCGCCGCCGGCCGTGAGCGTGCAGGTGCCGTTGTAGCCGTCCTCGGTGCCGCTGAAGCAGTAGAGACGATTGCCGCTTCCCGGCGCCGCCAGGGCGGCCGAGCCGAGCGCGAGCACGGCAAGTGCGATCGCGCCGATCAGGTACTTCCGCATGTAGACCCCTTCTTCGTGTTGATGGTTCGTGCGGGGCACGTTGTAGCCGCCGCCGCTGGCACCCGCAAGGCTAGGTTTTCGGGCGGCTACGGCTCGGTGTGGACGATCACGTCGGCGACGTCCGGGCGGGCGCGGCGAAGCCGCTCCTCGACCTCGCTCGCGCGCTCGTGCGCCTCGGCGAGCGTCGAGGCGGGGTCGAGCCCGAGGGTGAGAAAGGCAACGACGCCTTTCTCGGTGCGCAGCAGCCGCAGCTCGCGCGGCGAGCCGCCCGCCGCGCGCGCGACCGCCGCCTCGATCTCGGCCGCGTCGACCTCCTCGCCGGAGTCGACTTCCGCCAGAGGCTCGAGATGCGTCTGGACCGAGCCGATCTCGGGAACGGCCCGGCAGATCTCGTGCTCGACCTGCTCCGCGATCTCGTGCGCCTCCTCGAGCGCGAGCTCGCCCGGCAGCTTCAGGTGGAGCGACAGCTCGGTCTTGCCGTCGAGCGAGACGACGCTGAGGTTGTGGATCTCGCGCACACGCGGCACCGAGAGCGCCGCGGCGTGGGCGCGCTCCCGCAGCGCCGCCTCCTCGCGCCGTGGCTCGACGTGAACGACGACGTCGATCCCCGGCAGCGCGCGCTCGAGCTCCTCCTCGACCTGGTCGGCGGTCGCGTGTCCCTGGCCGACCGCGGCCCCGGTCGGCACCGAGATGACGGCGTCTGCGAACGTCCTCCCCGCCGCCTGGCGCAGGCGGAGTCGCTCCAGCTGCACCGGCGGCTCGATCCCCGCGATCGCCGCACGGGCGGCGTCCTCCGCGTCGGCCGGGGCGCGGTCCATCAGCACGTCGACGTTGCGACGGATCAGCCGCGCTGCGGCGACGAGCACGAGCGCGGCGACGAAGAGCGCGGCGATCGAGTCGCCCCCGGGGTAGCCGGCCGTCGCCGCGATCAGCCCGGCGAGGACGGCGAGCGTGCCGGCGAAGTCGCTGCCGAAGTGGAGCGCGTTCGAGCGGAGCGCCTCGCTCCTGTAGCGCCTTGCCGTTCGCAGCGAGACGACGGTGCGGGCGAGGTCGATTGCAAGCACGACGCCGACGACGAGGAAGACCCACCAGCTCGGGTTGACCTCGCTCTCGATCCTCCCGGTCAGGCGGGTGACCGCGAGCGCGGCGACGAGGAGGCTGACGAGCCCGAGGACGGACGCCTCGGCAAGCGCGGCGAGGTGCTCGGCCTTGCCGTGCCCGTACTGATGGGCGCGGTCGGCGGGGCGCCCGGCGACGCCGATCGCGAAGAAGGTGAGCAGCGCTGCGACGAGATCGGTGCCGGAGTGGAGCGCCTCGGAGACGAGCCCGAGGCTGCCACTCGCGAGCCCGGTGCCGAGCTTGAGCGCGACGAGAGCGCCGGCGGCGTAGATCGAGACGAGCGCCGTCCGACGCTGCGGGGTCATGCGAGGAAGGCTAGATCAGTACCAGCTGCCCCGCCGGAAGCCGCCGAAGGCCAGGCCGATCAGGATCAGCACCAGGCCGAGGATGAGGCTCTTCCAGAACAGGACGATGATGCCGATGATGACGAGGAGTGCTCCGATACCCATGCGCGGGACTATCTCACGCGCGGTCGGACGGCGTCTTTACGGAGCCTTGACCGCAGGTGGCTACCTTGACTGCAAGATGCGCCGCGCGCTGCTGCTCGTCTCCGCATTCCTCTCACTCGGCCTCGCCGGCGAGGCTGCTGCCGCGGAGGTCGTCGTCCCGGACGACCAGGGCCGCTCGATCCGGTTCGACGTTCGCGACGACAGCGTCGATGTCGAGTGGTTCGCCGCGCTGCTTCGCGCCGCGCCGCACGCCGACGAGATCTCGACCGTCCGGATCGACCTCGTCACGCCCGCCGCGCTCGTCGAGAGGTGCGGGCGCGGGGCGAGCGGCTGCTACGGCCGCAGGGTGATCACCGTCGTCGCCGCAGAGACCGAGGCGAACGCGCATACGCTCGTGCACGAGTACGGCCACCACGTCGACGCTTCGCGCGGCGTCGAGGGAGCGCGCGAGCCGAACGGCTCGAGCACGTGGTGGCGCGCCCGCGGGATGGCGCGGCTGGTCCAGCTCCGGAGCGCCTACCACGGCTACGTCCGCGACTGGGAGCGCAACATCGCCGAGATCTTCGCCGAGGACTACGTCCGGCTCGCCCGCCCGGGGAGCCGCCACAGGATCCCGTGGCTCGAGGAGCCGAACGAGCCGGTGCTGGCGGCGATCCTCCACGACCTCGGCCTCGGGCCCGTGCCCGAGATCACGAGGCCGCCGCAGCTGAAGCCGGTCGTGCGCTCGCAGCGCGGCAGGCTGGCGCCGCGAGCGTCCGCGGCGCAGACCTTCGGCCTGCTCGGGCCCGGCCGGCGGGTACGCGCGACGATGGAAGTCGCCGGCGCCACCGCGCCCGGCATCCGCGCGCGCATCGAACTCCGCTGCGACGGCAGGCTGATCGCGACGCGCACGCTCGCCACGGGCATGCGAGTCGTCAGCATCGACCGGTCGAACGTCGGCCCCGGCGACTGTCTCGCACGGGTGACGAACACCGGGAGCGCGCCACGCGCTTTTTCGCTCGTGGTCCGACTGACGGTCGCGCTCTAGAGGTTCCCGCGGAGCGCCTGCTCGCGCTCGATCGACTCGAAGAGAGCCTTGAAGTTGCCCTCGCCGAACGTCGTCGCGCCGTGCCGCTCGATCACCTCGAAGAAGAGCGTCGGCCGGTCCTGCGCCGTCTTCGTGAAGATCTGCAGCAGGTAGCCGTCCTCGTCGCGGTCGGCCAGGATCCGCAGCCGCTTCAGGTCGCCGTAGTCGTAGTCGATCTCGCCCACACGCCCCTCGACTTCCTCGTAGTACGTCTCAGGCGTGTCGAGGAAGATGACGCCGCGGTCCTTCAGCGTCTCGATGGTCTGCACGATGCTCGACGTCTGCAGCGCGATGTGCTGGACGCCCGGGCCCTCGCTGAACTCGAGGTACTCGTCGATCTGGCTCTTGCGCTTGCCCTCGGCGGGCTCGTTGATCGGGAACTTGATCTTGCCGGCGCCGTCCGCCATCACCTTGCTCATCAGCGCCGAGTACTCGGTCTGGATCTGGTCGTCGCCGAAGTGGACGATGTTCGTCATCCCGAAGACGCGCTCGTAGAACTCGACCCAGTGGTTCATCCTCCCGAGCTCGACGTTGCCGACGACGTGGTCGATCGCGATCAGGCCGACGCCGCTGCCGGCACGCCCGTTCGGCGAGAGCGACACGTAGCCGGGGAGGTACGGGCCTGCGTAGTCGGCGCGGTTGACGAACGTGTGGACGTTCTCGCCGTACGTCTCGATCGTCGCCAGCTCGACGCGGCCGTGCTCGTCCTCCTCCCAGCGCGGCTCCGCGACGCTGGTGGCGCCGCGCTCGACCGCCGCGCGGTAGGCCGCGCTGACGTCCGGCACCTGCAGCGCGACGTCCTTCGCCGCGTCGCCGTGCCGGGCGGCGAACCGGACGATCTCGCTGTCCGAGCTGAGCCCGCTCGTGAGCACGAGCCGGATCTCGCCCTGCTCGAGGACGTAGGAGGCGCGGTCACGGACGCCCGTCTCCGGGCCGGCGTACGCGACGCGGTCGAACCCGAGCGCGTGCTCGTACCAGAAGGCCGCCTGCTTGGCGTTTCCCACCCAGAGCTCGACGTGATCCCACCCGTCGAGCGGCATGAAGTCCGTGTCGGCCACGGGCGGATCTTACTCGGCGCCGGGCGGAGCCGGAGCCCGCCGACGAGCCGTGAGGATGCCGCCGGCGATCAGGGCGCCGCCGAGCACCTGCAGCGCCGACATCGACTCCGAGAGGAGCACGAGCGCGAAGATCGCAGCGACGAACGGCTGCAGGTTGGCCACGAGCGTCGCGCGCGACGCTCCGATCCGGTGGATGACCCGGAACCACATCACCGTCGTCAGCACGAGCGGCCCGAGCGTCGCGAACAGGAGCAGCACCCAGACCTTCCAGCCGAGCTCGAGCTCCTGGTCGGCCGTCTGCGGCAACCCGACGAGCAGGATCCCGATCCAGGCGAGGCCGAGCGCCGCGGCGCTGATCCGCGACGCCGAGTAGCGCTGCATCAGCGGCCCGACGGCGACGGAGTAGGCGGCCCAGGTCGCCGCGGTCGCGAGCCCGAGCAGGATCCCGCGGCGGTCGCCGGAGACGTCCCCGCCGCTGCCGAGCGCCACGAGGCCGACGCCGGCGAACGAGATCGCGGCGGCGATCCAGAAGCGGCGCGACAGCCGCTCCAGTCCGAGCACGAGTCCGATCAGCGCCGCGAACGCCGGCGTGGCCCCGAGGATCAGCGCGATCGTCGACGCGCTGGTGCGATCGAGCGCGTATACGAACGCGAGCTGGTTCAGGAAGATGAAGAACGCTGCCAGGCCGACCAGCGGCAGGTCGCCGCGCGCGATCCGCAGCGTCCGCTCGCCGACGAGGACGATCCCGATGAAGATCGCGGACGCCAGGCCGTAGCGGACGGTCGCGTAGGCGAGCGGCTCGAACCCGTGCGTGAGGATGTAGCGCGTCACCGTCAGGTTCAGCGCCCAGAGCACGACCGTGGCGAGCAGCATCGCTTCGAGGGTCGACGGCCGGCGCATCGATCGAGCCTACGCAGCGCAGTTTTTGCTGCGCAGGGACACGGGCAAAGCCCGTGTCCGCGCCTAGACCCCTGAAGGGTCGCTTCGCTCCGGCCCGCACCCGTTACGCTTCGCGCGATGGCCGAGCCCTCGATCCGCGACATCGACGCCCTCGTCGGGCCCGCGACGCCGCACTTCGCCTTCCAGCTCCGCGCGCGCGTCCGCGAGCTCGTCGAAGACCTGCCGAGCGACCATCCCGTCCGCCGCTACGGCGAGGAGAAGATCCAGCTGCTCGAGGCGCTGGGGCACGCGTCCTCGAAGGCCGAGCAGGGCGGCAAGGAGCCGCGCTCCCGGATCGGCTGGGAGGAGCTGCCGAGCTCCGCGCCCGCGTACGAGCCGCTGCCAAAGCGGTGACCACGTTCAGCGGCGCCTCCGTCTTCGTGACCGGCGGCTCGCGGGGGATCGGCAAGGCGATCGCGCTCCGGTTCGCGGCGCTGGGCGCGGCGAAGGTCGCGATCGGGTACCTCCGCTCCGACCAGGCGGCCGAGGACACCGCCTCCGAGCTGCGCGACCTCGGTGCGGAGCCGGCGCTCGTACGCGGCAACATCTCCTCCGACCGCGTGCTCGGCGAAGCCGCCGCGCTCGGCCCGCTCGACGTGCTCGTCCACAACGCGGCCACGGGCGTGATCCGGCCCGCGCTCGAGACGGAGGACAAGCACTGGGACTGGACGATGACGGCGAACGCACGCGCCCTCCTCTCCCTCACCCGCGCGGTCGCGCCGCAGATGCGCGCCGGCGCCTCGATCGTCGGCATCTCGAGCCTCGGCTCGCACCGTGTGCTCGAGAACTACACCCTCGTGGGCACGTCGAAGGCCGCACTCGAGGCTCTGATCCGCTACCTCGCGGTCGAGCTGGCCCCGCGCGGGATCCGCGCCAACGGCGTCTCGGGCGGTGTCGTCGACACCGGCGCGCTCGAGCACTTTCCGAACAAGGACGACATGCTTCGCTTCGGCAGCGACAACCCCGCCGGCAGGCTCGTGCGGCCGGAGGACATCGCCGAGGCGGTCGCGTTCCTCTGCTCGCCCGCGGCGGAGATGATCCGGGGCCAGACGCTGATCGTCGACGGCGGCTACTCGCTGAGAGCCTGATGGAGCCGACCGACCACAACCGCCGCGCCTTCGACGACGCGCACCGCACGTCCGAGAACGTGCTCCAGGTGCCGGGGATGCCGGATCGGATCCGCGAGCGGCTGCAGGGTGCGAGCGGCCATCGCGTCCTCCATCTCCTCAGCGGCACCGGACGCGAGTCGGTCGACCTCGCCGACCTCGGCGCGCTCGTCACCGGCGTCGACGACGACGAAGCCTCGATCGAGTCGGCCCGCCGCCGCGCTCCCGAGCTGCCGTGGGTGCATGCCGACGTGCATGCGCTGCCGCCCGAGCTCCTGCTCGGCCGCTGGGATCTCGTCTACCTCGGTCACGGCTCGCTCCGGCGGCTGCGCGCTGCGGAGCCGTTCGCCGGCGGCGTCGCGGCGGCGCTCCGACCCGGCGGCGTCCTCCTTCTCCACGACGAGCATCCGGCGGCCGCGGCGCTCGACGCGTTCGGCCGCTGGCGCGGCGACTACTTCGCCGGGGTCGGCCTCGGCGAGCTCGTCACTGCCGTCGTCGGCGCCGGCCTCGTGCTTCGCGGGCTCGAGGAGTGGCCGGCCAAGGACGCACACGTCCCGGGCCACGTCGTGCTGGCCGCCGAGAAGCCCGGCGCTTAGGAAACGTCAGGTTCGGGGAGGAACCCGGACATGGGAATCTCAGTCAGCATTCTGTTGGTCGCAGTCGGAGCAATCCTCACCTGGGGCGTCACTGCCGAGGCCGAAGGCCTCGACGTGAACGCCATCGGCGTGATCCTGATGATCGTCGGTCTCCTCGGCCTCGTCATCTCGATGATCTTCTGGTCGAGCTGGGGCGGCTTCCATCGCCGCGCCGCGTACGTCGAGGGGGGCCCGGTACGCACGACCACCGCGGCCGCTCCGCGACGGACGACGGTCGTCGAGGAAGAGGACGTCGCGCCCGGCCCGCCACCTCCGTAGGCGTCAGCGCCTGAGCAAGGAACGACCCAGGTCGCCGGCGACGTAACCGGCGATCTTGGGGTTCTCCTGCAGCCGCCGCAGCGAGTACTCGTACCACTGCTGCCCGTACGGGACGTAGATTCGGAGGCGGTGGCCCTCGGCGACGATCCGGTCGCCGAGCTCGGGGCGGACGCCGAGCAGCATCTGGAACTCGTAGCGGTCGGGTGCCAGCCGTCGCTC
>Ga0190271_10001380_pt1 | contig 13786 bp, 9 predicted proteins | sample Popmic356T_FD_133747 | JGI IMG/M metagenome (GOLD analysis project Ga0190271, IMG submission 133747) | Populus adjacent soil microbial communities from riparian zone of Weber River, Utah, USA - 356 T | ecosystem: Environmental > Terrestrial > Soil > Riparian zone | place: USA: Utah | collected...
CCCCCCCTCGATCGATTCTCCATATTTCTCCTGGGCTTTGGCGTTGCCATATGTACGTGTGTTCGATAGCGTGGTGGCATGGACCAGCGGGTCGGGGAGCTCATCGAAGCGTTGGACGCGATCGACCCGATCGCCGATGCGGAGCTCCTCTGCGGCCTGGCCCTGCTCGCCGATCGGGTGGAGGCGAAGCTGGCCGCGTCGCTCGCACGGTTCGTCGGCGAAGGACGCCACGAGCTCGACGGCTGGCGGTCGCCGAAGGGCTGGTTGCGCGCCCACATCCCGGTCACCGAGCGGCGGGCCATCGCCCTGGCCACCACGGCCGCGCGGCTGCGCTCCTGGCCCGCCGTCGCCGACGCCTGGGACGCCGGGGCCCTCGACGCCGCGCAGGTCGAGACGGTCGTGCGTGGTGTCGGCAAGGACCACGTCGACCTCTACGCCGAGCACGACAGCGAGATCACGCCGATGCTCACCGGTCTGACCATGCGCGACACCCACGCGGCCATCCGCGACTGGGACCGACGGGCCGACGCGCTGTGCTCCCCCGACCCCGCACTCGGGGCCGCCGACAGCGATGAGGTCGACGCCGGTGACGGGACCGGTGACGGGCGCGACGACGAGCACCCCGGCGGTTCCGACGACCACGACCTCGACCTCGACCTCGATGCGCGACTGCACCTGTCGCGCACCTTCCGCGATCGGGGCGTGCTCGACGCCGACCTCGACCCCGACACCACCGCGTTGGTCGAGAAGGCCCTCGTCCTCCTCGAACCACCCGACGGCCCCGGCGGACCGATGCGCACCGCCGCCCAGCGTCGCGCCATCGCCCTGCGCCGCATGGCCCGCTTCACCCTCGACCACCACCCCTCCAAGGGCCGTCGCCCCGGCCGGCAGCACCCCCACGTCTCGGTGATCTGCGACGTCGCCGACCTCTACGCCGCGGCCCTCCGCGGCCTCGGCATCCGCACCGCCGACGACCTCGATCGCCTCCTCGAGCAACGACCCGTGTCGACGGTGGAGGAGGCGTTCGTGCGCGACGCGCTCGCCCACCGGATCGGCTGCGCCCGCACCTACGACGGCAACCCGCTCACGCCCGAGGCCATCACCACGATCTTCGGGCCGGGCACGCTCCTCTCACGCATCCTCCTGGCCGACGGACGAGTCCTCGACCAGGGCACCGACGTGCGCTTCGCGCAGGGTTCGCTGCGCGACGCCATGCTCGTGCGCGACATGGGCTGCCGGTTCCCGGGCTGCGACGCTCCGATCGCCTGGATCGACGGGCACCACGTCCGCCGCTTCGGTCCCGGCGGACCCACCGCGCTCACCAACCTCCTGTCGCTGTGCGCCAGCCACCACGGCATGGTCCACCGCACCGGTTGGTCCGCCACCGCCCACGACGACGGCACCATCACGTTCCGACGCCCCGACGACAGCACCCTCACCAGTCCCCCGCCCCGTGCGTCCCGGGCTCCGCTGCTGCCGCTTCGCCGCGCCCGCACCCGGCGGGACACGTCGGCGATCGGTCGGCCGGTCGAGTCGACCCCCGATCGGGCCACCGGTGGCGCCCGCCTCGAACTGCGCGGGCTCGTCGTCACCCAGCTCGACCACGACGGGTACCCGATCACCGCCGCCCACGGCGATGCGGCCGTCCACCTGTCCTGGGACCACACCCCGCCCGACCAGCGCGCCGAGGAGGCCGAGCTCGTCCGGCGCGCCTGCGAGCTGTGCCGTCGCGCCGACCACCACCTCCGAGCGACCCGCTCGCCGCCTGAGCCCCGAGCCCACGTCGCTCGTCGCGCGTCCTCGCTACCTTGGCCGCATGGTCAACGAGGCGATGCGCGACAACTGGGCCGTAGGAGCCGAGGGGTGGGTCCGCAACGAGCGGATCTTCGACGCCATCTTCGCCCCGTTCACCGTCGCGGTCGTCGACGCCGCCGACCTCGGGTCGGCGCGACGGGTGCTCGACGTGGGCTGCGGGGCCGGCACCCTCCTGCAGGCCACCACCGACCGAGGCGTCGACGCGGTGGGGGTCGACATCTCGCCCGCCATGGTCGAGGCGGCACAGCGGCGGGCGCCGGCAGCCACGGTGCTCACCGCCGACGCCCAGACCGCCGACCTGGCGGCGCTCGCCCCCGGGGCACCGTTCGACCGGGTGGTGTCGCGCTTCGGGGTGATGTTCTTCGCCGACCCGGTGGCGGCGTTCGCCAACATCCGCCGGGCCACCGCGCCCGGCGCCCGCCTGGTGTTCGTGTGCTGGCGCGAAGGCGAGACCGACGCCTTCCAGCTCGGCCTGCGCCCGCTCCTCGCCCTCATGACCGAGCCCCCGCCCCCGCCCCAGTCCGGTACGCCGGGGCCGATGGGCCTCGGCGACGCCGCCCTGACCACCGACGTGCTCGCCCGCGCCGGCTGGTCCGGGGCGGTCGTCGAGCCGCTCGACGGGCTCTGCGACTACGGGTCCGACGGGAGCGACGGCGTCGAGGAGCGGCTGGCGGTCGCCCTCAGCGGGGCGGTCGGACGAGCGGCACGCGCCGAGCTCGAGACCCGCCTCGGTCCCGAGGGGTGGGCGGCCGCACTCGACGAGGCCCGCGACGAGCTGCGCTCGCACCTTCACGACGGCGCCGTGCGCGTCGTCGGCCGCACCTGGCTGGTCACGGCCACCAACCCCGCTCGCTGAGACAGCCCCCACCTGGCCGGTCCGACTCCGCCAAGCTCTGGTGATGCGGCGGGTGGACGCCCCTGACGGGCGCTCGTGGACGGTGCGGCGGCGCTGGGTGCCCCGGCTGGGCGACGAGTCGCTGTGGAACCGGTTCCGTCGACGCACGCGCCAGGCCGTGCGGTGGACGAGGGAGCTGGCGCCTGACGGGCTCGAGCTGCTCGGCGAGAGCGTCGCCATCGGCATCGCCGTCTTCGTGATCAGCCTGCTCGTGATCTTCGTGGGCCTCCCGGTCCTGTTCGCGCTGCTCGACCTGGCCGTGGTGCTCCTGCTCACCCTGCTCGGGATCCTGGCCCGGGTGGTGTTCCGACGGCCGTGGGTCATCGAGGCCAGCGATGACGACGGCCAGCGCCGCACGTGGCGGGTCGTCGGGTGGCGGGCCAGCGGCCGCAAGCTCCTCGAGATCGAGCAGCTCCTGCGCATCGGGCTCGCGCCGCCGGCCGACGACACCTGAGCAACCCGGCCCGTAGCCGCCGGGCGTCGACCGGCGATCAGTGCGCCGGGAACCAGATCCGTCACGCGGTCGTCAGAGCTGGCATGACCGAGGCGACGGGACCACGAGCGGGGCGGCGGGCAGGGCGGGGCGGACGGCAGCGGCGGGCTGCCACCGTCCTCGGCGCGCTGGTGACGACCACGATGCTGGCGGCCGGCTGCGCGGGGAGCACCGGGCCGAGCGCGCCGCTGGCCCTGGTCGCCCGCCTGGTGTCGTTCGACTCCTGCGACCAGCTCGTCGGCTGGTTCCACGGCGAGGCCGAGGCCAGGGTCAGCGCCTACGGCCTCGGGAACGGCGCCAGCTACGCGACCGGCGACCAGATGGTGACGATGCAGGACAGCGGCGCGTCGGCGCCGAGCTCGCTGGCGGGCGGAGAGAACTCCGCTCGCCAGAGCGGTGCCGAGTCCGCCGCCAGCTTCTCCACCACCAACGTGCAGGAGGTGGGCGTCGGCGAACCAGACCTGGCGGTCACGGACGGGTCGCGGCTCGTGACGGTGGTGGGCGGCATCCTGCGGATCGTCGACCTGACCGGCGACGGCCCTGTCGTCACGTCGCAGCTGGAGGTGCCGGGCGGCGCGTCCCAACTCCTCGTCGACGGCGACCACGCCCTCGTCATCGCCGGCGGCTGGGGTGATGTCGTGCCCATGGGCCGTGGGGGCATGACCGCCGAGATGGCGCCCGGGGCCGGGGGCCGCACGAGCCTGACCCGCGTCGATCTCGACGGCGGCGCCCACATCGTCGGCACCATCGAGGTGGACGCCGACTACGTCGACGCCCGCACGATCGACGGCGTCGCGCGGGTCGTGACCCGCTCGGGGCCCGACACCCTCGGGTTCGTGTACCCGAGCAGCGGTACCTCGTCGGCCGAGCGGCGCGCCGCCACCACCAACCGCGAGATCGTGGCCGACAGCACCGTCGAGGACTGGCTGCCCGCCGTGCAGGTCGACGGGGCCGAGCGCCCGGCGGTCGACTGCGCGGCGGTCGAGCGCCCCGAGGACTTCTCGGGCTTCGAGGTCGTCACCGTCCTCGGACTCGACCTGGCCGCCGGTGCCACCGATCTGCTCCCGTCGACGGCCGTGGTCGCCGGTGCCGGCACGGTCTACGCCTCCGACACCAGCCTCTACGTGGCCACCCAGCGCTGGCCCGAGGTGGGCGACGAGGGGAGCGACGAGAGCGGCGACGGAGCCAACTCCTCGCCAGGTACGGGTGCGGGGGCGGCCGATCAGGACCTGAGCGTCCCCACCACCAGCACGGTGCCGGACGAGGCGACGAGCTCACCCGTGGCCCCCTCCGCCGAACCGTCCGCCGAGCCGCCTGCCGTCGAGAGCACGGTGGAACCGGCCGCCGCCGATCCGGAGCCCGCCCCCACGACCACCACGGCTCCCGGCCCGGCACCCGACCCGTCGTCGACGACGACCAGCACCCCGACGACCCGGCCACCGACCACCCGGCCGCCCACCACGTCGGTGCCGAGCACGAGCACGACCACCAGCACGACGTCGCCCCCCGCCACGACCACCCCCGACACGACCACGCCCGACACCACCGTCCCCCTCGTGCCCGACCTCCCGGCTCCCGAGGAGACGGGACCCTTCACCGACGTCCACGCCTTCGACATCACCGGACGCGACGCGGCCCGCTACGTGGCGTCGGGGCGGGTGCGCGGCGCCGTCCTCGACCAGTTCTCCATGTCGGAGCTCGACGGCCGCCTGCGGGTGTCCACCACCGTCGACGGCTGGTGGATGATGCAGCGAGGGCCCGATGGCCCGGCGATGGTCGACGTCCAGCCTCCCCAGAGCGAGAGCTTCGTGACGGTGCTCGAACCCGACGGTGACGCGCTGCGCCGCATCGGCGAGGTGGGCGGCCTCGGCCTGGGCGAGCGCATCTACTCGACCCGCTTCGTCGGCGCCCTCGCCTACGTCGTCACCTTCCGCCAGACCGACCCGCTCTACGTCGTCGACCTCCGCGACCCCTCGGCCCCCGTGGTGGCCGGCGAGCTGAAGATCCCCGGCTACTCCTCCTACCTCCAGCTGGTCGGCGAGGGCCGGCTCCTGGGCGTGGGCCAGGACGCCACCGACACGGGTCGCACCACCGGGTTCGCCGAGAGCCTGTTCGACGTCGACGACCCGACCGCCCCCTCCCGGCTGGCCCAGCTGAGCGTTCCGGGCGGTCACTCGCTGGCCGAGCAGGACCACCACGCCCTGCTCTGGTGGGACGCCACCGACACGCTCGTCGTGCCGCTCACGTCCTGGTGGGGCCCGGCCGGACCACAGGACACGACGCTGCCGTTCAACGGCGTGCTCGTCTCCACGGTCCACGACACCGGCATCGTCGAACGAGGGCGGATCAGCCACCCGGCGCTCGACGTCGCGCCGTGGCGTGGACCCTGCCCGGCCGACGCCGACTGCTCCGAACCCTCCTCGATGCCGTCGGTCGACGTGACCCCGAACATCGAGCGTTCGCTCGTGGTCGGCGACAACCTCGTCACCGTCTCGCAGAGCGGGGTGATGGTGAACGACCTCGCCACCCTCGAGCAGCGCAGCTGGACGCCCTTCGCCGGCTGACCGATCGGCTCCCCGGCGGACCGGCCGGCGTCGACCTCGGCACCCCCTCCCCAGACCCTCCCCTCCCCTCCCCCCCAGACCCCAGCCCCCAGACCCAGCCCACGGACGATCCTCCGTTGCGAACCGACCGGGCCGGTGGATCGGCACCGCAGGAACAAGGTGGGGTGAGCGCGACCTGGGGAGGGGCGCGTCTGGCAGGCTCGCCGGGAACAGGGACGGGCCGAACCGGCCCGGACCACGAGCCGAGGGGGACGCCGTGGGGCAGCTGGAGGGTCGCGTCGCGATCGTGACGGGCGCAGGGGCCGGCATCGGGCGTGGCATCGCCCGCTGCTACGCCGCCGAGGGAGCCAAGGTCGTGGTCGCCGACATCGACGGCGAGGCCGCCCGCACGGTGGCCGACGCGATCGGGGCCGACCTCAGTGGCGAGGCGATCGCGCTCACGGTCGACGTGGCCGACAAGGACCAGGTCGTGGACATGGTGACCACGGCCGTCGACACCTGGGGATCCGCCGACATCGTGGTGAACAACGCGTGGGGTGGCGCGTCGTTCGGGGCGGTGCAGGACAAGACCGACGACCAGCTCGCCCACGGCCTGGCGCTCGCCTACTACGGGCCCTTCTGGGCCATGCAGGCCGCCTTCCCCCACATGCAGGCGAAGGGCTGGGGCCGCATCGTCAACATGTGCTCCGGGTCTGGCGTGCAGGCCCATGTGGGCACGGTCGACTACAACGCGGCCAAGGAGGCGTTGCGCACGTTGACCCGCAACGCGGCCAGGGAGTGGGCCCGCTACGGGATCGTGGCCAACGCCGTGTGCCCGGGGGCCAAGGCGTCGGGCCTGCGCCGGCGCTACGCCGAGGACCCCGCCCTCGAGGCCCAGCTCGACGCCATGAACCCCACCGGCCGGGTGGGCGATCCCGAGACCGACATCGGACCGGTGGCGGTGTTCCTCGCCAGCGACGGCTGTCGGTACCTCACCGGCAACACGCTGTTCGTCGACGGCGGCAGCCACATCAACGGCTCGGCGTGGCAACCCGCCGCCTGGGAGGAGCGCAGGTAGGTCACCCCCCCCCACCCGGGGTCGGGGTCGGCGCCCGCCCGGCTACCGAGCGAGGCGTGCCAGGTCGCCGACCAGCAGGGGGTCGATCTGATCGACGCGCGAGGCGCCCTCGGCGGGCTTGCTGTACCCGCACCGGGCGTCGAAGTGGGCCGCGAGCTCGGGGTCGAGGTCGGGGCGATCGACCAGCACGGCGTCGGCGTCGAAGCCGATCCGGTCGACCACGGCTTGCAGGGCGGCACGGTCGAGCCCCAGGAACCGGGCGAGGTTCTCGCCCATGATCATGCGGGCCTCGGCCCCCGGGACGCCTGCCAGCAGGGTGCGCAGGTAGGCCTCGGTGTTGGGCCACGTGCCCTCGGTGTGCGGGTAGTCGCGACCGAACGACAGGGTCTCGACCCCGATCTCGTGGCGCATGTCGACCTCGCAGCGGTGCATGAACGACAGCCCCGCCATGCAGTTGGTCTGCCACAGCTCGCTCGGTCGGCGCGTGGCGGGGAGGTCGGCGCGGTGCTCCTCGAACGCGGCGTCGAGGTGGGCGAGGGTGGCCGGCACCCAGTCGCCGCGCACCTCGGTCATCATCAACCGCAGGTCGGGGTGGCGGTCGAACACCCCGCCGAGCATCAGCTGCCAGAGCGGCCGCCGGCAGCGCAGGTCGGCGAAGAAGCCGTCGTTGAACATGCCGCTGCGCAGCGCGTGCACCGCGTCGGCGGCGGTGCCGCCGTCGGCCTTCACCCGTTGGAAGGTGTCGGTGAGCACGCCGTAGCTGCGCCCGGGCTCCATGCCGTAGCCGCCGTGCACGACAAGCGTGAGCCCGCGCTCGGCGCACAGCGCCCACAGCGGCTCCCACGCCTCGTCGTCGAGCGGCGTCTGGTCGGGGTGGGCCGAGAACCCGGGCATGTACATGCCGGCGAAGCCGTGGTCGGCGAGCCACCCGGCCTCGCGCACCACCACGCCGACGTCGAGCGAGCGACCGACCACGCCCACCAGGAGCAACCGGTCGGGTGCCGAGCCGAAGGTGTCGTGGACCCACCGGTTGTAGGCCCGAGCACCGGCATCGACGGCGTCGAGCGGGTAGAGCGTGTTGCTCACGTTGAAGAAGGGGTCGACCGCCCGGTAGTAGCTGCTGAACACGAACTCGGCAGCCACGCCCTCACGGTCCATCTCGGCGAGGCGCACGTCGAGGTCCCACGCACCCGCCCACCGTCCGGCGCGGTAGTGGCCCTCGGCATCGAAGACGTCGTAGTGGCTCCCCGACACCGCGCCCTCGTAGATCAGGTCATAGTCGTTGAGCGGGAGCATCACCTCGGTGAAGCGGGCGTTCTCCTCCGACAGGCGCGGGAGGTGCTCGTGGTACGCCGGTTCGAGGTACGCCGACCACGCCTCTTCGGGCATGACGGCGTGGCCGTCGGCCGAGACCAGCAGCAGGCGATCGCGGGTGCGTCCCGTGACCGAAGTGCGGTGCGAAGGGCTGTCCGAGGTGGTGTCCATGTCGGCGTCGGCTCAGTCTGCGGCGCTGAACACAGGCTGCTGGGCCTGGTCGAGCCGTGGCACCGGGTGCGCCACCTTGCGCAGCGTGCGCGCCGGGCCCTCCGCGTCGACCTTGCCGCGCGCGTGCTGCACGGACAGGTTGTCCCACACCACGAAGTCGCCCTTGCGCCAGTGGTGCTCGAGGCGGGCGTCGGGCGCGTAGAGGTGATCGAAGAGCTCTTCGAGGAGGTGCTCGCTCGGCTCGGGATCGAGCTCGACGATCTCCTTGGTCATCTGCTCGCAGATGTAGAGCAGCGGCTGGCCCGTGCGCGGGTGGGTGTAGAGGACGGGCTTGACCGTGGACGGGGCGTTCTCGACCTTGGACACGAGCACGTCGGTGACGTCGCCTCGCCGGATCTCGGCCGCCGTGTGCAGGGCGTGGAGACCTTCGACGCGCTCCCTCAGCTCGGCGGGCAGGGTGCTGGCGGCCTTCACGGTGCTGACGAAGATCGTGGGCACCGAGGGCTCCTCCACCTCGGCGCCGTAGAGCGAGACCATCTCGAAGGGCTCGTCGGCCCACATCCCGTCGGCGTGGAACTGCAGGCGCCCGAACGGCGCGGCCGCCTTCTCGCGCTTGTTGGAGACGTACCAGCCGTCCTTGATCGGGTTGCGGTGCTCGCCCGTCTCGTCCAGCTCGTGCTCGCGCCGGATCAGCATCATCGAGATGGCCGCCTGGGTGGCGTGGTCGATGTCGACGTCGGGGAACACCAGCAGCCCTCGATCGTCGAAGGCCTCACGCAACGCGTCGCGGGTGGCGTCGTCGAGCGGGGCGCGGAGGTCGAGACCGGTGATCTCGACGCCGAAGTCGGCGCTCAGGTCTCGTGAGGTGAATCCAGCCATCGTCGGTCTCCCCTGGTGTTCGGCGGTCCGATCAGCTCGTCGATCGGAGCCGTGGAGCATGTGGTGCCGCACCCCCCGGCGCGTCCGGTGTCGACGGTAGCGAGTGTCGGCGTCGATGTGCGTCGACACGCGGTCACGAGGGCGTCCGCAGGAGCGCACCGAGGTCGGCGTCGAGCATCTCGTCGAGCTCGCCGAGACGGGTGGCCCCCTCCGCCGCCTTGAGGTAGCCGCCTCGCTGGTCGAAGTGCCCGACCAGGCCCGCGGAGGGGAGGGGCACGTCGCCGACGAGGTCGTCGATGCTCGGCCCGATCCGCTCGGCGATGACGGCGAGGCGATCGCGGTCGAGGCGCAGGAACTGCAGCAGGTTCTCGCCGAGGACCTTGCGCACGTCGGTCTCGCCCACGCCGGCGAGGGCGGCTCGCAACCAGTCGAGGGTGTTGGGCCAGGTGCCCTCGGGGTGCGGGTAGTCGCGACCGAACGCCAGGGTGTCGACGCCGATCTCGTCGCGCATCTCGATCTCGGCGCGATGGGCGAACGACAGGCAGGTCATGCAGTTCGTCGCCCAGTACTCGCTGGGACGATGCCGGGCCGGCATGTCGCCGCGGTGCTCGTCGTAGATCGCGTCGAGGTGGCCCAGTGTCGCCGGGAGCCAGTCGGCGCGGATCTCGGTGAGCAGCACCCGCAGGTTCGGGTGCCGGTCGAACACCCCGCCCATGGTCATCTGCCAGAGCGGACGGCGGGTGCCGACGCTCGAGAAGAACTTGGTGGCCATCACCGCGTTGGTGAACCCGTCGAGCAGCTCAGGGGTCGGCCCTCCGGCCTCGACCATGCCGGTGTGCACGCGTGCGATCTCGTCGAAGAACAGCCCGGCCTGCGGACCCCAGCCGGCGTGCACGATGACGGGGAACCCGATCTCCTCGCACAGCGACCACAGGGGGTCGTAGTGGGGGTCGTGCAGGGGCGGCTGGTCGGCGTAGCCGGTCATGCCCGGGGCGACGATCCCGACGAAGCCGTGGTCGGCCAACCAGCGGGTCTCGGCCAACGTCGCGTCCATGTCCCGACAGGGGGCGTGGCCGGTGACGCCCACCAGCAGGACGCGGTCGGGGGCCGCCGAGAACGTGTCGTGGACCCAACGGTGGTGGGCGCGGACCCCGGCCTCGCAGACGTCGTCGGGGTACCGGGAGTTCGACGGCTGGAAGAAGAGCCCGGTGACGCGCGAGTCGCCGTTGTAGACGAGCTCGGCGGCCACCCCCTCACGGTCCATCTGGGCCAGGCGGGCGTCGAGGTCCCACAGGCCGGCGATACCGGCGCTGCGGTAGGTGCCGTCGAGGTCGAAGACCTCGGCGTCGGCGTGGGTGCGGTCGACGAAGAGTCGGCCCATCACCTCGGTGAACTGCACGTTCTCGCCCCGCAGGCGCGGGAGCAGGTCGCGGTAGCGCGGCTCGACGTAGGTGTCCCACACCTCCGGCGGCGGCTGCGCGTGCGAGTCCCCCGACACCATGATCAACCGGTCCATCGACCCTCCCCCTGACGGTCCGGGGCCAGTGTGGCACCGCCCGCGCCGTCGCGACGGCTCCGTGCGCTCAGAGGGTCCGCCGGGCGGCCCGGGCCCGGAGGCCCCGGGCTCAGAGGGTGTCGACCGAGATGATGCCGTCGACCGCCCGCAGGGCCTCGCACACGGACGGGGCGACCGGGTCGGTGGTGGCCAGCACCATCATGGCGCTCACCCCTGCGGCCGAGCGGCCGACGTCCATGTCGGCGATGTTGACCCCGGCCTCGCCGACGATCGTGCCGACCTTGCCGATCATGCCCGGGCGGTCGTCGTTGCGGACGACCAGCATGTGGCGCGCCGGCGGCACGTCGACGCGGTGGTCGTCGACCGTCACCAGGCGGGCCTCGCCCTCGAGCCCTACGAGCGTGCCGGCCAGGTTGTGCGAGCCGGCGCGCACCGAGATGAGGTTCACGAAGTGGTGCGACGTGGTGGTGGCGGTCTCGCTCACGCTGATGCCGTGCTCGTCGGCGAGGCGAGGCGCGTTGACGTAGGACACCGGATCGGCGCTGATGCGCCCGAAGAACCCCTTCAGCACCGACAGGGTGAGGATGCGGGTGTCGTAGCCGCCGATCTCGCCCTCGTAGGTGATCTCGAGGTCGGTGACCCCGGAGGTGAGGCCGGCGAACAACGCCCCGAGGCGCTCGGCGAGGGGCAGGAACGGGCGCACGACCTCGCTGGCCTCGGCGGCGTTGACGTTCACCGCGAAGGGCACGAACTCGCCGGCCAGGGCCAGCTCGACCATGTCGGCGATGGTGTCGCCAGCCTTGTCCTGCGCCTCGTGGGTGCTGGCCCCGAGGTGCGGGGTGACCACCACTTCGGGCAGGGAGAACAGCGGCGACTCGGTGGTCGGCTCGGTGGCGAAGACGTCGAGGGCGGCGCCGCCCACGTGGCCGGCCTTGATGGCCTCGGCCAGGTCGGCCTCGACCACGATGCCGCCGCGGGCCACGTTGATGATGCGGATGCCCGGCTTGGCCTTGGCCAGGCGGTCGGCGTCGATGAGGCCGATGGTCTCGGGGGTCTTGGCCACGTGGAGGGTGACGAAGTCGCTGACCGACATGAGCTCGTCGAGGTCGACCAGGTCGATGTTCATTCGCCGGCCCATCTCGGCGGACACGAACGGGTCGTAGGCCACCAGCCGCATGCCGAACGCCATGGCGCGCTGGGCCACCAGCTTGCCGATGCGGCCGAGCCCGATGATGCCGAGCGTCTTGTCGGCCAGCTCGACACCGGTCCAGCGGCTGCGCTCCCACCGGCCCTGCACCAGGGCGGCGTGGGCCTGGGGGATGTTGCGGGCCTGGGCGAGCAGGAGGGCCATGGTCTGCTCCGCGGCCGAGAGGATGTTCGACTGCGGGGCGTTGACCACCATGACGCCGCGCTCGGTGGCGGCGGTGGTGTCGACGTTGTCGAGGCCGATGCCCGCCCGACCGACGACCACCAACTCGGTGCCGGCGGCGAGGACCTCGGGGGTGACCTGGGTGGCCGACCGGATGATCAGGGCGTGGGCGCCGACGATGGCTTCGAGGAGCTCGTCGGGGCTCAGGCCCTCGCGGACGTCGACGGTGTGCCCGGCGGCGCGCAGGCGGTCGAGACCGCCGTCGGCGATCGCTTCGGTGACGAGGATTCGGGCCATGGGCGCCGATCCTACGGCCGCGTCCCGGTCCGCTCCGACGGGACCAGTCACGACGTGACCGCTGCCACCGGCCGCTTCGCCATCGCTGGTCGGGCCGGGCGGCACCCGGCCGACGTCAGCCGCCGGCGACCCTGAAGCTGACGTAGAAGGCGATCACCGGGATGACCATCAGGGCCAGCACGAACAGGGCGATGATCCGCATCGTGCTCCAGCCGGCGGGAACGTCGGCAGGAGCGGCGGCACCGGCTGCGGACCGGCGGGCGGCGGAGCCGGCGGCCGAGGGGCTGACGGCGAGCGCCCCGAGCACCGCGGACGGATCGACCGGTGCGTCGAGCCCCAGCACCCGGCGGGCCCGTTCGCCTTCGCCGGCGACGACGCAGACAGCGACGCCATCGGCCACCTCCCTCAGGGACGGACCGACACCGGCGAGCAGCAGCGACTCGACGACCGGACGCGCCGCGTCCTCGTCGGGCACGGTCGTGACGACCTCGTCGTCACTCCCGGGAGCGTGTTCCTCGAGCGCCATCTCCACCCCCATTCGGTCGGCACGTGAGCACCCGCACTTGAACGGCGGGCGGGCGGCCCGGGCGACGCAGCCGTTCAGAGGTTGCGCACCTCGACGGGCTCGACCTGGTCGGCCAGCTCGAAGCCGAGCACCTGGGCGTAGAACGACGCCTCCGCCTCCAGGGCCCGCCGGATGGTGGAGGCCTGGCGGAAGCCGTGCTGCTCGCCCTCGAACGCCAGGTACGCCACCGGGACGCCGCGCTCGTCGAGCGCCTCGACGATCATCTCGCTCTGGTTGGGGGGCACGACCTCGTCGTCGAGGCCCTGCAGCACCAGCAACGGGCAGTCGATCTCGTCGACACGATGGATCGGCGAGCGCTCCTCGTACACGTCGTGGCGCTCGGGCGGGGCCACCAACGAGTCGAGGTAGCGGGCCTCGAACTTGTGGGTGTCGCGGGCGAGCGCCTCGAGGTCGGCGACGCCGTAGCGCGAGCAGCCGGCCGCGAAGACCTCACGGAACGCCAGGGCGGCGAGGGTGGTGAAGCCGCCCGCGCTGCCGCCGCGGATGATGAGGCGATCGCGGTCGGCACCGCCGTGATCGACCAGGTAGCGGGTGGCGCCCACGCAGTCGTCGACGTCGACGATGCCCCACTCGCCGATGAGCCGGCGCCGGTAGCGGCGTCCGTAGCCGGTGGAGCCGCCGTGGTTCACGTCGATGACGGCGAAGCCCCGCGACGTCCAGTACTGCACGCCGAGCGAGAGCTCGGGCCGGGCGGCCGAGGTGGGTCCGCCGTGGATGACGACGATGGCGGGCGGTGCCTCGTCGGCGGGGCCCTCGGTGGTAGGGCTGGTGGGCGGGTAGTGCAGGGCGAAGGCGAAGCGGTCGCCGGTGGTGGCGAAGGTGATGGGTTC
>Ga0190271_10001381_pt1 | contig 13781 bp, 13 predicted proteins | sample Popmic356T_FD_133747 | JGI IMG/M metagenome (GOLD analysis project Ga0190271, IMG submission 133747) | Populus adjacent soil microbial communities from riparian zone of Weber River, Utah, USA - 356 T | ecosystem: Environmental > Terrestrial > Soil > Riparian zone | place: USA: Utah | collected...
AAATCCCTCTCCCTCCGCCAACGCCGCCCCTGGAGGGGTCGCATAGTCCGGTCTAGTGCGCGGCACTCGAAATGCCGTAGGGGGCTGACGCCTCCTCGAGGGTTCGAATCCCTCCCCCTCCGCCACGGCGCCGCCTCATGCGGCCCTATCCACTGACTTCGACCACCGCCGATGAGCATCCCTTGAGTGGGGCCATGGTCCCGGCCTCGTCGGATATCGCATCGCGCACCTTGGCGAGGAGACGCCCGAACGGCTCGAGTTCTACCTCCCAACGCTGTCCGTTGACCCGGCCACGCCACGTGCCGATGACCACGCCATCGACCAGCAGCGCGCCCGGGCCTCGAACTGCCTGCCAGAGCCGCCGACGGGCCAGCTGATCAGGCAGCAACGTCGCCCGGTCCCGTTGCTGGAGATAAGGGTCCTGGACCGGCAGGAGATGCACTCCTTTCGCCTCGGGCGGTGATTCGAGGTCCCGCTCATCGGCGGCCAGGAGAAGGGCCCTTTTGCCCGCCATCTTCACCTCGACGAGCTCTCCCTCGATGAGCTCGATGGCTTGTTTCGCATCCGCCAGGCTGCGTTGAGTCCACTCGGCGAAATGCTGGGCGGTACCCGGCCCGTAGCAATGCAGGAACCGGCGTGCCAGCTCGGCGCGTGTCTCGTCTGGGTCCCTCGGCGCCGGACGGCGCTTGAGCCATTGATCGGTGCGGGCCATCACCGATTCGGTGCCCCGACCCGACACGATGCATACCGCGCCCGTGGTCCCGACGGCACGAAAGAGTGGCTCTGGCATGTCGTCCCGGGCAGATTCCGGCCGCTTGATTCTGTGAAGACTCGGAAGCCGGCCATAGAGCCGATCCCTCAGCTCGTTGACATCCATGCTCTTGCCATCGAGCAGCTTCTTCGCAGCGTCGACGAGCTTGTCGATCACGTGGAAGGGATCGAGGTCCGCCTTGTCAAGCGCCGCCGCCCAGCCACCAAGCGTTTGACGCAATGACTCCCCATCCAGGGGAAGGGCACCGGTGGTGAAGATTCCGAGGTCGGTTGCGGGCACCACATGCGGCGCCCCGCGCATGGCCCAGAGGGCGATCAGGGTCCTGTCCTTGCTCAGGGCCTTCTCCAGCTTCTCGGCTGTGAGACCGTCGACCCGGGCATGGAAGGCGAGTACCGAGGTGCCGAGCGGGGTCTCCTGTATGCCGCACCGGGCCGCCGCCTCGACCAGACTTTTGGTCCGACCATGGAGTCCATGGCTGGCGAGACGGAAGGCGAGGACCTGCTCACGCCTAATGGCCATTGGCCGATGCTACGTCGAAGCGGAGAAACGGCCCCGGGTACCCTGATACTGCGCGCTTCGCCTGGAGGGGTGTCCGAGTGGTCTAAGGAGACGGTCTTGAAAACCGTTGGGCCCGATCCGGGTCTCGTGGGTTCGAATCCCACCCCCTCCGCCCGATAAGGCCCTGGAATCCAGAAGGGATAACGTACAGATGGCGGCTGATGCCGCTCATGGAGAGGTGGCCGAGTGGTCGAAGGCGCTCGCCTGCTAAGCGAGTAGGGGGTGTTAAGCCTCCTCGAGGGTTCAAATCCCTCCCTCTCCGCCGGTTGGACGCCCGTCGAATGGAGCGGCTGGGTCGTTAGATTCGAGCGAATCGCATGACTGCCACAGACAAAGCTCTGCGCCCGAACCAGTGGCAATGGTGGCGTTGGGCCTTTCTCGATGTAGCGATTGCCGTCATTGCCACTGCGGCCGCGTTGACTCTGTACACAGAGGTCCTCGGCGAGCGAGAACCGACGGCTTTTGGGTTGGTCCTCGTGATCGTCCATGGGGGCTCGCTCGCCTTCCGGAGGCTGTGGCCGCTTGCGGTCCTTGCGGTGATGCTTGTCACCGCTGCGATCTACACCCTGGGGCTGGACCTGCCGGTGTACATGCTCGGGCCCGGGACACTGATCGCGGTTTACACGGTGGCCGCGGCGGAGGAGCGACCACGGTCGTTGCTCGCGCTGGCCATCGTCGAGCTGGTGATGTTGACCCTGATCTTCGTCGGGCCGAGCTTTCCCGACTACAGCTCCTTGGCACTGTTCGCTGTTCTGATTGGCGCGGCGTGGTTTCTCGGCGACGTCGTTCGCAGATGGCGGACGGCGGCGATTCAACACGAGCGGCGCGCGGCCGAGTTGGCCGCCGCTCGGGAGGAGTTGGCCCTCCGGGCCGTGAGCGAGGAGCGACTCCGCATCGCCCGAGAGCTCCACGACGTCGTCGCTCACAGCATGACGGTTGTCGCGCTGCAGGCGGGCAGCGGTCGCTTGGCGGGCCGCCAGGACCCAGAAGCGGGCCAGCGGGCCTTGGAGACGATCGAAAAGTCCAGCCGTGAGGCGCTCGCCGACATGAGACGTCTCGTAGGAGTGCTCCGAGAAGGGGAGGATTCGCTGACGCAGCCCGCTCCGGGTCTCGGCGACATCGATCGACTGGTGGACGAGATATCTCGCGCCGGAGTCACGGTGGGAGTGACCAGCTCCGGGCGTTTGGACCGTGTGCCACCGGGGATGGCGCTCGCTGCCTACCGGGTTGCCCAGGAGGCGCTCACCAATGTGGTCCGGCACGCCGGTGTCGATGAAGCGGAGCTGACAGTGGAGGCCTCCGACGGCGCCCTCGTGCTCGTCGTCGGCAACGGCCCTCCGACCAGGCCGGTCGAGCCCATCGAAGGCGGTGGCCACGGGATCTCCGGTATGGAGGAGCGAGCCTCTCTCTATGGAGGGACCCTGATTGCCGGCTCGACCGACGACGGCGGTTATCGAGTCGAGGCAACATTCCCGTTCGATAGGGACGCGGGGTGACGCGAGTCGGGATCGCCGACGATCAGGCCCTGGTTCGGGCCGGGTTGGAAACCATCATCAGACACTCCGAGGGCCTCGAGCTGATTGGTGAGGCGAGCAATGGGCTGGAGGCCGTCGAGCTCGCTCGGGATCATCGCCCCGATGTTCTATTGATGGACATCCGCATGCCGATGGTCGACGGGATCGAGGCTACGACGCGAATCGTTGCAGATCCGGATCTGACCGACGTTCGCGTTTTGATTCTGACCACCTTCGACGCCGACGAGTACGTGTACGCCGCGTTGAGAGCTGGTGCCAGCGGGTTCTTGCTCAAGGACGTGCCACCCGAAGAACTGGTCGCTGCCATACGTGTCCTTGCCGAAGGGGAGGCCTTGTTGGCTCCCTCGATCACCCGGCGTCTGATCGCTGAATTTGCAGTGCGACCTGCCATTACGGATGAGCGCGCCATTCGAGGATTGGAGCTCCTCACGGGGAGGGAGCGGGAGATCATGGTCGAGGTCGGGCGTGGGCTCAGCAACGCCGAGATCGCCGAAGCATTGGTGGTGGCTCATGCCACCGTCAAGACGCATGTATCCCGGATCCTGACCAAACTCGGCGCTCGTGATCGCGCCCAGATGGTGGTCCTTGCATACGAGTCAGGGTTGGTGATCCCGGGCCGCTGACGCTCCTTTCGTACATCTGAGGATGTAGGGCCGATTGCATTCTTGCGGCGGACGACGCCCGACCCACCTGCCCATACGTTGGCGACATGTCACACCATGTCACCCACGTCATCCCCGATCGGGTCAGGGGAGCCCGAGGGTCGTCCCCGATAGTCGCTTCCGCCCTCGTCGCCGACTCTGCTCCTGTGAAACGCGGAAACGTGTCAGCGGCCCGAGTCCTGCGATGGGGGCTGATGATCCTCTCGCTCGTCCTCCTCGTCCGGATGGGCGCAACCAACCATTCGGAGATCAGCGAAGCAATCGGCCACCTGCTCACAAGGAGCGGCTGGCTGGTAGCGGCCGCCCTCCTCATGGAAGGAATCTGGGTCTACAGCCTGTCCAACGTCTACCGGTCCTCGATACGGGGTCTGGGTGGGAGCCTCGGTCGGGGTCAGGCCGTCCGGATCTCGATGGGAGCCTTCTCCCTGAGTCGGATCCTCCCCGGCGGCGGGGCGGCTGGAAGCATCTTCGCGGCAAGGGCGATCGTGGCTCACGGAAATCCGGTCCCGAGGACCGTGGCCTCGATGCTCATCTCATGGTGGGTCTCGATGTCGACTCTGGCACTCGTGGTGGGAGCCGGCACTGTCTCAGGGCTTCCCGGAGACCGGGTCGGCACAGGCCACCTCGTCGGACCGGCAGTGGTCTTCGCGGTCCTCGCTGTGGCGGGTACCGCGGTGATCGTCTCGCTCCATGTCCCACGTTTCCGTGCCCGTGTTGCCCGGGGCCTGAATGTGGTTGGGTCCCGTCTGGGCGTGGCAGCCGAGCCCGAAGACTGGGAGCTGCAGGCGATGACGCCAGTGCCCGTGCGCCGATTGATTCCGCTCATGGGCTGGGCAGCGCTCGGCTGGATTGTCGACGCGGCGGCGCTATGGGTGATGTTTCTCGGCTTTGGCGTTCGCCTTCACCCGGCGGTTCTTCTCGTCGGCTATGGCCTGGCCAATCTGATCAACGCCCTGCCTGAGCTGACTCCCGGCTGGCTGGGCGTCCTCGAATCTACTCTCGCTGCCGCCTATGCCGCCCTGGGCGTCCCGGTTGGTGTCGCCGTCATGGCAGTGCTCTCCTACAGGCTCGTCTCGTACTGGCTCCCGGTGGCGCTGGGTATCGGGCCGGCGCTTGGCATGCTGCGCGGCCGGCCCTCGCCTGTCGAAGACCATCGGGCGGCCAGCGAGTTCGAGGCGGTGGCATGATGCCGGGGCCAATCGGACTGCTGGGCGGTCTGGAGCATTATGAGCCGACCCTGCCCATCGACCGGCGCATGCTCGACGAAGTCGGCGTCTTCGCTCCCGAGGTCGTGATACTTCCTCTCGCCTCGTTCCAAGGTCAGGCGGTCGCAGCCGGGTCGCTTGCGCAAGCTCATTGGGCCAGTCTGGGAGCCAGGGCACGCTTCGTCATCCCAGCCTCGGGAAGCGACCAGAACGCCCTGGAGATGGTGCACGATGCCGACGTCATCGTCCTGCCCGGAGGTGTGCCAAATCGGCTCGTGAATGCTTTACGCGGATCACCGATCCTCGAGACGATCATCGGCCGCTGGGAAGCTGGTGCGGGTGTGACTGGGTCTTCGGCCGGCGCTATAGACCTCTTCGAGCGTCGTCTCAATCTCTATCCCCCCGATCCGTTCCGGTTGATCCCCGGGTTCGGTCTCTTGCACGGATTTGTGGTCGCCCCTCATTTCGACCGTCTTCGGGTCCGACGCTGGTTCTCACCCTTCTTGAAGCGGATGGGTGATCTAGCAGTGCTCGGGATCGACGAGTCCACCGGTCTACTCGGGACGGATGGCAACATGCGGGTGATGGGAACGGGATCGGTGACCATCGCCACCGAAGAGTCGATCGAGGTCTATCCGACGGGTTCGTTCATCGATATCGATCTAGGCACGATTCCTTCCAGACCGATGTCGAGTATGCCCATTGATCCACGACGTGTGCCCGTATTGGCAGGCTCAGCCTCGTAGAGGTGAGTCAAGGTGTCGTTCGCTCGAAGCGAAGCACGTTCCACGAAACTGCAGGCAAAATCACTTCGACCGAATCGCCGGGTACACCGGAGACGACACGTGAGCTCGGGGTGACCCGATCTGGCTGTTCCAATGTATTGACGGCGTATATGTCGTCATCGCTGATCGTCAAATGCTCGACAAGCCGATAGCCGGGGAAGGCGCGCAGGCCAACGGACAAGGCGGCTGGCCCGTCCAGGTCCCGGTTGACTGCGAACACGGCGAGCCCGCCGGCGTCCTCGTCATGGGTCGCCACAGCGTCGATAACGGGGGTGTCACCGTATCGCTCGCTGCTGTAGCTCGGTGTCTTGGGCTCGACGCTCAGCACATTGCCTCGTGCAAAACGAGACGCCTGGGCAAAGGGATAGAAGGTGGTATGCCTCCAAGCCGGGCCACCGGGCTCGGTGTGGATAGGAGCGATGGCATTGACGAGCTGCGCCTGACACGCTGCGGTGACCCTGTCGCTATGCCGCAGAAGCGTGATCAGAAGTGTGCCGACTACCACCGCGTCGGCCACGTTGTAGACGTCTTCGATCAGGGCCGGTGCGACGGGCCAATCCGTCATGGGCTCGAGGTCCTGAAACCGGCTGATGTACCAGACATTCCACTCGTCGAACGAGAGGTTGATCCGCTTACGGGCGCCGGTCTTGGCTCGGACATGGTCAGCGGTGGATATGACCGAATCGATGAAGGACTCCATGTCCAGCGCTGATGCCAAGAAGCTGCGCATGTCCCCGTCATGCTCCTGGTAGTAGGCGTGCAGGGAGACGTAGTCGACCTGGTCATAGGCGTGCTCGAGGACAGTGGCTTCCCAGCTGCCGAAGGTAGGCATCCCCGAATGCGAGCTACCACAAGCGACCAGTTCCAGGTCCGGATCGAACATTCGCATGGCGCGCGCCGTCTCCGCCGCCAGCCGCCCGTACTCGTCTGCGGTCTTGTGCCCCATCTGCCAAGGACCATCCAGTTCGTTGCCAAGACACCAGAGCTTGATGTCGAACGGCTCTCGATGACCGTGTGCGATGCGTAGGTCCGACCAGTAGGAGCCACCTTCGTGATTGCAATACTCGAGGAGGTTCACCGCGTCTTGCACACCTCTGGTTCCCAGGTTGAGCGCCTGCATGACTTCGACGTCGGCCTTGCGGGCCCAGTTGACGAACTCGGCAATCCCGAAGGCGTTGGTTTCCAATGAGTGCCAGGCGGAATCCAGACGAGCGGGTCGCTGGTCGGCGGGCCCGATTCCATCCTCCCATCGGTACCCGGAGACGAAATTGCCCCCGGGATAGCGAACGACGGTGACTCCCATTTCACGAACCAGATCGAGCACGTCACTTCGCAAGCCATCCTCATCGGCGGTCTCGTGGCCTGGCTCGAAGATGCCGGTGTAGACACAGCGCCCGAGGTGCTCGACAAAGGAACCGAATGTGCGCCGGCGAACCTCGGCCACCTGGAAGTCCGGGTCGATGATCATGGAGGCTGTCAGCATCGGTCCTACCTCGGGGTTTCGGTGGAATCGCGGACCACCAGATCGTCGTCTACGACGCCTCGTCGACCGCCTCCATCCAATCGGACCAGTAGCCCTTCCATTCCTCGACGGCGTCGGCCGTGGGGAGCTTGTCATGGGCGACGGTGATCTTGACCCGGCCATCTCCCTGGGGGTCGAGGGCGAGCTGTGCCGTTCCGGACCCGATTCCGATGCGAAGGACCTTGGAGTTGGGTCGAGAGCGGAGCTCGGTCTCGAGACCGGGGAAGAGATCGGCCCGGTCGTCGTCATCCAGCAGCATCTCCCTGAGCAGCCCGGCGTCGGCCGTCAGCGTTCGCGACTTACCTGCGCTGAAAGTCCCATCTGGCTGCTGGTGGGGGAGTCTTAGACCGGTGATCCGCTCATATCCCACGGTCACGGTTTGGGCCCACCATCCAGCTACGTCGTGCTCGTCATGGAGGTAGGTGGCGATAGCGGTGTGCCCGTCGGAGTGCCCGGGCCAGGCGTCGATGATGTCGCACCACTCGTCCCAACCCCGCCCGGTGGCCTCTCGTAACGTGTCGTCGGCCATCTCGGGCTCGGACGCCCAAATCCTCCCCCCCTTGGTCGATGATTGATCGATGAGGACACGGCGGGCCGTGCCGTATCGTTCACCGGTCTTCTCCATGCGTTGCCGGATTCGGCGCTTGAAGGAATCTTGACGGGTCATATCTATTGCTTTCCCGTGCCTCGGCCGCATATGGCCGGTGACCCGCGCTCAGCCGTATGCGTGGACACGCACAGCTCGATCCGACTCTTTGCCGAGCACTCGCGGTCCCCTTTGCCTTCCGGGTCGGCGGCGCGGGCGCCGAGACGAAGGTCGGGCGGGGCAAGCCGCCCATCGGGCTATTTTACCCTGGACCTATTCCAGGAGACGCTGCTGCATCGCGTAGAGGGCGGCACCGGCGCGGGTCGACACCCCAATCTTGACGTAGATGTTCTCGACGTGACGCCCGACTGTCTTCGGTGAGATGTACAACTCCTCGCCGATCACGCGGTTGGTCTTACCCCGAGCGATGAGGCGCAGGACCTCCACCTCGCGGTCGGTCAGGCCTCCGGGGTTGACTGCCTTTTCCAGTCGAGAACGACCCTCTGCTGCGGACACCACCGCGGCAACGGCTTCGCGGTCCAGCCGACCCGACCCAGCCTCCGCCTCGAGCGTGCGGGCGGCCTCGCTGGTATCGAAGCGTGCTCTGTAGGGCCGGTCGGCGGTCAGCGCAGCCATGACGTCCGCTGCCGCCAGTACGCGGCCCACCTTCGACAGGTGCTCTGCGGTCATCCTCCGGTGATATCCAGAGCCGTCACTGCGCTCGTGGTGACTCGACGCGATCTCACCCAATTCGGCCAGTGTCGTGCAACGGGACAGCACCCGCTCGGTCAGATAGGGGTGGAGCCGGACCTTTTCCCACTCCGGGGTGGCCAACGGGCCCGGCTTGTCCCAGATCCCGTTCTCGACACCTACTCGACCGAGATCGTGGACGAGGGCAGCCCGACCCAAATCGCTCACCTGATCATCAGTCAGCCCGAGCAGCCCCCCAGCCTTTTGGGCCAGGTCGGCGACCGTGCGTGAGTGGCCCCTGATCCAAGGTGACTTGAGATCGACATAGTCGGCGATCACGGCGAGAGAGTGATCGACGTCCTGCACCATGGCCCGTGGCGCCGGTTCTGCTGCCAGAACCTCGTCCCAGACGGCCTCCTCTCCGGATTTGTTCAGCTTCGTCACTATGTCCACGATCTGCGGGTCATAGGCCTTACCGCGACGCGCCCGCAGGACCTCGACAACGTTGTCACCGCGCCGGGCAAACAGATCAGCATCGCGGGCGACAACCGCGATCCGCGTCTCGAGCGGGATCTCTTCGCCCTCCAGATGGGCCGGGTCACCGGTCCCGTCCCATCGTTCGTATGCGTGCTCGAGGGCCACGATCACCTCCGCGTCGAGGCCGAGACGCCGAGCCAGCATCGCGCCAACCTCACAATGAGCAGCGAGACCGCCGGCGTCGGAGGCGGGATGGGTCAGGGCGGCGCCGATCAGGCGTGCGCGTCGCGGCGCTGACTTTCCGGAGCCGACCGAGCGGATCATGGCCCGCATCGCTTCACCCTTTGCACCCATGTGAGCCGGGGAGAACCCCTTCATGAAGGAGAGATCGTCCCCCCCGGACATGCGTGCAGTGTCGCTGGAGTCCGATGTGCAGCCGAGAAAGCGGATTAGCGAGACTTGCTGGACGTGTCGTACTCGAGTGTCGTCGCACCCCAACTCCCGCGCCACGTCGACTGCCAGGAGGCTGGTGCTGAGACCATGGCCTTGGGGCTGGCCCGTGCCGAGATCGGTGGCGAGTGAAAGCGACCCGAGCAACTCCGTCAAGGGCAGCTTCGCTTCGGCGAAGGCCATGCGCCGACCCTACGCGGGGGTGGATTTCGGGGTCAGCCAGGGTCGAGGACGGCGGTCGTGTTGTCGGCCGGCCGTGACACAGTGGATCGCCGGGAGTCGGGTGAGATCCCGAACCATACGCCGGACATCACCACGAGAGCACCGATCGCGCCGGCCATCGTGATCGGCTCGTCGATGAGGAGAGCGCCAAGCACCATCGTGACGACCGGGAACAAGACGAACATGTAGGCCGTCGCAGAGGCGGTCCAGCGCCGGGCCACCAAGAGGACCAAGGCGAACAACCCGACCGAACCGGCAGTCACGAGATACACCAGCGCCCATGCGACTTCGCTCTGGGCAGGGAGCGCCCACTGCTCTCCATTCAAAGCCGAGAACGCCAGCAGGGTCGCGGCGCCGGTGGCCAGGGAGATGGCGTTGGTGACCGCCGGGTGATTCGCCGAGATCATCTTGGCGACGATGACGCTCTCACCGGCACACACCGTCGCCCCCAGAAGGGCGAGCAAGGGTATGAACGAAAGTGTCACTTGCCCCGGCCCGATCGCCATCCAGGTGATCCCGACTACGGCCAGCAACGACCCTCCGACCGCCCTCGCACTGAGGCGTTCGAGCCGTTGCGCCGAAGCAAGGAGCAATGTCACCAGCGGGACCAGCGCCAGAACGATCGTGGCTGTTCCCGCTGTGACCCGGACGAGAGCCCAATACATGAGTGCGTAGAAGATCGAGATGCCAAGCACGCCATTGGCGATTGTGAGCATGAGCTGCCGGCCCCGGGGCCAAGGCAAGCGCAATGCCACCACGATGACGACGAATATGAGTGAGGCCAGGGTGAATCGGAGGCCGGCTCCCCAGAAGGGGTCGAGTTCACGGTTGCTGAGGCGAACGGCCAAGAAGTTGCTTCCCCCGAGGGTCACAGCTGCGGCAAACAGGACGTATCCCCCGCCCGGACGTGTCGTCGGCTCCATGTCGTTCACAATGCCGCAGGGGATCGGGTCGTGACATCGGGTGAACACCCCATTTCCACGGCGATCAGCCCGAGTAATGCCTTTCGAGACTCTCCAGGTAGGAGTCCGCGGCTAAGGCGTTATGGCGTCGCCACAGCTCGAGATGGTCGGCCGTGTCGGAGGACGAAACCTCGAGAGCGGCCAGTGTCGGGTCGAGAGTCTCACGCTGGGCGATCACGAGTTGCAATGGAGACCTTCCCAGCCGCTGGAGGAGGGCCAGCTTGAGCTGGAACTCGATCCTCATGTCTCTGACGTGGCTGACGGGGCTGGCCAGCCACAAATCGAGGCGGCGCCTCCCCGCACGGGTCAGGCGGTGGATGACACGATTTGGACCGGCCGCTCCTGGCTCGGTGTGGGCCGGCTCGGCTAGGCCGGCATCGACCAGACGATCGAGGGCCCTGTACACCAGCGGTCTCCTCACCGTGATCACGCGCCCGATTTCGGTGTCGGGTTGAAGTGTCCTGGAGATGGCGAAGCCGTGTGTGGGGCCCCCGGCGAGCAGACCGAGCACCGCGTACTCGGTGAGTGATGGCTCGAACTCACGCATGACCATGAGAGTAGGGTCGCCCGACTAGTCACAGTGAGACTAAAGGGATCTATGAACAGCGCTGCCCGCCTGCTTGTCGCCACCTTTGTCCTTGGCGCGGTCACCGCCTGCTCTGGTTCGTCGGTCGAGGGCGAGCTGCTTGTTTCGGCGGCTGCGTCATTGACCGACGCATTTGCCGGGATGGAGTCGGCTTTCGAGGACGCCAACCCCGACTTCGACGTCGTGTTGAACCTCGGATCGAGCTCTGCCCTCCGAGAGCAGATCTTGGAGGGCGCCCCTGCCGATGTGTTCGCTTCGGCCAATTCGTCCAACATGGACCAAGTGGCTGAGGCCGGAGAGATATCGGGAGAAGCCAAGATCTTCGCCACCAATTCGCTCCAGATCGCGGTTCCGACCGGCAATCCTGCGGAGGTGACCAGCCTGGAGGACTTCGCAAGGGAGGAGTTGTTGATCGGGCTCTGCGCCGAAGACGTCCCGTGTGGAGACCTCGGACGCCAGGCCCTGGCGAAAGCCGGGGTGATTCCATCTATCGACACCAATGAGCCGGATGTCCGAGCCCTTCTCACCAAAATCGAGGCAGGGGAGCTCGATGCCGGGATCACCTATGTGACGGATGTCCTATCCGCCTCTGGGAGTGTCGAAGGACTTGAGATTCCGGCCGAGATGAACATCGTCGCCGAGTACCCGATCGCGACCTTGGCCGGTGCTCCGAACCCCGACGCGGCGGTGGTCTGGGTGGAGTTCGTGCTTTCCGAGAAAGGACAGGCGATCCTGACCAGTTATGGATTCAGGTCACCTTGAAGGCTGACGGGTCGTTGGGCCAACGCACACGGCGTCCGCCAGTCCTCCTGGTGGTGCTGGGGTCGATTGGCTTGGCCATGTTCGTCGTGCCCTTCGTGGGACTCCTTGCTCGAGTGCCTTGGTCAGACCTCCCGGCGGTGCTCGCCAGCGACGTGGTGACCGATGCCCTGCGGCTATCAATGGTGACCTCGCTGATGGCGACGGCAATTGCGGTGGTGGTGGGGATCCCACTGGCGTGGATGATGGCCCGTCTCGACTTCCGCGGGCGACCGCTGGTTCGTGGACTGGTGACTCTGCCGCTCGTATTGCCCCCGGTAGTGGGTGGTGCCGCCCTTCTCTTCGCATTGGGTCGTCGGGGCCTGGTGGGTGAGAGTCTCGAACAGGCCACCGGTCTGCTGCTCCCCTTCTCTACCTGGGGCGTGGTGGTGGCAAACACCTTCGTCGCCATGCCTTTTCTCGTGATCACGGTCGAAGGCGCCCTTAGGAACCTCGATCAGCGTTACGAGGGGGCCGCGGCCAGTCTGGGAGCCAGTCGTTGGACGGTGCTGCGCCGGGTCACGTTGCCCATGATCGGCCCCTCGTTGGTTGCTGGCCTTGTGTTGACCTGGGCCAGGGCCTTCGGTGAATTTGGGGCGACGATCACCTTTGCCGGAAATCTCCAGGGACGAACCCAGACTCTGCCTCTGGCGGTATTCGTCGCCCTGGAGAGTGATCGTGACACGGCGGTAGCCCTGAGTCTGGTGATGGTGGTGGTATCGCTAGCTGTCCTGGTCGGACTCCGGGAGCGTTGGTGGAAGGCGCTCTAGGGCCGGGGCTGGAAGCCGACTTCGGTCTGCGCCGGGGAGATTCCTTTCAGATCGACCTGAGCCTCTCCATTCCGGCCGGGAGGACCGTGGCCCTGCTCGGCCCGAACGGAGCGGGGAAATCGACCGCGGTGGCGGCGATTGCGGGTCTGTTGCCGATCGAGTCGGGGCGGATCGGTCTCGCCGGCATCACTCTCGACCATCCCTCGGCCGACGTCCTGATCCCGGCGGAAGCCCGTCGTATCGGTGTCGTCTTCCAGGACTATCTGTTGTTCCCGCATATGACGGTCATGGAGAATGTCGCGTTCGGACTGCGGAGCCGCGGTGTGAACCGTAACGAGGCGATGGAGCGAGCCGGAGGCTGGTTGGAACGTCTCGATCTCACTGGTCTCGAGCGAAGGAAGCCGCCACAGCTCTCAGGCGGTCAGGCACAGCGCGTCGCCCTGGCCCGGGCTCTGGTCATCGATCCGGATCTCCTGCTCCTCGACGAGCCGCTCGCCGCCCTCGACGTGACCACCCGCGTGGAGCTGCGCAGGGTGCTTGGCCGGCACCTCGCTGACTTTCCCGGTCCCCGCCTCGTCATCACCCATGACCCGACCGAGGCCTTCCTTCTTGCCGACGAGATCCACATCATCGAGAACGGCGTAGTCACCCAATCGGGATCGCCGGACGAGATCCGCCTTCGCCCACGAACTCCCTACGCGGCAGATCTAGCCGGGTCGAACCTGCTCTTTGGCAGGGCGTCGCACGGTCAGGTAGACGTCGGATTGCATCTCCTTCATGTGGCCGAACATGAGGTCGAAGGGGAGGTCTTGTTGACGATTCGCCCTTCCTCGATCTCGTTACACCGAACTCCGCCGGAGGGCAGCCCGCGGAACGCCTGGGAGACCACCATCGCCGTGATGGAACGTCTGGGTGAACGGACTCGAATACGGACCGGACCGCCCCTGCCCCTCACTGTCGAGGTGACATCGGAAGCGACCGGCGCGCTGGCACTCGGGGTGGGTGAGGCGGTGTGGTTGGCCATCAAGGCCACCGAGATCGGGGTCGAGCCCCAAGGCGGATACACGCGGTCCGTGTAGTCTCGGACTGCTTGCCGAACACGACTGGAGCAGATCGCAATGGGTGAGAAGCAACGCATCAGCTACGTGCCACTCGAGGACATGACTCCCGAGATGAGGGCTGAGATGGAACGATGTGCCCG
>Ga0190271_10001382_pt1 | contig 13780 bp, 10 predicted proteins | sample Popmic356T_FD_133747 | JGI IMG/M metagenome (GOLD analysis project Ga0190271, IMG submission 133747) | Populus adjacent soil microbial communities from riparian zone of Weber River, Utah, USA - 356 T | ecosystem: Environmental > Terrestrial > Soil > Riparian zone | place: USA: Utah | collected...
ACGCTGTTTCGCCGCGCCGATGACAAGCTCACGCCGCAGGCGATGGTGAAAGACCTTTGCCGGCGCGATGGCTGCATCCGCTCAAGCATTGCGGCCGACGGCGACAACCTTGCGGTGGCAACCTACAAGATGCGCGGTGCTTCGATGCAGATCGTCCTCATGCGCCTGGGCGCTGGCGCCGTCTGGATCGAGTACAAGGGATCACCCGGAGATTTCGCGCGTTTCGACAAGGTCATCGAGTCGGTTACCAACCAGCTTGCCGAGCGCCAGGCGCGCGCGCCGGACTGACGCCTCCGGCTGACCTTGGGCCACAGAGGTCACAGGGAACACAGCGACAGGCGAACGGGCAATAACCACGCATCATTCAGCAGTCGGAGTAAAAACGGGCGCCTCGCGGCGCCCGTTGTCCTTTCCTCCCCCCGTTTGGAGGGGAGCCCATCTCTCGTTGCTTACGCGACTGCGCGAACCTGGCGGCCGCGGCGGTCGGCGAAACGGCGTTCCGGGAACGACAGTGCCGCCTGGGCCCTGCGGCGCTCGGTCTTCTTGTCGGCGGCGCGCAGTTCCGTCGTCGGAACGACCACTTCATCGCTCACGGAGTAAGCCTGGTAGCCGGTCTGCAGCGCGTTATGCAGGAGCTGGATGCTGCGCTTGGCGGCAAGCATGACCTTGGTCTGCATGCGCTCGGTGGTGGCATAGCGCTTGACGATGTCCATGGCGATCTTCGGATGTTCATCGTCATAGTGCGCGTGCTCGCGGAACCACTTGTAGGTCTTCGGTCCCATGTTCACGCCGGGTTGGTCACGGTAAGCCTCGAAACCAGCCACGACCTTGCGGGCGATGTCGCCGGCCATGCCTTCGATCGCGAAGCTGGTGGCGGCAACCGCCTCGGCCAGCGAACCCTTGGTGTTGATGTACCACAGCCAGTCGGTCAGGGACTGCACGTCGCGCAGGACCGGCATGGTACCTTCGGCCGCATCCAGCATTTCCTGGCGGGTCAGGCCAAAACCCATGCCCATCCAGATCCAGTGTTCGGCGTGCGCTTTTTCGACTCGGATGTTGTCGATCAGGAAGTTGCGGGAGTAGTCGTCCTCAACCTTGATCAGGCCCTCGGCAAGGAATTTCGGGAACGCATGGATGAACGGATAAACCTGCAGGATCCAGCCGCGCATTTCGGCGACGGACAGGGTTGTATTGGCCACACCTTCGCACCAGGGCCCGTTGAGCAGCTCGTCGCCATACGGCTTCAGATAGCCGTTGAGCGCCTCAACCCACTGTGGTGTCGCTAGTTCGCTTCCCTCATTCATCGAGCCCATAGTCTTTTTTCTCCCTGTGAGTAAGCCTGCAAGATCCGACAACCCCGCCGCACATTCACCCCGGACGTGCGCAACGGGACGAAAAATCCCTTCGTGTCCGGACGATGCATTAATGCCAAATCGCAAGTCAAATCTGACACTTTGATAGATTTGCCGATAAATTCTTTCGTATCAATGGCCTACTCGTAGCGGTAATTATCGTCTTCCGACATGACTGTTGCATAAAAACAACAGAGATAGCGGGACGCCGATTGCCGCACTACGGGGGTGTTCGAGGAGCGGCTGCAGATAAGCCACAAACGGGGCGCAGCACGAGAACTGCCGTCGATCGACGGCAGAAGTATCAGGGGAGGACGTCTAGAACTGCTGCGGCGAAAGTTGCGGCGCGCTCATGCTGCGCCGCTTGCCACCTTGAGGCGGGGTCCGAACGGTCTCGGCTTGGATACACCGTAACCCTGGGCGAAGTCGACGCCGATTTCCTTCAGGGCGGCAAGGACCCGGTCACTGTCGACGAACTCGGCAATGGTCTTCTTGCCCATGACGTGGCCGACGTTGTTGATCGCCTCCACCATGGCGCGGTCGATCGGATCGTCCGCCATGTCCTTGACGAAACCGCCGTCGATCTTCAGGTAGTCGACCGGCAGGTGCTTCAGATAAGCAAATGACGACATGCCGGCGCCGAAGTCGTCCAGCGAGAATTGGCAGCCTAATTCGCGCAGCACGTGGATGAAATGCGTCGCCTTGTCGAGGCGGGCGATGGCGGCGGTCTCGGTGATCTCGAAACAGATGGTCTGGTAGGGCACGGCGAAGCGGTCGAACTGCTCGCGCACGAACTCGAGGAAGCGGTCGTCGCCGATCGAGGCGCCGGACAGGTTGATTGCATACACATCGAGCGCTTCGCTGTGGGCATCCGCCTGTTCGCGGGCGATGATGGCCATGGCGTTGCGAATCACCCAGCGGTCGATCGAGGGCATCAGGCCGTAACGCTCGGCAGCGGGAATGAAGGCCATCGGCGGCACCAGGTCGCCCTTCTCGTCCAGCATGCGCACCAGGAGCTCGCAATGGCTGCCTTTCTTGTGGCCGCCGATCGCGACGATGTCCTGCGAATAGAGCACGAACCGGTCTTCGTCGAGGGCTTTCTGCAGGCGCCCGACCCATTCCATTTCGCCGTGGCGCATCGACAGTTCGCTGTCCTCGCGATGGTAGACCTGGACGCGGTTGCGACCTTTCTCCTTGGCCATGTAGCAAGCGGCATCGGCCGCACTGAGCACATCTGCGATCGTGAACAGGCCGTCTTCGACGTTGACCACGCCGATGCTCACGCCGATGGCGAACGAGCGGCTTTCCCAGGCGAAGTGGAAATCCATGACCGTCTGGCGCAACTCGTCGGCGATGCGCAGGGCATTCTCCGAAGCACAGTTCTCCAGCAGCACACCGAACTCGTCGCCGCCAAGGCGGGCCAGGGTGTCGCCTTCACGCAGCCGCCGTTGCAACACCGAGCTGACCTGGCGCATCAACTGGTCACCTGCCGCATGGCCGGACGTGTCATTGACCACCTTGAACTGGTCGAGATCGAGATACATGACAGCGTGGTGGCGGCCGGCCTGCGCCGAACTCTTCAAGGCCAGCGACAGGCGCTGTTCGAATTCCGTGCGGTTGATCAGGCCGGTCAGCGAATCATGGCTGGCCTGGTAGGAAAGTTTGGCAGCGTACTGGCGCTCCCGGCTCACATCGTGGAGCACGAGCACGACGCCGGTGATTTTCCCGCTGCGTGCGCGGATTGGCGCGGCGGACTGGACGATCGGAATTTCAGCGCCGTCATTGCGCAACAGCAGCATCGTCGCCGCCATTTCGACATTGCGCTCTTCCCGGAGCACCATCTCGATCGGGTTCGGCGCATTCTGGCGCGAAGTCTCGTCGATCATGCGGAAGATAGCCTGCAGCGGCAGGCCGCGGGCAGAGCCGGCAGTCCATCCGGTCAGCTCTTCAGCCACCGGGTTCAGGTATTCGACCCAGCCGTCGGTGTCCGTCGTGATGACACCGTCGGCAATCGAAGCCAGCGTGACCTGCGCGCGCTCCTTCTCGGCGAACAGTTCGGCGGCGGCGAGGCGGCGGTCGGTGATGTCGGTGATGGCGCCGGCCATGCGCACCGCGCGGCCCTCGGAATTGCGCACCGACTGTCCGCGCGAACGGAACCAGCGGTAGTCGTCCGACTTTGTGTTCAGGCGCATTTCAATGTCAAACGGACGGCCGCCCTCGAGGTGTTGCTCGAACGCCGCTTCGGTCGGCTCCTTGTCCTCCGGATGCAGCCGCGAGATGAGGGCCGCAAACGTGCCTTCCATTTCCTGCTCGCGAAGCCCCAGCAGCTGTTTGAAGCGCGGCGAATAATAAACTTCACCGTTTTCGACGTTCCAGTCCCACAACCCGTCGTTGCTGCCGGTAACCGCGAGATTGAAGCGCTCCTGGCTCAGCTTCAGCGCGCGTTCCGCGATTTCGCGATGGCGCACCATGCGCCGCGACAGCAGAATCCCGATCGGCACCAGGATCGCGGCAGCGGCGAGGTTGGCCATCAAAAGCAGGGTCTTGGTTTTGCGCGTCGCTTCGCCCAGCGTCCGTGTGAACTGGTCGGTGAGCGGTGTCAGCCGGGTGTCGATCTCGAGAATGCGGTCACGGAAAGTGCGCAGTTCGCCCGGCGTGGCCCTGCCTGATCCGACCAGGGTATGCAGTTGCTCGGCGACGACGTTCAGTTCCTCGATGTAACGGTCGCCCTCGGTCCACAGGTCGATGACTGCCGCCATGAAATCTATATGGCGGAACCGCCGGAACAGCATGATCAGTCCCGGAATGTCCTCAGGATGGTTGCGGCCCTCGATGAAGCCCTGCCAGGCCTGGGCGTAGTCGGGATCCGGCTTCTCCAGTTCGAGGCGCGCCTTCTGGTCGCCCAGCGGGATTGCAATTGACTCGCGGTAAGACTCATAGTCGCTGGGAGCGCGCGTTTCCGTATAGCGCATGAGGTGGAACATCGCCCGCTTCTGGCCTTTGGACCAGAGGCTTTCGCCCTCCGAGTAGGATCGGGCCGCCACCAGGATGTTCATGCTCTCGGCAGAGAGCAGCACCAGGATAATGACGATGACCAGGAAGGGCCAGATGATCTGCAGCAGTCGTCTGCCACCCGGAAAAAGCCTGGCAATCCGGGTCAGAAACCCTTCCGTGTGCGGCGTGTTGACCATATCAGCTATGCGTTCCTATCCGAATGACGATGTACTATCGCAACGATTGCAGGCAGGCCATATTTTTCGCACTGCACAATCGCTCGAAGCTCTATTCACTATCGCGGGATAAGACCTTGCCACAGATTCCCTGTCAATGCGGGAAACGGCTACATATTCACTTGTTTATGACTTTTTTTCTACTGAAACACGCTAACGCTGGTAATCGGCAGTCAGTTTCCGGCAAAACCCTGTGACAGTTCGGCCATGACCGCAGCCACGGACTGAATGTCCGTCACCAGGCCGACCGATTGCCCTGCATAAAGGGCAAAGGCCTCGATTTCACCTGTCGCCCCTTTCATGGGGGCAGGAACGTCATAGCGTTTGATGGGCTGGCCATCGGGAAAAGCGCCGATCACCTCCCCTTCGCGGGGCCGGTTGCCGGGAGGAGGCCGGCCAGCCTTGTCCCACATCCTGATCGTGGAATTGCGCAGTGAGCGATGCGGGGCGTCAGGCCAGCCACCATCAAATAGCGAGGTGTAATCCGTGTCGGCCGCGGAAGACGAGACCAGCAGCTTCTTGAAATCGTCGTGGGCGCCGGATTCGTGCGTGGCGAGGAAGCGGGTGCCTAGCCAAACGCCTTCGGCGCCAAGCGCGAGTGCAGCACGCACACCGCGCGCATCGGCAATGCCCCCGGCCGCGACCACCGGCACCCCAGGCGCCGCGTCACAGATTACTGGCACCATCACCATCGTGGTTACGGTGGACCAGACATGGCCACCCGATTCCACGCCTTGTGCAACGAGGATGTCGGCGCCGGTTTCGACGGCATGGCGGGCCTCTTCCGGTGTGCCGACCGTCTGCATGACGAGCGCCCCGCCGTCTTTTGCTTCGCGCATGTAGGCACTGGAATCGCCCCAGAAAAATGAAACCACCTTTACGCCCTCATCCAGGCAAATCGCCAGGCGTTCGTGCTGGTCCCACGGCACCGCCAGATTGACGCCGAAGAGTCCTTTCGTGAGTGCGCGCGTGGCACGGATTTTCTTGCGCATTGCATCGGGCGTGTCCCAGCTGGTCCCGAGCATGCCGAGGCCCCCCGCATTCGTTACCGCGGCGGCGAGCTCCGGCGGGGCCGTTCGGCCCATCGGCGCCTGGAACACGGGAACACGGATATCGAGCAACTTCAGGATGCGATTGTTCTTCATGGAGTGCCACGGCCGGTTTTACCGAGTGTACACGCAACATTCTGCCCCGATAGCAGTCGGAAGGAATGACGGCTCGCTTTATTTATTCCAGCGCGGGTGACGATTGGCAACCGTGCACCTGGGGCGTCCCGGGGCGTTATTTGCAGCGTATGATCAACTCACTGGAGGTCGACGTGAACCGCCGATTCATTCTTGTCGCATTCGTTTCCGCTATGGCCATGCCTGCCTTTGCGGCCGACTTTACGGACACCGCCGAGGTGATCAGCACGGTGCCGGTTTACGGCTCGATCAACGAGCCGCGCCAGCAATGCTGGACTGAAACCGTGACCACGCGTCAGGAAGCACAGCGCTCATATGGCCGCACGGTCCTGGGCGGCATCACCGGCGGGTTCCTTGGCAGCACGATCGGTGACGGCAATGGCCAGATTGCTGCTGCGGCGGCGGGTGCGGTGATCGGTGCGTTGATCGGCAACAACGCTGACCAACGCAACACATCATCGGTGGCGATACCGCAGCAAGTGCAGCGTTGCCAGTTGGTGGATCATTACCGTCAGGGCATCACCGGCTACAAGGTGACCTACAACTATAACGGGCGCAATTCGACCACAGTCCTGCCTTACGATCCGGGTCAGCAGGTCAAAGTCGGTATTGGCGTTGTCGGGTTGGGCAGCGGCCAGGACGTTGCGCCGCAACCTGCCGCGCAATCCCAATACGCGCCGCCGTTGCCAGCGCAGCAAATCACTTACGTCGACGCGAACGGCCAGGTGCCAATCTGGGCGATCAAGCCGTACAAGCGTCCGCGGCCGGCTCCGGAAAACTACTGAGGTTCGCTATTCCTGCGCACCGCATGCCATGCGTGCGCCTCGCCGGCATCCACAGCAATGGCAGCGCCTCTCGCGCGCGCCTGTTTGGCAGGATGCCTTTCGGATCCGATTCGAATTCCATTTCAGTTCTCTGCGCGAACCCTTGCGCGAATTCCGCCATCGACGGACGTTCGCCGTGGTTTACGGCGAGGCCCGTCGAGGCGGTTGACGCAAGCGCGATGACAACGGCCAGTTTCAGAGGGTTCATGCTGCATCTCCTCACTGATCTCACGCAGGTTGGATGAACCGGATTACGCGCGTCCGAAAACGGATTCCACGTTGGTGTTGCGAACCGTCACGGTACCGCGGGAATCGGAGCGCTTCGAGCCTGCGACATTGAGGGCACTGCGTCCGAGGACTTCGGTTACGTGGCAGCCCTGCATGCAGCCGGCCGCCAGCGTGGCGGTGGCGCCGTTGCCGGCGGTCGCCGGAGTGCGGCCGTAGGTTTCGACAGGCGACGCGGCAAGCAGCGGGGAAGCGGAAATGGCAAAAGCAACGGCAATGACAGTCTTCTTGAAGTTCATGGTGATTTTCCTTAAGTTGAGTAGATGAAAAGTTGAAAGTTGTTCGATCCTGGAATTACATGGCCTCGCAAACCACCGAGGTCGGCACCGCACGGACGACGAAGTTGGCCACCGGCGAACGGCGCCGGGCAACGTCCATCAGGTGCGCGAGTTCGGCTTCGGAACAATCGGCCTTTACCCGGAACCTGACGTCCACGCCCTCGAAGCCGCCGGGCAAATCCTCGCGCAGGCCCAGGAAGCTGCGCAGATCGAGTTGACCCTCGACCTGCGACTCGACTGCCTGGATCCGCACGCCCTGCATCGCCGCGTGGTAGACCAGCGTCGTCGTGAGGCAACCGACCAGCGCATGCAGCAGGTACTCCACCGGATTCGGTGCTTCATCGCCTCCAGCCACCAGTGGCGGCTGGGCGGTGTCGATGATGAAACCATCCCGGTGGTTCTCTGCCCCCGCTCCGTGGAAACCGCCAATGCTGGAGCGGTTCAGACCACCCTTCATCCAGCGGTTGGTCGCGCGGAACGTGAACTTCGCCAGATCCGGCACGGCTCTCATCACTTCCACCGTGCTTTTCAGCCGGTCGACGTCGACGCCATTGACGGTTCCTTCGATCGTGCTTCTGGTTTGCCTGGCCATGAACTTTCCTGTCGGATCTTCGGGTACGCCTTCCGCGGGATTGCGTCGGGTCGCGCCCGATCCCCTATTAGCGGGTTGCGTGCCAGTCAGTGCCGATTCTTTTTTCATATTCATTTCACATACTTGCTGAAAATTCAGAAGCTCCGGCGAATCGCGAAATCTCGTGACTCGTGAAATTTAATAACGGAGAAACGGAAAATCGCGAGGTGATCCGGCATCCAGTGCGAAAAAAAAAGACCGCGATAATCGCGGTCTTGGTCGCTGCAAGAATCGGCATGAATGTCAGCCAGTGCCGATCCGATTTACCGTCGGCGGATTGTCGCGAAGACCGCCATTGCGCGCGGGAACCAGGGCCAGCGTGGAGGCTTTCAGCGCCTGGATGAGCGCAACGCCGCCATTGACGATCTGCATGGACTGACCCGCGTCGAGTTCGAGGTCCTGGGCGTCCGTTTCCTGGATGATCCAGAGCCTTCCCTCGATGGCCACGATGTCGACACCTTGCCCCCCCTGAACCCTGAGCATGCCGCCTTGCTTCAATTGCATCCGGTGTTGGGGCATTCCGGTCGCCGGGTCGCCGCGGGTGACGATCTCAGCCATTGGCTGCTTCCCGCCGCATTGCCTTGCCACGCAGACGCGGCAGGAGCATCGGCACGCTCGCACGGTACGCAGCGTAGTCAGGGTGGGAATCGAGCAGGTCGCGCTCTTCCAGCTGGATCGCGACCAGAATGTAGACGGTCGTCACGAAGGCGAACAGCAGGTGCGCTGCCGTCATGGTGGGCGTGGCCCAGAACGCAAAGAGCCAGCCGACATACAGGGGATGGCGCACCAGCCGGTAGGGCCCGGGTGTCACGAAGCGTAGCGGCGTGTAGTCGCGGCCAAGCAGGTAAAGCCACACCTGGCGCAGGCCGAACAGGTCGAAATGGTTGATGAGGAAAGTGGTGACCAGCACGACCACCCAGCCGAACGCAAACAGCCCGTAGAGAACCGCACGGCCCGCGGGATCCTGAACATCCCAGATCATGCCGCCCATCGGCTGCCAGCCCCAGAACATCAGGATCAGGGCGAGGTTGGTGAAGAGCACATAAGTGCTGCGTTCGATCGCCGGAGACAGCCAGCCCGTCAGCCAGCGCTTGAACGCGGGCCGTGCCATCACGCTGTGCTGCAACCCGAACACGCCGAGCAGGACAACGTTGACCAGAAACGCCTGCCACAGGGGAACCTGCGGCGCGGAGTCCAGGGTTCTCGGAACCAGGAAGTTGCCGATGAACCCCACCGCGTACAGGAACACTCCCAGGAACATGGCGTACACCGCAACGCCATAAGTAAATACAGCCAGTCTTTTCATTTCGATTCCTCCAATTGGTTAGCCCGCGGGCACGTGACATTCGAAGTGATGCCGCGTCCCTGCATAGCAGTTGCCGGGCCAGCTCCCCCGATTGGATTTTTTGAAACCGGATGAAGGACTTGGGAACGGGGGTCTGGCGGTGGAGGTGATGCGAGAACTCGCATTTCGCGAAATTTCGCAAGCGATGCCGCGAAATCTCGCGAGCAACGCGGACTGCGGCCTCAGGCGGGCCGGCTGATGCTCAATGCTTTCATGCGGGAAGCCAGCGTGGACGGATTGATTCCCAGCAGGCGGGCGGCGCCCCGTTCGCCGGCGACGCGCCAGTCGCAGACGTCCAGCGCACGCACGATGTTTTCCCGTTCCAGCGATTCGAGTTCCTGCATGGTGTGGATGCGGCCGTCCGCGTCCGTTGACGACGCCTCAGGGACCGCCGCGGGTGCCGGCTCCGGCAGCGCGCGGTCCAGGTCGAGGCGGCCGTCGCGGGACGTGATGACCGCGCGCTCGATGACGTTCTGCAGCTCACGCACGTTGCCCGGCCAGCTGTATGCCCGCAACCTGCGCTCCTGGTCGGCCGCGAGCGGCAGCAGGCGCTTGCCCATGCGCTGAGAGAAAAGCCGGATGAAAGTCTGCGCAAGCAGCAGCACATCGTCGCCGCGCTCGCGCAGGGGCGGAATGCGCAGCGGGAAGACGTTCAGGCGGTAGTAGAGGTCTTCGCGGAACTTCCCCTGCTTCGCCATTTCCAGCAGGTCGCGGTTGGTGGCAGCGAGTACCCGCACATCCACTTTTCGGGTGCGCGAGCTGCCAACCGGCTCGAGCTCGCCTTCCTGCAGCACGCGCAGCAGTTTGGCCTGCAGCTCCAACGGCAGCTCACCGATTTCATCCAGAAAAATCGTGCCGCCGTCAGCAAGAACGAAGCGCCCTTCACGACGCACGGTGGCGCCGGTGAAGGCGCCGCGCTCGTGGCCGAAGAATTCGCTTTCCATGAGCTGCGCCGGGATTGCCGCGCAATTCACCTTGATCAGCGGCCGCTCGCCGCGCCGGCTGGCCGTGTGGATCGCCAGCGCGAACAACTCCTTGCCGGTTCCCGTTTCGCCCAGCAGCAGCACCGTGGAATCCGTTTCCGCGACCTGGCGGACATCTCGCAGGGCCTGGCGCAGTGCCTCGCTTTCACCGGCGATGTCGCCGAAGTTCTGCAGCTCGCGCAGCTCCGCCTTCAGGTATTCCGCTTCGTCGGTGAGCGAACGGATGCGCTTCTCGGCTTCGATGCGGTCGTTGAGGTCGCGCAGTATGAGCGTGAAAAACGGGTTATCCGGAACGCCGGAGCAGCCGATGGTGGCTTCCGCGAGAAACTCCGTGCCTTGCGCACCGCGCAGCTCGAAGCCGCCCGGCACCCAGACGTGCCGCGTCGGCGCTTCGCCGGCGCTCAATCCGTTGGCCAGGCTGCGCAGCCTGCCGGCGCTCTCCTTGCTGAGGAAATCGCAGAAATCGGTGCCAATGATTTCGCCGGCGGAACAATAAAAGAGCTTCTCCGCGGCGGGGTTGAACAGCGTGATGGAGAGATCGCTGTCCAGTTCGACTATCGCGTCCATCGCGGTGGCAACCAGCCTCGAGAGCTTCTCCGCGCCCTGGCGGACGCTGGATTCCGCGCGGAGGCGGAGCATTTCCGCGGTGGTTCGCGCGGCGAAAATGCGAAGCAGGTTCTCGTTGCGGTCCGACTGGGGCATCGGCCGGTTGTCGAGCACGCCGAGGTGGCCCATGACATTGCCCTCCTTGTCGAACATGGGCATGGCCATGTAGCTGACCGCGCCAAGCTTCTGCAGGGGAAGGTCCTTGGGAAACAGCCCGGCCAGGTTTTCCGGGATGTGGATCATCTCGCGCCGGTCGATGACGGGCTCGCAGGGCGTGCCGTCGACCGCGTACTCGTAACCCATGCGCCACTCGCCATGGATGATGAAGGCCTTGGCGCGGAGCATGCGCCTGTCCGGGAAATATTCGGTCACCCAGGCGCCGCAGGTGGCGAGGACCCTGGCGAGGTTTTCCACGACAGCGACAAAGAACTGCTCGCCCGTCGCCCCAGCCGTGCCCTCCACCAGGAAGCGGAGGGCGGCTGCATCGTCTGGCCGAACCGGAGAATTGGGGGCGGCTGGCATCGGGGGAAAAAGGGATATCTGCCCGGAATTCTAGACCCGTAGGGCGCGTCGTGTTAGCCCTTTGAAATTCCGGCGGGCCCATGGCCCATGACTTCCAGGCGGGGATATCCCGGGGCTCCGCGCTGTCTACATCGGCGACCAGCCCGTAAAATGCGGTTTCCGCATCAATCCTCCCACCGTAGACAGCCATGTTGAACCCGAACCCCGCTACCACCTATCTCAAGGACTACACGCCGCCTGCGTTCCTGATTTCGTCGGTGGACCTGGATGTCGACCTGCGCGACGACCACGCGCTGGTAAAGGCCCGGCTCGCCGTGATGCGCAATGCCGCCGCCGACCGCGGCGCCCCCCTCGAGCTCGATGGCGACGAAATCGAACTCGTGTCGGTATCCGTCGACGGCAAGGCCCTGGAGCGGACGGATTACAGGCTGGACGCCGCCCGCCTGACGATTCCCGATGTTCCGGACACATTCACCCTGGAAACGGCTGTGCGGCTGCGACCGAAGGAAAACACCAAGCTGATGGGGTTGTACGCATCCGCGGATGGTTACTTCACGCAGTGCGAAGCGGAAGGGTTCCGCCGCATCACGTTCTTCATTGACCGCCCTGACGTGATGGCGCGCTACACCAACACCATTCACGCCGACAAGGCGATGTACCCGTTGCTGCTCTCCAACGGCAACCAGGTGGCGCAAGGCGAAGAAGCCGGTGGCCGGCATTGGGCAAAGTGGGAAGACCCGTTCCTCAAGCCGTCCTACCTGTTCGCAATGGTGGCGGCCAGGCTCGACCGCCGTGACGACAGCTTCGTCACCCGGTCGGGCCGCAAGGTGACGCTGTCGGTTTTCGTCGAGCCGGGCAAGCTCGATCAGACCGGTTTCGCCATGGAGTCGCTGAAGCGCGCGATGAAATGGGATGAAGAGGTATACGGCCTCGAACTCGACCTCGACCAGTACATGATCGTCGCGGTCGGCGATTTCAACATGGGGGCGATGGAGAACAAGGGGTTGAATATTTTCAATACCAAGTATGTCCTCGCCCGCGCCGATACCGCTACCGATACCGATTTCATGTTCCTGGACCGCGTTGTTGCGCACGAGTACTTCCACAACTGGACCGGGAACCGTGTCACCTGCCGCGACTGGTTCCAGCTTTCGCTCAAGGAAGGCTTGACCGTATTCCGCGACCAGGAATACGGCGCTGACACCTATTCGCGCCCCGTGCAGCGCATCCAGGAAGTGCGCTCGCTGCGCGCCGCGCAATTCCCCGAGGATGCCGGCCCGATGGCGCATCCGGTGCGGCCTTCGTCCTACATGGAAATCAGTAATTTCTACACCGCGACCGTTTACGAGAAGGGGGCGGAAGTCGTGCGCATGATCCACACGCTGATCGGAGCGAAGAACTTCCGCAAGGGCATTGACCTCTACTTCCAGCGCCATGACGGACAGGCGGTGCGCACCGAGGAATTCGCCCAGGCGATGCAGGACGCCTCGGGAATCGACCTTTCGCAGTTCCGGCGCTGGTATGACCAGGCCGGCACGCCGGCGGTCGACGCGACGGGCAACTACGATGCAAACCAGCGCCGCTATACGCTGAAATTGCGGCAGACCTGCCCCCCCACACCCGGGCACCCGGAGAAACAGCCCTTCCATATTCCGGTGGCTGTCGGCCTGCTCGATGCGAACGGGCGCGACATTCCGCTGCAACTGGAGGGAGAAACGAGCGCCGGCAGCAAGACGCGCGTGCTGTCATTCACGCAGGCAGAGCAGGCGTTCACCTTCATCAACCTCCGGCAGGAACCGGTTCCTTCGTTGTTCCGCGGCTTCTCGGCGCCGGTCAACCTGCGTTTCGACTACAGTGAAACCGCGCTTGCGATGCTGATGGCGCAGGATTCCGATGCGTTCAACCGTTGGGAAGCGAGCCAGCGGCTGGCGCTCAACCTGATGCTGCACGGGGTAGGCGAATTGCGCGCCGGCGGGAAACCGGCGTTTCCCGATTCGTTCGTCGATGCGTTTCGCCGCACGCTGCACAACGCCGCGGAAGATCCGGCCTTCGCGGCCGAAGCGTTGGGCCTGCCATCGGAGGGCTACGCTGCCGAACAAATGGATGTCGTGGACCCCGATGCCATCCATGCCGTCCGGGTGGGATTGCGCAGGCATATCGCCGCTTCCTTGAAAACCGAGTTGCTCGACACGTACCGCGCTTTCGCCTCCACCGGGGACTACTCGCCCGATGCAAAGTCGGCAGGCCGGCGCGCCTTGCGCAACCTCTGCCTCGGCTACCTCATGGAACTCGATGACATCGGGATTCGCACCGCGTGCATGCAGCAATTCGAGTCCGCGGACAACATGACCGATTCAATGGCCGCGCTGACCGCGTTCGCCAATACCGATTGTCCGGAGCGTACTGCCGTGCTCAGAACGTTCTACGCGAAATGGAAGCATGAGCCGCTGGTCCTCGACAAGTGGTTTGCAGTACAGGCGACGTCGCGCCTGCCCGGGACGCTCGCGGAAGTACGCAAGCTGATGCAGCATCCGGATTTC
>Ga0190271_10001383_pt1 | contig 13777 bp, 2 predicted proteins | sample Popmic356T_FD_133747 | JGI IMG/M metagenome (GOLD analysis project Ga0190271, IMG submission 133747) | Populus adjacent soil microbial communities from riparian zone of Weber River, Utah, USA - 356 T | ecosystem: Environmental > Terrestrial > Soil > Riparian zone | place: USA: Utah | collected...
GTCATTCACATCAGCGCCCTCCTCACAGTGGCCGGTTACTCGATCAACGACACCATCGTCGTCTTCGACCGTATCCGGGAAATCATCCGGTCCCGCAACGGTGACATCCGCGACATCATGAACGAGGCCATCTCCCTGACGTTGAGTCGTACGCTGCTCACCGGTGTGACCACCCTCGGCCCCATGGCGGCGCTCTACTTCTTCGGCGGCCCCGCCATGAAGGACCTCGCGCTGCCAATCATCATCGGGGTGCTCGTCGGCACCTACCGTTACGGCGAGCGCGGCTACGGTCCGCGTCAGCTCACGTCGGTCGTCCCCGGAGGCACGCCTTGATCAGGAGGCGCCGTATCACGCCCCCGTCGCTCGCCGTCGGGATCGGGTTTGCGGTTGCTGCGGCGCTCGGAGGCGCCGCGTGCACGTCGTCGGCGGCACCCGACGACGTCGTCACCGTGCGTTCGGCGCTGAGCACCGTGCTCGTGACGGTGCTGGACCAGGCCGGCGTCCCCCAATTCGACGTCCCGGTAATGGCGATGCGGAACAGCGGCAGCGTCGAGGCGGAGGCGTGGACCAACGCGAACGGCCAGGCGTCGCTCTCGCTGACGGCAAATCCGTTCCGCTTCGCCACCGAAGAGGACGGGATCGAGTTCTTCTCCGGAGCCGCCGGCCATTGTGTTACGCCCGGATGCACCACCGCGGCGATCACGCTCTCGCGCGTCGACGTGCTGGTGGCTGACACGACCGGCGCGCCGCGCGTGGAGCAAACGGTTTGGTGGGAGCAGACACCCGGCGGGAACGACGACGGTTACCGTGACACCGGCGCCGACGGTCACGCGCTGGTTCCGACGCCGCCCGGCTCGTACCGCTTCGTCATCAACATTAACGGCCTCGACTTCTACAGCGGCGCCGCAGGCCATTGCACCGTGCCCGGCTGCACGACCGCGACGATCACGACGCAGGTGCCGGTTATCGTCACGGTCCGCGACACGACCGGTGCGCCCAGACCGAACATGACGGTTTACTGGGAGAGCACGATCGGCGAGGAGGGCGGCTGGATCGACACGAACGCCAGTGGCGTCGCGGAGCTGTCCGTCCCGCCGGGGGCCGTTCGGTTCTTCACCGACGCTGGCGGAACCGACTTCGCGAGCGGCGCCGCAGGTCACTGCGTCGTTCCAGGCTGCACCTCGGCGACCATCACCGTCAGCGCGCCCGTGGCGGTGACCGTACGCGACACGGGCGGCGCGCCGATCGTCGGCCGGCCCGTGTTCTGGGAGGACGCGGAAGAGGGTGAAGGAGAAAGTGCCACCACCAACGCCAGCGGTGTGGCGACGGTGAGCCCGCCGCTGGAGGCGGTGCGGTTCCGCGTGGGCGTCGACGGCACGCAGTTCTTCAGCGGCCCGTCGGTGCATTGCAGCCAGCCGGGCTGCACGTCCGCGACCATCACCGTCAGCCAGCAGACGGTGGTGACCGTCGTGAACGGGTCGGGCACGCCGGTATCGGGTCGGCCGGTGACGCCGTTGTCTGACGAAGGAATCACTTCCGGCAACAAGACCACCAACGCGAGCGGCCAGGCGACGTTCCGGCTGCCGTTCGCCCACTGGCGGTTCAGGGCCACGTGCAGCGGTACCAGCGAGCAGTTCTTCAGCGGCAACGCGGGCCACTGCTTCATTCCGGGCGGGTGCCTGACCGCGACGATCACGATGCCGTGCGGTGGATGTACGGGGCAGCCGAACGGCACCGCGTGCAACGACTCCAACCCGTGCACGGGCAGCTCCGCCTGCCAGAACCAGCGCTGCGTCGGCAGCAGCCCGGTGAGCTGCCCGGCGTCCGACCAGTGCCACGACGCGGGCGCTTGTAGCGCTGCGACCGGGACCTGCTCGAATCCGCCCAAGGCCAACGGCGCCAGCTGTAGCGACGCCAACGCTTGCACGCAGAGCGATAGCTGTCAGGCGGGGGCGTGCGTCGGCGCGAATCCGGTGGTGTGTTCGGCGTCTGACCAGTGTCATGACGCGGGCACGTGCAATCCGGGGACAGGCGTCTGCTCGAACCCGTCGAAGACCAACGGAACGAGCTGCAACGACAGCAATGCGTGCACGCAGACCGACGCCTGCCAGGCGGGCGCGTGCGTGGGCGCGAACCCGGTCGTCTGCGCGGCGCAGGACCAGTGTCACGTGGGCGGCACCTGCAATCCCGCAACGGGCACCTGCTCGGCGTCGCCGCGGGCCGCCGACGGGACCGCCTGCAGCGACGGCAACCGCTGCAGCTCGGGCGACAGCTGCCGCGCCGGGACTTGCCTGCCCGGGACCACGAACACCTGCGCGGGCACCGGGCAGCCGAACTACGTGTCCGTCATCGATCTCGGATCCGTCCAGGGCTGGTCGTACGCGACCGGAATCAACAACAGCGGCGTCGTCGTCGGTGCCGACGTGCCGACGAACGCGGGCATCTACCAGATGGCCTACGCCGGCAGCAAAGGGTTCCGGTGGTCGGAATCCGAAGGCGTGGTCTACCTGCCGTGGCCGGGACCGGTGAGCTACGCGGTCGACATCAACGACGCCGGCGTCATGTCGGTGACCGCCGGCAGCAACGGCCCGGAGATGCGCCCCTGTCGCTACGACCCGGCGGTCGACGCGCAGCCCGTGTGCCATCCGGACGCCGGGAATGCGGCGGGCATCAATGCGGCCGGAATCGTGACCGGCTCCAGCTACTACCCCACTTCATCCGTCCGCATGTTCCGACTCGGTACGGGACCGATCGAGATCTTGCCGTCCGCTGCAGGCCCTGACCCGCTGGCCAAGGGCATCGCGATCGCCACCGACGGCAGCGTGGTGGGCAGTCAGTTGGGGGGAGACGGTGCCTGGTTCGGCGTTCGGTTCACCGACACCCGAGGGACGGAGCGCCTCACGGACCTGCTGCCCCCCGCGAGCGGCTGGGCGACCGCCAACGGGTCGTCGATACGACCCGGCGAGATCCTCGGATGGGGCTACCGCGCCGGTCTCGGGCGCGCCTTCCGGATGAAGACGGCGCCCAACGGCGACGCGACCGAGATCGTCGCGCTCCCGATGCCGTCCACGTTCGCGCCCACTGCCGAGAACATCATGAGCCCATCCCGGTCGAACGCATCGGGCGAGATCGTCGGCTCGGTCTTCGATGGCCTGCCGTTCTGGCCGATGGCCGCGTTCGTTCACACGGACCCGATGGGTTCGATCGATCTGAACACGCTGATCGACCCCCTGTCGGGATGGACGCTCAAGGCGGGATCCGACATCAACGACAACCACGAGGTCGTCGGATACGGCGTGCACGACGGCGTCTACCGCGCCTACAAGCTGAAGCTGCCCGACCTCGGCCCGTGCCCGCTGCAGAACAACTGCAGCATTGGCGTGCGCGATCCACTGACCGGCGTCTGTTCCTACAACGTCAGCCCTGACGGCGCCGCCTGCGACGACGCCAACGCGTGCACGCAGGGCGAGACCTGTGCCGCGGGCGTCTGCCAGGGGGGGACGACGTACACTTGTGTCCCGCCCGACACATGTCACACCGCGGGTACTTGCAACGCCGGCACGGCGTCGGCGCAGCCGCCGTCGACGCAGGATCTGCTCGGCTGGTGGCGCATGGAGGGCAACGGCGACGACGCGAGCGGCGGCGGCCACCCTTTGACGAACGAAGGCGCGGCGCCGGCCCCCGGCCGTTTCGGGCAGGGGATGAAGTTCGACGGAACCGCCTGCATGACCGCGCCCATCTGAGATCAAGCGCGCATGCAGGGCGCCAGCGGCGTGACGGTGATGGCCTGGGTCAGCCCGTCGGAGCAGCTCACCTGTCCGACGCCGGGCCAGGGCCTGACGATCGCAGGGCGCGGCTGGGACTACTCGCAGGGTATCGGCTGCTTCGGTCCGGCGCCGGTAGCCTCACCGAAGGAGGAAGTCCGGGTCGCCGGCACGATCGAGAACGGCGGCGGCTGGGGTTATCCCGGTGGTGCGGGCGGCGTCCCGCCGAACCAGTGGATGCACGTCGCGTTCACCTGGGATCACGAATACCTGCGCTTGTTCGTCAACGGCAAGCACGTTTACTCGCGAGGAAAGTCGGGACAATTCGGCAATTACGAGCCGACGTTCGCGGTCGGGTGCATGGTCGCGTGGTACTTCACCGAGAACCAGCGCACCCAGCAATTCAAGGGCACCATCGACGAGGTGATGCTCTACCGGCGCGCGCTGTCGCCGGCCGAGGTCGGAGCCTATTACACCGCGTCCGATCCGTGCACGCACCCGGTGCTCGCCGACGGCACCACCTGCAACGACAGCAACCTGTGCACGCAGACCGACACATGCCAGGCGGGGACGTGCATGGGCGGGAATCCGAAGACCTGCACCGCGTCCGACCAGTGCCACACACCCGGCGTCTGCAATCCGGCGAACGGTGTCTGCGGCACGAGCCCGGCGAAGCCGGACGGCGCGACGTGCGACGACGGCGCGGCTTGCACGCAATCGGAGACGTGTGCGACCGGCGCGTGTGAGGACACGAGCCCCTATCCGACGGTGGTGAACCTGCCCGTGCAGGACCTGGGCTCGCTCGGATTGATCCAGAGTTTTGCCAACGATATCAATTCGTCGGGCACAGTCGTTGGGTGGTCGTCGACCAACGACGTCTGGACAAGTCACGCGTGGGTACACAGCGGCAGCGGGCCGCTGGTCAGCCTGACGGAGGTCGGGGCCGGGCCACCCAGCTCGGCGGACGCGATCAACGACGCGGGAACGATCGCCGGATACCACACCGTGGAGGGCGTGCGACATCCCTTCCGCTACACCGTCGCGAATGGTTTCGAGGATCTCGGCACGTACGGTGATGCTTCCAACGTGCTCGAAGCCGGGCAGTGGATACGCGGTGCGCGCGCGAGCGACGTCAACAATGCCGGTCAGGTCGTCGGCTACTACACCCTCGGCAATGCCTTCCAGGGGTTCCGTTACAGCGGCGGCGTCTACGAGGAGATCGGCAGCCTCGCCGGCGGAACGACCGTCGCCGGAGCCATCTCGGACAGCGGCCGGGTCGTGGGCTATTCGTTGACGGTCGCCGGCGAGCCCAATAGCGCTCACGCGATCATCTACGACAACGCCGAGGTCGGGATCGTCGATCTGAACACTCAGATCGATCCAATGGCCGGCTGGACGCTCACGAACGCGACCGACATCAACGGCGAGTTCATCGTCGGTAGCGGCATCCACAACGGGCTCGACCGGGCGTTTCGGCTGAGACTGCCGGCCGGGGGCGGCGCGGCGGTCATCGACGAAATTTCGGGCGGCTGGCACTTCGGCCCATTCCCCGCCAGCGTGAACGCGGCCGGCGACGTCGTCGGCGGCGGCTATCGCACGCCCGAGAACGCAGCGATAAGCCTCTGGTCGGCGTTCGTCTACACGGATCTGCTCGGCTTCAAGAACCTCGACGATCTGATCCCACACGACTTCATGTGGACCTGGCGCGTCGCCCACGCCATCAATGCCGCCGGCGAGATCGTCGGCTGGGGCTACCACACGGGGATGCAGGGCCCGCGGCCGTTCCGGATCAAGTTGCCGACGGGCCAGAGCGCGAGCTGCCAGGCGCGCAACATGTGCGGCGGCGGCGATGGCGACCCGATCTGCCTGTACTCGGACGGCGTCGTCGAGACGTCGCCCGGCCATTTCGTCGCGGTGTTCGGCTTTGACAACGCCTCGTCCACCAGCGTGCAACCGAACGTCAACGAGGTCCGCCTCGACGGGACCGTCGTCGCGAACCCGCAGCCGCGGCCGCCCGCGCACCTGCCGCCTGGCACGCACACCGGCGGTTATCTACCGACGTTCGACGCCGGCCACACCATCTCGTGGACGGTCAACGGCGAGACCGTGACCGCGTCCGCGTCCAGTCCCCACCTGACGCCGGTCCAGATTGGCGGCAACGGTGTCGGCGTCGTGCTCGGCGGCCGGACGATCGTCATCAAGGCCGACACGAGTTCCTACAGCACGCCGCCCGCGACCGAGCCGACGGTCCAGGGCGAGCCTCAGATGGGCGAGCCGTTCAACGGCGCGCTGGCAGGATCGCTCGGCGTCGGCCCGTCCGGCGCGGCGACCTACGCGGTCCCGATCGCGGTCCCGCCCGGGATTGGCGGGATGGCGCCAAACCTGAGCCTCGTCTACAACAGCCAGGCCGGACTTGGGCTTGCCGGGCAGGGCTGGGAACTGGCCGGCTTGTCGATCGTTCACAGGTGCCCGAGGACCCGGGTCCAGGACGGCTTCGGACATCAGGTTTCGATGGATCCGGGCGACAAGGACGAAGGCGTCTGCCTCGATGGCAAGCGCCTCATCGAGCAGGTCACCAGTCCCGGAACGTACAAGTTCGAGCAAGACGACCACAGCACGATCACGAGGGTCCCCGACGGCGCGGCGGATCCGGATCAGCCGTTGAAGGACGTCTGGTTCAAGGTCGTCACGAAGACGGGCGAGACGCGGTACTACGGGAAGAGCGCGCGGACGCGCGTGGTGCTGCAGGGCTCACCCGCGGCGGCGGCGTGGGCGTTCGAGCGGGCGATGGACTCGTGGGGCAACTACTTCGACGTCCACTACAACGCCGACACGACCAACTTCTCCAACGACGGCCTGTACGTGACCTCAATCGATTACACCGGTCACGTACCGACGGCTTCCTCCGGTTCGTCTGGCGCGAAGGATCCCTTCGCTCACGTTACGTTCGACTACGACCCGCGGCGCGAAATCCGTTCGACGCGATTTGGATCGGTGACGCTCCCGAAGCGGGTACGTCTCAAGCGCATCACGACCTCGGTTGACATCAACAACGCCAACACCGTGGCGGGTAGGTACTACCTGACGTACGCGGCTGACTACCGTCGCGGCGTGCCGTACTCCGCCAACAACGATGCGATGCTCCCGACACGTCTCACGACCATCGACTATTGCGCGGGACAAACCTGTCCGGACGCGCCGCCGGCCACCTTGCCAGAAAAACGACTGCAAGGATTCCTCGAGCCGTTGCAGTTCGAGTGGGAAGGCGGTGGATATCATTGGGATCCGGCGCCCGCCTACGCGCCGCCAGAAGCGATCGAGCGGCGGCCGGACAATGACGACAACGAACCGACCTCGCATGGCACGGCGTTCGTCGACCTCGACGGCGACGGGCGTGTGGACTTCCTGCGGAGCTTCGGGGGCAGCAATGTCCAGGACGCCATCACCCAGTCGCACGTCTGGCGCAACAGCGGCCACGGTTGGGAACCCAAAGACGAGTGGGCGTTACCCGTCGCATTGGTCCATAACGACGGAACGTCGACGGGCGCCGTGTTTGCAGACATGAACGGCGATGGTCTGCCGGATCTTGTCTCGCGCGAGTTGATTCCCTGTCCAAACGGCGGCCCCTTCCCCCTGGTGTGTTCGTCGAAGATCATGGTCAGACTGAACAACATCCGCGCTGGCGGGGCTCCCTGGCAGGTCGCGACCGGGTTCAGCACGATTCCCGGCACCTGGCGCGGGGACGAGATCGACTTCATCTACCCGGACAGGATCGCGGATATGAACGGCGACGGTAAGGCCGACCTCGTCCGGTTCGGTCCGAACGACTCGGACTTGCAAGTCCGCTACACCAACAGCACCGGAACCGGGTGGGAAGTGCCGATCGAGAATTTCAGCGTCGCTTCGATCTTGAGGCTCGGGTCCATCCCGATTTCGCGGATGAGGCTGGAGGACATCAACCGCGACGGGTTGCCCGATCTCGTCGCCGGCTCGCAGAGCAGCTTCTGTCACGCGGGCGCCTACGGTCTCAACATGGGTCGCAATACCTTTCAGACCGTCAGAAACGAGCAGTTCCTTTCCGTGTGGAAAGCCCTGCTGCCCGCGGATTGCATCCACGAAACGACGGGGACGCCGCCCGACAAACGCATCGTCGGTGACGTTGACGGCGACGGATTCCGAGACGTGATGTCCTCGTTCAGGACGAGGATCGACAACAACCTGCAGCAGCCAGGCAACTGTGTGTTGAACCAATGTTCCTGCCCGGCAGCCTGCCAACCGAACATCTGTACCGGCATCGGCGCTGGACAGACTTGCCAGTGCAGCTGTCCCTCCGGCATCACGGTCACCGATTCCCCGAACCTGAGATTCACGACCGGGATGGGATGGACGCAGAGCAACGTGAACTCGTTCCTGGACAGCTTGTTGCCGTTCAGGCCGCATCCGAACGACAACCCGATTCTCCCTTCGGCGCGCCCGGACTTCATCTTCGCGATGGCGGACCTCAATGCCGACGGTCTGGCTGATTTCGTTCTGAACCACGTACACACGCAGACCCCGGAAGGGCGGGGTCAACTCCTCGTGAACAACGGCGCGAGCTTCGATGACCTCGAAGGTGGGACCGCCTGGCAAAGCGCCGTCGGTATCATTGACGTTCGCCTGACGCCCAGGGTTCCGACCGAGGACAAAGACTTCCCGGCCGAGGGCGTCGCGTTCGTGGATCTAGACGGTGACGGCGTCACGGACCTCGTGCAAGGGAAGGGGAATGTGGCACGCAACGCCTGGCTCAATCGGTACCGGCCGCCGGTGATCAAGCGCTTCCCGAACGGTCTCGCCCGGCCAAGCGAGGTCACCTACTCCGTGATCACGACAGAGGAGGCCAAGACGGCGGGAACCTACAGGGACACGGCAACCGCGCCCGAGGCAGGTACGACGTTCTTCATCACCCCTGTGCGGGTCGTGGAGTCGGTGTCCGCGGAAGACGGGACCGCGACCGGCACGATGTTCACGACGACCTACGTCTACGACAGGATGCGGGGAAGTGCGTATGGGCGTGGTCCGCAGGGTTTCAGTCAGGTGACCGCGATCGACGGACGGCGGGTGTCGGACACCGACTCCGACTCGAGAAAGGTCACGGAGACGACGTACGCCCAGTTCTTCCCTTACACGGGCATGCCTCTGAGCGTGAGTCGTTACATCGCGCTCGGCGGATTGTCCGGCACGCGCGTCGATCTCAACGTCACCCAGACCAAGTACTGCGACAAGCTCATTCCGACCGCGTGTAGTGACGCACTGACGCCCTATCCGAAGGAGACGTCGCGCTTCGTGTACCCGCAGACGATCACGGACACCAGCTACCTCTACGACGGCGAGATAGCGTCCCGAGTTTCGACCCACAACCTGGTACGGACCACGACCTATTGGTACGACACCTACGGAAATCCGACGTCGACCACGGTGGCGACCGAGATCCGCAACCCTGCCTGCACGCCCGGGGGCGACTGTGCCCGTCACGTGAAGACCGTCCAGAACCACTACGACCCGACGCCGAACTGGAATGGACCTACGGCGGCAGTCCTCAGTCGCCTCGGCAAACCGACGCGAGTAGTGGTGACGTCGACCAGTAACGTCTCGACCGATGAGGACGGGTTGACGCACACGACCGCGTTCGACTACCTCACTGAGACCAGCTATCCGCCGGGGGACTCCAGCATTGGGGCGATCTTCCTTCGCCGCAAGCGGGTCGAGCCTGGCGCAGGGACGCCGATCGAAGAACACACTGTTTACACCTATGACGACTTCGGCAACGTCACGAGGACGACGGCGTGTGGAACTGACCTGTCGGGCCTTTGTTTGGCCCCTCCCGTCCCGAGCGGACCCTCGCGAACGACCTCCGTGAGCTACAACGCAGGCGATTTCGCACCGCCGCCGGGAGGTCGGGTGACGTCTCTCGGGTACGCCGACGGCCGCTTCCCGGTCATGACCACGAACGCGCTCGGCCAGAAGGAGTACACCGCATACGATCCGATTCATGGCGGGCTGCTTCAGAAGACCGGACCAAACGGAATTCACACGTGCATGACGTATGACCCCTCGGGCCGACCAACGACCCAGACTGGACGTTGTGGTACCGGCCAAGAACAGACCACGGCGACGAGCTACTTCTTCGCGGCGCCCGCAGACCCATTCGAGGCCAAGGTCGCCACGAGGATTCGTGTGCCAACCGGTGTTGCGAGCTGGGCCTACACGGACGTGCTCGGGCGGGCGACGTTTGCGCGCGGACGAACCTTCGAAGGCGGGTTTTCGGAGAGCTTCACGCGGTTCGACCGATGGGGTCGCACGGCGCAGCAGTCGACGCCTCGTACCTCGGGTAGTACGGAGCAGGTCTCGCGGACCATCACGACATACGATGAGGCCGATCGCGTGCGAAAGATTTCCCGAGACCTGGGAGACATCGACGGCACCGGCGTGCCTCGGCGGGCGATCCAGACGCTCAGCTACTTCCAAACGACCGTTCGCACCGAACACAACGTCGATGGCGACGACGAGGCGCATCTCCACCAGCAGCCGCGCGAGGAGACCAAAGGGGTGTTCGGAAAAGTCTCTTTCGTCGTGGACGCGAAGGGTACCCGTCTCAGCTTCCTGTACGACGCAGACGGCAACCTGACGGACACCGTCGACGGTCCGAACACCACGCACTTCGAGTACTTCCCGAACGGACAGCGAAAGCGCGTGCGCGATCCTGACCTTGGCGAGTGGCAGTACACCTACAACGCCTTCGGTGAAATCGAGACGCAGATCGACGCCAACGGCACGACGATCTCGACCGCGTACGACAAGGTCGGCCGGATGACGAGCAAGACGAGCCAGAAGCTCGGCCAGCCGAGCGTCGACGCGAGGTGGGTCTACGACGTCGCGCCGGGCGCTGGTATAGGGAAGCTCGCAGCGATGGTCGGCGAACCCGCCGATCGCCTGCGGACCTGCGCGGCACCTCATGGGTTGCCGACTGGCGAGAAGCGCGCGGTAAGGTCGTTTACGTATACGGCCTTCGGCGAAGTCGAAAGTGCCACCGACTGCACGGACGGCGACACGTTCGTCACGAACCACACGTACGACGGCTTCGGGCGTCCAAGCGTTGCGACGTACCCACTGGTGGACGGAAGCCCTCTCGCCGTTCGGTACAACTACACCAGCCTCGGGTTTCTCTATTACGTGTCCGACGCAACCGACGGGTCGCTCTACTGGGCGGCCACCGCCCGCGATGCGGCCGGTCAGGTGAAGTCTGAATACACCCGCAACGGCGTCGAGACGACGTCGACGCGGAACGAGGCCACGGGCTGGTTGATGGGATCGCGCAGCGTCGCTCACGCCGACGGTGACACCCTGATCCAGAACTGGACCTACCGCTTCGACGAGGTGGGCAACCTGCGCAGTCGTACGCGGGCGGACGTCGTGAACGGCGCGCCTTCCGACGAAGCCTTCTCGTACGACCCGCTGAACCGCCTCACGGGCTCAGCCGTCGCCGTGGGTTCGGGCAATTACTTCGAGACTTACGACATCGACGTGCGTGGCAACATCACGGCCAAGGCCGGCAAGGGATACACCTATGGCGCGGCGGGAGGCTGCGCGACCGGCGGCCCACACGCGGTGTGCACCTTCGACGGGAGCGCCCAGTACCAATACGACGCCAACGGGAATCTGCTGAGCGGAAGCGGCCGGAGCATCACCTACGATCTCGCAAACAAGGCGGTGCACATCCAGAGCGGCGATAACGGCGTGGACTTCGTCTACGGCGCCGACGGCAATCGCGTCGTCCAGGAAACGACGGGCGGAGGCTCGACGGCGCGAACCGTGTACGTCGGGTTGGGCGCGACAGGCAAGAGCATGTACGAGCGCACGACGCGGAGCGATGGGACGGTCGAGCACACGCATTTCCTCTACGCGCCGGGGGAGCACAAGGACAACGCATTTGCGATCAAGGTCGTTCGCGGCGGGTCGGCGACGCTTTCGTTCAATCATTTCGATCATCTCGGGTCGGTCACGGCTGTCAGCGACGAGCAGGGTCACGTCGTCAGTGCGGCCTCGGGCGGCGGCGCCGCGACGGTTGCCGAATACGATCCATGGGGTGCAAGGCGGTCGCCGGACGGCCGGCCCGCCGAGGCCGCTTCTTTCCAGCCGTTGCCAGGACACCGAGAGTTCACCGGGCACGAAACAGTGCCCGGGGTCGGTCTCGTCAACATGAACGGTCGTATCTACGATCCGGCGATCGGGCGGTTTCTTTCGCCCGATCCGAACGTCCAATACGTCGCCGATCTGCAGAGTTATAACCGTTACAGCTACGTTCTGAACAATCCTCTTCGCTACACCGATCCGACGGGCTACTTCTTGGATAGCGCCGGCGAGCTGTTCGGGTACATCGCCGGCATCGCCGCCGTCTCGGTCTGCGCGGTCGCAAGCGGGGGCGCGTGCGCGATCGCGTACATCGGGCTCATCGCTTACAGCTCCACGACGATGGCGCTGAACGGTGCGTCGTTCGACCAGATCGTCGAGATGCAGGGCGTGAGCATCTTGGCCGGGCTCGCCGGGGGCGCCGCGGTCGGAGCTGCCCTGGGGCCGACCGCATCGATTGGCGCCAAGATGGTTGGAGGAGCCGTGTCCAGCATCTTGTCGACTGCGATCACAACCGTCCTCGCGGGGCGCGATCTCGGCGGGGAAGAGCTGCTTGTCTCCGCGATCAACGGCGCGGTGTCGGCCGGCCTTGCTGCGGCATTGCGCCAGACGAATCCGGTCTCGCAGAAGACCTTCCTGGAGCAAAAAGGTCGCATTCAGCAGCTTCTGGACAGCGCCACCGCCCTTGACAGCATCGGTGACCGGGCGGGTGCGACAGCCCTGCGCAACATGGCAGTGTTCAACACCGTCGACGCTCTGGGCTTGAGGGTTCCGCGTGGATGGTCTGTGACCTATGACAGGGCTGTTGGAGGGTCGGGCGACACTATATTCGGGAGGGTCCGCGTCGGTGACAGGGGACTAACCTTCCGCGGCGCCAACAGTGCCTCTTGGCTGGCATCGACCCTCATTCACGAGTTCGTCCATGTGCACCAATTCCTGACGGGCCAATACAGCACGTTCGGTCACGTCGGGCCCGGCAACACCGATTTCGTTGTGGACGTCCGAAACGAGATTCCTGCTTTTCAGGCGGAAGTCGATGCGGCCCACATCACTGGAATCGATGCCGATCAGATACGCGTCCTAAAGACCATGGTCTCGTTGGTGACGATGAACTACTTGTACGCCGACGACCTCTTGGACTACTTCAGACATGCGCCAGTTCACCGTGATCTCAGATTCGAAGGCCTCTTCTGAGCAATCCGGCGGTGCTGATCTGACCCCCAAACAGCGAGCATTTGGGCGGATCACTGCGTGGTTTGTGGCGGCCTACTGCGCGTGTTCACTCTTTTGCCCTCCAATCGCCCTCGCGGCGTCGGTCGGTGAAGGGCCGATAGGCACCGCTCATCCCATATTGCTCGAGGCGGTGGCACCCGATGGCCGGTGGACTGTCGTGTGCCAGGACCGCCGCCTGACCCGCGGGGACGATCTGGTACTGGTCGGTCGACACGGGGAAATAATGGGCGCTGAGATGCGACCATACCTGGTCGTAAAGGATGGTCCCGGTAGTCGGATTGACGAGTTCGTCTCGGCGGCCCCCTCAGGGAGGTTCGTGGCGGTCATTCAACACGGCGATCTGACCATCGTCGACACCACGACGTCCAAGGTCACGAGGTTGCCCGGCGCGGACACGCGAGATGCTGATCGGCAGTTCGGGAGCCACCGCGCGGCGACCTTCGATCGGAGCGGCAGGTACGTCCTCTACTTGCGCGCGAAAGATCGCGGTAATCGGCTGGTCGTGCGTTCGCTCGAGAGCGGGCGCGAAAACGAAATCGATCCCGGGCCGGGAACGGTGTGGCGAGCTTTTCTCGATCCGGATGGACGGTGGGTGATGGTCGACGTGGTGGCGA
>Ga0190271_10001384_pt1 | contig 13776 bp, 11 predicted proteins | sample Popmic356T_FD_133747 | JGI IMG/M metagenome (GOLD analysis project Ga0190271, IMG submission 133747) | Populus adjacent soil microbial communities from riparian zone of Weber River, Utah, USA - 356 T | ecosystem: Environmental > Terrestrial > Soil > Riparian zone | place: USA: Utah | collected...
GCTGGCACACAACCTCCGGCGCCCAAGGCCAAGCCCAGCAGGCCGTCCGAAGAGATCCGGCCGCCGGCCCCCGCGGCCGAGCCAGTCCAGGCCAAGGCTGCCGCCAAGGCGCCCGAGGCAGCGGCCGCCAAGGCGCCCGAGCCCAAGGCCCCCGCCAGCGCCGCCACCCGCAACGGCGGACCCGCAGCCATCGCCACGTCGGCGGCCTCGCCGTCGGCGCGCAAGCACGCGCGCGAGCAAGGCGTCGAGCCGGCCGCGCTCGCCAAGTCGGGCGCAGCGATCGCCCCCGCCCCCGCGCAGGCCCCGGCAGCCGTGCCCACGGTGCCCGGACCGTCGGGCAAAAAGAGCGCGTTCCAGGTCCCTGCGTACATCCCGCGCGCGGGCGACCAGGTGATTCCGTTCTCGCGTCGGCGCCGCATCATCGCCGACCACATGGTCTATTCGAAGCTGACCTCGCCGCACGTGGTGGCGGTCGCCGAGTGTGACATCCACGCGACGGCCAAGCTGCGCGACCTGCACAAGGACAAGCTCAAGAAGGAGGGCATCGGCCTGACCTACCTGGCCTTCGTGTGCGCCGCCACGGTGAAGGCGCTGCGCGAGTTCAAGGAGCTCAACGCGCGCGTGCTCGACGACGCGTACGCGCTGCTCAAGGACGTCAACCTGGGCGTCGCGGTAGACACGCCCGACGGTCTGGTCGTGCCCGTGATCAAGAACGCCGACCTGCTCACGGTGCGCGGCGTCGCCAAGGGCATCGACGAGATCGCGACCAAGGCACGCGACGGCAAGCTCACGCCTGACGACCTGGCCGGCAAGACGTTCACGGTGAGCAACCCTGGACGGCGCGGCAACCTGCACGGCGGCGCGATCATCTCGCAGCCGAACGTCGGCATCCTGCGCATCGGCGAGATCAAGAAGCGCGTGGTCGTGGTGGAGCGCGACGGTGAAGACACCATGGCGATCCACCCGGTGATGTACTTGTCGCTGTCGTACGATCACCGCATCGTCGATGGCGTCAACGCCAACGGCTTTTTGTTCCGCGTCAGCGAGCTGCTCGAAAAGGGCGACTTCGAGATCTGAACAGCGCCCGAAGCAGCGGTGGCGGTTAGCGCCGCGGATCCGGCTCCAGGCGCTTCGTGATCCAAACAGCGTCGCATGGAGTCGGAGCCCCCGCCCCTACGCCTGCATCTACGTGAGGACGGACCGGAAGTAGCGGTGGCGGTTCGCGCCGCGGCTCCAGTCCTCGCTCGCGCGCGGCGGAACCGCGCGCTTCGACGCGATGCTGTTTAGAACTTGTTGCGGTACACGAGGCCGCCGCCGTTGGCGCCACGCAGCAGCATGGGGCCGATCAGCGACTTCATCGGCTGCTCTGCGCGGGCGCGCTTGCCAGTCAGCCAGATGAGCAGCGTGGCGCCGGTGGCCGCCACGGTGCCGGCGAGGCAGATGTCGCTCACTCGGGAGAGCAGAGCGGCTTGCTGCTGTGCGAGACCACCCTGCTCGCGAGCGCTGGCGCGCATGCTGTAGTCGAGCGTGAAGTCACGGCTGCGCTCGAAGGACTTCATGCTGTCGTTGCTGGCTTTGTAGGACAGCCCGCCGGTGACGACCCAGCTCGCGGCCAACGCCGCCGTGGTGCCGGCGGCCACCCACAACCAAGGGCGCCTGGGCGTCGCGACCGACGACGACACGGCGAGGTTGGGCTTGTCAGCGCTCGCGGTGAGCGCCAGCGGCACGGTCGAGAAGTGGCCGAGCTCACCACGCACCGTCGCGTGCGCGTCGGCCTGAGCCGCCGCACAGGCGTGCGCGCTCAGCCACGTGAGCAGGAGCGCGCACAGCGCGCATCCCAATCGAATCCACAAGACCGCAACCATTCTCGCTCAGCTCCCGTTCGCACAAACGATGCGCGGCATCCGTGCCGCGCATTCCCAGGGGGGTGTGCATCCAGGATAGGAAAAGCGGATCACGCACGTCAACGAAAGCCGCACCTCCGGTGGGAATGCTTTCGAAAGTGAGTGCGAGAACAGCGACTTTTCCTGCGAGTGGAGTCGGTGATGGCCTGTCTGAGGAGAAGTCTCCAGCGAGAACGGATTGAGTGTCGTGCCGCGAGCTGCGGACTTGTGCGACCTCGAGAGCTGGGTGCCCGCTCGAGCGCGCAACGTTCAAACATTCTGTACGCGCACGAGCTGGAAACGTTACCGCCTGGCGTCGCATCGATAGACCGAGCTGGCCGCCAGTGCCTACACGGCGGGCACGCTCGGTCCGCGGCGTGCGCGCAGGCACGAGTGGCGCGGCGTATGTCGCGCACTATGCCTGGCGCGGGCCCATTTGTTACAACGGGCAGCTGTACTGTCGCGCACATCCCGGCCAGGAAAGGCTTTCGCAGCATGAGCTCTCAAACATCGGGTCTCGGGCCTCTCAGCGAGGCCGCTGCCGACTTCGAGCGCGAGCTCGCGCGCTACGAGAAGATCAGCAACGAGCTGAGCCGTACCACCGTGCGCTCGCAAAAGACGCTGAGTCGCACGCAAAAGCTGCTCGGGGAGTCGGCGGAGTGCGAAGACGCACTGGGCCAACGGCTGCGCGCGCTGCTCGAGGCGATGAACGGGGCGCGCGACACGCAGCAGACGTGCATGGAAAAGACGCTGGGCGCGGCCAAAAATCTGCAACAGCGGGCGAGCGAGTTCACGGCGCTGCTGGAGCGTGTGTCGGCGCTGGGCGCGCAGGCGCGGGACACCAGCGAGCCTGCCATCCAGGCGCTGACGGAGAGCGCCAAGGGGGAGCAGAGCAGCGGGCTGATGAGCTCTCTGGAAGAGCTGGGCGACAAGATGCTGAGCATCGTGAAGGAAGCCGACGCGATCGAGAAGGACGCGACCAGCGGCGACTGGCCCGACATCTCTCGTGACGTGCAGAGCCTCAAGCAGCAGGTCATCGCCGCGCACGGCAAGATCGTGCAGGCCACTGGCACCGTTGGCTCTCGGTTGCTCTCCTAGGGGGCCGCTCGACGGGGCGCGCTGGACGTGGCGGCGCGCTTGGACTCGCGCTGTCGATGTCGTGCGATGGTGTGAGAGACACGCGGTTCACCCGAAGGGGTTGCTGCGCTTTTCGACATGGGCAGCAGAGTGAGCATTCATGTCGCTGCTCCGCGCGCGTTGCGCAGGTTTTCGCAACTCGTATCTGCTCGTTGTCTTGTGCGCTGTGGGTTGTACCGACGACCTCGACCCGGCGGGGTACCCGGGGGCGGTCTGTTACCAACCGTGGCCCGACCAGGACCCGTGGTTCGAGCGGGAGTTCGTGGAGAACGACCTCGATGAGCACGGCCACCGTGTCGTCGAGGGCGATATCTTGGTCGCGGACGGTAGCGCGCGGAACGCTGCAGACCTTGCGTACGCGAGCGGAGACGCCACCAGCCAGACGAAGAGCAGCGTCAGTCGGAGCCTGCGCCCGTGGCCGTTGGGCATCGTCCCCTACACGTTCGACAGCACGCTACCCGAGCTCCAGCGGGATGCCTTTCAGACGGCGATCGCAGAGTTCGAGGCGCGTACCGAGCTCCGTTTCGTGGAGCGAAGCCTGGCGAACAAGGCGCTCTACCCGAACTTCGTGCGGGTGGTGCTGGTCGAGAGCAAACAGTTCGCCGGACGGTCGTTCGTGGGCGTGCGTGGGGGCGAGCAAGATCTCGAGCTAACCGTCGAGGCAAGCGTGCACTCGGTCTTGCACGAGCTGGGGCATGCGATCGGGCTGCTGCACGAACATCAGCGACACGACCGCGACCAGTACGTGACGCTCCACCTGGAGCATATCGAGCCAGATTCTCGCCGTTGGCTCGAGGTCATCGAGGACGACGGTATCGACGTTGGCGACTACGACTTCGAGTCGGTCATGCACTACTACCTGTTCGACGGGCGACTTCGCTGGACCATCGAACCCAAGCTCAAGCTCGTCTCTTCCCCGTGCGGGGTCGGCCTCCCTTGGTCGCTGAGTCCAGGTGACGTGGCAGCCATCTCAGGACTGTACCCCTCCTTGAATCTGGCCAAGCACAGCGACCTGAACGGAGACGGCACGCGCGACCTGCTCGCGAGAACGATCGGCGAAGCGGCCATCAAGCTGTTGCCGGAGCGAGAACACGGGGCGGATTGGAAAACCGTCCGGCCCAGCGACACGCTGGACTGGGAAGTGACTGGCAGCGGCGACTTCTCGGGTGACGGCGCCGACGACTTGTTGTGGACGCTTCCCAACGGCGAGCTGCGCGTGTTCGACATGAAAAAGAGCACGCTCGACACGGCTGCGCTCGTCGACTCGTCCCATACGCCCAGGCACGGCTTTCAGGTGGTCGGCATCGACGACTTCGACGGCGACGGCAAGCACGAGCTGCTGACGATGAATGAATCGGGAAAGCTCGCCCTCGTTTTTCCGGCGACCAACCAGGAGATCGAACTTCCCCTTGCTCCTCTCGGCTGGCGCGTCGCGGCGACAGGAGACTTGGACGGCGACCACAAAGCCGACATCGTCTGGCAGCCGAACCCCGGGCAAACCGCAGTGTGGTTCGGCAACGACCTACAGGTCATCCAAAGGGCGACGCCCGTAAGTCACGAGTCGGGCTGGTGGATCGCAGGCATCGACGACTTCGACGGCGACGGCCGCAACGACATCGTGTGGACCTCCGCGCTGGCGGGCGTCGCGCTGTGGTGGAACGACGGCGGCCCCATCGGCATCACGAAGACGCGGCAGCCGCGCGGCTTCGGCTCCTTTGCGGTCGTCGAGGCCGGCGACTTCGACGGCGACGGCATCGCCGACCTGCTCTGGGCCAACGACTACGGCTCAGTCGGCCTGCAGCTCTTCGCACCGATCCGCGACGACCCACCGCGCCTGATCGATCTCCCAGAGGCCCACAACGCACCAGGCCGCCTCCTCAACTGAAAGCCGCCTCGGCAAGATGGACGAGCTCAGTCAGGCACGACGGCCGTCGAGATCCCGGATGCATCGGCGTGTTCGCGTAGGAGCCCGGATAGACGGTCTACTGCCCCGAGCAACACAGAGTCCGGAAACAAGCGCGATCCGTACACGACGGCCAGCACGCTGCTGGTCGAAGAGGTGACCTTACCGAGCATGGAGTCGCGCACGGCATTGCCGATCGGCGTGTCGTCGGCGCTGCGGCAGACCACTGGCAGCCCCGCGACATCCATTGCGTGCCCCGCGTTGTTGAACACGTAGCTCTCGCCGGGGCGGCCGAAACGAACCAGCGGAGCCGGACCCAGCCGAGCGGCGTCGAACATCGAGATCGGCAGTGCGCTCTCCAGGGATACCAGGTTGTTGATTTCGACCAGGTTGCCGATGTGCGGGAGCGCTTCTTTGAGCGCAAGCGCAAGCAACAGCTCGGAAGCTGGCTTGCCTCTGCCGGTCGGTTTGTAGCCACCCACGCGCAGTACGTCGCGCAGCGCACTGCGCACCGACTCCGGAAAGAGTGCAGGATCGGCGCGCACGCGCGCCTCGACGCGCGTCAGCTCTGCGAGCAATGTCACCGACGAGGGCTGGAAGCAGACGTGCTCGGCCCGTACCACACCGAGCCGCAACGTCGCGTGCGGAAGGTCGAAGAGAAGCATGCGCTTGCTCTAGCCACGCTGGGCAACGCGTCAACTTTGGAAGGCTGACGAGAATGGGGAGCTTGCAGAGCATGGACGCACGCAGAAGACGTCGGCCTTTCGGCGCAGAGGTCTTCGTCGACGGGGTGGATTTCCGTGTCTTCGCGCCGCGGCGCAGCCGCGTGACGCTGCAGATCGACAGCGAGGGGGGACGCACGGTGCCGCTTCTGGGCAGCGCCAGCGAAGGTTACAGCTGCTTCGTGCCCGAGCTGCGCGCGGGCGCCCTGTACCGCTTTTTGCTCGACGACGACGACAAGCCGTACCCCGATCCGGTGTCGCGCCATCAGCCCGAAGGCCCACACGGCCCCTCCGAGGTGATCGATCCTGCGGCGTACGTGTGGCGTGAGAGCGACTTTCCCGGCGTCACGCTGCACGGCCAGGTGATCTACGAGCTACACCTCGGCACGTTTACCCGCGAGGGTACGTACCGCAGCGCCGAGCGCGAGCTGGCCGCGCTGGCCGACCTGGGCATCACCATGATCGAGCTCATGCCGGTGGCCGAGTTTCCGGGGCGCTTCGGCTGGGGGTACGACGGCGTCAACTTGTTCGCCCCCTCGCGCGCGTACGGACGTCCCGACGACCTGCGCTCGTTCATCGACGAGGCACACGGCCTCGGCATGGGCGTCATCCTCGACGTCGTCTACAACCACCTCGGACCGGACGGCAACTACATCGCCCAGTTCTCCGATAGCTTTTTTTCGGAGCACAAGACCGACTGGGGCGAGGCGATCAACTTCGACGGCGCGGGCTCGTCGGCCACGCGCGCCTACTTTTGCGACAACGCCGCGTACTGGATCGACGAGTTCAGGCTCGATGGTCTGCGCCTCGACGCCACCCAGGACATCGTCGACAGCAGCGACAAACACATCATCGCCGAGATCATCGAGGCGGCGCGCGCGGCCGCCGGCAAGCGGTCCATCGTCGCGATCGCCGAGAACGAACCTCAGGCCAGCAGCCTCGCGCGCAAGCTCGCCGACGGCGGCAAGGGCTGCGACGCGTTGTGGAACGACGACTTCCACCACAGCGCGATGGCCGCCGCCACTGGCCACGCCGAGGCTTACTACTCGGAGACCAGCGGCGCGCCGCAGGAGTTCATCTCCGCACTCAAGTGGGGCTACCTCTACCAGGGGCAGTACTACACCTGGCAAAAAAAGCCGCGCGGCGAGCCGGGTTTCGACCTGCCCGCCGAGGCGTTCGTGCTGTACCTGCAGAACCACGATCAAGTGGCCAACTCGGCGCGCGGGCTACGCCTCTCCGCGCTCACCACGCCAGGTCGTGCGCGTGCACTCAAGGCATTGTTGTTGTTGGCGCCAGGCACGCCCATGCTGTTTCAGGGCGAGGAGTTCGACGCCTCCACACCGTTCCACTACTTCGCAGACCATCAGCCCGAGCTGGCCAAGATGGTGCGCCGTGGCCGCGTCGACTTCATTCGCCAGTTTCCCAGCCTGCGTGGACCCGGCGTGCGCTCGATCTTGCCCGACCCCTCGTCGCTCGAGACGTTTACGCGCTCCAAGCTCGACCTGCGTGAACGCGAGCTGCACGCCGACGCGCTGACCCTGACCCGGGACCTGATCTCACTGCGCAAGAAGGACCCCGTCTTTCGTGCACAGCGCGCCGATCGCATGCACGGTGCCGTGCTCGGTCCGGAGGCGTTTGTGCTGCGCTTTTTTGGCGAGCAGGGCGACGACCGCCTGGTGCTGGTCAACTTCGGCCTCGATCTGCAGCTGTATCGGGCGCCCGAGCCGTTGTTGTCGCCGCCGCGCGACGGCAGCTGGGGCATCCTGTTTTCCACCGAAGACCCCGAGTACGGCGGCTCCGGCATGCCGCCGCTCGACTCGTACGACCAGCTGCGCCTGCACGGCCACTCGGCGACCGTGCTGGCGCCCACCCGAGCCGCAGCGCGCACACAGACGCTGCCGCCGCCGACGAAAGGTTAAAGGGTAGCGATGTCTCTCCGGCCACCTTCGCGAAAACTCACCTGGCAGAGTGCAACGCCCGAGGTGGCCGAAGAGCTCACCGACCGCGAGTGGCTGATCGCCAACGGACTCGGCGGCTACTCGTGCGGCTCCATCGCAGGCATCCCCACGCGGCGCTTTCACGCGCTGTTGGTGGCCGCACTGCCCGCGCCGATCGGACGCGCGACGCTGCTCAACCGGCTGACCGAGACGATCAGACTGCCCAACACCGGCAACCTGTACCTGGGCGGCGAAGAAGGCGAGGACGGCCTCAAGCTGTACGACGGCGGCAAGCTGATCGAGTTCCGGCTCGAGGCGGGCCTGCCCATCTGGCGCTACCAAGTGGGCACGTTCGTGATCGAAAAACGGGTGCTCATCGTGCACCTGCAGAACACCGTGCACGTCACCTACTCGGTCGTCGAGGGCGAGGGCACGCTGCGCCTCAAGACCAGACCGTGGGTCAACTTTCGCCCCCACGAGGGCAGCGTCGCCGGGCCGCGTGGTCCGTATCGTGTCGTCTCGGTGGGCGAGCAGCACGAGCTGTTGGGCGAAGACCCCTACCCGCCGCTGCGCGTGCAGATCGTCGGCGAAAATCACTCGTACACCTTGCTCGGTGAGAAGGCAGAGCTGCGCTACCGGGTCGAGGAGAGCCGCGGCTACGACCACTCGGGCAGTCTGATCAGTCCCGGCTTTTTCCGCGCCAACCTGAGCAAGGGCTCGCCGGTCACGCTGATCGCGTCGTGCGAGTCGTGGGAGACCATCGGCGCCATCTCGCCCGCGGCGGCCGTCGAGGCCGAGCAACAGCGGCGCCGACGGCTGCTCGAGCAGGCCCATCCCGCAGCACAGCAGGGCATCGCGGCCGAGCTCGTGCTGGCCGCCGACCAGTTCGTGATCACGCCCGCCACACGCGCGCAGGAAGCGGCGCGCGCACACGCCTCGGGTGACGAGGTGCGCACCGTGATCGCCGGCTACCACTGGTTTACGGACTGGGGCCGCGACACCATGATCAGCCTCGAGGGACTGACCTTACTCACCGGGCGCCACGTCGAGGCAGGCTACATCTTGCGCACGTTTGCGCACTACGTCCGCGACGGACTGATCCCCAACATGTTTCCGGAGGGACAGAGCGAGGGCCTGTACCACACGGCCGACGCCACGCTGTGGTTCTTCCACGCGCTGTCGCGCTACGTGCAGGTCACGGGCGATCGCACCACGCTCGAGCAGCTGCTGCCGGTGCTGCGCACGATCGCCGACGCGCACCTGGCAGGCACACGCTTCGGAATCGCCGTCGACACCAAGGATGGCCTGCTTCGCCAGGGCGCAGAGGGCTACCAGCTGACCTGGATGGACGCCAAGGTGGACGGCTGGGTGGTCACACCCCGCCGCGGCAAGGCGGTCGAGATCAACGCGCTCTACTACAACGCGCTGTGTTTGCTGGCGGGCTGGCTGCGCGAGAGCGACGACGCGGCAGGCGCCGCCGTGTACGAGGTGGCGGCCGAGCGCGCGCGCGTGTCCTTCAACGAACGTTTCTGGAACCCCAAGGCGCGCTTCCTGTTCGACGTCGTCGACGACGAGAAGGGCGGCAACGACCCGGCCTGCCGCCCCAACCAGCTGTTTGCGATCTCCCTGCCGCACCCCATCCTCGACCGCACGCACTGGGCAGACGTGTTCGACGCCTGCGAGCGGCAGCTGCTGACGCCGGTGGGTCTGCGCTCGCTCTCGCCCGACCATCCCGACTACAAGCCGCGCTACTTCGGCGACCTGCGCACGCGCGACGCTGCCTACCATCAAGGGACAGTCTGGGGCTGGCTAATTGGCCCATTTGTCGACGCTTGGCGCAAAGTAAGGCCTGACGACGTGAGCGGCGTGAGACGTGCCATCGAGGGCTTCAGCGCGCACCTGAACGATGCTTGCGTGGGCTCGGTGAGCGAGGTGTTCGACGCCGAGCCGCCGTTCACCGCGCGCGGCTGCGTGGCCCAGGCCTGGAGTGTCGCCGAGCTGCTGCGCTGCTGGGTCTTGCTGAATCCAAAATGATCGCGAGCACACGGTTGAAGCGACGTCGCCGAGGCGTACAGTAAGGTCGCGGACGAGGACTGGACGGCTCGGTACGAGTTTACGCTTCGTATTCCATCCGGAAACGCGCAGCGTTCCATCCTCGTGTTGCAATCTGCGGATCGCGGCTGTGCGCGCGGCCTGCGCGAATGCGCCGGAATGCGTCTGGCGCATGACCAAGCATCAAGGAGGACAGCATGCAAACCGAAGTCGCCAAAGATCCCGTCTTGCTCGGCGTCAGTCTCCCGCTCAGCGTCACCGTCACTGCCGCCAACCAGGTCAAGACTGCCTGGGTGCAAGCCATCAGCGAAGTGCTCGCTGCCGCGCGCGCCAAGGCCAAAGAGAAGCAGGCCAGCGTCAAAAAGAGCACCAACGGTACCAAGGCGGAACAGCCCGAAATCACTGCCTGAGAGCAGGCGTGTTGTACGCTGATGGGCGGTGCGCGCTTTAGCCACGCTCAGAGTGCTGCTGCCTTCTTGGCGCTTCTTCGACGACATCGCGGGCTCCCCTGTGCTGATGGCGCGCTTCGGCGCGTCCAGCCAGGCGCTGGGCTCGTGGCGCGCGCTCGCGCGCAGAGCTCCGCGCGGGCCCGGCTCGTTGTTCGTCAACGCGCGCGGCAACCTCGCGCTCGCACACCACGCGTTGCTCGAACACCTACTGAGCGACGTCGCCGCCCTGGCCGAGCACCTCGAGACCAGCGTGGCCGCGCACCCGGAGACGAGCGCGGCCGTGGAGCAGCTGGTCTCGTATCGCCTGGTGACCCGTCTCGTCGTGGCCCAGCTGCCCACCGAGGCGGCACATTTTCAGTTCAAGCTGACGGTCTTTCCCGACGTCGCCGACGCGGAGCAGCGCGCCGAAGACCTGCTCATCTCCGCGCTGCACGCGCGCACCGCCCCTGCGCATGCTGCGCTGAGAGCCGCGCCGGCGCGCGAAGTAACCACGCGCGGCGACGAGACCTGAGCCGTGTCGTTGTCGGCCGTCAGTGCGTTGCGCGTGGTCTCGGTGCTGCTTGCGCTCTCGATCGCCCTCGCCTCGATCGAGCTGCTCCTGGTGCGGCGCGACTTCGGGCAGGCCGGCGTGTTCTCGTGGCGCGTGATTCGAGACGATGTCGCCGCGCTACCCGGCCCGCTGCGCGCGCTGCTCGATGGACTGCTCGGGGACAGACCTTTCGTCGCGCTGCTGGTCCTGCAGCTGGGGCTCGCGCTGCTGCTGCCTTGGTCCACGCACGCGCTGGTGCCGCTCGGCCTGCTGTGCACTGGCCTCTGCGTGTGTGTACGGTTTCGTGGCACCTACAACGGGGGCAGCGACGCGATGGCCCTGGTGGTGGTGCTTGGACTGCTGGTCGCTCGCCTCGGTCCGCCAGGCAGCCACGACGACCTGGCTTTCGGCTCGCCGTGGCAGCGCGCCGGACTCGGCTACATCGCGGCGCAGCTCGTGCTGTCTTACTTTCTGGCCGGACTGGCCAAGCTACGCGAGCCGCGCTGGCGCCGAGGCCAGGCACTGCCGCGCCTCTTGCGCGCCCATCAGTATGCGGTGCCGGCGGCGCTGCAGCGCGCGCTCGCGTCGCCGGTGCGCGCGTTGCCCGCGAGCTGGCTCGTGATGCTGTTCGAGTGCTGCTTTCCCGCTGCACTCTGGCTCGGACCTGAAGGCTGCGCCGCAGTGCTGACCTGTGGAATGACCTTTCACCTGCTCAATGCGGCGGCGCTCGGACTCAACCGTTTTTTTTGGGCCTGGCTGGCCGCCTACCCTGCACTCTTGTTCTGGAGCGGCATCCTCGCCGGCAAGGACCCATAAGACGGGTCCTAAGCCCCAAGACTCGACGCGATCACGCGACGCAACGGAGGGAACACGTGCTCGAGCTGCAGCGCCCGCCTGGGGTCGAACCAGGACGCCTCGACGACCTCGCGATGATCGATGTGCACCGCCGGGCGCTCGCTGACCTGCAGGTTGAAGATCTGGACGTGATCGAGCTTACCCTCCCACTCGTGTGTCACGTCGAGCGCGAGCTCGAGCTGATCGGGCCCCACCGAGACCCCAACCTCCTCGACCAGCTCGCGCAGCGCGGCCTCTCGTCCGCTCTCGGAAGGCCTGATGTAGCCGCCCGGAGCGCTGTAGTAGGGCACGTAGGAGTTGCGCACGAGCAACACCTCGCCGCGCGACCAGATGGCCACCAAGGCGCCGTTGGTGGTGGGCTTGCGCAGCCGCCAATAGGTACGCATCAGTCGGTACGCTGCCCGGTAACCGAGCTGATAGAGACGATCGACGAGCGTTGCCTGCGAGGGAGAAACTGCAGTGGGCATCGCATCGAGTCTACCCCCGACCATGCGCCACCCGCCACTCGGCGCGGGCAAACGCGCCAGAGAGCGCGTCCTACTTCGCGCCCGTCGCGTGTGCCGCCCAGGCGCGACAGCCACAGGTCTTGCGCGTGGCGCGCGTGTGTCCCACCTGAGCGTTCGGTGCAGCAACGCGCCAGATTCGTGGCACTCGGTTCGCTAGCTCACGTCGTGTCGAGCGTGTGTCTGGCGCTCTCTGCGTTGCTGACCCTGCCGGTGCGCGCAGATCCATTTCACGCCCAGACCCTGCCGCTGGGTCAGCGGGCCATCGGCATGGGGGGCGCGTTCGCGGCGGTCGCCGACGATCCGTCTGCCACCTTTTACAACCCAGCCGGTCTGGTGCTGACCAACGAGAGCTCGCTGTCGGCCAGCCTCACACTCAACGCGTTCGACCGCGTCACCGTCGAAGACGGCTACCGCACGGACGACGGCGAGAGCTCTCTCAAGCAGAGCACCGGCACCTCCCTGCCGGTGTTCGTGTCGGCCGTCAAGACGCTCGGCCAGCGTGCCGAAGACGGCCGCCGCCGTCACGCGCTCGCACTGTCCAGCTTCACGCGCAATGCGCGGCGCATCTCGTTCGACCTCGAGGCGCGCGGCCCGGTCGGTAATCCCGGCAACCTGCAGACGCTCACCCTCGACATGAGCGAGCGCACCGTCTACTACGGTCTGTCTTACGCGTACCGGCTGACTCGCAAGCTGTCGCTCGGTCTGAGCAGCTTCGTCAGCATCTTGCGCACGAGCTACAACGAGGAGCGCATCGCCGCCGAGCTGGGCAGGGTCCTGCCCGATGGCAGCTTCGCCAGCACGGGCAGCAGCTGGAGCTCGTACCGCGCGGAGACACTGGTGCGCAGCTTCGTCTGGCGCATTGGCGCGCTGTACTCCGTCAACGACAAGCTACAGCTCGGGCTGATGTTCCAGCCTCCCAGTCTGCACATTCGTGGTCGCGCCAGCGTGCGCACGCGGATCCTCGAGAGTGATCTGAGTGGCGGTGCGAGCAGCATCTTGAACGTCTCGGAGTCGAACCTGACCTCCCACGACCCCACCCCGTGGGAGCTGCGTCTGGGTGGCCGCTACCAGCTGTACGAATGGCTGACGCTGGCCCTGGACGGCAGCCTGTACGGGCCCACCGGCAACGCGGCGGACCCGGTGGTCGCGGTCGGGCCGCGCTCGCCCGATCCCGAGACGGGGGCGGTCGCGCAGCCGGGCTCGTTCATCGCGGAGAGCTGGTACCGCACCTTCAACGGCAACCTGGCACTGGGCGCGTCGGCGAGCCTGCCCAGGACGTTCACCGTGCGTGCGGGGGTGTACACCGATCTGTCGTCTGCACCGAGTGTTCCGAAGACGAGCACCACGTACACGCCGCCGGACGTCAACCGCGTCGGCGGCACGCTGAGCGTGGGCCTGCGCAACGAGGGCTACGACCTGTCCGTCGGCGCGATCGGCGTGTTTGGCGTGGGCGAGGGACTGTCGTTCAGCACGGACCCGAGCGCGGGCGAAGCCGCGTACGCGCGCACGCAGGTTCGAGACCGCATGTTTTTGGTGTTTCTGAACGGCGTGCGCAGCGCCATCAGCACGCTGGCCAAGCAGGCCGATCAGAAGCTCAAGGAGATCCGCACGGAACGCGACGAGTCGGAACCTGAGCCCAAGCTGGAGCCTCGCCGGAAGAAGTAAGTTCGGCACGCTGGCGACTGAGAGGTTGTGCTCACCGTCAGGTTGTAAACGCCGCTCGGCGCGCTGGCGGCACCCAGCAGCTCACCACGTGATCACCTCGGCGCGCGCGATGCGGTCGACCCGGAAGTGTCGGCGCCC
>Ga0190271_10001385_pt1 | contig 13776 bp, 18 predicted proteins | sample Popmic356T_FD_133747 | JGI IMG/M metagenome (GOLD analysis project Ga0190271, IMG submission 133747) | Populus adjacent soil microbial communities from riparian zone of Weber River, Utah, USA - 356 T | ecosystem: Environmental > Terrestrial > Soil > Riparian zone | place: USA: Utah | collected...
GCGCAGTCCTGCAGCATTCCCATCGCAATGTGCTACTGACCCAGCTGCCCGCGTTGCTGTTGCCGTTGAAGGGCCGTCATGGCCTTCGCGATTACGAAAAGGTTTACTGCCCCGACCCGGCACGGGGCGATATCTTCGATCTGCGAGGCATCAGTCGCCGAGGCTGCGTCGTGATTATCCGCCCGGATCAGTTCGTCGCGCAGATATTGCCGTTGGATTCCTGCGAGGCCATTGCCCGCTTCTTCGACCAGTTCATGCTGCCTGCGACGCAAAACGCGTCCTAGTCAGGATACTGATTCGGCGGCGTATGTACTTCGATACCGTCCAGCGCCGCCGTCATGCGTAGCTGGCAGGACAATCGGCTGTTGGGTTTTCGCTCTGCAGCCACCTGGCTCAGGGTGCTGTTCTCCTGCGGCTGCATCGCGGGAAGTTTCGCCAGCCACTCGGGTGCCACATAGACATGACAGGTGGAACAGATCATGTTGCCACCGCATTCGCCGACAATGCCCTCGACGTCCTCGAGCGTTGCGGTCTCCATCAGGCTGACGCCCAGCGGGGCTTCCACTTCCATGCGTTCGCCTTCGGCGCTGACATAGATGACCTTGGGCATCAAACCGCCTCCACTCTGACCGGTAACGAATTCAATCCTCGCAGGGTGTTATTGAAACGTCGTTCGGGCTCGCCCGCCAGTTCTATTTTCCGGATCCGTCGCGCCATGGCCTGCAGCAACACCTCGCCCTCAAGCCGGGCCAGGAGCTGCCCCACGCACATGTGAATACCGGCGCCGAAACCCACATGACCGGCCGTCTTGCGCTCGATGTCGTAGACGTCCGGATTCTGCCAATGTCGCGGATCACGATTGGCGGAGCCCAGGAACAACAGGATCTTGCGCCCCTCTTCCAGCTCCGCGCCCCCAATGGCGGTCTTGCGGGTGGTCGTGCGGAAAAACGTCTGCACCGGCGACTCGAAACGCACCGCTTCCTCAAATGCCGGACGCGCGAGTTGAGGATTGTTGCGCAACTTCTGCCACTGTTCAGCAAATCGCGCCATGCAGAACACCGCGGCACCAATGCCGTTGACGGTGGTGTCCACGCCCGCCGTAAGAATGGAACGCACCAGTTTGTGCGCCTCCTCATGGGTGATCTCGCCCGCATCCGCACACTGATAGAGGATCATGCCGAAACCATCGGGCCTGAGATTTTCACGCAGGGCCTCGGCCTCGACCCACGGGAATACTTCGCGCGCACGGGGTGCGGAGGCCTGGAAGAACTGGTTCGCCGGGCCAAACGAGTTGAATACCATGTCCCCATAGGGCAGCAGATGGCCACGATTCTCCGCGCGCATGCCCAGGGCGTCCGGGAAAACCCGCAGCGGGAATGCCTCGGCGAGTTCCGTGCAGGCGTCGAATTCGCGCCTTGCCACCAGCTCATCCACCAGTTCTTCGGCGATTTCCGTAAAGCGTTCACGCAGCGTGTTCATGACCGCAGGTGACAACGCCTTGCCCAGCGCGGCGCGCGAGCGCGTATGTTGCGGAGGATCCACCTCGAGGATGATGCTCGGCAGCCGGAAGTGACCGTGCCGGATGAGATCTGCCATTCCAACGCCATGCGCCGACGAAAAAGTCTGCCAATCCAGCAGCGCCGCACGAACTTCCGCGAAGCGCGCGCATGCCGGTATCGAGTAGGCAGGCAGCCACACTACCGGACCCGCATCGCGCATGGCGGCATGATGGGGATAGGGATCGGCAAAGAACTCACTGCAGAACGGGTCGATGTCCACCAGTGGAATGCCCGGTGGTGGCGGGTCATCATAAAGTGCGTGAGGTGACAGCCCAGTGTTCATGCGGCACCATATTGACTAGTCAACAAAGGATGATGCAGAGCCCATGCCCCGTCAAGCAAAGGCGCTTGCGCCTGGCCCTGGCACGAAACTTGATCTGGCCCGCCTGGTGCCGGCGTTGCTCACCTTCATTGCCAATCGCATGACCAACAGCGGTTCGGCCACCTATCGGCGCCGGTTCGGGATCGGCATCATGGAGTTTCGCATCATGGTGATGCTGGATCTGGAATCCGGGGCATCAGGGACTCGCATCGCCGAGGTGATAGGTCTCGATAAGGGTGCGGTCAGCAGGACTCTGCGTGCCCTTGAGCACCGGGGATTGGTCGAGATCTCCACCGGCCACGGCAACGTCAACGCCAGCCACATGACGCCTCGCGGTCGCGCCTTGTATGACAAGGCGCGATTGATCTGCATAGAGCGGGAAAACCGACTGCTCAAGTCATTCACCGCCGCCGAACAGGAAACGTTGCGCGTTTTGCTGCGCAAGATGCTCGCCAATACCTCGCACGTGGCTGAACTCGCGCAGGTCAAACGCGCAACGGGCGCTGCCGGCAAGCGAAGCGTTACACCGCGGCGGCGCTGATCGCGCGCCATTCAGAGCGAATCCACTCCGCGCAGGCAACATTGTTCTCGAAGATCGAATATTTGGCACCGGCGCCATAGTCGGCCATTGCGGCGGCGAGCGCTCGATATAGTCGAATCCCGCCTCCTTGGCCATGCGAAAGCGCGTATCGATGTCCGGCATCTGCTGGTCGCCGTGCAGGATTCCGATGCCGTGAACACCGATTTTCAGTTCCTGGTCCATGTCACCCTGCCCTTGAACCGGCGGACACGCTACGATCTACCATATTGACTTGTCAACAATCGGAGCCGTGCCATGAAAACCCGCGCCGCCGTGGCCTTCGCAGCGAAGCAGCCGCTGGAGATCGTCGAGCTGGACCTCGAAGGACCGCGCTTTGGCGAGGTGATGGTTGAAATCAAGGCCACCGGCATCTGCCACACCGACGCCTACACGCTGGACGGCCTGGATTCGGAAGGCATTTTCCCGTCGGTACTGGGACACGAGGGCGCGGGCGTGGTGGTGGAAGTCGGGCCGGGTGTCACGTCCGTGCAGCCCGGCGATCATGTGATCCCGCTGTACACACCCGAATGCCGTCAGTGCAAATCCTGCCTGTCGCGCAAGACCAATCTGTGCACGGCGATCCGCGCCACGCAGGGCAAGGGGCTGATGCCCGACGGCAGCAGCCGCTTCTCGTACCAGGGCAAGCCCATCGCGCACTACATGGGTTGCTCCACCTTTTCGAACTACACCGTGCTGCCCGAGATCGCGGTGGCGAAGATCCGCAGCGACGCGCCCTTTGACAAGGCCTGCTACGTGGGCTGTGGTGTCACCACCGGCGTGGGCGCGGTGATCAACACGGCGAAAGTGGAGTCCGGAACCAACTGCGTGGTGTTCGGCCTCGGCGGCATCGGCCTCAACGTGATCCAGGGCCTGAAGATGGTGGGCGCGAGCCGCATCATTGGCGTCGACATCAACGACCGGAAGGAAGACTGGGGCCGGCGCTTCGGCATGACGCACTTCGTCAATCCGCAGCAGGTATCCGGCGATCTGGTGCAGCATCTGGTGGCGCTCACCGATGGTGGCGCCGACTACACCTTCGACTGCACGGGCAATGTGCAGGTGATGCGCCAGGCTCTGGAGTCCTGTCACCGCGGCTGGGGCGAGAGCATCATCATTGGCGTGGCCGAGGCCGGCAGGGAGATCGCCACCCGGCCATTCCAGCTGGTCACGGGGCGGGTGTGGCGCGGCTCGGCCTTTGGCGGCGCGCGCGGCCGCACCGACGTGCCCAGGATCGTCGACTGGTACATGGAGGGCCGGATCCAGATCGACCCGATGATCACGCACGTGCTGCCGCTGGAGCGCATCAACGAGGCCTTCGACCTGATGCATGCCGGCGAGAGCATCCGCTCGGTGGTGGTGTACTAGGACTTGGGGCTCCCCGCCGAACCCCGAGGTTGCCGCCGGCCCGGCCAGCTGATATAAAAGCCGCCCTTTCGCAGCCCGTTTAGGTCGTTGCGTAAGCCAAGTTATTGATTTTTGAGGATTTGTCATGTCCCGCGTCTGTCAGGTCACCGGTAAGAAGCCAATAACGGGTAACACCGTTTCGCACGCCAACAACCGCAAGCGGCGCCGTTTCCTGCCGAATCTGCACACGCAGCGCTTCTGGCTGGAAAGCGAAAAGCGCTGGGTCAGCCTGCGTCTGAGCACGGCCGCACTACGCACCATCGAAAAGAAAGGCTTCGACGCGGTGTTTGCGCAGCTGCGCGCCCGCGGCGAGCAGATCTGAACAGGTAGGCCCCCATGCGCGAGAAAGTGAAGCTGCTGTCGACGGCCAATACCGGCCACTTCTATGTGGCGATGAAGAACAAGCGCCTCCATCCGGAGAAGATGGAAATGCGCAAGTACGATCCGGTCGTGCGCAAGCACGTCGCCTACAAAGAAACCAAGATCAAGTAAGCCGGCGCATCGCAACCGGCGATGCCTGAGCTGCCCGAAGTCGAAACCACCCGCCGCGGCCTTGAGCCGCATCTGCGCGGTCGTGTCATCGCCGCAGTGGCGGTGCATGAACCACGACTGCGCTGGCCGGTCTCTCCCAGGCTTCCTGCCCTGCTGCGCGGACAGAAAATCCTCGCCGTCGAGCGCCGCGCCAAGTACCTGTTGTTGCGGCTCGAGACCGGAACATTGCTGCTGCACCTGGGCATGTCGGGGAGCCTGCGCATCCTGCCCATCGATACGCCGCGGCTGACACACGATCACCTCGAACTGCGACTGGATTCAGGACAGGTGCTGCGGCTGAATGATCCGCGCCGTTTCGGCAGCTGCATCTACACCGTCGATGCGCCCGACATTCATCCGCTGCTGCGCAATCTGGCGCCCGAGCCCTTCGACGACGCCTTCAATGCCGACTACCTGTGCGAGGTGACACGTGGACGGCGTGTGTCGATCAAGCAGCTGGTGATGAATGGGCAGCTGGTCACGGGTGTCGGCAACATCTACGCCAGCGAAGCGCTGTTCCGCGCCCGCATCCGGCCGCAGCGTGCTGCCCGACGGCTCACACCTGCCGAGTGCGGCGCGCTGGTAAAGGCGATTCGCGCGGCGCTGCAGCTGGCGCTGCGCTCGGGCGGCACCACGCTGCGCGACTATGTCAGCGCCGACGGCACGCCCGGCTACTTCCGCCGGAAACTGAATGTGTACGAGCGTGCCGGCCAACCCTGCCGGCGCTGCCGCACACCGGTACGCCAACTCGTGCAGGGCCAGCGTTCCACCTACTATTGCCCGGCATGCCAAAGCTGAATCCGCAGGCCAGCCGACGTGTCCGCGCAACGTTGACCCGCGACCCGGTGATGGCGCGCCTGATCGCCGCCGCCGGACCCTTTGCGCTGGAAACCCGGCAGCAGCGGCCGCCGTTCGAATCCCTGACGCGCGCCATTGCGTACCAGCAACTGAATGGCACCGCGGCGCAAAGAATCCTCGAACGCTTCTGCGCGCTGTATGCGCCGACACCATTTCCGCAACCGCAGGCGCTGCTCGATACACCCGAATCATCGCTGCGCGGTGCGGGCTTTTCTTTCGCCAAGATCCGCGCGCTGCGCGACCTGGCCAAAAAAAGCGCCTCGGGCATTGTGCCGGAGACGCCCGAGCTGCTGCGGCTGGATGACGATGCCATCGTCGAGCGGCTCACGCAGGTACGCGGCATCGGGCGCTGGACCGTGGAGATGCTGTTGATGTTCCAGCTCGGGCGGCCCGACGTGCTGCCAGTGGACGACTTCGGCGTGCGCAACGGTTTTCGCCTCGCCTATGGCCTGCGCCACATGCCCACGCCGCGCGGGCTGCTGGCCTTCGGCGAACGCTGGCGGCCCTGGCGCAGCGCGGCGGCCTGGTATCTGTGGCGCGCGGTTGATCTGGCGCGCGAACAGAAACTGCCGGTCCCGCTGAAGCCGCCGCCGCGCGTGCCCGTGCAGAAGCCGCGCGCCGTTGCGCCGGTGAAGGCCATGAAGAAAACGCTGCGCAAGGTGGCGCGACTGCGCCGCAAACTGCAACGCGTTACGAAGAAAGTCGCGCCGCGACGCGCTCGTAGGTGATCCGCAGCAGCAGCTGATCCGGCTCCGGCTGCATGGCCGCGGGACGCGCGGCGTTTTCCAGGTCGTAGCACAGTCGCAGCCGATCGCCTTCAAGCTCGAAAATTGCCTGGATGCGCTTGCCCGCGGCCGGCCCTTCAATGCCATTCAGATCCACGGAGTGCGGTGCGCCCGCCTCAACATGCAGTTCGCCAGCATCCACCACCTGCTGACTGCGGTCCAGAATGCGATAGCTGTCTGCTTCGATCACGAAGCGCGCCACGCGCAGCGCGGCCACATCCAGTTCGCGTCCGGAAATGTCGGCGGCCAGCGGTATCCAGTTGCCGATCAGTTGCGCCGCGGGCGTGGCACTCACTCGACCTGCCCGGCGCCGTCGCCGCGCGGATCGGCTGCCGCCTCCACCGAGCCGTTGCTGCGGTTCCAGATCACCGCCTGCAGATTGCCCCAGCTGCGCGGCGCGGTATCCAGCACATGTCCGCGCGCCAGCAATGCCTGCCGCTCGTTGTCACTGAGCGCACCGGCTTCATAGCGCACCACGTCGGGCAGGTACTGGTGATGGAGGCGCGGCGCGGCAACGATTTCCGGCGCGCTGCGTCCGTCGAGGAAATCCAGCGTGGCATTCAGAACCATGCCGATGATGTAGCTGCCGCCGGGCGAGCCCACCGCCATCACACGATCGGGCAATTCGACGAAGCTGGGTGTCATCGACGACAGCATTCGCTTGTGGGGCGCGATCTCATTGGCTTCCTGGCCCACCAGTCCATAACCATTGGGCACGCCGGGCTTCATCGAGAAATCGTCCATCTCGTTGTTCAGGAACAGGCCGGTGCCGGCAATCATGCGTCCCGAGCCGAAGCTGAAGTTCAGCGTCAACGTGGCCGCGACGCGGTTGCCATCGCGGTCGATGACCGAGAAATGTGTGGTCTGCGGACCCTGGGGCGCACCGGCACCCAGCCCGGACAGCATCTGGCTGGGCAGCGCCCTGTCGGTGCGGATGGACGTGGCCAGACCGGCGGCGTAGTCCGTGCTGGTCAGGCGTTGCACGGGCACGGCGACGAAATCCGGATCGCCGAGATAGATGGCGCGATCGCGATGCATGCGCCGCGAGGCCTCGATGATCAGGTGCTTGCGCAGCGCGCTGTCAGCGTGCGCCAGATCGAACTGCGACAGGATGTTCAGCGCCTCGATCAGCGCCACGCCGCCGGAGCTCGGCGGCGGCGCCGAAACAATGCGCGCGCCACGATAGCTGGCCACCAGCGGCTCGCGCTCGATGGCGCGATAGGCGGCCAGGTCCGCTTCGGTCCAGATGCCGCCCTGCGCGCGCACACCGACGACCAGACGTCGGGCGAGATCGCCCTTGTAGAAAGACTCCAGTCCCTCGGAGGCCAGCAGCTGCAACGTGCGGGCCAGTTCAGGTTGGCGGATCACCGTGCCCAGGGGCGGCACGGCGCCATCGCGCAGGAAATTGCGCGCCACCTGCGGATCGGCGGCGAATTGGCGCTGCTTGCCGCGCAGCGCATCGTGCAGGCGCGGTGTCAGCGCAAAACCATCGCGCGCCAGCCGGATCGCCGGCGCCAGGCTGTTCGCCACCGGCAAACGGCCGTACTTCCTCGACAGCAGCGCCATGCCGGCCGGTTCACCGGGAATGCCGGCAGCCAGCGCGCTGTCCACCGACAATCGTGGCACCGGCTCGCCGCGCGCATCCAGGAACATCTCGCGACGGGCCGCGGCCGGGGCAATCTCACGCGCATCGATGAAGGAGTCCTTGCCGTCGGCGGCGCGGTGCAGCAGGTAGAAGCCGCCGCCCGCCAGCCCCGACCCGGTGGGCTCAACCACCGCCAGCGCTGCGCTGACAGCCACTGCAGCATCGAAGGCATTGCCGCCGGCGCGCAGCACCTCGAGCCCCGCTGCGGTGGCCAGCGGGTGTGCGCTGGCAATGGCCGCCTTGCCGGGGCCTGCTTCGGCAGCAACCGCAACGGCGATCCGCAGCGTCAGCGCGAGAAACACGCAGCCGCGGGCAAGATTGCGTTTCATCGCCCCAGCTTGCGCTTCACCGCGGCGTCCACCAGCGGATGCACGAATTCAGTGATCTCGCCGCCCAACGTCGCGATCTCGCGCACCAGCGTGGAGGAAATGAAGGTGAACTGTTCCTTCGAGGTCAGGAACATGGTTTCAACGCCGGGCGCCAGGTGCCGGCCCATGTTGGCCAGCTGGAACTCGAACTCGAAATCGGACACGGCGCGTAGTCCGCGGACGATGACGGCATTGCCGTTGGCGCGCGCCAGATCGACGGTCAATCCCTTGTAGCCGGTGACCGAGACATTGGTCAGGTTGCCGAATACACCTCGGGCCAGTTCCACGCGCTCTTCGACGTTGAACAGCGGTGTCTTGTTCGGATTGGCCGCCACCGCCACGACCACGCGCTCGAAAATGCCGGCCGCACGCTGCACCAGATCCTCGTGTCCGCGCGTGATCGGATCAAAGGTGCCGGGATAGACGGCGGTGCGATTCATGGCAGGAGTTCCTTGCCCGAGGCTGATTCCAGCAGATGATAGCCGACCTCGCCGGCTGATCCGCTCTTCAGCACAGCCCAGTCGCCGGGCAGCGCCGGCAGAGGTTCATGCCTGCTGTGCTCGATATAGATCAAGGCACCGGGCGCCAGCCAGCCCTGCGCCAGGCGCGCGGCGATGGGCGCCAATAGTCCGGCCGCATAGGGTGGATCAAGAAACACCAGACCGAAGGGCGTCGGCGCGCGCTGCAGATAGCGCTCCGCGCTCATGCAGCGCACCTCACCGTGGTGGGCATCCCAATCTGCCAGCAGTGCGCGCAGGGCCGAGGCCGTCGCTGAATGCTGTTCGACAAAAACACAGGCCTGCGCACCGCGCGAGAGAGCCTCCAGACCCAGCGCGCCCGAACCGGCAAACAGATCCAGCACCTGACGACCGATCAGCCGGCCCTGCAGCCAGTTGAACACGGTTTCCCTGACGCGATCAGGGGTAGGACGAGTATCGGGGGACGGAAATTGCCAGCGACGGCCCCGCCACTGGCCGCTGATGATCCGCAACTGACGGCTGCGCGCGCCGCGCGCAGGGCGGACCGGCGCATCGCGGCTGGATGGACTGTGCTTCACTGGCCCCGAAGCCTACTGCATTCTCGCTACAATCGCGCCATCGTCCCGTGGAATTGAAGATGCCCGCCGAATCCGCGTCGCAACCGACCGCACCGCCTGCGCGCCAGGGGTTTTTCTCCCGCCTCAAGGCGTCGTTGAGTCGCAGCGGCGGTTCACTGGCGCGCGATCTGCGCCAGCTGCTGCGCGGTCGGCAGATTGACGAATCGCTGATGGAGGAGCTGGAGACACGGCTGCTGAGCGCCGATGTGGGCGTGGAAGCGACTTCGACCATCCTGGATCAGTTGCGGCATCGTGTGGCGCGCCATGAATTGACCGACGGCTCCGCACTGATGACGGCGTTGCGCTCGCAGCTGGTCGAGTTGCTGAAACCAGCCCAGCAAGCGCTGCAGATCGATCATGGCAAGCGTCCCTTCGTCATCCTGGTCGTGGGCGTCAATGGCTCGGGCAAGACCACCAGCATTGGCAAGCTGGCGCGACGCCTGACCGATGACGGCCAGAAAGTACTGCTGGCGGCCGGCGACACCTTTCGTGCCGCCGCCGTCGAACAACTTCAGGTGTGGGCGCAGCGCAGCGGATCAATGCTGCTTTCACAGCACGATGGTGCGGATCCGGGCGCAGTGATCTTCGATGCCATGCAGTCGGCCCAGGCGCGCGGCGTCGATGTATTGCTCGCCGATACTGCTGGCCGGCTGCACAGCCAATCGCATCTGATGGAAGAATTGAAGAAGGTCAAACGTGTGATTCAGCGCGTGATGCCGGACGCGCCGCACGAAGTGCTGCTGGTGCTGGACGCCAATCAGGGCCAGAACGCGCTGGCACAGGCCGAACAGTTTCACGCGGCCCTGGGCGTCACCGGCCTGGTCATCACCAAGCTGGATGGCACGGCCAGGGGCGGAATCGTGGTGGCCATCACGCGACGCCTGGGTTTGCCGATACGCTTCATCGGCGTCGGTGAACAGGCCGAGGACTTCGAGGTCTTTTCGGCCGACAGTTTCGCCGCCGCGCTGGTCGGCGAGGATGGCGCGCAGGGCGAGTCGGCATGATCAGTTTCGAACAGGTGGCCAAGCGCTACCCCAATGGCCGCGAAGCGCTGGCCGGCGTCAATCTGCGCGTGGCGCCGGGTGAAATGGTATTCCTGACCGGTCGTTCCGGTGCCGGCAAGAGCACGGTGCTGAAGCTGATCGCCCTGCTGGAGCGGCCCACGCGCGGGCAGGTCATCGTCAATGGCGACAACACCGGGCAGTTGCCGGCGCGACGCATTCCGGCGTTTCGCCGCCGCGTCGGCGTGGTGTTCCAGGATCATCGCCTGCTGACCGACCGCCCGGTGTTCGACAACGTCGCACTGCCGCTGATCGTCACCGATTCATCGCTGAAGGAAATCGATCGGCGCGTGCGCGCCGCGCTTGACCAGGTCGGGCTGTTGGGCAAGGAGAGACTGCTGCCACTCGAACTTTCGGTGGGCGAACAGCAGCGCGTGGGCATCGCCCGCGCCATCGTCGGTCGTCCGCCGGTGTTGATCGCCGATGAGCCCACCGGGAATCTGGACCCGCAGCTGGCGACGGAGATGATGAACCTGTTCCGCCGGCTCAATGAGGTGGGCGTCACCATCGTCGTGGCCACCCATGACCTGCATCTGGTGCGTGAATCCGGACTGCGTGAAATCCAGCTGGACTCCGGCCAGGTCAGCGACCTGGCCGGACCGCTGCCGCATATCGAGGCGCAGCGATGAGCGGCCGCATCAGCAGCTGGAGCGCGCGGCACATGCAGGCCCTGCTGTCCTCGGCAGGGCACCTGGTGCGCTCACCGCTGGCCACCATCCTGACGCTGCTGGTCATGGCGCTGGCGCTGGCGATGCCACTGGGACTGCTGACGCTGGTGCAGAACACGCGTTCCGCCACCGGTGATTTCAGCGGGGCGATCGGCATGTCGGTCTTCCTGAAATCCGGCGTGGCGGAAGCCAAGGCCCAGCAGCTGACCGGCTCGTTGCGTGCCCGCGGCGACGTGTCGGCCGCTGAGCTGATCACTGCCGAGCAGGCGCTGGCCGAGTTCCGCAAGGATTCAGGATTCGGCGCGGCGCTGGATGCACTTGAGGAGAACCCGCTGCCTCATGTCATCGCGGTGACGCCGGTCAGTTCGGCGACACCGGCGGGCATTGAATCGCTGCGACGCTACCTGGTGTCCTGGCCTGAAGTGGAAACCGTGCAGCTCGACAGCGAGTGGGTGACACGCTTCAATGCCATCCTCGCCGTGCTGCGGCGGGTGCTGCTGGTGGCGGCCACGTTGCTGGGCATCGGCGTAATCGCCATCGTCGGCAATACCATCCGGCTCGAAATCCTCAATCGGCGCGCCGAAATCGAGGTCACCAAACTGGTCGGCGGCACCAATGCCTTCGTGCGCCGGCCGTTCCTGTACACCGGTATGTGGTACGGCCTGATGGCCGGCCTGACCGCGTGGCTGATTGTCGCGGGGGCCCTGTGGGGCCTGTCCGGTCCCGCAGCCAGTCTGGCCAGCGCCTACGGCAGCCACTTCGTCCTGTCCCCGCCCACGGCGGCTGAACTGGGATTGCTGCTGTTGGTCGGAATCAGTCTGGGATGGATCGGATCCTGGATTGCCACGGCGGTTCATCTCCAGCGCATTGAACCATAACTCGTTGTTTCACATGGAATTTAGCACTCAATGATCGAGAGTGCTAACATGCTTCCATGACTCAGGAGAAGCACACGATGACCGCAAAACGAGCGCTGATCGTTCAGTCCGCGGACCTGGCTCTGGCCGGACCCATTGGCAGTTTCGATGCCTATGTGGACCGCGTCAGCCGCGTACCAGTGCTGGGCCGCGATGAGGAGCAGCAGCTGGCCCGCCGATTGCGTGACAACGGCGATCTGGATGCCGCCCGCACGCTGGTGCTGTCGCACCTGCGGTTTGTGGTGCATCTGGCGCGTGGCTACGCAGGCTACGGCCTGCCTGTCAGCGACCTGGTCCAGGAAGGCAACATTGGATTGATGAAGGCCGTCAAGCGCTACGACCCGTCGGTGGGTGTGCGCCTGGTGACCTTTGCCGTGCACTGGATCCGTGCCGAGATCCACGAGTATGTGCTGCGTAACTGGCGCCTGGTGAAGGTCGCTACGACCAAGGCCCAGCGCAAGCTGTTCTTCAACCTGCGCCGCATGAAGCGCAATCTCGGTTGGCTGAGCGCCGACGAGACTTCGGCCGTGGCCACGGATCTGGGTGTCAGTCCCGCCGAAGTCACTGAAATGGAGCAACGGCTGAGCGCCCACGACCTGTCCTACGACCCGGTCCCGCAGGGTGACGAAGATGAACCCTATGGTCCTGCGTCGTATCTCTCGGCGAGCGATGCCGATCCGGCGCAGCTGGCCGAAGACGAAGAATGGGAAAGCGGCTCCAGCAATCGATTGACGGCCGCCGTGCAGGAGCTCGATGCGCGCAGCCGCGACATCCTGCAGCGCCGCTGGATGACCGATCAGAAGGCGACGTTGCATGAGTTGGCGGCGGAATACGGCATTTCGGCGGAGCGGGTACGTCAGATCGAGGCTGCGGCCATCACCCGCCTGCGGGGTCTGCTGCCCGCGCCGACTGTCGGGTAAACACGACAATCCGTGATCCCTTTGTCTGACATCGTAGGACTACGGCGCCAAGTAGTGATTCGGTATGGTTTTATTCGCGTGCCGCGGCTAACATCCCCTCTAGGCGTATCGCTGCGGTGATGCGCGAAACCGACACCGGAATTTCCGGATTAAAGAAATCTGGCTGTCGGGGCGGAGCACGGATGAGGCGGATGTTGATTTTTCGGTATCCGCCGGGCCGGTCGGAGGCGCGAACAGACGCGCAGCACCCGCGTTTCGGGTGCGGTCGAACCACGCCGTCCAGTCTGCAGTTTTGTTCCGCCCGCGACAGACCGGGTAAGTTGAGTCACTAAAGCCCCGCCTGCGGGGCTTTTTTTTGCTTCAGGAAAAGTCCGCACCACTCCAGCGCTGCAGCCGATGCCGCTGCGACAGCCATGAGCGGGCCAACGTTACACCGAGCATCTGCAGAACCAGTGTGGTCAAAGCCATGCCTGCAACGAAAGCAAGGCTGGAAACCTCCGCCGGAATCTCCGCGCCGTGCGCATAGCCGTGCAACGCTGCAAACGATCCGGCCAGCAGCAATGAAGTGGTCAGCGGCGGGCGCACCGCCCGTGCAATCAACAGACCCAACACGACTATCGAACCCACCACGCCCATTTCGACGGCGACCGGAACGGACTGACCAAACCCGATGAGCGCTCCCGCCAACATCAGCAACACGAACGTTACCGGCACTGCGTAGCGGGAATGCCCGCACAGCTGCGCCGACCAGACGCCGACAGCCAGCATGGCCAGCATGTGGTCGATGCCCATCAAGGGATGCGCCAGACCCGCGACCAGGCCGTTGGTGTGTCCCGGATGCGCGGTGGCAATCGATGGCGCCAGCATCGCCACGACAGTGGTGATGCTGATCAGGAACTGCATGGCCGGCTTCATCGGGGCTCCTTACTGGACTCAGGGCAGGTCAGTGCTTCCCATCAGATAACGATCGCATTCCCGCGCGGCACCGCGCCCTTCATTGATGGCCCACACGATCAGGCTCTGCCCGCGGCCCATGTCGCCGGCCACGTACACGCCTTCGAC
>Ga0190271_10001386_pt1 | contig 13772 bp, 17 predicted proteins | sample Popmic356T_FD_133747 | JGI IMG/M metagenome (GOLD analysis project Ga0190271, IMG submission 133747) | Populus adjacent soil microbial communities from riparian zone of Weber River, Utah, USA - 356 T | ecosystem: Environmental > Terrestrial > Soil > Riparian zone | place: USA: Utah | collected...
CCAGTCAAGCATTCGGCAGTCCGCTGGGACTGTCCAACTGCCTGACGCGGCGGTGAGGAAGATTAGAGGCATTACTGCAAAGCCTTAATGATCAGTGTTGATATGCCAGCGATACGTCTGATCGAGATGAGGAACTTGTGTCCTGCCGTTGTAGTGAGAGGGTCTCCTGCGTTGGCTGAGTTGTATGTGTACCCCGGAAACGTGATAATCCCTGCGGTTGCCCCGTTGGTGACTAGGATATCAACAGCACAGTCAGCAGTAGGGACGTTCCAGACGAGTGCTCCTAGATTGGTGCCGTATTGGTAATTCCCAAGCAGTGAATTTGGCGTAAACGGGATTGGTATGGTGCCTAGATTGTATGGAGTAATCCTAAACCCACCCGTAACTGTCTGGCCGCCTTTCACTGACAAGGCCCCAATGTCAGCTACAACCTGATCCTTCTGTGGATCGGTCAATGTGTTCGGACTAACAAAGGATAATTTCTCAGCGATTGCATTGCCTTGAGCAATGTTAACATTGTTCAACGCCACGATCTGTGAGGCTTGTGTGTCATTGATACTGTCAACGTAATCAATAGCAAGCTGAACGTTTGTGTACGGTATTCCTGATGTCGAATTATCATACGTTACGGCAACAGCAGAAGATAAGTCAGACTCAGACATATCAATAAGAAATGACCAATACAACTCATCGTCTTTGATATTTCCGGTAGGATTTGAAGTGTGCTTAAGAGTACATAGAGCCATAATGCCAAGATCAGAAACATAAACCAGATCATAGGGGAAGTAGTTGGTGTCATTGGCCCACTCCCCACGAGGCGCGAAGCCTGTTAAGAGTCTCGCCCAATAAGTCGGGTTTGCAGCGCGATCCTCTGCAAATGTCGTCGGTGCAAGTGCGCTCGTGTGTGCGATAGTGCATAGCCAGACAGAGGCATCTGCCTCATCGACGACAGACTGTCCTTCGGAGTACTCGATGTCATTCTCCCAGATAGCCACGTTCGCCCCAGAGAGTGCACTAAATAGAAGGGCATCGATTTTGATGAGATCGTTGTTGACTTGATCATGCCAAGGTCCCTGCCTAAAGTCGGGCAGTGCTAATCCGAAGTTTAGTGTGTATGTTGTCATGTGTGTCTCACACAGGTTATCGAATAAAGCCCTGCACTCGGTTGCGAGCGTAGAGGAACGAGAGGTTAACAATCTCCAGCTTCTTCATCGTCGCACCCCATATCTTAAACTTGACCGTCTTGAACTTGATCGGCATTCCAAAGAGACGAGGATCGCGGCTACGTCGGCCCATGCCAAACGGTCCATCGTCGAAGCCATAGCCATACGCATCGTTGCCAATGAAAACCATAGATACGCCGGGAGCATATACAACGTTCCCCTCCACGTCCTTGTAGAGATTATCCACGTACACATCGAACGTGAACTCAGCGTCTCCTTTTGTTGCTATGCTTACGTACCGGAGTTGCTTCAGCTTTAACGGATCTTTGCCATCGATCCATGGAAGTTCCATCTCGATGGGGATCGGCCTTCCTTCGTACAAAGTCCATTTGTCCGGGTTGTTGATACGTTCCTGTTCGAAAGTGCTTACTGGTGATCCGGGGTGGGTTATCAGACATTCGTGTACCTCTTCGAGGTCTGGGTCGTATACCAAGTCGCCATCAACGAAGCTAGGATGGCTAGGTGCGTAAACGTAATCCCGATCAGCAATGCGATCAGCATAGTGGTTCTCCCCGTCGAACGTGCCATTGCCGCTATGGAAAATCTTGGTCTTGTGTGTGACATACAATCGGCCAAGCACGCTAGTCCAAGCAGCACTCCAATCCATGTTTTCATACTGTGACCACGCATTCATCTTCAAACGTGGATTGAACGTATAGCACAACACCTTACCCTCAGGCATGAACAACAGGAAGTCATTGTTCAGCCTATCGAACGCAGCAAACGATTTGGTTAGTTGTGCGTCATCGGTGAGAGCACCAACAATGCGTCGGTACGACGGGGCAACTTGCGTAGAGAGGAAGTCCGAAGTAATTGAGTCAGGCGAGTAGAGATTTCTCTTTGCTGATGCCATTCCGCTAAGCCCGGTGAACATAATGTCGTTTTCGATTGTGACGATGGTTCGATTGCCCAACAAGCCGAACTGAGGCAATGTGTCCGGAAATTTCGGAGCGTGCTCATCGTTCTCATTATACTCGCCAAGCTTGACCTGCAAAGTAATGTTCTGGAGGAACACCAACAGGTATGTACGAAAACCGGCGATGCCTCGAATGGTGGCTGCACCTTCGGGAGCGTAGGCGCCCACATCAATTGAAATGGAGTCATTCGGATCGGCATCGCCGGGAAAGATACCAGAGGTACCCTTCGAAGAGATGTAGATTTCAGTTGGCCTTCGATTGACAATCTCAATCGCACCTGTCACCGGAGGTACAAGCGCCGTCTCGATGATATGAGCCACACAATGATAGTTGGCTGCAACGCAGCCATACTTGCCAATCGGCGTATTGGCGTTGCCACCTACGGGATCGCCGAGGTAGTTCACCGTCATGGCGGGCTTGATTTCCAGCGGCTTGGTCTTGCCGGTGTGGACGATCAAGGTGTCCTTGAATGGGACGAAACTGACTTGTCTAAAATTGGTGTCAGGGTCACTCGGTACTGTTCCGGCAGGAAACCCTGACCAAATAATTGTCTTGGTTGATCCATCTTCATCGACCTTAAGGATGTATCCGTCAACGCAGAAAACAATGTTCCATCCATTATAATATATGCCATCGAGGATGTCAGCATTATGCACATCCTTAATGTCACAAACAAAGTTCTGCCCGAAGCGCACCGCTTGCGCCCCGGATGTCGTTCTATGGAAGTTAACTAGGGAAACCTGATAAGACGGCTTCATCGACAAGTCTTCGTCGATCGAGTTCCAGCCGCCTCCAAATCCACGCAATGTGGACGAGTCCAATTTCGAGGCAACACGTTTGCCTTTAGCCTTCTTGAATGCACGAACCACGAGCGTCTCCTGTGTGTATCACACAGGACTTGTCGGATACCAATTGTAAGGAACCCCACCGCCCGTTTTGTTCGGGGTAATCTTCCTGCGTGCTAGGTTGCCAGTGATCTCTTGGAACCTATCATCTGCAAGATTTTGCTGATCCGTAGCTGCGCCCGAGTTAATATCGTCACCTGATAGCGTCATCCATGCAACAGCATGAGTGAGCATGTCCTCATCGAGGTCCATAACATCATCCCAGTCCCACGGCACGATTTTGCCATCCGTGCCATACTCTCTGGGATAGTGCCGCCAACAAATAACAATCTTACCTGTCGTGGTCGGAGGGATCATCTGGATGCGTTTATACTGATAATCGGGATCGATTGTCGGTAGAGCCGTCCAGAACAAAGCACTCGTACCACGGAGCGAGTTAGGATTGCGTCGTCGATCTAGGATCGGTATCTCAAAGTTCGATTGCTCGGGGAACACAGAAAAGATATCTTCGAAGTCCCTCAGATGCTGGAAGATCGGGTCAATGATCTTACCCGATATCCCATCAAGCTCAACAAGCGACCATGAGATGAATTGATCCCATGGATACTTCTTGTGGAAGATGTTGAACGCCCGGATGCAGTCGCGAAACATACGGTCATCGCTATATGTTTGTACTCCTGCACCCGGAACGTCGCCAAGAAGTTCTTGAGCGTCGGTAACGATCTCTCGAATTGTCTTGGCCATCTTGTGTGTCTCACACTAAATTGCGTACTGCCGGATACCGTGAAGTCCGCCATTGTTGTTGGCGTTCACGGAACTGTCAGCACGCAAGCTGACGATGTACTCCTTCACTCCGTCCGGGGCAGCAGTCGGAATGTATTGCCCTCTGGGGTCGCCAGACACCGCCGTGGCCGGGTCGGAAAGGTCGGGAGCTACCCACTTCGCAAACGCGAAATCGATGTGGGCATTCGCTTCCTTGGCCCATTCAATAGCCGCCTTGAACGGCAGACCAAGATTTGGTCCGCGTGCCACAGTCACAGTCGCGACGGCTGTGGTATGGCCCGGTGCGCCTCGTGCCCCGAGGATACGGTAGAAGGGTTTCTTCCCCGTAGCACCGGCGACGACAAAGTCCTCCATGAGCGGTTGCCCGAGGTAATCTTCGCCGAAGACGCGGACTAGGGTCGATCCCGTTAGTGCCAGAGTTACAGCGACCGTGATGTTTCTGCCATACGGACTGTCCGTGAACACAATAGGATCGGCCAAATACCCCGACGCATTTGCCGGAATACTAATCGATTGTGGGCCACCGGCGGCAAGCGGGCGACCGAGACTGAAGACGCTTCCCTCATTCATGTTGAGGGAAGATGACCACTGCATACCGGGTACGTACATATTAATACCCTGCATGAAGCCTTGACGATCCTTAAACATGGAACCTTCTCCTATGCTGCCCGCTCATCTTCGTCGGGATCGCGTGGAACATAATCGCTTACTTCAATCCTGCCACGAGCTTCAGCGAGGTTGACAACCATCTGCTCTAGCTCATGGTAACTGGCCTGACGGAGATGCGGGTCTTGGGACATGAACATCTTCCCAAGCGGGCTATTCGGATCGTTCAGACCCTCCAACTGGATGATCTTTGGTTCCTTGTGCAACTGGTAATGCCTGAGCATTGCCATTGACTTGATCCTGATGGCGTGGCCGCGTGGGAAGTAAACCAAAAACCCAGCGTCCTCGTCTACCAGCTTCTTCTTGATCCCGTCTTTGGTCCAGAAGCACTTCTCTCTCTTGACCGCACCTTCCTGTTTCACAACCACGTAAGCCAGTCGCGATCCGTTCAAGATACCCGAAATAGCCATTGTAATCTCCGTGTGTCACACACATAACGCCTTGCGTTATGAGTTGGTCAGATATGCGTGGGTGCGGTATTGCCTCCACGAGCAAAGCTGACCTTCCCAAACGACACGGCGGCCAGTGGCATCCATGTTCCAAGGAGACGACAGCTTCTTGATCTTCATATTCGCGCCCCTGAGGACGTGGAGCGTAAGATACTCCTCGTTCACAAAGTACGCGTCATTGCTAGCAAGCTTCTCATCAAAGAGGAGCGGAACCCCGTTGTGAGTGGTGCCGGAGATACCGAGGTTGACAAGTTTGCGGCCAGTACCGCTGTCCTTGAGTTGGATTTGCTGCTTGTCTCGCGCCGCAGCTTTATGCATCCGGTAGATATTTCTTCCGGCAAAGATAACCGTGGGTCGCGGAGAAGATTGCCCGTCCGTCGATCGGTTAAGATCGAGTTCGAGGATATCGTCAAAGGCTTCCTCAATGTTCTCAGGCGAGAGTGTACCGTTGAAATCATAGGAAGAACTCCTCCACTGCGGCTCGGTACCTAGATTGATACCACCAACAGTGCCAACAGTAGGATCAGCAGGAATAAGATTACCAAGGCCGTTTGGATCGGAGCCTGTACCCACTGAGGTGTGATAGGTCGCAAACTTGCGTTTGATCGACTCATCCAGAGCCTGTATCTTTCCCTTAAGGATCTTAAAGATTTCAGCACGGCCCTGATTTTCATCCTCTTCTTGATCGGAGATAATCAATGACCCAACGACGCGAGACATGTAGTACTCGACCGTTGAGAACTCATTCGTCTGGTCAATCGATACAGTATCGTAATACTGCATTGACTGAACGTTCGGATTGAGTCCAGTGATGAGGGGGTTGGTGATCTGCGGGCCACCGTCTTCCGTCACCACGCGCTTCTTCGCGTGGAGATAGGCACTAACCGTGCCAGAGATCGCGGAAGCCATGATGAGCTTTGCCCGCGACCTATCCAACATTGAGTGGATAATTGTATCCAAGACCATGACTTCACCCGTCTCTGTGTGACTCACACAAGAAGGTTATCGGGCTGAATTGCCTAACACTTCTCGTATGATTGCGTCGTATGACATTGAAGGATGAGCCGGGCCAGCGTTGCCTCGACCTGCTCCGTCACCGCCAACCGGGGCCATACCCTGCCCGTTCGGCGGACTCCGCGAAGGAGCGCGTTGCCCATTCGGGGTGCCACTTAGTCGCTGTCTCTGACTGCGGGACGGCGGTTGACGAGGGTCAACACCGTTCCTGATCAGGTGAAGTTGTATCTTGTCCCATATTTCTCCCAGTGACATTTTCTGAAACCGGGGTTGTTGTAAAACGGTATGGAAGATATGGGTATAGGGAATTGCTTCCCTATTACTTCCAAAGAACTCGTTTACCTGTCTCTCCGCTTGTTGGAGGTATTGGGACTCAACTTGCTTATCTTCTTGGGCCTTCTGCTGTTGTGTAGTATATTGTTCCACAGGCTTAACTGCGGCCTGCATCTCCTTACGAACCATGTCCATCATGGTCCGCGGGTCGATCCCTTGCGGGTCCATTCCTAACTGTGATATATCTATACCACTTAACGCTGCGCGTGTCAAGAGGGATTTTAACACGCCAACCGGGTCACTCTGGGCTTGCTTGTACAGACCTGCGGCTTCTAGGAGCCCTTCTTTTGGAAGCTCATACGCATTAATCTGACTAACGTAACCCTTGAGTTCACTAAGCTCCTTCTCAAATCCAAGACCAATCTCCACCGCTCGGTTGAGCTTCCCTCGCTCAGCCTGCATCTGGTTCTGTATGTTTCCGGTTGCTGCACGTATGTAGTCGCTCGCCTGCTTATGAACTCGTTGATAAATACGAGCTTCACTCCCTGCACGGGCAATAATCTCCCCGGTTCGTGCATCAACGAGGTTTCCTTTTTGATCCTGTCTAAATGTAGAGCGTGGATCAAACTTAAGCGTGTTTTGTTTAAGCGGGTCGCCCTTAGCCTGAGGGGCTTCACGCTGACGAGGTTCTTGATACTCGCGTTCCCTACGCTCTTGGCGTTGGGCGGGCTCAGGAGATGGTTCTGCCTCGTATTGATCTGTTCCCTCATCGGAGTCTCCATCACCCCAGTCAAGGTCCTGTGTTTCGGGCGCGAGGTCTTGATCGGTGAGACCCATCGACTCCTTGATTACATCCATGCCTACGTTGTCGTCACCGTCAAGACCACCGGCCATGAGCTTTGCTCCTTATTTCTTGGTTGTTACGAGTTTCACCGCCCACATGGCAGCGTCCTCGAAGTGTGTTTGAGCCAACGCTGCCAATCTCGGATCGAGGTGCTTATGTTCCTCGCAGAAATCGATACAGTCCGCAGCCCAGCGTTTGATCTTGTCAACGTTGTTATCCATTGACGGATTGAATGTTTCTCTTACTCGCTCTGCACCTAGACTCATGCTGTGCACTCCATCCAATCTTTAGCCAATAGGTCTGTCTGAGAACACAGCCAAGGGACAAGATCACCTGTGACTGTCTTCATATAGACATACGGCAGTGTCATCTTTGAATTGGCATCGGGAACTTGAAGCCTAAGATACATTCCCTTGCCATTCCAACCTTCACGACAAACACTGCCGCCTTCGCGTAGCACCCTAAGTGCCCATCCAATATCATTTTCACTCATTTTAATTCCCTCTGTGTGTCTCACACAACTATTGCATCATGGGTGGTGGCCCACCGGGCATTGCCCCAGTGGGAGGCGGTGGAGCACCTCCTTGGCCTGCAACGGCCTGCTTGAGAAACTGAGCAATCTGCTCGGGCGGCATACCTTGAGAATGCATCTGCTCGACCTTTTGCTTAATCTCAGGTGGCAGGTTGGCAAGCTCAGGTGGAATACCTCCTCCCGGAGCGGGGGATGCTCCGGGAGGTCCGCCACCAGCCCCAGCGGGTGCTCCACCACCCGGCTGTGGAGGCGGCGGTCCATTCTGGCCGGGCTGAGGCGGGGCTTGAGCTCCAGTGGAGTTACCACGCATCATGTTCATTTCCATTTCCTTCTCCATCAAGTCCCAATCCTCGGGCTTGATGACAACTTCAGTAAACGCTTGTTCGAGAACTCTCAGCGCAACTTTCATCGATGTCATGGGAGCGGCGGAAGCGAACTGGCCAATGGCTTGAGCGACTTGGATGGCCTCTTTCTTTTTGAAGACGGAATTGGGCTTTTCGCTAGTTCCGGGGACGATATCAAGGGCAAAGCGTTTATTGTATTCTTCAAGGGACATGTTGTTCCAGCCCTCGGAAAGCTTTTTCCCGATAAGACCTTCAACCTCTGGCTTGGACATATTTTGTACGCACTGCTCCAATAGAGCCTTGCATAAGTCTGCCATGACATCTTCAACAACTTCAATTTTAGCTCCAACAGACATTCTAGCTGCGTCCTGATATGACTGGACACTCGCTTCGTTAGTATTAGTTTTAAATTGCACACCTCGAATTGCATCGCTAGTATTTGATATTCGGTTGATAGAATTGATGGTTGGTTCTTTATTGAAGAGGGCTTCATACTGGAGGCTTGGAGGAGCGAGTGCTTCGAAGACATCTCCAATCTTTGTGCCCTCTGGCACCTTGACTCCCACAACCGCCTGCTCATCGACAAACCCTCTCTTGATGGCTTGCATCAATAGCTCTGCATCGCCCTGAGAGAGCTTCTGCGAGTTGTAGAAGAAGAAGTTGAAGATCGAGTTGCGTATACGTGCAACTTGGCGATTGATCTGATTAATCTCGTCCTGCTGATCTAGATAGTACGAGACTTCTCCCACCGTTGTAGTCTGCCCAGTAGACAGGCCAAATCCGATGATGAAATACGGGAAGAATCTGGTTGTCTTGGTGTAATTGTCCCATACCCATAGGGGATAGGTCCAGTCATCCGCAGCAAACAATGCGGTTCGTCGGGTAGCTTTATCCCAACAAAGCCAACATTCAGTGTAATAGAGAGACCTATAGCCGCCCACTTCTTCGTTCTCTTGGAGTGAGGTTTCAGCCCCAAGAGTTTCCAGAACAAGGCCGTAGGCATCGTCTTTAGAGTTGCCTGATCCATGTGTGAATACTGCCTTGTGCGTAGGCTTGAAAATATAGTAGTAACAATCCTTCTCTTCGCCCTTGCGCGTGAACCTGTGCTTGAGGAAATTCGTTGGCAGGAAGCATCTCTCAGCCATCCACCCTGCATCGGTGCCATCGGGCATCTCTGATACAGGGTCAACGACGAGGTTCTTAGCCATCACGTTCCTGAGCTTCGGGCCACCCGGCTCAAAGACATTTACGACCGCTTCGATTGCCGAGAGCTTTCCATAGGCGCTTTCGAGAGCCTTTGTGTTTTTGGCCTTCTCGATTTCCTGCGTAACTTCCCTGAGCGAGTCCATAGCCGAGTCTGCGGACTCCGCTTTCAACACATAGTCTAACTTGAGCACGCCAAAGTTCGTCATTAAGGCGACACCAACGGCCTTCTTGACTTTCGGCTTGCAATTCAGGAGGTTCTTGCCCTTGAGCAACTGGTTCAGGAGTGACCTTGCGCATTCTGCGAACTTTTCGTCCTCCTTGTCAGTCGTATTAACGGCAATGTCGGGGTCCCGTCCGTAGACAGCGGGAAGCATGACATTAACATTTGAATAGACCACATTTTCAGTAACATCCCCTCGGGCAAATGTTCCTTTGGATGATCCCTGAGTTTTAACTTGGTGGTTGTTATAATAAGCAAAGCACTGCTCCCATGCTTCATAGATAAGCTCGTTGGCTTTCTGAGCGGAGTCAATCATGGTCCGCCAGAGCGAACCGTAGGCTTTACTCACAGGAATTTTGCTGTCCGCGTACACTTGGTACAGCGGAACTTCCTTCTCTTCCTTCTTTTCTTTTGGCTTCTTCCCATCGATGAAGTCGTTCACATCGAAGGTGTCACCTTCGGGCGAGTCGTCATCGTTCATGTTATAGTCTTCAGCCATGTTGTGTGTCTCACACAGAGTTAGAAGGTAGCTTCAATTCCGTAGACTTCTCGACAGATTTGCTCACGTATAATGTTCTTCACCATTATCGAGTCAAACGGATTAATGACATTATACGTGTAATCGTGTATCGCGTTTGCCATAATAACGTTGAGAACAATGAGTGTCTCATATGCCTGATGCCCATCCGCAAACGCTTGGGCAACAGCCGCTTTATCGTCCTCGACACCGGGAGCCTGCTCAAAGAATGTATCGTACAAACTCCCCATATTGGGATTGTACGTCTTGATCACTTCCATGCAGTCTACAATGTCCTGAGCACTCATCTGTTGTCACACCTTAGTATTTGAACGATGGTCCGCGCCAATCTCTTGCATTCTGCTCTGGCATTAATTGCTTCCATCTCTTGCTGGGTAACTACGACTGGATCACGGCTGACTATACAGCCTGAGAGCAACATGGCGAGGAGTCCAAGTGCTATGATCTTCATCTCATTTCCCCTCTATAAGTTTCCTTACTTCCCAGCATCGCTCCTTGACAGTAACAAACTTCCCATCAGCCATATTAATCGCGCAATTTGCTCCAACGGCCACGTTCTCATTCGGCTTACTCGGGTCGCTGGCTCTCATACTCGTGATCAGTTTCGGATTGATCGTCAGTTCCGCTCCACTCAGACTGTGTAAGACTATCAAAACTTCTAACATTGTGTGTCTCACACAAGCTAAGTTCTTGTTCGCTAAAAAGCTCGCCTTGCGTTTCTTCCATCGTCGTCCATCTCCATCCAGAACATATACTTCGGAATGATTTTAGACTTCGGTATCTCTATCTGACTAGCTTCTGGCTGGTGGGAAAGCATATACTTGAGTGCATCCATCGCATGGTCGTCGCGGTCAATGGGTCGATCGATGTGTTCGCCCGTCGAAGAACGGTCCCAATAATAGTTAGTAATTTCGTCGGTGATAAAGTCCATATCCTCGACAAAATACAGAAGCGGGCCGGGAGCGTTTCCAGTGAGGATGTGCTCATGGGAAGGCTGTTCCGCGAGATAAGCTGCAACTTTTGCAACTCCTGTGATGATATCATTCGTAGCCGGGCGACACTCCATACCGGCGTCCGATAAGAGCTGTGCAATAGGAGTGCCTGTATCGACGTGCTTTTCAATGACCTTCTGCCGGAAGATGCTAGGATCGGCTCTGATCTGCTCATCCACGTCGATAAGATGAGCGTATTTGTGCCTAATCTTCTGAACTCTATCGGGCTGTTTTGTGTAGTGAAGGTTTCTTTCATAAAACCCATCCAATACAACAACTCGTCCCCAGTCATCCACAAATCCAAAAAGATAACACGAAGGAGAGGATATCCCAAAGTCGTAACCTTCTATCGCTTTGACCTTGTAGTTCCTACGTTGTAGGTCCCACAAATGGTTCATGGCTTGATCACGAGTTAAGAGGTGTTTCTCTTCCTCGTACTCTTGGTAGACCAGTCCCTCGTAAGCCGCCCATAGACCGTCAAGGAACCGCTTTCGCATCTGTCCTCGGTATGAAGCTTCAAGGGTGCGGATGAAATCCTCAGTGAGGTTCTCCTTGTTCGCGTACGTGCCACCTTCGATGAGGTCGATGATCGGCACTCCAGTGGCCGGGTGTACAAGTAGCTGTTCGGTTTTTCGTCCTGTACGCTTATATATCTGTAGTGGTTTGATAAGCTCCTTATAAACCCAATTGCTTGTCGGGTTCGAGGTAAGCATGAGCCACCGAGGTCCGCTATCAGGCATTGTAAGGTCTTCTGGTCCCTCCGGTCGATATGGAGCTTGACCACGTAACCGGCCCATAAGATCAAGAAGGTCCTTGTGTACGATCTCGGGGTCTTCGATTTGATCAATCCCAATCCAGTCGTAGGTGGCGGATAGAAGATTTGAGGTTGTCGATCCATCGACATTTTGCTTACCTCGCTGGGAGATATAGCGAAAGTTGACAATCGTACCATTCTTCAAATAGCAGGTATTGTCATCCTGCGTCGGCATTTTCTTAATCCAGTCCGGTGGACACCAGAGAAAGAAGACCTTACGAAGCGTGTCGTTCAACTTCGGATATGTCGATCGTCCAAGTAAACCGTTTGAACCGGGATAATCGACACATAGTTTTAGCACTTTTATAACGAGGGCTGTGGTCTTGCCGTTCGCAAAACCACCACCAAAGAACTGGATCTTGTTCCTCGACTGGTCGAAGTCCCAGTGGATTGTACTTTTTCTTAGTTTGTAGTTGTTCTGGGACATACGTTGTGTGTCTCACACAGAAATCAGTTAAGGCCAAGGCCGTACGAGAACTGCACCCAATCAGTAGCAGCCCAGCCAGCAGGAGGCACACCGATCGGAGGCACAGCCACGTAAGCAAGTCCCGTTGCCGTGTTGAGGAAAATCTCGCCTGCGTACAGCGGTACGACAAGCGCCGCTCCCCTACGGTTCGGGGTTGTGTAGGGCCGGTCGATCGCCCCCGGATTGCCTAAGTTCTGCACTGTCGCCATTATCGTCTCCTAGCTCTGAATGGATTTCGACGTTCAGGCTCTTTCCTCCCGTACCGTACTCATCCAAAACCTGAATGCGAAGCACGTTTTTAAGGGAGACTTGCTTCTCCGCCACCATCTTGGGGTTAAATCCGCCACGGTCCATAATGTCGATCGAAGCTCGTAGACGGTTCGACTCGACCTTACCGTTACGCGACACATGCGCAATCGTGTCGAGGGCGCCATGAGCGTAAGCGGCAATTCGATGTGTAACGTTCTCGCTTTCAGCACTGATTATCTCCGTGCCAATTAGGTCGAGATATTCGGCATACGCAGTGTGCCCGCGTATCTCAATCACATCCTCAACTGAACACTTCAATGCGTTGGCAATCTCTCGATCACCAACGCCAAAGAAGGTATACATCATGACCGCGCCAACAGCATTCATCAAGTTCGTCTGACCGGGCATTTCGTTGAGGTTTCTACGCCTCTTCGCTTTCCAAGTCTTCGGATCGATTTTTGTCTCCTCCTTAAGCCGAGGAAAGTAGTCCTCAGGATAAGAAGGAGCTATGAGGGACCCGTCGGGTGCGACGAACGGGTCCCCCACTCTCGCGAGCACAGGCGGAGGGGTTAGCGTTGGGCCAGCTTGCGCTCGCTTGACTCTTGGCTTGTAGACTTTGGCCATGCTTGTGTGTCTCACACAGAAGTTATTTACGCGGCGGCACCCTCTGCGGCGGTCGCTGCGTCACGTTCTGGGGTGTCTTCGGTGAGGCGCCTTCGGGAAGTCCTTGGTCGGGCCTAGGTTGTGTCCCCGGTAGACTGTTGTCGGGGCGAGGCTGGCGTCCGGGAAGGGAGTTGTCAATGCCGGGCTGGCTGCCAGGAAGTCCTTGATCTGGATAAGGCTGATAACCGGGGAGTCCCTGATCCGGATAATTTCCTCCGCCTCCGGGTGCTGACGGATATCCAGGCTCCCAAACCCAACCGTATACCGGATGCCAGACCCAATGTCCGTGGGACGGAAGGTTAACTGGTCCACCGGGAGGTGCGCCGGGTAGTCCCTGATCGGGGTACGGGCCGCCCGGTGCTCCGCCGCCGCCGCCCGGTGCGATGGGGTGACTGGGAAAGGGAGGCAGTCCTTGGCCCGGTCGGGGCGGAACTCCCGGCAAGCCTTGATCTGGATATCCACCACCGCCCGGAAGTGTATTATCTGGATACCCCGGAGGGCGTCCCGGCAAACCCTGATCAGGTCTCGGGCAACCCGGCCTGCCGGGCTGCGGCCCCGGAAGACCCTGATCCGGCCGCGGCCCACCAATTCCGCCGATCTGGCTAGGATCGACCACAGTGATATAAGCCCAGAAACCACCTTGCATCATATTCTCCTGTTTGTGTGTGTCACACAAGTTTGAGTGGAGCTAATTACCGATTGCGGTTACGTCGGCCCCGCCGCCCGTCGTCTTC